>Ga0302314_10018548_pt1 | contig 11601 bp, 2 predicted proteins | sample III_Palsa_N2_3_FD_200533 | JGI IMG/M metagenome (GOLD analysis project Ga0302314, IMG submission 200533) | Peat permafrost microbial communities from Stordalen Mire near Abisko, Sweden - III_Palsa_N2_3 | ecosystem: Environmental > Terrestrial > Soil > Palsa > Peat permafrost | place: Sweden... | reverse complement strand
TGGGGACCGAAAACAGGGGTCCGACTCTCCTGTCGTCGGTTTCCGAACGCAGGAGAGAAGCTGCGAGTCCCGCTTGGGGGGGGGTTGAGAGATCAGGCAAGGCGCCAGATGCCTCTCTCCCGGATTTCCCTGATCGCTCCTCGTTCAAGTGATATCCGCGTGTTTCCGGTGTTCACGGTAAAGGTTTCCGTGTTGCTCGGTCTCCTGTCGCCACTTTTCGAGTGATCCAAGCAAGCTGCGCGCCCGACCAGGGGGGGGGTTGAGAGATCTACCGACGCTCCTGATGCCTCTCCCCCGGTTTTCCGTGATTCGTTCTCGTTCACGTGATCTCCGCGTGGTGCACGCGTGTTTCGCGAGGGAAGCGCGGTCATTTCGCGCTTAGACCCCCCCGCACGGCGCGTCGTCCGTTGCACGGCGACGGATGATCTCAATCACCGCGCAGATGCCGGAACACCGATTCCAGAGCGCACCGCACGAGATGTGCAGCATTGGGCTTCGTGGAATGACGCGTGTCCGTGTCCTCGCCAGCTTCCTTATTACAGTAAGGCTTACTTCCGCAACGCCTGTCCGCCGCACCACGTGCCTCGCCGGGCGCGTCGTTGCCCCTGTCCGACTCTTGAGTCCAGCGCCAGCCAAAACCTGTCGCCGTCTTTCTCCTCAGGGAGCGCCCGCTGCGGGTTAAACAGGGGAGGGGTTGCAGCGTTTTGACCTTGCGCAGGTGCCTCTCCGAGCGTTTGGCAATTGCTGCTGCCGATCGTCCAGCCGCGAAAAGAGTGGACAGCGCGTGGACGTCGACGCGGATCTCGCTCAGATGTCGCTGGGAATGCTTGAACCACAACGCGAACACCCCCGAGACCCCCAGACGGAGACCCCTCCCGCGACGTGAGTCACTGGGATCCTCGCGTCCGTCCTTCTGTGGGACCGCGCTCGCGTCAATCGGTGACTCACGCGCGTGATGATGTGCACGTCTCCAAAACAGTTTCGTCTCTGTGTCCCAGATCTCCCTCGAGCTCGAGCGAAGAACCCCAGCAACCGAACAACCATGGGCAAGAAGGGCTGCATCAAGGAGCGGATGCCCGACGGGACCATCATGTGGCGCGACAAGATCTCCGGCAAGCTGGTGCCCACGAAGAAACAAAAGCGCAAACGCGTGAACCTGAGAGAGGACTCGTCGTCGGACGACGAGCACGTCAAGAAGTCGCACGACCTGGGCTCCGTCGACTCGGAGCGCTCGAAGGACGACGACGTGCCGACCGCCGAGGACATGGCCTTCGTCGACGACGACGACAAGCAAGACGCCGGCGCCGTCATCGCGGCCGCGCTCAAGAAGGCGAACGTCGTCGCGTCGAGCGCGGCGGCGGCGGCGACGGGGGCCACGAGCAGCGGCAAGTACGGCGTGGGTCTGCTGAAGAAGTACGTGCCCGAGTCGGACGACGAGGAGACGTTCCAGGAGGTACCGCCACGCGGGGCCGCGTCGTCGCTCCCGTCGAGCGCGGCGGCGGCGGCCTCGTCGTCCGCCAGCACGGTCGAGTTCCGCATGGACTGGTCCGGCATGTTCGAGGAGAACCCCCACCTCGCCAAGGTGGTCCTGGACACACCGGCGCTGCCGGCCCTGCTCGTGAAGCACCTCATCGAGCCCAAGATCTCGGACAAGCCCGCGAAGCACTACTCCGTCAACTGGGACGCCGCGATGGCGGACAACCCGTCCATGGCGCACCTAGCCAACTCGTGCCCCACCTTATCGCAGCTCGTGCTGACCCACGCCAAGCCCGTGTCCAAGTCCACGCCTTCGTCCTCGTCCTCGTCCTCGTCCTCGTCCGCCACCAACCCCGCGCCCACCAGCGCATCCTCGGCGTCGGACACGGAGAAGCGCGCGTCGCGGCCCAGCTCGTCCTCGACGTCGGGTTCCGGCGCGGCCAAGTCCACGCACCGCACGAGCGTCACGGTGCTCACGCCGACCAAGGGCAAGTCATCGGGCTCGCCGACGCCGGGCGGGCAGGCGGCCGGTGCGGGCGGGGCGGCGGCGGCCACGCCCAAGTCGTCCGCGACGTACCCGGTACGCACGCTCCTGTTCATCACGGAGAAGTCCGCCATCTCCGGCGTGTGGGGCGTCACGGACGCCACCACGTCGCCGGGCGGCGTGTCGCTGACGGGCCTCTTCACCAAGGCGTCGGGCGACTTCGCCGACGTCAACGCGGGCGACGCGGTCCGCCTCGAAATCGAGGCGGAGGGCCCGCGGGGCGGCTACCTCGTGACGCGCTACCGCGCGGTGGACGACTTCTCGGACATGGTCATGTCGCCGCCGCCAGCCAGCTTCTTCAACCTCACGGCCGAGAAGAAGTTCTCGAGCTCCTTCATGTTCATCAAGTCCAAGGGCATGCCGGACGTGGTGGGCGGGCAACCCATCGTCAAGTACGAGGTGGGCATCGTCAACCAGGACGAGTCGCTGCGCTCCATCAACTTCACGCTGTGGCCCCCGTTCACAGACCTCGCGCTCAACTTGGGCGACGTGTGCTTCGTGGACGGCATCTTCGCCAAGTCGTTTGGGGCGTCCGTCGTGCTCAACATCACGAGCAAGGGCCGCGTGTTCAAGGACCTCAACACGAACCAAGCTCGGCGCATCAAGCAGCTCTTCGAGGCGGCGCGCGTGGTGGAGGAAGCGTGGTGAGGAAGAGTGGACCAGTGGTCGTGGAGCGCGGGGCGAGCTGCGGACTGCGGCAGTGCGGAGTTGGGTGGATGACCCAGCAGCTGGGAGAGGAGATGACGGGTGTGGGAGACGCGCGCGCTTTTCTGGATGTGTTACTCTACGTCGTCTCGAACAATCAAGGAAACATAACACAGCGCGCTCCCTGAGTGGCCCTGAGCCGGGCTCCTGCGGTAGTCTACGTTAGACGCGCTCCGGAGAAGCGGGTCGGGCTGGGCACTATCGTAGAAATTCTCTCTACAGCAAGAGAATTTCTCGACGGCCAGACCTTGGATCTTGGTCCCCCTTTCAAAGATTCGCGCGCGCGACGGACCGGCAGTCCGTCTCCCAAAAGATCTCGAGATCTTTACTCGGCCACAGTTCAAATTACACTCGACAGGACGTAACGCGTATCCCCTCGCGAAGCGCACGCGATGATATCGACGAGTTTCAGCGTGTTTTGCTGCATGTTTTTGACGTGTATCACCTTGGTGCTCGCGAGGGTGGCTCCGGCAGGAGTTTACGCCGCTCGCGGTCTCCTACCTCGGCCGTCGAACCCGCCCGTCACGGATCGGAGACGTGCGGACCGTAAGCGTCAATTGGCTATCAAATCACAGAAGCGTGCAAATGAGCAGATGAGGAGTGCCCTTCTGCGGAACCTTCAGACCTTTCCTCGCCGGGTCGCTGGCGAGGTCGGCGCTCGGGGTTCCGTCCGCGTCAACAACGGTATGTCGACTCGCTCGCAGACGCGCGCTGCCGCTGCTCGTATCCTGATATCCACGGGCGCCACGACGCGCCATGGCGAGGAAATTGCTGCTGGACGGAGCACCGTGGGGGACCCGCCCAGCCTCGAGACACAGAACGCAGCTGGACAGCGTTACCTAAAGTATTTAGGCTCCCTCGCGGGCTGCTTGATATGCGGCGTGCTCGTGCGCCGTCACATCGTGTTTCACGGCATTCGCGAGTTTCTGGACCACCCTCGCGCGGGCATCGTCGCCCGCCTCACCACGGTGCGTGAGGCGCAGGACCTCACGTCGCGCATGCGCACTCCCCACGACCTGTCGCGTCACCTGGACCACCGCTTCACGCTCTCTCTTCTCGACTCCCACGGCCTCGTGCCGCGCCCGCGCGACGCGTTTACTCACGGACGGCCCGACCGCCCCGTCATCACGCATCCCACCGACCTCGACGATTTGCGGTTTGGGTCCCCCGACGACGTATGTGACGCGGCTTCCGCAGCGCCGTCCCGCGACGTGCGGGACGCGTTGCCCATATCGCCCACCGACGGCGCGGCTTCTCGCGAAGCCGAGTACTCGGCCGAGCTGGAATCCGTGTTGGACATGATGTTGGCTTCCAAGGGCGGGGCCAATACCCCTCTCGAGAAGCTGGAGGAGTTCCTCGCAGTCGGGCTCGCGGAGAGCACATCCAACGCGGCGGACCCTGGCTCGCAAGTATGCGATGCTCCCACGTGCAAGAATCCCTTTGACACGCACGTCGTCGTCTGCCACGAGTGCTGGAGTGCGGCGAGCAAAAACCAGCTGCGCGGCGCTGCCGTCGCGAACGGGAACTGGGGCCTCTCGCACTTGGTGTTGAACGGACGTGACTACGCGCAACCCGGCTTCACCCCCCCTCGCGTTCTTCAATCAGGCATGGCATTCGCCACGCCCATTACGCACACGGCGCGCGTGTGGTCCGGCGGCCAGGTCATGCAGAGGCGCATCACGCTAGTACAGACAACGGAGGAGACGATTTTGGGCACCGCGCTTCCGCTTCTCTCACCGGGCACCACGCACGCCGCCATTTTCGTGCACAAAGGCACGCGCCCCGACCACTTGCGCGTCATCGTGGCTCAAGAGACGATCCCCATCGCCGATGCGCTGGGCCTGTTTGACATGCTCACTTCGCATAACCCCGTCTACCGCGCCAAACTCGGAGACGCCGCACAGCTCCGCGAGCGGTTCCGCGATATGTTGGCCGACAACGTGCCATTTGCGGACCATCCCGACCGCTTCGGCATTTTGGGCTTCTCCGACGACGTGGGGCAGAGCGAGAGCGTTCCCACGAACACGGCGCGCGTGGGCGTGGGCGCGCAGATACGCGGGAACGAGGAGAGCAGCGAGCCCGTCATATCACAGCAGACGATGTTGCTCATGAACCCCCCCAACCCCGAGTCGCACGACGCCGGCGCGCGCGCGCTTCGTGCGATTCTCAACGAGATGAACGTGCCCCCGCATCAGACGCAGGAGATCATAGTGCGGTACGGCAATCAATACGTGAGCGTGATGGACCCCGGCGTGCTTGAGCAGTGGGCTTGGTGGGTGTTCGCTGACGGCGGCAACTACATGGGACGCGAGCGGGCCGTACCCTTCCCGCCCATCGAGCGCTTACGGCGGCTGGTCATGCTCGCCGACTCCGCCGTGTCCCGAAACGTCGACCTCGTCGCGGGCATCTTCTGCGCCATTCGCGAGCACCTCATGTTCGCGCATCCCACCATGTACGCTCTGCGGAGCCCGAGCCTCGCCGCTCAAATCTGCACCGAGTCGCTGGATAGCGTGATGGCGTGGATCCGAACCCTCGCGTCGAGCGGGAGTGCGCGCAGCTTCACCTCGTCGCCCACCGGAAACATGGTGCTGCGCGTCCTGCCCAACGCGCCGGGCTCCCCCAACGAGTCCAAGCTCATGTTGCGCGAGATTACGGCATACGTCGACGACATGGGGTCGCCCACGCTCTTCTTCACGCTGGCGTTTGCAGACTGGCTCAACGGGAACCTGTACACGAGGCTGGAGCTGCGTGGGGGGGGGGCCGAAGCTCCGGTGCTTCGCGCGTACCGCATTCCGACCGCGTCCCTGGCGCAAATGTCGTTGGCCGCGGACTCGGACCCTATCGGGCTCGCGCGGTTCGCGCTGGACCACTTCGCGGCTGTGCTGGAGGCCGTGTTCGGCTGGGACGTGCAGCTCAAAAAGAGATCCGCGGATTTCAAACACGTTCCACTTCCCGCGCAGGGCGTGACGGGGCCCATTGAGGGCAACGGGCGCGGGGTGCCCCACCTGCACGCTCTCGTGTGGTTGAATGACTTTAAGATGGGCACGCGCGTGGACGACGAGGCGCTCCGGCGGCTGGACGAATTTTACGATGCCGCGTTTACTAGTGGGCCACGCGTGGATCCAGCGGAGCAGATGCGCTGCCCGCGCTGCAAGCAACCAGGAATGACGCCGCTCGGGACGCCGCCGCGGTACGCGTGCAACGCGAACCTGCCGCCACCTCGCGAGCTCCGCTGTGCGTCGTGCGGCGAGGAGAGCACGATTCAGGACTCGTTGCTCCTCACCGCGCTGTACCACGTCCATCAACTGGAGGGATTGGGCGACGTGAACGTGGACATGGCCGAGTTTGAGAACCACCTGCGCAATTTCGCGAAACGGGCGCACTGCGAGCAGCGCGTTTTAAATATTCCGGCGGGCACGCAGCTGGACTTGACAAACCGTGACCATTTGGTTTGGTTTGTGGTCCAGTGCGTGGTGCAGATTCACTACTGGTACCACACCAAAACGTGCTGGGGTGGAAGCATCAACCGCGACCGAGACCCCGCTCTGGTCGTGTGCCGCATGCTGAATCCGCGCAACGCGGCGGATGCCACGCACGTGGACGCCTCGGGGTTCGTGTGCTTCGCGGTGCGCAAGACGCACGTCTGGAGCAATCCGACGTTGAGCGTGTTCCTGGCGCTCAATGGAGGCAACTCCGACACGAAGGTTCTCGCGGGAATATCCAAACTTTGCATGACGATAATTCGTTACATCTTAGGCTACCTGGTCAAGCAGCAGTGTAAGTTCGACGAGTCGGACGCCGAGTTCATCATCGCCGCGTTCCTCAGCTGCGTGGGCAAACACGAGGCGTCGGGCCAGCCACACACGGTGGAGAGCGTGGCGCGGCTCACCGATCGCGAGGTCACCGGCATGGCCAAGTCGTCGGTGATGTCGCTGTGCACGAAGCTGCTCTACCGCGCCCCCGTCGACTTGTGCTTGGCGGCCTGCTATTTGCTCAACCTGGACACGCGCATGGTGGGGTCGCACTTCGTCGTGCACGCGCCCATCTACGCCTTCGTCGTCCGGCTGCTGGACATGGCCATTAATCGCGGCAACGACGATGAGCCGCACGTGTGGGCGAGGGCCCTGGGCACTAACCTTGACGGCGAGGTGGAGGAGCGCATGATCGTGGATGATGCGGACAACGGGACGCCCGTGCTCACCAACGCCGCCAACTGCGTAAACGACTATCAACGACGCCCGGACAGCGTAGGTGGCCTCGGAGTGCGCGAAATGAACCTCCTGAACTTCACCAAGCGCAGCTACGTCACTCTCACGAAAGCTGGGAATGGCAAGCGCCGCAGTTCGCGCTTCTCCCGTTTGCGGCCACAGGAAAATGTGTTGGTCTCCGTTGGCCTGCCCGCCGTGTATCTTCCGGACGAGATTCTTGAGTTTGACGCGCAGAACAACTTCTCGCGGCGCATACCCACATGGTGGCACCAGCGACGTCTCTCGGCGGGGTTGCTTCCTCTCCGGGCTGAGGAGGCCACGAGCGACGCAGGCGGCGACGTCGCGAGCAGCGTAAGTGAGGGGGGGGCGCGCAGGCGCGATTTGGAGATGGGTGACAGTGAGGCGCGCGCTCCAGCAGCCGGAGCGAACGAGGATGTGGAGGTGGGCGGCGCGGACGCAGCTACCGCTTCCGCAGAGGGGGCGATGCGCGCAGAGGAGGCGCGTGATGTGCGCGACCAGGAAGCGGCCGCGGTTTCGGAGCGCTTGAACGATACGCTGTTCCAGAGCGAGGACGGCGGCGCGTTCGGCATGTTTTTAGGTCACTGCAGGTTCGAGAGTCACGCCGAGGAGGCGCGCGTGGCTTCGGAGCTGCTGGAACGGGCCGAGCTCAGGTTTGAGGCTCGCAGCAACTCGCGCGGAACCGAGGCCTCCGACGCAAGCGGGGACGAGGCGGAGATCTCGAGTGACTCGGACTCTCTTAGCTCCGGCGCCGGCGGCGGCGCGTTAGACGAAGACACCGAAGTCGCCGCCAGGCTACAGTTGTTCGCGGCAGGCATGCTCGTGCTCACCGTGCCGTGGACCACGCTGGACGATATTGTGGGCATGCTCCGTCCATACGAGACTGTGCTGGACTTGTTCCACCGTCTGCTGTGCTCCGACTTCTGGGAGCACGACCCGGTGACAACGCGGTTCATCCACCACCGCATCGACCACATGGACGCGCAGTACATCGGCGGCAGCAGCCGTAGCCGCATGGAGGAATTCGCCAAAGCCGCGGTCGCGGATTTGAAGTCGCACGGAGGACCGCAGCAGAGGACGCCGAGGTACGCGAGGTGGAACGCAGACGAGCGCGGTGAGCGCCGCGCGGACTTTGACGAGGAGCCCGATTTGGACGAATTTTTGGCGCGCGCAGTGCACGAGTGCCAGGCTCGGGCGCAGGCGAAGGCGATGAAGGAGAAGCTCGTCTCCGCGCGAAGCAAGTTCCGTAACTTGGTGGAGCATGTTTCCACCGTGCGCACCACGGCAGCACGTGAGGGCAGCGGACACCGCTTCGCGAAAGAGGGCGAACGGGAGGAGGCGGAGCGCAGAGTCGCGCCCCAGAAGCCCCCCACCGACGGCGGCGTCGCAGCGCCGATGATGGGCGAGCACGCCTCCAACGCGCGGCAGACGACGAAGACTTCCGTGGCCGCGGGCTCGGTCGCGCCCGACCCCGCCACGGTGGTGTTCGGCGTCGCCATTACCAAGGACATGACGCCAGAGCAAGTGGCTTTCGTGCTTCGATTGAATGCCGACCAGGAAATGGCGTTCTTGGTCGGCGCGTACCAAGCCATTTACAAGCTGTCCACGGAGTTCTACACGGACGACGCCAATCTGAGCGAGTTACTGCGAGGCGAGCGCGTGCGGCGCTGGATTGAGGCGGGGTACATCGGTTCCTCGCAAAAGCGCGTGATTGTGATGGGACGGGCGGGATCGGGCAAGACCGCGGTGATCAAAGCGTGGAGCGCGTACCTCGCCGCGTTGGAGTACAGGAGCAGCGTCGTCCGAATGTCAGTGTTTGGCTCCAACGCGTCGAACATTCGCGGCAAGACGTTGGCGCACGTGACGGGCGTGCTCTTCACCACCGGCACGTCCAACACCCCCGACATCCTATTTAAGAAGGGCAGCGTGGAGAACATGAAGCGGAATTTTGCCAACGTCGTGATGTTGATCGTGGACGAAGTGTACACGTGCGGCAAGGGCACGCTGTTGCAGGCCAACATCAACCTTAACGCGGTGCTCGGAGCGGCTCCCGACGCCGTGTTTGGTGGCATCGGCGTGGTGGCGCTGATCGGCGACCCGTGCCAGACTCGACCCGTACGAGACCTTTCGCTGTACGGCGTCCATTCCGAGGATAAGCTTCGTCAGGACCCGGCGAAGCGTTCGCGCGTTCGTCGCGCGGAGCAGATATACCGCTCGTTCGACACGAGCTTTCACTTTTTCGAAACGCCACGCTATGAGAAGTGCCCGCTGATGATGCGGCTCGCGGACGAAATGTATTCCGAATTGGGAGTGTCGGAGGAGATGGTGGGCAAGCTCAACAAGCATGTGGTGGGCTACGAGGGTCGGTACCCCGAAATCACGGCGCAGAGCGCCGTGTTGTGTCCCACACGAACGCAGTTGCGAGCCGTGGACGCCGAGCTCAAGGATCTCGCGGTGAACAGGAACCCACCGGGCACGGTGTACATGTGGAGCCACGTGGACGATCGCGTGGACCGATCTCTGCCAATGTTTGACTGGCAGCTGGAAGCGATTGAGTCGCACTTCTGGCAGGACACGTCCTGCAAGGTGCCGTTACAATTCTGGACCTACGCCGGCATGCCCATATCGGTCACGTTCAACCACAACGTGGATATCGGCCTGTCAAACGGGGCGCGCGGCGTGGTGGAGGAAATCGTGTTCTCGAGGGAGACCACCTTCGAGGATGACGCCGACTGCCGCGTGGCCAGCAACCCGCCCGAGTTCCTGTTGGTGCGCCTCACGTCGGACGCCAGCAGCACGGACATCGGGTACGGCGCCCACGTGCGACCCGTCGTGCGCAAAACAGAGCGGGTGAGTCTCATGAAGGGCGCGGTGTCGTACAGGTACACATCGATTCCCGTGCGCAACGGCATCACCTTCACCGTGCACGGGTCGCAGGGCAACACGTACTTCGCGCACACGGTGGTGTTTAACACGGTCAACATGGCGCCGGAACTCATGGTCGTGGCTTTCACGCGCGTGACCAAGATGGAGGACCTCTTTCTCATGGAGCAGATCCCTCCGTCGGCGGGGCCCAACATGCGCGTCTCGAGCGCGCAACTCCGCGAGATGGAGCGGCATATGCTGGCGTCTGCCGCGACTGCGGCACAATTCTTTCCAGGCGAGCTCGAGCTGCGCGTGCGGCAGAAGGCCGACGCGTTCGTAGCGAAAAACAAGGCGGACGCGGCGACGCGCGCGACCAGGGCGCGGTTCCACGGGCGCGCGCCGACCGACGTGCGGACGGCATGGTCGGCCGCCGCCACTGCTCCGGCGAGCAGCGGTGCGACGGCTGATGCCGCGTTTACGATGGTGCCGATGACGCTCGACGAGCGCGCTGCATCGGCAACCGACCTAAACGCGCCGCTCACGGAGGTGGATATCGACGCGCTGCTCGCCGACAGCGGCGGGTATGGAGGCAGCGGCACCGACGACGATGTGGACGGCATTACGTTCCTCTCGCACCAGCCCGCGGTCGCGTCGGACTCGTCCCTGGCAATCAGCCAAAACGGCGTGTTCCAGCGCGCACTGCTCGGGAGCATTCACTCGGACTTGTTCGACTTGAACTCAATTTCTAGTCTTATGCCGCATGACGGTGTCGTGACCGACGCGAGCGTGCCACACACACAGCTCAGTCGCGATGTGGTGGACGTGTTCTGCGTGGTCATGATCGCGAGAATTATCGAGGAAATGCCAGCGGCGCAGCGCATGTTCGACTTCTATCTCACTCACTTCTTATCGAACAATCTCGCGCGCATTCAATTGGAGGAACTTCGCCTTTCCAGCAATCTGTTGACCGAGCAACCAGTGTACGGGCGACCCACGCTCACGCGCTTCTCCGTCATGACGCTCTTCGACGCCGTCCACTTCGCGGTCCTAGTGCTGGACCACCGCGAGCGCAAGGCGTACTTGGCGGACAGCCTGCTGTACGGAAGTGGGTGGGACGCCCACTTCCGCGCGGTGTGCCGCCGCATCGCGCCGTGGTTCACTGGCCCCCCGACCCGTCTCCAAACACCAACGCAGCGCAACTCGACTGAGTGCGGGGTGTACGCGTCGTTGGGCGCCGTCGCGGCCGCGGAATATTTGCAGCAAGCGGGTGAGACGTTCAGCGTCGCCCAGCTAACCAGCACGCTCCGCACGCGCTGGCAGAATTTGAACAATATCGAAGCGTTGAGCTTCGAGCGCGCGACGCTCCACGCTGTGGTTATGAGTGCGCTCACCGAGTTCCATGCGGTATACTCCGGAAATTAAATTTGTTTTTCAAGAGTCGTGGCGAACGTGAAGAACGGGGTCTTGTGGACATGGTCGAATTGTGCGTCAGACGCAGCGTCTACAAATGGAATGAAGATGGCAAACACGTTTTGTTGTTGAAGTCCTGGGCTGTCGAGATGATGATTGTCTCGAATTCATCATCAACCCACAGCACACGGCGCCGCATTCAGTACTGCACTCCCAATGCCACCACCCGGTAGCAAAGATCCGCAGGGTTGGGCCCCTTGCGGATGCTTATAATTTGACGAAATGCAGAAGCATTTCAAAGTCGGGGTGCAGCGCGACCTTGTCCGACATTAGGCAAAAGTAAGCCACAGAAACCTCAATAACATGGCAGTGAAG
>Ga0302314_10018547_pt1 | contig 11602 bp, 9 predicted proteins | sample III_Palsa_N2_3_FD_200533 | JGI IMG/M metagenome (GOLD analysis project Ga0302314, IMG submission 200533) | Peat permafrost microbial communities from Stordalen Mire near Abisko, Sweden - III_Palsa_N2_3 | ecosystem: Environmental > Terrestrial > Soil > Palsa > Peat permafrost | place: Sweden... | reverse complement strand
AACACCGGGGTCGCGCCGGACGGCGGGTTTATCTTGCTGTCCTGCGCCTGCTGCACCGGATTGCCCTGGCTGCCCGGCGGGTCCCACGGATTGCCGTTCACCTCGACCTCGACCGACTGCACGGTCTGGCCGCTCGTCCCGGTCAGCTGGCCACCGGACAGCGTCCACAGCAGCTGCGACGAGATGTCCTGCATCGCATCGGTGCCGGCCTTGCTGATGGCGCTCCCGGTGAGGTTGACCACCGCGATCACGCCGGGGACCGTCACGCTGATCTGGGTGCCCCTCGGGAGGGCCGTTTTCGTCGCTCCGCTGGACAGCCAGTCGTTGGGCGGGCTGATCAGGTCGTGCACCAGCCCCTCCATCAGGCCCGCGAGTTCGCTGCTGCGCAGCGGCACGTACACCGGGTCGGGAACGAGGAACCGGCCCGTCGGGTCGAAGAAGTACAGGTTGCGCTGCTCGTAGTCGTTGGCGAAGGAGTCGCTGGTGAGCAGCAGCTCGGGCGGCGCGTCCGAGATCCGCCACTGGCCGTCCAGCTTGACCAGCTGGAAGCTCTGCTTGGCGGCGGGCGACTCGTCCGGGGCCGAGGCCGAGGTCACCGAGTAGCTGCCGTACGCCTTCAGGTACGCCTGTTCCTGGCCGTTGATCTGCACCGTCACGGTGGTGGCGCTCTTGCCCGGGGCCGACGCGGCGGGGGTGTCCTCGACGTCCGGGCCCTTGCTGTAGACGATCGCGGACCAGGACGGGTTCCAGGTCTTGCTCTCCTGCGGCGTCAGGTACTGCAGGGCGACCTTGCGGTGGGTGCCGAAGCTGGCGGAGGCGGTCAGGAAGCCCTGGACGACCTGGATCGGCGACCAGTTGGCGCCCGGCGGCTGCGGCACGATCTGCACATCGGGCTGGTCCTGCGCATCCGTGGCCTGCGTGACCGGATAGGACTGCACCGCGCCGCCGCTCGGCATCGACACGCAGCCCGCCGCGGCCAGCGCGGCAACGAGCGCGGCCGCCGCCGCGAGCAGCGGCCGGCGGGCCGGCCGGCTAGCCATGCGCGCCCCCGCTCAGGTCCGCTTCCAGCGTGGTGACGGCGCTGGTGATGACGTCCGTCTCGTCCGGCCCGAGCGGCAGCGGCGAGCCGGCCAGCGGCTGCCCGGCGGTCCGCGGGACGGTCAGCCGGAACACCGACCCGCGCCCCTTCTCGCCCCAGGCCTGCAGCCAGCCGCCGTGCAGCCGGGCGTCCTCCAGGGCGATGGACAGGCCGAGCCCGGTCCCCCCGGTCGTCCGCGCCCGCGCCGGGTCGGCGCGCCAGAACCGCTCGAAGACCAGCTGCTCCTCGCCGGCCGCCAGCCCGACGCCGTGGTCGCGGACGGCGATAGCGGCCGCGTCCCGGTCCGCGGCCACCGTCACCACGACGTCGCGCCCCTCGCCGTGCTCCACCGCGTTGACGAGCAGGTTGCGCAGGATCCGCTCGACCCGCCGCCGGTCCACCTCGGCCATACAGCCCGGGGCGGGCAGCCGGAACTCGATGCGGCCGCCCCGGCGCTCCGCGAGCTGCTGCGCGTCGTCGGCGCTGCGGCGCACGATGTCGCACAGGTCCGCGGGCTCGGCGTCGAGGACCGCGACGTTCGAGTCATGCCGGCTGATCTCCAGCAGGTCGGTCAGCAGGCCCTCGAAGCGCTCGATCTGGCTCTGCAGCAGCTCGGTGCTGCGCGCGGCGGTCGCGTCGAGGTCCTCGCGGGCATCGAAGAGGATCTCCGCGGCCATCCTGATCGTCGTCATCGGGGTGCGCAGCTCGTGCGAGACGTCGGAGACGAACTGGCGCTGCACGTTGGACAGCTCCTCCAGCTCGACCAGCTTCTCCTGCAGGCTGGCGGCCATGTCGTTGAACGAGGTGGCGAGCGCGGCCAGGTCGTCGGCCCCGCCCACGACCATCCGCTCCTCGAGCTGCCCGGCGGACAGCCGCTGCGCGGCCCGCGCCGCGTGCCGCACCGGCAGCACCACCCACCGGGTCACCAGCGAGGCGATCGCCGCCAGCAGCGCCACCAGGGCGAACCCCACGCCCACCAGGGTGGTCTGCACCAGCTGGAGGGTCTGCTGCTCCTCGTTCAGCGGGAACACGAAGTACAGCTGGTAGGAGTTGCCCAGCGGCACCCCGTAGGCGATCGCCGGGGTGCTCTGGCCGCCGACGGTGACGGTCAGCGTGACCGGCACGAAGTACAGCAGGTTTCCCGTCTTGCCGCGCCCCTGGGCCACCTGCTCCTGCTGCACGCTGGCCAGCAGGGAAGACGGAAGCGTCGCGGCGGCGTCGAAGCTGGCCGCCCACTCCGGGTACCCCGGCCGGTCGGCCAGGTCCGCGTTCAGCCCCACCGCCACGCTGTAGCTCTGCGTGCCGCTCGTCGGCTGGAGCAGCACCGCGGTGGACCGCATGAACTGCATCGCCGCCTGGCCGGAGACCGGCGGCGTGTTCAGCCCGGTCTGCGAGCGGGCGGTATTGAAGCTGGTCATCACCTGAGCGCGGGCCGCCGTTTCCGCGTTGAGCGTCAGGCCCCCGGCGATCTGCTCGGTCAGGAAGAAGCCGAGCACCGCGACCACCACGGCGGAGATCACCAGCGTGGTCCCGACCACCCGTAGCTGGAGCGACCGGTACCAGCGGTGCCTGATCTTGTCGAGGACCAGGTGCTCCCAGCGCAGCAGAGTGCGGATGACGACTGTCAGCTCATGCGGAAGCCAGCTGACGAACCAGCGCACCCACCTCTTCCGGCGCAGTGCCATTTCCCAGGCTTCACGCTGGTCCCGCTGGTCACGCTGCGGTGCGGGGACAGGCGCGGTCCTGGGCGGGGCTGGCGCGGTCTGTCCCGGCGCGATCGGGACACCGACCGCGTCGGGGTTAACAGCAGGCCGCTCCATCCGTCGATCAGCCAGGTCCTGCCTTGTAACCCACGCCGCGCACCGTGACAACGATCTCAGGGCGCTCGGGATCGTGCTCGATCTTGGCCCGGAGCCGCTGCACGTGCACGTTCACCAGCCGCGTGTCGGCCGCATGGCGGTAGCCCCAGACCTGCTCGAGCAGCACCTCGCGGGTGAAGACCTGCCGCGGCTTACGGGCCAGCGCGACCAGCAGGTCGAACTCAAGCGGCGTGAGACTCAGCGTGTCGCCGTCCCGCTTCACCGAGTGGCCCGCCACGTCGATGGACACGTCGCCGATCTGCAGCATCTCGGGCGCGGGCTCATCCTGGCGGCGCAGCCGGGCCCTGATCCGGGCGACCAGTTCCTTGGACTTGAACGGCTTGAGGATGTAATCGTCCGCGCCCGACTCGAGCCCGAGGACGATGTCCACGGTGTCGGTCTTCGCGGTCAGCATCACAATCGGCACGCCGGACTCGCCCCTGATCTGACGGCATACGTCGATGCCATCGGAACCGGGCAGCATCAGGTCAAGCAGCACCAGGTCCGGCCGGGTATCGCGGAAGGCGTCAAGCGCCTTGTCTCCGTCGGCAACGAACGTCGGCTCAAATCCTTCACCGCGGAGCACAATGCCAAGCATCTCCGCAAGCGCCGCGTCGTCATCGACGACCAGCACACGTCCTTTCATGCGCCCCATCGTTCCATGTGTCTGGCTCCAAGCTGAGCATTACGACGACAGACAGTAACGTCAGCCGCACAAACCCGCGCTCGCATGCGCAGGTTACCCCCTTTTTACCAGGTCCGCACCGGCCAGGAGCCTGTTTGACCGGCAACGCGTCACCCGGCGGCGCGGAGAGTTACTGGTTACACGCGCGTTACGCGGCGTGGTGCTGCCGGGCGCCTGCTGCTGCTAGGGGACGCTAGGCTCTGGACATGCCGGAGCCGTTGGCCAACATTGTCGAGGCGGGCTGGGCGGAAGCCCTCGCCCCCGTCGAGGACCAGATCGCGCGCATGGGCGCGTTCCTGCGGGAGCAGGTCGCCGCAGGAAAGAAGTACCTGCCGGCCGGCGAGAACGTGCTGCGCGCCTTCAAGCAGCCGTTCGGCGACGTCCGGGTGCTGATCCTCGGGCAGGACCCCTACCCCACCCCCGGCCACCCGGTGGGCCTCAGCTTCTCCGTCGCCCCCAGCGTCAAGCGGCTGCCCGGCTCGCTGGTCAACATCTTCCGCGAGTACTCCGACGACCTGGGTTTCCCGCCGCCGTCCAACGGCGACCTGACACCGTGGACCGAGCGCGGCGTCCTGCTGCTCAACCGGGTGCTCACCGTCGAGCCGGGCAAGCCGGGCAGCCACCGCGGCCAGGGCTGGGAAGCGGTCACCGAGCAGGCGATCACCGCCCTCGCCAAGCGAGACAAACCGCTGGTCGCCATTCTCTGGGGCCGCGACGCGCGGAACCTCGCCCCGCTCCTTGGCCGCGACCGGTGCATCGAGTCGGCCCACCCGAGCCCCATGTCCGCGCACAACGGGTTCTTCGGCACCCGCCCGTTCAGCCGGGCCAACGAGCTGCTGCAGCGTCAGGGCGCCGAGCCCGTCGACTGGAAGCTGCCCTAGGCCGCGCAGCACCGTCAGGGCCGCACCGTCAGGATCGCACCGTGCGGGCGGCACCGTATCCTCGGGGACCGTGGATACTAGGTCCGTGGCATCGGTCGACGACGCCCAGGTAACGGGGCACGGGGTTACGGGGCACAGTGCAGCGGATCCGGGGGCAGCGGGTCCGGGGGCAGCGGGTCCGGGCGAAGCGCTGCCCGCGGCCGGCGGTCACGCAACCTGGCCGAGCCGGCGCGTCCTCGCGGCCTGGTTCGGCGTGTTCGCCCTCTACGCGGCGGGGATGATCTTCACCCGGCACGCCGACGGGACCTGGGCGGTCTGGGGCTGCGGCGGGTACGCGGTGGCGGCGCTGCTGCTGCTCGCCCCCACCGGCTGGGTCATCCCGCTCGCCGCGGCAATCGGCGGCGCGCTCATCGCCCCGCTGTTCTGGCTGATCACCACGTTCCCGGCCACCGGCGAGGTCGTCGTCATCGGGCAGTCGGCCAGCTACCTGCTCAAGCACGGCACCCCGTACCTGCCGCCGTCCCTGGTAACCGGGTGGACCTCCTACAACCCGTACCTGCCGCTGATGGAGATTTTCGGCCTGCCCCGCGCGGCCGGACTGTCCGGGGTCTTCGGCGACCCCCGGATCTGGACCACGCTGACCACCGTCGTGGTGCTCGCCGCGGCCTTCGCGGTCGTCTCCCCGCACCGGGTCCGCGGCTGCCGGCACTGCCGCCGGCGCGTCGCCTGGTGCACCGCGCTCGCCGTCGCCTCGCCGCTGATCGCGTTCCCGCTCTCGGTCGGCGTCACCGATCCGCCGATCATCGCGCTGACCTGCCTGGCCCTCGCCTGGGCGGGCCAAGGCAAGCTGCTGCGGGCCGCCGCGGCGGTCAGCGTCGCCTGCGCGATGAAGACCACGGCCTGGGCCGTGGTCCCCGTGCTGGCCGTCATGGCGTGGGTCAGCTACGCACCGCGCGCCGCCGTCCGGTTCACCGTCTCCGCCGTGGTCGCGACCGGGATCCTCGCGCTGCTCGCCGCCCCGGAGGCCCTCGCGACGCCGACGGCCCTCAAGCAGAACCTGATCGACTACCCGCTGGGCACCACCAAGTACAAGACGGTGGCGGCCAGCCCCCTCCCCGGCCACCTCATCGCCGAGCTCGGCCGGGCCGGCCGCCTGACCGTGGACGTGCTCCTGGTGCTCGCCGTACTCGCGTTCGTCGGCTGGCTCATCGCCCGGCCGCCGCGGAACGAGCGGGACGCCGCGGTGCGGCTGGCGGTCGGCTACGCGGTCCTGTTCTTCCTCGACCCGTCGACGCGGTTCGGCTACTTCGCCTACCCGCTCGCCCTCGTCGGCTGGCTGGCCCTGTCCCGGCCCAGCCCGCGGTCAGTCGATCCCGAACGAGCGGTTGAGGTCACTCCAGCCGCCCCGTAACACCGGGGCCAGGCCGCCGCTACCGCGTGTGTCCAGGTCCTCATGGCCCGCCAGCCTCACGGCTGTTGAGTGGCCGGGCGCTTGGTGAACGCGCAGAATTCGTTGCCTTCCGGGTCGGCCAGTACGTGCCAGCGAATGTCGTCGTCGGGCTCGCGTAGCAGCGCGGCCCCGGCCGCGACGAGCGGCTCCACACTAGGGACGGTGACGTCCCAGTGGATGCGGTTCTTCACCGTCTTCGGCTCCGGCACCGGGACGAAGTCCATCGTGAGGATCGGCATGCCGGGCACCTCTTCCAGGGTGCACCAGCCGTCGTTCTCGGTCACGGCGGTGCCGTAAACCGCGCCCCACCACCGGGCCTGGGCCTGCGGGTCGGCGCTGTCCACCACGAGTCCGTGCAGCCTCTCGGCCGGGATCTCGGGGCGGAGGAACGCGCAGAACTCCCCGCCCTCGGGGTCGGCCATCACCGTCCAGGTGCGCGTGCCGTGCCGCGGCTCCACGACGGTCGCGCCGAGCGCCTGCAGGTCCGCCAGGTCCCGGGCGTAGATGTCCAGGTGCACCCGGTGCTTGACCGTCTTGGCCTCGGGAACCTGGTTGACCCAGATCGTGTGCCGCCGCGTCGGCCCCGTCAGCAGGCCATCGCCACCTTCCTGGGCCTGCCAGGTGCGGCCGAGCACGGACGCCCAGAACAGGCCGAGCCGGACCGGATCCACCGCGTCCAGGCACAAGTCTTTGAACCGCGCGATCGCCATGAGGAAAAACCTACGCCCCCGCGGGCCGGCACCGACTGGCTTGGTCCTGGCCCGGCTACGTGGTTGTCCTGCGGATCGATCTGCTGGCCAGGCCTAGGTGTTGCGGCACCGGCCGGCTCTGCCGGTCTGATCTGCCCGTCCTGTGCGCGACGGGCCAGTGCTGGGCGTGGTCGTCGGGGATAGTGTGGCAGCATGCGAGCGGCGCGACTTTACGGGGCCGCGGACCTGCGGGTCCGGGAGGAGCCGACACCCGAAGCAGCGGCTGGCCAGAGCCTCGTGCGGGTTACCGCGGTTGGCATCTGCGGCTCTGACCTGCACTGGTACTCCGAAGGCGCCATCGGCGACGCCAAGCTCACCCGGCCCCTGGTGCCGGGGCACGAGGGGGCGGGCGAGGTCGCGGACGGCCCGCGGCGCGGGGAACGGGTCGCGATCGATCCGGCGGTCCCCTGCGAGCGGTGCCGGGCCTGCCGTGACGGCTACCGGAACCTCTGCTACAACCTCGTCTTCTCCGGGCACGGCGAAACCGACGGGATGATGCGCGAGCTCATGCCGTGGCCGTCGCACCTGCTGCATCCGCTGCCGGATTCGGTGTCCGACGCGGGCGGCGCGATGCTCGAGCCGCTTGGCGTGGCGCTGTGGGCGCTGGATCTGGGGCACGTGCCGTTCGGCGGTTCGGTCGCTGTGGTCGGGGGCGGGCCGATCGGGCTGCTGCTGATCCAGTTGCTGCGGGCCGCTGGCGCGTCGCGGGTCGTCACGGCGGAGCCGTTGGCGCACCGGCGCGAGGCGGCGGCTAAGTGGGGTGCGGATCAAGTGGTCACGCCGCAGGACGACATCTCGGGTTACGGGGCGGACGTCGCATTCGAGCTGGCCGGGAACGACGACGCGGTGCGGATCGCGCTCGAATCCGTGCGACCGGGCGGGCGGGTTGTCCTCGGCGGGATTCCGGACTCGGATGCGACCACGTTCCAGGCGTCGCTCGCGCGGCGCAAGGGCCTGACGATCGCGATGGTGCGGCGCATGAACGAGGTCTACCCGCGCGCGATCGACTTGGCTGCGCGCGGTGTAGTGGCGCTGGACCCGCTCGTATCGTCGCGTACTCCGCTCGCGGACGCCGCGCAAGCGTTCGCCGCCGCCGAGGCGCGCGCCGGGCTGAAGGCCATCATCGCCCCTTAGGTCTTCCTGTTCGGCTGCTCAGAATCCCTGCCCTGCGCACCCCTCCCGGCCCCGGCGTCGGCGCGACCAGCAATGCCCACCGTGCCTTGCGCCAGCGCTCATGATTCGGTGAAGGGCGCCAGCGCCTTCCAGAAGTCCAGCCCCAGTTCGGCCAGGACACGGCCCCGTAGACCACTGAGATCTTGTCCCGGTTCCGGGCGATCGCGTCCGCCACCGCGTCGAGCACCAGACCGGATGGAACGGTCACTCCGCGCGCGAGCAGTTCGGCAACGTAGCTCTCCCGGATCTGCGCGCGGCTCTTCCCCGCGGCGGCAGCACGGGTCGCCTCCCACGCCGCGCGCATCGCCGCCCGCGTCTGCTGCTGCTCGCGGGCACGCTTCTCCTGCCGCTCCCGCTGCTTCCGCAGCAAATGCTCCTATCGGGGAAGTCCGGGGCTTCCCGCGCGGCTTGGTCGATCCTGTCTTCCGCCAGCCCGGTCCCGGGGCAGTCGCACAGCCCCACCCAGACCGAACGCGACACGAGCAGCCGACCGTCCAGCGCGCAGGCCGAATGGCAGCGGCACCGGCACAACATCAGCGTCACCGCGGGCCGGCCGCCGCCCCCCGGGCCGAAGCCGATATGGCCGAGATGACCACAGTCCCCGTGTGCTCCGGCGAGGCACGACCTAGACCAGAACGGCCCGCCGGGCCCGTCCTGGGGCCCCTGATACCCGGCCATTGAAAAAGCCTGCCTCCTCGCCGGCAACCGTCCACGGGTCGCGCCGACGCCCGGCCGCGGGCGCTGTGTGGTGCTACGAGTCTAGGCTGCGAGCGCCATAACGGATTTATCTGGCGCGTCTCCGCTCCTGTTGAGCACCGCCGTCAAGTATGTCGTCGCCGAACGAGCGGGACGTCGCGGTGCGGCTGGCGGTCGGCTACGCGGTCCTGTTGACCATCCAGCGGATGCCGTAGCGGTCGAGGACGACGCCCCAGTAAGCGCCCCACGGCATGTCGGCCATCGGGGACGCTTCCGAGCCGCCCTCGGACAGCGCGCCGTAAAGCCGGTCGGCTTCTGCCTTGCTGTCCACGTCGAGGCAGAGGGTGGTGTTGTTGCCGATCCGGGTCTGCTGGCCCATCGACCGGAGCATGTCCGTCGCCATCAGCACGTGGCCGCCGATGATCGGAAGCTCGGCGTGCAGCACGAGGCTCCGCTCCTCGGCGGGCAGCTCGCCGGGACCGACGGCGGGCATGTCGGAGAAGCGGCTGAGCGCGGTGACCTGGGTGCCGAAGGCCTTGGCGTAGAAGGCGAACGCTTCCTCGGTCTGACCCTGGAAGTTGAGATAGGTGTTGACTCGTGCCATGGTGGCTCCTTCCTCCGTGGACGCCCCCGCGCCCGCGTCCCAGTCTGCCAGTGTTTCGTCTACGGCCGCTCTCGCGGCGCGGGGAGCGTCCAGGTAATCCTCGACGAGCAGCCCGTCCGACGGAGCTTTGTCCACCGGGCACCGGACTTGTTCCGTCTAGTTCGTGCGCGGCCAGCCTGTTGCCTGGAAGGAACCGTTAGAGGTTCTTCGCCATAGCCTGGCGTGGCCATTCGTCGAGTCCGAGGTCACGCTCGTGCTGCCGCGTCGCAGCCAGCTCAGGCGGCAGGTCAGCCGCACGCAGGGTGCTCCATCCGAGTCGGGTGTAGTACGGGCCGTTCCAGGGGACGTCGCGGAACGTTGTCAACGTCATTCGGCGATGCCCGCGAGCGCGTGCCAGTTGCTCAGCGGCAGCAAGGAGAGCCGCTCCGATGCCGCATCCTGCGCAGTCAGGGTGAACGCTGACCTGCTCGACGTGGGGATCGCCGTCGAGCATCTCCAACCGGACGAACCCGAGGGCCGCGTCCCGCTCGTCTACGGCAACCAAGAGCAGACCGTCTTGGAGAGCAGGGCGGTAAGTGTCAGGTTCAGGCGCTGGAGCGTCGGCTACGCGGTCCATGCCAGCAGCTCGAAACAGCCCGTCGCCTGACTTCTCAAGCGCGCTGATCAGGGGCAGTTCACTCTCTCGAGCTGCACGGATGACCACGGATGACTCAGACACGGCGCGATGCTATCGCAGCGGGCGCCCGCACCCAGCCGGGAACCGCGTAACGCCAAACCATCAGGAAAGCCGCGTACCAGAGGCTTCCGTCCTGCGGCATGCTCGCATCGGCGATCTTCACCCAGCGGTTGTCGCAGAGCATCGAAGATTGGAACTGGAATCGTTGCCGACACAGTCGGGGAGCCTATGAGCCGAGGTGCCAGCTGGCCAGGTAGGCCTGCTGGGCCTCGGTGAGGGCGTCGAGCCGGGTGCCGAGGGCGGCGAGGACGAGACGGGCGGCCTCGGCGTCGATGTCGGCCGGGACCCGGTGGACGCCGGGCGGCAGCTTCTCCGCCCGGCCCGCTAGCCAGGCGAGCGACAGGGCCTCGATGCCGAAGGCGAGGTCCATGACCTCCGGCGGGTGGCCGTCGGCGGCGACGAGGTTGACCACGCGGCCCTCGGCCAGCAGCAGCAGGCGGCGGCCGTCGGCGAGCTGGTAGGCGTCGGCGTGCGGGCGGACATCGGTGTCGACGGCGACGGCCATGGCGGCCAGCGCGCGGACGTCGATCTCGACGTCGAAGTGCCCGGCGTTGGCGAGGATCGCGCCGTCGCGCATCGCCGCCAGATGCTCAGCCGTGATGGCTTCGGCCGAGCCGGTCGCGGTGATGAAGATTTCGCCGATGGGGGCGGCTTCGGCGATCGGCAGCACCCGGAAACCGCGCAGCACCGCGTCGAGTGCCCGCACCGGGTCGACCTCGGTGATGACGACCCGGGCGCCGAGGGCTCGCGCGGACTCGGCGATGCCCGAGCCGCAGGCGCCGAAGCCGGCGACCACCAGGGTTTTGCCGGCCAGCAGGACGCCGCTGGCGCGCAGCAGGCCGTCGATGACGGACTGGGCCGTGCCGTGAATGTTGTCCACGATCCGGGTGACCGGGGTATCGCTGGCCGCGATCACCGGGAAGGCGAGCGTGCCGTCGGCCGCCATCCGGCGCAGCCGCAGCACGCCGGTGGTGGTTCCCTCGCAGCCGCCGCGCACCCGGTCGAGCACCGCGGACGGCGCCGTCGTGTGCAGGGTGGACACCAGGTCGCCGCCGTCGTCGAGCACCAGGTCCGGGCCCGCGCCCCAGCCGGGACTGTCCGGGCTGGCACTTTCGCCGTTCCCGGTGTCAGCGCAGGCACCGAGCGCGAGCACGATGTGCTCGTAGTAGGTGTCCCGGTCCACCCCGGCTTGGGCGAACACCTCGACGCCGTCGCGGGCGGCGAGCGCGGCCGCGATGTCGTCCTGGGTGGACAGCGGGTTGGACGCGGCCAGCCGGACGCGGGCGCCGCCCGCCCGCAGGACCCGGACGAACACCGCCGTCTCCGCCGTCACGTGCAGGCAGGCGGCGATCGTCAGTCCGTCGAAGGGCCGGGCCGTGCCGAAGCGGTCACGGAGTGCGGCCAGCAGCGGCATCATCCGTTCGGCGTAGCTGATGCGGCCGTCCCCGAGCTCGGCGAGCCCGGGGACGGACCGCTGCCGACGCGACGCGGGCCGGATGTCATTGGACAAATGGTCGCCTCCGCATCTCGTTGCCGGGTAGGAGCGCCCCTGAAAGGCGCCGAATGCGCGCCCGATACGGTGGCGGTTTTTGCCATCGGGCGGGCTCCCGGGGGGACGGGGGGCGTCCCCCCGGGAGACATCTGAGTGCTGGGGTCCAATAGAACGACGGTTTCGCCATCGGGCGCTCTCC
>Ga0302314_10018546_pt1 | contig 11602 bp, 10 predicted proteins | sample III_Palsa_N2_3_FD_200533 | JGI IMG/M metagenome (GOLD analysis project Ga0302314, IMG submission 200533) | Peat permafrost microbial communities from Stordalen Mire near Abisko, Sweden - III_Palsa_N2_3 | ecosystem: Environmental > Terrestrial > Soil > Palsa > Peat permafrost | place: Sweden... | reverse complement strand
TCCGGCCAGCTAGCCGACACTCACCCTGCTGTCAAATCCGGCACCCATGCACTCGTCGCCGCACTCGGGCATATAACACCAACTCGGCGATCCCGTGGGTAGGTAACCCAGCAAAACCGGATAATTCGCGTGCGGCGGCGTGCCCTGGGGGCGTTAGGGGTACAGGATTTGAACTCCGTGCTCCTTGAGGCCAAGGTGACGTCGACCTGGTATACGACGGTCGAATAGTCCTCGAGTGCGGGGACCAGGCACCGTCGCGGAGAACGTTCCTGCCCGGGACATTGGACGCGGCCGCGAGCGGTTCAGACCGCTGCTCGTCCCGGCGCCGAGGCGGGTGGGCGGCGCGACGCCGCCGGTCTTCCCGCGTCGTCCGGCCTTCCGATCCGAAGCCGTTCACGAGCGAGCCGTAATCGGCTATGTGGCCTGGGGCTACCGGGGCTCTTTCGGAGTGCTTTCGGCACGTCCCGGATCCGTCGGGCAAGCTCGTACACAGCCTCTTCATAGTCGTCCTGGTATTTGGACGGCCTCATGAGTCGGTAGAAGCCGTGCGTGGTGTAGGCACCGCCGTAATCACCGGCCAGGTAATGAATCGTTCGCGCCACCTCAGGCAGTTGCTCGGGCCGCACCGGCACCGGAGCGCCGGGATGGTCGCCTCCACACTTTCTACCTTGCGGGCAGACGTGTCGACGGTGCGGCGAGCGAACGCGGTCCATGAAGCCCATCGTGTCATCAAGCGGCGTGAGCAGCGAACTTCGGGCGGCTTCGCTTAAGACAGTTACTTCTGTTCCTCGAGGGACCACACCACCGAACGGCACGTTAATCCATCAGACGCGGGAATATCATCCGCTTTGATTCCTGTCTGCCCGTGACAGGAACGACTAGATGTGCGCCGTCTCTATTCCGTGCAATTTGAGATAGACAGTATTGCGCTCATCTAGTTTTACGTATGCGGCATTCTCATTCGCCGCGTACTCGATCACGGACTCCTGGCCGCCTGCCGGGGTGACGTCGACCCGGTAGACAACGGTCGCGTTGCCCTCGAGGATGGGGAGCCAGGCGCCGTCGCGGACCTGAATCGACGCGGCGGCGACGCCGCCCGCGTTGCGCACAACCAGTCGCTCGGCCGGGTCGAGGGCCGTTACCTTCGAGTAGGCGGCCCGGGACGCGACCACCCCGGAACCGCAGGACGGGGTCAGGCCCGCGCCGCGCTCGAAGGTACGGACGAACACCTCACCGGCACCGGAGTCAGCAGCGAGCGGAAGCAGGAACGACACGTTCGCGCCCTCGGCGAAGGCCTCGTCGGCCCGCTGGCCGAGCTCGATCAGGTCCGGCTCGCTGTACTCCTCCACCACCGAGATCACATGCGGGTTGGGGACGCGCACCGACGTGAAGCCGTCGAACCCGGCCGGCATCGCGGCGTCGTCGAAGCGCAGGGCCGGCAGCTCGAGCAGCACCTGCCTGACGCCCTCCGGCGTCGACGGCGCGCGGTGCACGGTGTAGTCGCGCCCGCCGCTCGCGATCACCTCGGTATCGGTGCCGCGCAGGTCGAGTATCAGCCGTCCGAGCCCGCGCATGCCGTTGCCGCAGAACTCGGCGGACGACCCGTCGGGGTTGAAGAACCACGCCTGAGCGTGCGGCGCGCCCGCGTCGTACAGGTAGATCCCGTCGCTGCCGCCGGTCCACGAGGACCGGTCGCAGACCTTCCGCACGAACGCGCGCAGCTCGGCGTCGGACGCCCACGCCTGCGGCGGCGCCTCCAGCGCGAAGATCTCGTTGAGTGACCCGTGGGTCTTCACCAGCTTCATCGGCTTCGATTCTATCCAGTGATGGACGGACGGCTCGGAGCACGGGACCGTTACATGCCGAAGGACGGGTAGGTCGAGAAGCGCGCGCCCGCCGCGAAGTTCCGCACTGCGACCCGGGCGCGGTCGATCATGTTGGCGGGGAGCTCGGTGAGCGGGAACCAGCCGAAGTCGCTGTAGCTCCCTATCCCCGGGTTCGGCAGCACCGGGTTTGGCAGCACCGTGCCCGCCTCCCCTGCCCAGCCGTCGGCGGTGAGGAAGAACGCCATCCGGCCCTGGCCGGAGACGTCGTGCAGCACATGCGCGAGCGCCACCTGAGCGGGATCAATCTCGATCGCGACCTGGGCCGCCGCCACCCGGACGGCGGCCTCGACAAGGGTTTCCCGCTCGGCCAGACGGTCGGAAGGCGGCTCGTACGCGCCGTCGCCGTATCCGGTGTTCGCGCGTCTGCCAAGCAGCAGGTCACCGTCGCCCAGCAGGAACAGGTGAACGTCGACGATCAGCTGGAAATGACGGTTGTGCCTGGCCGTCTGGTCGGTCAGCGGCTGCGTCAGGGTTCTGGTCATGACATGATGTCCCGCCCGGCTTGCCATTGTGTTTCCCCGGTCCCCGTGGGTGCGATCCGCCTTCCGGCTACCGCGCCCCGGGAGAGGAAACCTACTCCAGGCCCGCTGTGGATCACCAGGTGCGTAACCGCGCCCACGCTGTGGACCACGGCCCGCTCAGCGGGCGCTGCCTGTGGACACTCGGTGCCAGTTAGCCCGCGCACGCTTGGGGAACGCGCTGTGGACAGTTGGGGGCGGCTGTGGATGACCAGGCCAAAAGAATCTGCGCAGAAAGAGTCTTGCTCAGCCCTGTTCCTCGCCCCTGGCGCGGATCACCTTCACTTCCTCGTGGATCTTGAAGGTGATCATGTAGAACTCGAGCACGATCCGGCACACGCCGAGGCCGAGCAGGATCATGATCGGATCGATGACGATCAGTGCGAGGAATCCGGCCGCCGTGCCGTAGTACTTGAAGAACACGATGAGCAGGATCAGCGCCCACAGTCCCACCCACGCCGTGACAAGCACGTAGATCGCCTTGATGATCTTCGGCGTGACCATCGAGTCGAAATTGAAGTCGAAAAGCGAGCCGATGAAGCCCTTCTCGCCACGAGGCCTTGACCTCGGTGCCGCTGCCGCGCGAGGCATGCCCTGGTTTGCCGACCACTGCGGCGGCGCGCCCTGGGCCTGGTCCTGCGCGGTGTAGGTCGGCGGCTGGTACCCCTGCCCCGGCTGTCCCGGCGGCGGGTACCCCTGGGCCGGCTGTCCCTGCGGCGGCTGGCCGTAAACCGGCGGCTGAGTGAACGCGAAGGTGTCCTGCGTCAACCCCTGCTGCGGCGACCCCTGCTGCGGCGGCTCCGGCTGCGGGGTGAAACTGGGCTGCTGCCAGGCCTCGCGGGCCTGCGCCTGGTCTTGCCCAACCGGCTGCCAGGCCTCGCGAGCCTGGTCGTGGGCACCCGACTGCCAGGCCTCGCGAGCCTGGTCCTGCGCACCCGGCTGCCAGGAGGGATCTTGCGGCTGACCTGCCATTGTGTGCTCCATGTTGGTATATGGGCCATCGAGGTTGGCGTATGGGCCATTGAGGGATATTAGGCGGGCATCGCATCTGATTCACGTTATCCTGCCACAAGCTTGACCTGGGGCGATGAATTTCCGGGGCCGAGCCGTCCCTCGCCAGCGGTGCGATGACCGGCGGATAATGCCAGTATGAGCGAGATTTCCGGAGCGGCCAGCGACGGTGCGGCCAACAACCAGGCAGCTAACAGCAGTGCGGCCAACAGCAGTGGCGCCGACACGCGCGGGCGGACGTTCCTCATCACAGGTGGTAACACCGGGATCGGTCTCGCGACGGCCACGGCGCTCGCGAGCGGGGGCGGTCGGGTCTACCTCGCGTGCCGCTCGGCCGCCGCGGGGGAAGTCGCCGTGGCGGCGATCGAGGCGGCCGCGGGTTCGCGGAACGTGTGGCTCCTCCCGCTCGACCTGGCGTCGCTCGCCTCGGTCCGCGGCTGCGCGGCGGCGTTCCTCGCCAGGGACGAGCCGCTGCACGTGCTGGTGAACAACGCCGGAGTGGGCGGGCAGCGTGGCGTGACCGCCGACGGATTTGAGCTGCACTTCGGCGTGAATCATCTGGGTCACTTCGCCCTGACATCGCTGCTGCTCGAGCGGCTGAAGGCGAGCGGGCCCGATTCCCGTATCGTCAACGTGGCAAGCGCGGCGCATTACGCGGCGCTAGGCATCGACTTCGACGTGCTGCGGCGGCGCACTCCGTCCTTTACCGGCCAGCGTGAGTACGCGGTCTCCAAGCTGTGCAATGTGCTGTTCACCAGGGAGCTGGCACGGCGCCTCGAGGGTGTCGGCGTGAGCTCGTACGCGGTGCACCCCGGCGTGGTCGCCTCGGACATCTGGCGTCGCGTGCCGTGGCTCGCGCGGACGCTGATCAAGCGGCGGATGCTCACCGTTGAGCAGGGAGCGGTCACGTCGCTGCACTGCGCCGCGTCACCGGCGGTCGCCCAAGAAAACGGGCTTTACTACGACAAGAGGCAGTCGCAGGAGCCGAGTCCCGTGGTCACACCGGAACTCGCCGAGCTGCTGTGGAAGCGCAGCGCCGAGTGGACCGGCCTAGGCTTACAGGCATGGACCTTCCGGTGATGCCGCCTGTGGCGCCGATGCTGGCCAAGCCGGCGGACGCGATGCCCGACGGCGACTATCTCTTCGAGCCCAAGTGGGACGGGTTCCGGTCGATCGTCTTCCGTGACGGCCCGGAGGTGGAGATCGGCAGCAGGAACGAGCGGCCGATGACCCGCTACTTCCCCGAGCTTGCCTCCGCGTTCCTTGCCGAGCTTCCGCGGCGGTGCGTGATCGACGGGGAGATCGTGCTGCCCGACTTCGCCGCGGGGCGCCTTGACTTCGAGGCGCTCCAGCTTCGCCTGCACCCGGCGGCGAGCCGGGTGAAGCTGCTCGCGGAGCAGACACCGGCGCACTTCGTCGCCTTCGACCTGCTGGCACTCGATGACGACGACTACACGGGACGCCCGTTCGCCGAGCGCCGGCAGGCGCTCGAGCGGGCACTGTCGGCCGCCAGGTCGCCGGTCCACCTGACGCCGGTGACGGCGGATAGAGAGGTGGCCGCCGGATGGTTCACCCAGTTCGAGGGGGCGGGGCTTGACGGACTTATCGCGAAGTCACGGTCCGTTACGTATGAGCCTGATAAGCGGCTGATGCTGAAGATCAAGCATGACCGCACGGCAGACTGCGTGGTGGCGGGTTACCGGCCGCATAAGAGCGGCGACGACGCGATCGGCTCGCTGCTGCTCGGCCTCTACCGGGATAACGGTGAGCTTGCGAGCATCGGCGTGATCGGGGCGTTCCCGATGGCGACCCGCCGCTCGCTCCTTGCCGAGCTGCGGCCGCTCGTCACGACGTTCGACGGTCACCCGTGGAACTGGGCCGCGCGGCAGCCTGAGGGCACCCGCACGCCGCGCAGTTCCGAATACAGCCGGTGGAACGTGGGCAAGGACCTGTCGTTCGTCCCGCTCAGGCCCGAGCGGGTGGTCGAGGTCCGCTACGACCACATGGAGGGCCCACGGCTGCGGCACACCGCACAGTTCGTCCGCTGGCGGCCGGACCGCGAACCGCGGTCCTGCACCTACGCACAGCTGGAGGAACCTGTCAGCTACAGCCTCTCCGCCATACTCAAGCCAAGCCCTTGATACCGAACGGACCCGGCCGATTGCCTTCGGGTAAAGCCGGTGCCGCCCGCAGAGGGGGCGCGGGCGGCACCGGGGTCATGGTGGTTTTATTTCGTTGCGCGTGCTGGTCAGGACGCTGGCGTGATGTTCCACTGCTGGCAGACATCCGGCTGTACCTGCGTTGCGCTGTTGACGTTGGTGATGTTGTAGTCGGTGCCCGTCGCGGGGAAGGACGGTACCACCTGCTGGTAGCCGGCCGCGACGACACTGGCCTGGACGGCGTTGTCGGTCGCGGTGGACGGGTAGCCCGCCGTGACGACGCCCTCGAAGAAGGACCCGTCGGAGCCGTTGCTGTCGTCGCCGCCGGTGCCGAGCAGGATCGAGCCTTCCTGGTGCATGGGCGTGTAACCGCCGATGTCGGGCAACGGCCCGCTGTACTCCACGTGCAGGCCGCCCGACTGCGCGTTGGCGTCCGCGATCGTGTAATCGGTCTGGCCGTTGTTGTTCATCATCGCGGTCACGAACTTGCTCGCGTTGCCTGTGTTGGCGGCGTTGACGCCATTGCCGCCCATGAACAGCCCGTTCTCCAGATCGGCCTGAACCCAGGGACCAGAACCGGTGCATGGCGTGAACCAGCACTCGGTGCCGAAGTTGATCGCGTCCATGTGTCCGTTGCCGGTGTCGGTATTGGACGTCTCGGCGTTGCCGAAGTCAAAACAGCACAGGTTGTCCACGTGGGTGCCGCTTGTCACCATGTACGCGCCCTGCGGCTGACCGTCGATTGGGACGTCATTCGTGACGTCGTTCCGGTAGCCGACGCCGGCCTGCACGGACAGCCCGTAGACGCGATGGCCGTTCACGATCACCGGGAGCGCGTTGGCGATCGAGCCGACGTCCGCAGAGCCGTTCCCGCCGATCGGCTCGATGCCGAGATCGTTGTAGTGGCCGCTCTGGTCATAGAGCCGCGTGATCGTGCACACCGTGCCCGCGCAGAACGCGGCCTGCGCGTCGGCGTCGGCGTAGCCGCCTGGGGTGAGCGTCGTGATCTGTCGCGTCGCGTCGTCCGACGCGCGCTTTACCTGGTAGAGGGGGCCGTAATAGCCGGCGTAAAGCGCGCGCACCGTGCTGTACGCGGCCACACAGGGTGTGTTACCCGCGGCGTAGATGTTGCACGGCAGGGCCGACCTGGCCGACGGCGCACTTGAGGTCACGGCGCTAGCTGTCGTGGCGGACGCGGCCGACGTGCCGGCGAACGCGGCCAGGGCGAGCGCGGCCGCGGCGGCCACGCACAGCAGTGTCTTGCTTGCGTCCTTCTCGAGCCCGTAAATCTTCTCTTGAACATGGCGAAGCAGTCTCCGGACTGATGGGCGGGCGTCCGCGCCCCGGTTGGCCATACCGGGCACAGACCACAAATGTGAACGCTAACATGTTCGCGGATGACAAATATGTATCCAGTTTGACGCCATGTCAAGGGCTCACGACCTTGCGCGACCGTGCACAGGCAGACGGGGCCGCGCCGAGCGCTTCTGCGGCATGAAAGCCTATGGTCATGGGGTTCCGTGGCCGACGGAGGCCGCGGCGTATCGTTGGCCTATGCCGGAAGCGAAGATGATCGTCGAGGCGGGCGGGCGCGAGGTGGGGGTCTCCAACCCGGGGAAAGTGTTCTTTCCACGGACGGGGCACACCAAGCTGGACCTCATCCGTTACTACCTGGCCGTCGCCGACGGGGCGCTGCGCGGCGTGGCCGGGCGCCCGATGGCGCTGAAACGGTTCGTGAACGGCGCGGAGGCCGAGCCGTTCTTCCAGAAGCGCGCGCCCGACAAACGCCCGGACTGGATCGAGACCGCCGAACTGCGCTTCCCGTCCGGCCGGACCGCCGATGAGGTGGTGCTGCGGGACACGGCCGGGCTGGCCTGGGTGGTCAACCTCGGCTGCATCGACCTGAACCCGCACCCGGTGCTCGCGTCGGATCTCGACCACCCCGACGAGCTGCGGGTGGACCTTGACCCGGTGCCCGGCGTGGAGTGGCCGCAGATTCTCTCCGTCGCGCTCGCGGCGCGGGACGTGCTCGCCGATTTCGGGCTGACCGGCTGGCCGAAGACCTCTGGGTCGCGGGGCATGCATATCTATGCCCGCATCTCGCCGCGCTGGTCCTTTACCGACGTGCGCCGGGCGGCGGTGGCGGTGGCCCGTGAGATCGAACGGCGCGCGCCCGACCTGGCGACGTCGAAGTGGTGGAAGGAGGAGCGGCACGGCGTGTTCGTCGACTTCAACCAGAATGCCAAGGATCGCACCGTCGCCTCCGCCTACTCGGTCCGCCCGCTGCAAGACGCGCGGGTGTCCACGCCGCTTGCCTGGGATGAGGTCCCCGGCTGCGACCCCGCTGTCTTCACGATCGACACGGTGCCCGCTCGGTTCGCTTCGGCGGGCGACCCGTGGGAAGGGATGGACGCCGCCGTCGGATCGCTCGACGCGCTGCTCGAACTGGCGGACCGCGACGAGGCCGCGGGCCTGCCCGACGCCCCCTGGCCGCCGCACTACGAGAAGCAGTCCGGCGAGGAGTCCCGCGCCCAACCCTCGAAGCGCCGCTCATCCGCTGGCAAGGCCGCCGTGGCTAACGGCACTGATGGTGCTGCCGCTGGCTCCGGGACCGCTGCCGGTGGTCGTTCTGGTGCAAGCGATGGCGGTGGTGCTGCTGGCACTGGTGGTACCGCTAAAGATGCTGGCAGTGGCGCCGCTGATGGTGCCAACACCGCGCCAAAGCCGACCGGGCGGCGCAAGTCGACGAAGCCGCTGATCGAGATCGCGCGGGCCGAGACCAAGGACGAGGCGTTGGATGGCCTGGAACGGTGGAAGGCACGGCACGCCGACGTCTGGCCGCTGCTCCACCCGGCTGACGTGCTTGTCGACTCGATGCGCGGCCGCAGCTCCACGTGGACGAGGATCAGGCTCAACCTGGAGCACGTCCCCGAGCAGTCGCGCCCGCCCCAGGAGCCCCTCGAGGTCGATTACAACCCATGGGCTTCCAGCCCTAACGGTGAGCGCCGACGGGAGGCGGGCGGGGGCGGAAACGCGCGGTGATAAATTGTCATGTCGCTGTAACGTCGGCCGGGAGCTGTCGGGTTATTGTGCTGGCATGCTGATCTCCCCGCATGAGCAGGAACGCCTGCTCATGCATGTGGCGGCGGGTCTTGCGCGGGAACGACGGGCGCGCGGGCTGAGGCTTAACTATCCCGAGGCGGTCGCCTTGATCACGTCGTTCCTGCTGGAAGGCGCCAGGGACGGACGGCCCGTTGTCGAGCTGATGGCCACCGGCCGTACCGTGCTCACCAGGGAAGACGTGATGGACGGCGTGCCCGAGATGCTGACCGAGGTCCAGGTCGAGGCGACCTTCCCCGACGGCACCAAGCTCGTCACCGTGCACGAGCCGATCCCATGATCCCCGGCGAGATCCTGCCGGGCGAGGGGCCCGTCACGCTGAATGCCGGACGCCAGACGCTGACCCTCATCGTGGCGAATACCGGCGACCGGCCCGTCCAGGTCGGGTCGCACTTCCACTTCGCCCAGGCCAACGCGGCGCTGAGCTTTGACAGGGAATCCGCCTGGGGATATCGGCTGAACGTTCCCGCCGGCACCGCGGTGCGGTTCGAGCCCGGCGTGGAGCGTGAGGTGTCCCTGGTAGCGCTGGCCGGGCGACGCATCGTGCCCGGCCTGCAGATCGGCGGCCGACGGCTTACCGGCGCGCCGCAGATCAGCGAGATCCATGAGGTGGACGAGATCCATGAGTGAGCTGAGCCGCGAGCGGTACGCGCTGCTGTACGGGCCGACCGCCGGCGACCGGATCAGGCTGGCCGACACCTCGCTGCTCATCGAGGTCGAGCGGGACCTGTGCGCCGGGGGCGACGAGGCCGTGTTCGGCGGCGGTAAGGTCATCCGCGAGTCGATGGGCCAGGCGGTCGCGACCCGAGCCGAGGGCGCGCCCGATCTCGTCATCACCGGCGCCGTGATCCTCGACCACTGGGGCATCGTCAAGGCCGACGTGGGCGTGCGCGACGGGCGGATCGTCGCGGTCGGCAAGGCAGGCAACCCGGACGTCATGGACGGCGTCCACCCGGACCTGGTGATCGGGCCGTCCACCGAGATCATGGCGGGCAACGGGCTGATCCTCACCGCGGGCGGCATCGACTGCCACGTGCACATGATCTCGCCGACGCAAATCCCCGAGGCTCTTGGCGGCGGCATCACCACTCTGATCGGCGGCGGCACGGGTCCCGCCGAGGGCACCAAGGCGACCACGGTCACGCCTGGCGCGTGGAACCTGGCGCGGATGCTCGAGGCCACCGATGCCTGGCCGGTGAACATCGTGTTGCTCGGCAAGGGCAACACGGTCTCGCAGGACGCGCTGTGGGAACAGCTCCGGGCAGGCGCCGCCGGGTTCAAGCTGCACGAGGACTGGGGGACGACACCCGCCGCGATCGACGCCTGCCTGCGGGTCTCGATGGCCGCCGGGGTGCAGACCTCGATCCACACGGACACCCTCAATGAGGCCGGGTTCGTCGAGGACACCCTGGCGGCGATCGCCGGCCGACCGATTCACACGTACCACACGGAGGGCGCGGGCGGCGGGCACGCCCCTGACATCATCACGGTGGCCGCGCAGCCTAACGTGCTTCCTTCGTCGACCAACCCGACGCGCCCCCATACCGTGAACACGGTCGACGAGCATCTCGACATGCTCATGGTCTGCCACCACCTGAACCCGGCCATCGCCGAGGACCTCGCGTTCGCCGAGTCGCGCATCAGGCCCTCGACGATCGCCGCCGAGGACATCCTGCACGACATGGGCGCGATCTCGATGATCGGCTCGGACTCCCAGGCCATGGGCAGGATCGGCGAGGTGGTCATCCGCACCTGGCAGACCGCGCATGTGATGAAGGAGCGCCTTGGCGCGCTGGCGGGCTACGGTGCGGTCGCCTCGGACGGCGGCGGCGCGCGGGGCGCGGACAACGCCCGGGCCCGGCGCTATGTCGCGAAATATACGATTTGCCCGGCGATCGCGCACGGTCTTGACAGCCAGATCGGGTCCGTCGAGCCGGGCAAGCTCGCAGACCTCGTGCTGTGGCACCCCGCCTTCTTCGGTGTCAGGCCGCACGCCGTGCTCAAGGGCGGTTTCGTCGCCTGGGCGGCGATGGGCGACGCCAACGCGTCAATCCCCACGCCGCAGCCGATCCTGCCCCGCCCGATGTGGGGCGCCTACGGCAAGGTCCCAGGTAAGACGTCGATCTCCTTCGTCTCCCCCGCCGCGCTCGAGGCGGGCCTCGCCGACATGCTCGGGCTCGTCCGTGACCTCGTCCCGGTGACAGACGTGTCGAGCCGCGGCAAGGCCGACATGGTGAACAACGACGCCCTGCCGGACATCGCGGTCGATCCGGACACGTTCACCGTCCGCATCGACGGCGAGGTCGTAGAGGCCGCACCCGCGACGGTCCTCCCGATGGCCCAGCGCTACTTCCTCTTCTGACGATGACGCCTACAGTGAGCGCCGGGGGGCTGCTGCTGTCCGACTCGCGGTTTCCCGCCGGGGGGCACGCGCATTCGGGCGGCGTTGAGCCGGCCGTGACGGCGGGTACCGTGACCGATATCGGATCACTTGAGGTGTTTCTGCGCGGGCGGCTTGGCACCGCGGGGCTGGTCGCCGCCGGCTTGGCCGCTGCCGCCTGCGCCCGTGTCGTCGCTACCGATTCTGCTGCCCCAACCGACCGCGCTGCCCCAACCGACCGCGCTGTCACTAGCGACCGCGCTGTCACTAGCGACCGCGCTGTCACTAGCGACCGCGCTGGGTCTTGGCCGGCGGGCGAGACCGGTGCGGGTGGGGGCGGGAACCAGCGGTTCGTTCCTCATGAGGATTTTTGGGCTGAGCTTGATGCCGAGGCCGACGCGCGGACCCCGGCCCCCGCGCAACGGGAGGCCTCCAGGCGGCAGGGGCGCGCGCTGCTGCGGGCGGCGCGGGTGGCCTGGCCGGGGGCCGGCCGGGGAGCGGCCGGCCGGGGAGCGGCGGACTGGCCGC
>Ga0302314_10018542_pt1 | contig 11604 bp, 9 predicted proteins | sample III_Palsa_N2_3_FD_200533 | JGI IMG/M metagenome (GOLD analysis project Ga0302314, IMG submission 200533) | Peat permafrost microbial communities from Stordalen Mire near Abisko, Sweden - III_Palsa_N2_3 | ecosystem: Environmental > Terrestrial > Soil > Palsa > Peat permafrost | place: Sweden... | reverse complement strand
AGCTGGTGCGGCTGGCGCCGGTGCCTTGGCGGGTGCAGCCGGAGCGGCGGCGGGCGCGGCAGCCGGTGCCGCAGCGGCGGCCGGGCGGGCGGGGGCGCTGGTCGGTGCCGGGCTCGAGGTGGAGCGGCTGCTGATCAGGCGGGGGTCCCGCGGGGAATCGAGGGGCCTCGATGCCGGAGCCGAGGTCGGCGACGAAGCTGGAGCGGCCGCGGCGGCAGGCCGGCTGGAGGCCGGGGCTGCATTGGAACTGGCCGCTGCCCGAGATGAGGACACGACCTTCTTGGTGGCGGCGGCGGCCTTGGCGGGCGCAGGTGCTTCGGCGGGCTCGTCAGGCTGGACCGGACGACGGAGGCCCTCGGCGTCGGCCTTACGGCGGACGCGGTCGGCCTGGGCGTCCTCGATGGAGGACGAATGGCTCTTGACCCCGATACCCAGGGAAAGGGCCAGCTCAAGCCCTTCCTTGTTACTGAGGCCTAGCTCCTTGGCCAGCTCATAGACGCGGATCTTCTTTGGCAAGTGGTTCTCTGTGTCCTTCGTAGTGTCGGGGCCCCGGGGAGACCCGCAGCCCTCTATCCTCGCACATCAGGTAGCGGCTTCTCCGACGCTTGGAGAAAGCGCGCCTGCAGCCGTTCGGTGGCTGCATCGTCGACCGGGGACCGAAACGCCTTGTGAAAGGCCCTGCGGCGGATGGCCAGACGCAGGCATTCGGGCGAGTCGAGGCATATCCACGCACCTCGACCGGAGCCGTGGCGATCGATCCGCAACTCCCCGTCTTCCTGCCGTACGACCCGGATCAGTGCTTCGGCCGGCCGAGGCGTCCGGCAGCCGATACAGGTCCGAGTCGGTGTCGGCGTTATGCGTCAGCCTCGGTGGTTGGTGCATCCGTGTCCGGGGTTTCAGCCTCGGCCTCGGGCGCCGCTTCGACGACCACAGCCGGCTCGTCGGCCTGGTGGCTCCACTCTTCGGCCGACATGGCCACGCCACCCTCAGCGGGCTTCCAGACCATTTCGCCGGACTCGTCCTCGACCCATTCGCCCTCGGCCCATTCCTGACCTTCGAAGCCGGCCTCTTCTTCGGCCAGCTGGGTCTCGCTCTTGATGTCGATGCGCCAGCCGGTCAGCCGGGCGGCCAGGCGGGCGTTCTGGCCCTCCTTGCCGATGGCCAGGGAGAGCTGGAAGTCGCTGACCACCACGGTGGCCGTCCCCGTCTCCTCGTCCAGGCGGACTTCACGGACCCGGGCCGGGGCCAGGGCGTTCTGGATCAGCTCGACCGGGTCGTCCGAGAACGGCACCACGTCGACCCGCTCGCCCCGGAGCTCGTTGGTCACCATGCGCACGCGGGAGCCTCGGGCGCCCACGCAGGCGCCGACAGGGTCCACGTTGGGGTCGTTCGACCACACCGCGATCTTGGTGCGGTGGCCCGGCTCGCGGGCGGCCGCCTTGATCTCGACCACGCCGGAGGAAATCTCGGGCACCTCGAGCTCGAAGAGCCGCTTGATCAGGCCGGGGTGGGTACGGCTGACCACGATCTGCGGGCCCTTGGTGGTCTTGCGGACCTCCACGATGTAGGCCTTCAGCCGGGTGCCGTGCTCATAGCGCTCGTAGCTGACCTGCTCGGCCTGGGGCAGCAGGGCCTCGACCTTGCCCAGGTCCAGCAGGGTGTACCGGTTGTCGGTCTGCTGCACAATGCCGGTGACGATGTCACCCTCACGGCCGGCGTACTCCTCGTACTTCATGTCGCGCTCGACTTCACGGATGCGCTGGAGGATCACCTGCTTGGCCGTCTGGGCGGCGATGCGGCCGAAGTCGTCCGGCGTGTCGTCCCATTCGCGGATGACCTCGCCGTCCTCGTCCAGCTCCTGCCCGTACACGCGGATCTCACCGGAGTCGGGGTCGATGGTGACCACGGCCTCCTCGGCCGCATCGGGACGGCGCTTGTAGGCCGCCACCAGGGCGTTCGCCAGGGCGTCGAGCAACGTCTCCACCGAGATTCCCTTGTCACGGGCAATCTGTCCCAGTGCGTCCAGGAATTCGAAATTGGTCTTGCTCATGTCCGGCTCACCTTCTCATTCTTCTTCGGCTGGCCACCCCACGCGAATACGGTGCGGGCCCGCTCAATTTCCTCGTAGGCGATGCGCAGTGAACCTTCTGGAACGTCGGGTCCCACCACGGTGCAGCCCTGGTCGTCGGCTGATTCCAGCTTCCCGGACACCCGGCGCACGGCGTCGGTCCCTCCGTTGATGCGGATGGTCACCGCCTCGCCAATGGCTCGGGAGAAATGACTCGGCGTGCGCAGACGGCGCTCGACCCCCGGTGACGAGACCGACAGGGTGTAGCGGCCCGGGATGGGGTCGATCTCGTCCAGGGCGGCGGAGACGGCGCGGGTGGCGTCGCTCAGAGCCTCGAGGTTGACGCCGCCTTCGCAGTCGACGAAGACGGTCAACTCGTTGCCCCGGAGTTCGACATCGATCAGATCGAGGCCCTTGGCCTCGAGTAGGGGCGACAGCTGGGACGCGAGGGTGTCAGTGCTCCCTGCCATACCGTCTCCTCCTCTCGACCGAATTCACCATCCTCAAAGCAGAAGCGTGGGCCGCAGCCCACGCTTCAACGAGGTACTGATAACAAACTGGACAGCGCGAGGGATTATAGCAATTACAAGGTCACTTGATGATCACTTGTGGATGACTCAGTAGGAGCGACCCACCACGGCGACCAGGTCGCCATCGGCCTCACCGGCCTCAGCCAGGCTCCCATCGGGCCGCTGGAGGCAACGGACAGTGAGGGCGCTGGCTTGCAGGCGGTCCTCGCCATCGTCGCCCAGGGCCTGGACCGGCAGGCGGGCGAAGCCGGTGGCCCCAGCCTCAATCGCCTCCTCCAGCGTGCTGGCGTCGACCGTGCGGGATTGGCGCAGCTCGAGCGCCTCGGCCCGCAGCTCGTTGGTCACGGTGGCCAGGATCCCGTCGATCTCCTTGGCCACGCCGGCCAGGGGCAGGTTCTGCTTGGTCCGGTTGTGGCGGGTGACCAGGGTCACGTTGCCTTCGGCCAGGTCACGGGGCCCGATCTCGACCCGGACGGGCACGCCTTTGAGCTCCCAGTCGACGGTGCGGCGACCGAAGGAGGTGCCGGTGCGGTCATCGAGGCGGACCCGGATCCCGGCGGCGCGCAACTCGGCGGTGAGTCCCTCGGCGGCGGCTCGGACGGCTGCGTCCTCCTTGATCATGAGGACGACGACCTGGGACGGTGCCAGGGCTGGGGGCAGGCGCAGACCGAAGTCGTCACCGTGACCCATGATCAGGGCGCCGATCAGGCGGGTCGACGCCCCCCATGAGGTCTGCCAGACGTACTCCTGGCCCCCTTCGGCGGCGGCGTATTTGATCTCGAAGGCTCGGGCGAAGTTCTGGCCCAGCTCGTGGCTGGTGCCCATCTGCAGTGCCTTGCCGTCCCCCATCATTCCCTCGCAGGTCCAGGTCTGGATGGCCCCGGCGAAGCGCTCCCGGGGGGTCTTGTGCCCGGTCAGCACCGGCATGGCGGCCACGCCGGTCATGGTGTCCTCATAGACGTCGCGCAGGATCTGCAGGGCGTAGGCCCGGGCCTCGGCCTCGGTGGCATGGGCCGTGTGGCCCTCTTGCCACAGGAATTCCCGGGTCCGGAGGAAGAGCCGGGGTCGCAGCTCCCAGCGCACCACGTTGGCCCACTGGTTGATCAGCAGGGGCAGGTCGCGGTGGCTCTGCACCCACTTGGCGAAGAAGTGGTTGATGACGGTCTCGCTGGTCGGGCGCACGACCAGCGGCTCGGCCAGCTCCTGCCCCCCGCCGTGGGTGACCATGGCCAGCTCGGGGCTGAAGCCCTCGACGTGATCGGCCTCCAGTTTGAGGAAGGACTCGGGGATCATGAGGGGGAAGTAGGCGTTCTCGGCCCCGGCCGCCTTGATCCGCTTGTCCAGCTCAGCCTGGAAGAGCTCCCAAATGCCGTAGCCCCAGGGCCGGATGACCATGGTGCCGGCGGCGGGGCCATTGTCGGCCATCTCGGCCAGGGCGACGACTTCTTGGTACCAGCGTGGAAAGTCCTCTGCACGAGGAGTGAGTGCGCCCTGAGCCATGCGGCAAGGGTAGTGGGCACCGTGCTGGCGGCTTGACGCTCACTTGGTGAGGAGCTCTCCTCCCCGGTAGTGCTTTTCAAAACTATTCACGGATTTGTGAAGCCTTCACAATTTTGTTCATAGCGAGAAAAAGAACTGTCGGGACAGAGAGAAGGCGATTCGACCCGTCGCTAGCCGTCTTCGTGATGGCGCTTGATGATCTCGATCTTCTGCTTGGTGTGGTTGGGGTCTTCGCCCCCCGACACCAGGAGCTCCTGGCGGTCGGCCTCGGCCTCGGCTTCGGCGCTTTCGTCCGCCGCGGCCAACCGGGCCTCGACGCCCTCGGCCACCAGACGCTCGGCCTCTTCGACCAACGCGGCGACCATGCCCTCCTCGGGCACGACCCGCACGATCTTGCCCCGGATGAACAGGTGGCCCTTCTTCTTGCCGGCCGCGATGCCGATGTCGGCCTCCCGGGCCTCCCCGGGACCATTGACGACGCAGCCCATGACCGCGACCTGAATCGGCAGGTTCAGCTTCTCGAGCGCCTCCTGAGCCTCCTTGGCCACGGCGATGACATCGACTTGGGCCCGGCCGCACGACGGGCAGGCGATCAGGTCGAGGCCCTTGCGTTCCCGCAGCCCAAGTGACTCCAACAACTGCCGACCCGCCCGGGCCTCTTCCACCGGGTCGGCGGTGAGCGAGAAGCGGATGGTGTCGCCGATGCCCTCGGCCAAGAGTGTGGCGATGCCGGCGGTGCCCTTGACCAGTCCGGCCGGCGGAGGGCCGGCTTCGGTGACGCCCAAGTGCAGCGGGTGGTCAAAGGTCTCCGAGGCCAGGCGGTAGGCGGCGATCATGAGCGCCACCGAGGAGGCCTTGACCGAGATCTTGACGTCCTCGAAGTCCACCTCCTCGAAGAAGTGGAGCTCGTTCTTGGCCGACTCGACCAGCGCTTCGGGGGTGGCCCCGCCGTATTTGGCGTAGATGTCGGGGTGCAGCGACCCGGCATTGACCCCGATCCGAATCGGCACGCCGCGGTCGCGGGCCTCGGCCGCCACCTGCTTGATCTCGGCTTCTTTGCGCAGGTTGCCCGGGTTCAACCGGAGCCCCTGCACACCGGCCTCGAGTGCGGCCAGCGCCATCTCGTGATGGAAGTGGATATCAGCCACGATCGGCACCGGCGAGCGGGGCACGATCTGGGCCAGACCGATCGCGGCCGCCTCTTCATTGCAGGTGCAACGCACGATGTCGGCTCCGGCCGCCGCCAGCGCATAAATCTGGGCCAGGGTCCCGTCGACATCGGCCGTCTTGGTCGTGGTCATCGACTGCACGGTGACCGGTGCGTTGTCGCCGATGGGCACGCCACCCAGGGTGATGCGGCGGGTCGGTCGGCGGGGGGTGATGAGAGCGGAGGAATGTTCCATGGCGATGCGGTTCCGATCGATTCAGGTCAGGGACTGAAGGGGTTCTGCAGCGGATGGGTGAAGTCCAAGAAGACGCCGGCGAAGACGAAGACGGCCAGGAAGGCCAGGAACAACACGACCACCGGGAACAGTTTGGTGATGTCGGCTCGATAGTAGGGCTGGCCCTTCCGGGTCCGTATCCACTCATAGGCGGCGACGGCCACGTGTCCCCCATCCAGCGGGAGCATGGGCAACATGTTCAGCAGACCGAACACGATGTTGATCAGGATCAGCAGCTCCAGCACCGACTGCAGCCCGGCCTTCTGCGCCTGCACGCCCAGGTTGGCGATGCCCACCAGCGAGACCGGTCGGGCCTGCGACCCCGGATCCTTGGCCACCTTCTCGGCGTCCTTGGCGTTGGTGACCTGATGGAGGACGGACGACAGACCGCTCGGGGAGAAGGTGGTCACGATGCCGGACACCTCGGCGCTGGTGGCCGAGCCGACGGTGTCGGCCGCGTTGCTGAAGATGCTGAAGAAGCCGAGCGACTGGGTGGCCCCGTTCAAACTCACGCCGATGTAGCCCTTGTCGGTGAGCTTCTGCTTCCCGGTGGCGTCATCGACGACGATGCCCTTGCCGTCCCGAGGTGTGACCTGGATCGAACGCAGCGAACCATTGCGCACGACGCCAAGCGTGATGGTCTGGCCGGTCGAGCGCTGAATGTCAGTGACCAACGACGTCGGGCTCTTGAGCGCCTTGCCATCGAAGGAGACGATGGTGTCGCCGGCCCTGAGGCCGGCCAACTGCGCCGGCGTATGGGCCACGCCCACCCAATGGTCCAGACCGGTCACCTGTGCGTTGTTGGTGGCGACGCCGTAGGAGAAGACCATGATGGCGGCCAGCACCAGCGCGATGAGGAAGTGCATGGCGGAGCCGGCGGAAGCCACGATGATGCGCTTCCAGAACGGTTGCTGGCGGTAGGCCCGTGGCTCATCCTCCTCGGATACTTCATCCATCACGGTGAAACCGGTGATTCGGACATAGCCACCAAGCGGGAGTGCCTTGACGCCGTATTCGGTTTCCCCCCGACGCACCGACCACAGCCGGGGGCCGAAACCGACGAAGTACTCGGTCACCTTCATGCCCGCCCACTTGGCGGTGGCGAAGTGCCCCAACTCGTGCAGCATCACGATGACGATGAGGATCAGGATGAAGATCAGCAGGTCGCCCAGGCCGGCCACCAGGAAGAGGGCGGCAATCACCACCATGGCGGCGAGGAGCTGCCACACCTGTTTGGGATTGTTCTCCGCCACGCCGGGCGGCGGTCCGGGCGGCTCCTCGGCGGGAGGGAATGCCGCGCGGGGCTCCTTCGCGATCACGGTCATGGCAGCTTTCACGCTACCTGTCGGCTCCTGATCAGGTGCGGCGGGTGACGATGGCCGTGGCCAGGCGGCGCGCCTCGGCATCGGCATCCAGGACGTTGTCAACCTCGTCCACGGGCTCGTCGCTCCACTGTTCCAGTGTCTCGGCCACCACGTCGGCGATACCGGTCCAGGGCAGACGACCGCCCAGGAACGCCTCGACCGCCACCTCGTTGGCTGCGCTCAGCCAGGCCGGTGCCGAGCCCCCCCGCCGACCGGCTTCATAGGCCAGATCAATGCAGCGGAACACGTCCCGGGCCGGTGGCTCGAAGGTAAGGGAAGTCGGCTGAGACCAGTCGAGCGCCCCGAACGGCACGGCCGAGCGGTCCGGCCACCCGAGGGCGTAACCAATGGGCAGCCGCATGTCGGGGTTGGACAGCTGGGCCAACGTGCTCCCATCTCGCAGTTCGACCATGGAGTGCACGATCGACTGGGGGTGCACCACAATGTCGATCCGGTCGTACCCCACCCCGAACAATTCGTGGGCTTCGATCACCTCGAGGCCCTTGTTCATCAGCGTCGAGGAATCGATGGTGATCTTCGGTCCCATGGACCAGGTGGGATGAGCCAGTGCATCGGTGATGGTGACGCCAGCCAGTTGTTCGGCCGTGCGGCCCCGGAACGGACCACCCGAGGCGGTCAGCCACAGACGGGCCACTGACGTCGGACCGTCTGTGGCCGCCAAGCACTGATGGATGGCGCAGTGCTCGGAGTCCACCGGCACGATCTCGGCCCCCGGTGTGCGGCGGGCCTTCTGCACCACCGGCGCCCCGGCGATCAACGATTCCTTGTTGGCCAGGGCCAACCGCTTGCCGCCCTGCAGTGCGGCCATGGTGACGGGCAGCCCGGCGAACCCGACCACGGCATTGAGAACGACGTCGGCACCACTGGCGGCGGCCAGTAGCCCCTCCGGTCCCGACATCACCTCGGTCCCGGCCGGCACACCCCCTCGCACCTCGTCCACCAGCGACGGGTCGCCAATCACCACTAGTTCCGGAGCCAACAAAGCAGCCTGCGCCACCAGCGTGGCCACCGACGAGTGCGCGGCCAGGGCGACGACCCGGAAGCGCTCGCGCTCGGTGGGGCCGGACAGCACGTCCACGGCCTGAGTGCCGATCGAGCCTGTGGATCCCAACAGGCTGACGGTGCGCATCAGCTATCTCAACCGAGGTGGAGGGCTTTGACGACGAAGTAGGTGGCGGGGAGCACGAAGAGCAGGCCGTCGAACCGATCGAGGATGCCGCCGTGACCCGGCATCAGCGTGCCCATGTCCTTGAGTCCCAAGTGCCGCTTGACCATCGATTGGCTGAGATCACCCAGCGGCGCCACGACGGCCACCACCAGACCCAGGATGAGGGCCTTACTGATGGTCCAGGGGTGGATGTAGTGCACCACGATCACCGCCATCAAGACCGAGGCGATCGCGCCGCCGGCGAAACCCTCCCAGCTCTTGCCCGGGCTGATGGAGGGGGCCATCGGATGACGACCAATGGCCGAGCCCACCAGCAGGCCGGCCACATCGGCCGCCGCCGTGGTCAGCACCGCAGCCAGGAGATAGGCCACCCCATGGCGGTCTGGGAACAGATGGGGACTGAGCAGCAGCGCCGAGAACGAGCCCAGTCCGCCGATCCAGACGAAGACGAACATGGTCGAGGTCAACCCGGTGACGGGGTCGGCCGCCGGTTCCACCCCCACCAGGTACCAAATAAAGGTGGCGGCCACCAGGATCACCATGACCAGCGGCAGGGCAGCTACGCCCTTGTTGTAGGTGGCCACCATCAGCGACAACGTGGCCACCAGTCCGAGCAGCGTGGCCGGGTGGGAGTGGGCCTTGCGGAAGGCGGCGAAGGCTTCGGCGGCGCACAGGAGCACCACGGCCGAGACCAACACCATGGAGGGGACGGGCCCCTCCTTGAAACAGGCCAGGGCCACAAGCCCGACCACCACGGCCGACCCGATGGCCACCCGCATGTTGCGGCCGGAGGTGCCACCGGTATTGGAGTTGCGGGCGTCGTCGCGAATTCGGCTGGTGCGTGGCTCGCGCACCCGGGGGCGTGGGGGTTCGGGCGGGCGCAGGCGGGACGCGTCGCCACCGGAGACCGCAGCCGGCTCGGGACGGCGGGGCACCAACGGCTCCGACACCCGAATCGACGGCACGGGCGCGACTGGGACCGGCGTCGGCTCCGGCGCCAGCACCATGGTGGCGTCCTCGTTCAGCAGGTCGTCGTCATCGAAGTGCCAGGGCTGGCGTTCGGTGTCGATCTGCTCGTTGTTGTCGTTGACCAGCGAGCCCACGGCAGGCAGGTCGTCGGAGAGCATGGAGGGCTCGAAGAGCTCCTCGTGGGCGGCCCAGTCGGTGTCCTCTTCCCGCCAGGTGGGCGGGGCCAGCACCGGCTCCTCGCCATCGCTGCGATCGAGGATGGCCGGCACCTGCCCGGTCGGGGCGTCATTCCAGTGCGGCATGTCAGGGATGTCCGGCGACTCGGGCGCGGCAAAAATGTCGGCCATGTCGGCCACCGGCGTCGGCTCTTCCGAGGCGTAGACCGAGGGACCGGCCGGTTCGGCTCCGATGATGCGCACCCGGCCCGAGCGGTAGATCGGGGGATCCTCGTCCACCCCGTTCCCCTCAGTGCCCCCCTGTTCGTCGCTCATACCTGTAAGAGGTCTCGCTCTTTTTGGGCCAGCAGCGCGTCGATGGTGGCCACCTGCTCCTGGGTCATCTTGTCGAGTTCTTTTTCTACCCGGTCGAGCTCGTCGGTGGAGAGCTCGCCGTCCTTCTGCAGGGCATCGAGGTCATGTCGTCCGGCCCGGCGGAGGTTGCGGATGGCCACCTTGCCCTCTTCGGCCTTGTGACGGACCACCTTGACGAACTCCTTGCGGCGCTCTTCGGTCAGGGGGGGGAAGGCCAGGCGGATCACGCTGCCGTCGTTGGTGGGGTTGATCCCGAGGTCCGAGGTCTGGATCGCCTTTTCAATGGCGCCCAGCGAACCCTTGTCGTAGGGCGAGACCACCAACAGCATGGCGTCGGGCACGCTGAACTGAGCCAGCTGGCGCAGCGCCGTGGGGGTGCCGTAGTAGTCGACGATCAGGGGCTCGAGCAGCGCCGAGGAGGGCCGGCCGGTGCGCACGTTGCCCATTTCGGAACGCACGTGCTCAATCGCCTTGGCCATCTTCTCCCGAGTGTCTTCTCGCACCAGGGCACCCATGTCGTCGTCCATCAGCTGACCAGCGTACCGATCTGCTCGCCGCTGAGCGCTCTGGGGATATTGCCCGGGATCATCAGGTTGAAGACCCTGATCGGGAGGTTGTTGTCAGCGCAAAAGGTGATGGCGGTCAGATCCATGACGCGGAGGTCCCGGGCAATGACCTCCTTGAACGAAATGGTCTCGTAGCGGGTCGCCGAGGGGTCGAGCTTGGGGTCGGCCGTGTAGACGCCGTCCACCCCGGAGTGGGTGCCCTTGCAGAGCAATTCCGCTCCGATTTCGGCCGCCCGCAAGGCAGCCGGGGTGTCGGTGGTGAAGAACGGGTTGCCCATGCCGGCGGCGAAAATGACGATGCGGCCCTTCTCCAGGTGCCGGATGGCCCGGCGCCGGATGTAGGGCTCGGCCACCTCGGCCATGGACAGCGCACTCAGTACCCGGGTGGGCATGTTCTGCTGCTCCAGGGCGTCCTGCAGCGCCAGGGCATTGATCACGGTGCCGAGCATGCCCATGGTGTCGGACGTCGCCCGATCCATGCCGCCGCTCTCCCCCGTGGTGCCGCGCCAGATGTTGCCGCCGCCGACGACGACGGCCAGCTCGAGCCCGCCGCCGTCCATGGCCCGGGTCATCTCTTTGGCCATGCGCTCCACTGTGGCGGCGTCAATGGTCTCGTCCGACGCGGCCGAGGCCAACGCCTCTCCCGACATCTTCAGCACTATCCGGCGAGGTTGTCCCACTGAGCGCAGCGCCTCAGGCGCCGATGACGACCTGGGCGTAACCCACGATGGTGGCTGAGCCCAGCATGCCGGCGACGGTCTGCTTCTCGTCCTTGACGTAGGCCTGGTCCAGCAGCACGCGGTCCTTGAACCAACCGGTCATGCGACCCTCGACCACCTTGGGCATGGCCGCTTCCGGCTTGCCCTCGGCCCGGCTGATCTCCTCGACGGTGGCCCGCTCGGCCGCAATGTCGGCCTCGGGTACCTCGTCGCGACTGAGATATGCCGGCTTGGTGAACGCGATGTGCACCGCCAGCTCGTGCGCCAGCTCCTCCGTACCGCCATCAAGCACAATGGCCACGGCGTTGACGCCACGACCGGCCTGCTGGTGGACGTAGGTGTCGACGACCTGGCCGGCGGCCACGATGATCCGCTTGACCCGGCCGACCGAGATGTTCTCCTTGAGTGTGGTGCGCAGCCGGTCGATCTCACCATCGAGCTCGCCGACGGCGTCCTCACCCTTGGCCGCCACCAGGGCGCCCAGTTCTTCGGTCAGGGCCACGAACTCATCGGCCTTGGCCACGAAGTCGGTCTCGCAACGCAGCTCGACCACGGCGACCGCGTCCGTCCCACGCACGGCGGTGACGGCACCTTCGGTCGCCTCACGGTCGGACCGCTTGGCCGCACCGGCCAGGCCGTTGACCCGGAGATACTGCACAGCGGCCTCGAAGTCGCCGTCGCTCTCCTCCAACGCCTTTTTGCAATCCAACATGCCGGCGCCGGTCGC
>Ga0302314_10018541_pt1 | contig 11604 bp, 10 predicted proteins | sample III_Palsa_N2_3_FD_200533 | JGI IMG/M metagenome (GOLD analysis project Ga0302314, IMG submission 200533) | Peat permafrost microbial communities from Stordalen Mire near Abisko, Sweden - III_Palsa_N2_3 | ecosystem: Environmental > Terrestrial > Soil > Palsa > Peat permafrost | place: Sweden... | reverse complement strand
AGGTGAGCGGATCGGCGATCGGCACTACCGGCTACTGCCTCGGCGGGCGCATGTCGATGCTGGCCGCGGGCGGGATCGGCGCGAAGATCGGCGCCGCCGCGTCGTTCCACGGCGGCCGGATCGCCGTCGCCGACGACCCGTCGTCACCGCACCTGGCGGCCGACCGGATCGCCGCCACCGTCTACGTGGCCGGCGCGATCGAGGACGCCTCGTTCACGACCGAGCAGGCCGCGCTGCTCGAGTCCGCGCTGACCGCGGCGGGTGTGGATCACACGGTCGAGTTCTACCCGGCCCATCACGGGTTCGTCGTCGCCGACCACGACACCTACGACGAGCAGGCGGCCGAGCGGCACTGGGCGGCGCTGCGCGACCTCTACGCCGCCCACCTGTAGATCATCTACGCAGCCTGCTGGAACTCCGAGCCGAGGAGCAGGTACTGCAGTTCGCGGTGGCGAAACTGAACCGAGACGCCCGACATGCGCATTAGGCCGGCCCCGTAGCCCCAGTCCAGGAATTGAGCCGGGCGACGCGGGAGCAGACCCCGGCGCGCCAGCATTCGCGTGGCGATAAAATATGGCAGCCACGGAGAATTGACCATATAGGCCAATGGCCACATGGCCACAAAGGCAAAGATAAGAATAATCGATATCCATGCACCCGATATCGAGGCGAAGATCACTGCCAGGACCGCGGCCGGGGTGAGGATGATCGCGAGATCGCAGGCGATCCCCTGCCGCACGAGCACCCGGGGACGACTCACGGCGCCAGCCCGGTGCGTGAGCCCGTTCATCACCGCGAGCGCAGGGAAGACGATGATTCCGCCGTGTCTCAGCGACTCGGCGACGGCCACCCGTGAAAGGAGGGTATCGTCGGGCGCCCGGTCGAAGATGCTCGATTTGATCGCCAGTGCCAACCGGTGCCTCCCGGTCCGGGTCCTCAGCTCAGCCGGGTCGAATCTGCGCAGATCAACTGGCTCCCGTGAGCGGCTCAGGGCGAACGAGATCACGCCGAACGGTATCAGCAGACAAATGGCGGAGACCACGATTTTGCCTACAATTGGATTAGGGGAAATGATTATCCCTAGGAATAGAACACCCCAGGAAAGGAGACTGCAGACCGTGATGAGCAGGCAGTAGATCATGGCCGCGAACCTACGGGGCGCGGGGGTCCTCTCGGCTTTCCAGAGCAGGTGCAGGTCAATGTCGCTACCGGATCCGCCGCCGCGTTGCTGCTCGTGCAGGTAGCTGGCGAAGGTTGCCAGCCAGCGGGTGACGTCCGCCGAACTGACCCGCGGCAGCGGATGCTGGGTCAGCACAGCCGGGATGAACGTGCCAAAGAGATGCCGATCTATCTGCCCGTCGCTCAAGGCGAGGAGCTCGGACGGATCGGTCGCCGCCTGATGGTACGACGTCACGGCCATGAACAGCCGCAGCGGAGAGGACAGCGCCCGGGCCAGGGGGCCGTCTGGCGCCCTCCTGAGCGAGGCGAGCACCGGCCGCCACCGCGGGCTGGCTTCCTCGTGCCGCACCGGATCGAAGAACCGCGCGGTTAGGTACTGCGTCACCTGGCGAACGGTGAGCGGCTGCATCCTGATCACGGCGACGTCCTGCAAGACCGTCTCCCGGCCGGGTTCGGTGTCGACCGCCATGAGCTGCTCGTAGCGGGCCGCGCGGCAGGCGATGACAACCGCCCTTAGTCCCGTGCCGGCCGGATGGTTGAGCGCCCGCACGACGGCTGCCGCCCGCGTGGCGGGACCCGGCTCGCTATCCATCTCATCCAGCCCGTCCAGGACCGGCAGAATCCAGCCGCCTTCCACCAGCCTGCGGGCCGACGATGATGTCACCCCGTAGTCGCCGACCAGGCGGCGCCCCATCCACGCGTCCAAACGGGCCGACAGGACGTCATTGCCGACCTCGGCGTGATCGGGACCAGGATCAAAGGAGGGAAGGCTCAGCCGCACGGGCACTGCGCGTCTCAGGACCGCCGACCCCTCAGCGGACGGGTCGGCCCTGGCCAGCTCGATCAAAAGCTGATTGGCGAGCACGCTCTTCCCCGCTCCCGCCTTGCCCAGGATGAGCAGGCGCCCCATTCTCAGGCCGCGGTAAAATTCCGCTATTTCTGATAGCGATCCGGTGCGGTGGTCTCCGTCAGAACGCCAGGTAACCACGTCCGGCGGAGCGAATCCCACGTCGGCCGGGTGAGGGCTTCCCGACTCGGCGAGCATCTTCTGCTGTTCCGCCAGCACGCGCTTGGCAAGGTCGCGCCGCAGCATCCCCGCTTCCGCGGCGAGAACGTCCTCGCTTGGTCGCGCGCGAATGGAGAAGTAAACCGTGACCGCCAAGCTGATGACACCGAGCGGTACGGAGATATCCGTTGCGACCCTGGCCCCCTGGTCGCCTGTTTTCAGTAGCCACCAGGTGGGGCCGACCACAATAGCCACGCAGGCGGCGACGAGTAGCTTTCCGCGCACCTGGCCTCCTTCGTCTTAGCAGCCTGCTGCGAAAAAACCCGCCCAGTCGTCGGGATGGGCGAAGGGGTAGGGCGGCATCTCCTCGATCGCGTCGGTCAGGATGGGCTGGAGTTCTGGCAGGTAGTCCGCGATCCACTGGCTGAGGGCGTCGCGCGTTGTCTGCCTTAGCGCCCGCTGCGCTGCCGAGAGCGCGCCGGGCACATCCTCGCCCGCTCCGATGCGGGCCAGGCAGTCGGCCAGCAGCACCGCCGTGGCCAGCTGGTTGACCTCCCACAGGCTGCCGATGACGGCGCGCGCGCCCGCCGAGAAGAACGCGCCCGCGAAGCCCGCGTACTCGCTTCCGATCTGCGCCCGCGCCAGGCCGCTCTCGCAGGCGCCAAGGACGACGCAGCGCGCCTTCGAAAGCGCCAGGCCGCTCCAGATGTCGGACAGCGACAACCCGCCGCCCGGTCCGAGCTGCAATGAGCTGTCGGCCGGATTGTCGATGTCGAACTTCCCGTGGCAGGCAAAGAGCACATCGCGGCTATCGAGGTCCCGCAGCTGCGACAGCGCGGCCGCCGGGTCCGGATCGGTGATTACCGATACCGGCCGACGGGCCGCCAGCGCGCGCATGGTGCCGGCGAAAAACGGCGTTCCCTTGGCGTCGTGCAGCGCCGTGAGGCCGGGGGGGCCATCGGATTCGCGGTCGGCCAGATCGAGCAGGTCCGCCAGCACGCCGAGACTTGGCAGCGTGCTGACGCTGGAGACGACGTCGAGGAGAACGTCATCCCCCAGTCGCAGCGCCGCGAACGGCACATCATGCAGTTCCAGCTGCGGCACGATCACCACCCGGCGGCCGCGAGCGTGCTCGGCGAGCATGGTCAAGGCCGGCCGGAGCATGTCCTGGATGGCGGCGAGGAACGTGTCCAGGGCGGCTCTGGCCCCGAGCGGCGGGTAGCCGGGAACGCCCGCGGCCTCCGCCAGCGCCCGCAGGTACTCCTCGTGCGCGGCACTGAGGTCCTGGTCGGAGATCGCGAGGTTCTCATGGCGCAGCGAGCCGTCGGCCAGGTCGAGCAGGACCGAGCAGCTCAACGGGAGCGAGTCGATGAAGAACGCCAGGACCAGGCGGTCGTCGCCGCGCCGGGCGAGCAGGCGGTTGGCGATGTCGTCGCTCGTGCGGCCCGGCAGGACCCGCACCTGGTCGAGCACGTCGTGGTAACGGCGCCGAAGCTGGTATTCCGTTGGCAAGTTCGCCAGGTACGCGTCGAACGAGAGCGGGATCGAGGTCACGTAGCGCTGGAACAGGGCGCGGGAGGCGAGGAACTCGTCCGGCGTTCCCGGCAGCTGGGCCACGGCGGCCGTCTCGGCCATGGCGGTGATGAGGCCCCGCGGGCCGGTCGCCTCGATCTCGGCCAGGGCGTCGACCGGGCTGCCCTGGCCGAGCGCGGCCTGCAAGGCGTTGCCGGTGTAGCGGCGGAACATTTGCCGCTTGCTGATGGCGCCGGCGGGCGGACCGCTCGAGTTCGTCACGACGTCGAACAGCCTGCGGCTGGGGGCATAGGCCTGCAGGGCCGAGCCGAGCAGTTCCGAGCGCCGTTTCTCGTCCGACAGCCCCTCCGGGGTCAGCAGTGCCTTCTGCATCCGGACGACGCCCAGTTCCCGCGCCGTCAGCGCATACCAGTAACTGAACAGCGAGAGCGGCTGCTCGTGCTTCAATGCCGCCTCGAGCTCGGCGGCGGCGGCGTCGAACTGGCCCAGTGCCGTCAGCTGCCAGGCGTGGATCCTGAGCAGATGCCCGATCTCGGCCTCGAGCCCGAACTGCCGGGCGTCCCGCAGGCAGCCGGCAATGTCGACCTCGGCCTCGCTGACGTGACCTTGGCTGTCGCGGTCGACCGCCGCCACCCGCCTGGCCGTCAGCCAGTGATAGGTGTCCCCGCGGGACTCGAGCTCGGCGATGAGACGCTCGAACGCGGCCGACTTCTCGGCCGTGGAGGCGGCCGATGCCACCGCCTCGGTCTCCTCCGGGCAGGCGATACGAAGGTCGGTCCAGATTCGGTCGGAATTCAGCGAGTAAAAGACGGGATGGACGGTCAGGTAGTCCAGCGGGCGGCTGTAGGAAGCATAATACTGATGCATCTGGCGCAGCCTCGAGATCAGGTCCTTGCGCACCCGCTCAAGGCCGTCGCCCGAATCCGGATAAGCCTCGATGATCTTATTCAGCGTCTCCCAGGCGACCTCGAGCGAGAGCATCGCCTCGTCCTCGGCTATGCCAACCTGCGCGTCGGCGAACAGCAGCGCCGCGGCGATATGGGCCGAGGAGCCCGCCTTCATCGTCACCAGCTGGAAGAGGTAGGCGAGACAGTAGCCCGGCGCCCGGTACCAGTGCACCCATTCGTTCAGCTCCGCCGTCATCGCCCACGTGGCGGTATCGTCCGGGCAGGCGAGCTGCATGATCGCGGCCAACTCGGGCGCCTGCTGGCGCAGCGCCAGCGTTTCATATTTCATCGCGTCAAGACGCTGGATGAGCTGGATAAACGGCGGGAGCTGATCTTGCCGGAGCCGCTTGCCAGGCTCGAATGCCCGCATGGTCACGAGAGAGCGTAGGTTTGCTCAGCCGAGCGGTACCCGCTTTTCACGAGACGGCCGAGCAGGCCGGGCTTACGCAGCTCGCACAGCACCGTCGCGCGCACCGTGACGTTGGCGCCCTTGGGCGAGCGGGCGATCAGGTAAGCCGTGAACCCCTGGTTGATCGAACGGTCGGTGACATACCACTCGACCGGGTTGCTGAGCCGGTCGGACGTTCTTATCCGCACGCTGGTGGACGTCCATCGCACCGGCACGCTGAGCTTGAGCCCGAGCGCGTCGCCCAGCGGCGGGCAGACGAACGTCAGTGCCTTGGCCACGTCAACGCTTAGCTGCCCGACATCGTGCGTGACGACCGACCAGTCGTCGCGGGGGAAAAGGTCATAGGCCACGGCAGAGGCGTCGGGTCCGGCGTCGATGGAGAGGCGGACGCGCAGCCGAACGAGCTGAATGGTTCCCTCGGGAACGAGGATCGTCAGCGGCACCTCGACCAGGTGGTAATCAAAGCGCTCGACGTCAGGGGCCAGGCTCTCGGCCAGCGGCGTGCCGCGCTCGGCGGAAAAACGGGTGAGTTCGGTGTGATCGATGACGTCGGGAATCTCGAGGCGCACTTCTTTTAGCATGGCCTGCGCCTCGGCCGGGTCGGCGACATCCACCAAGGCGGCCAGTCGGCCGGTGAGTTGATCCTCGGCCTCCCAATCGGCTACCTCGGCAGGCTCGAACTGTATGACGCGGGTACCAGGCATAAAGTCATCATGCCATGCAGAGCGCGACCCTACCGGTAATGCAGTGGGCGCATATTCCGACAGCTTTACCAAATTTCGCACTAAATGCTAGGGCTAATTGGAGTAAAGCCGGGCGAGTCCTGCCAGGGGGGCGGCGCGGCCGGGGGTCAGGCCGGGGCCGTTCTGGAGCGGAGGATGCTGAGGTACCAGGCGCCGCCGCCGTAATTCAGCGCCGCGATGACCAGGAAGAAGGCGGCCCATCCCCAGGCGCTGTAGGCGAGGCAGATGATGCCCGCGGCGGCGGCGACGGTGCCGCCGGCAATGCGCGCGGCCCCGCAGAAGCCGAGGTGGCGATACTCCCAGGGGTTGATGATGCGCTGCAGGCCGGATCGCGGCGGGTTCCGCCACCACTCGCGGAAACTTCTCTTGCCGGTGTTGTCGTTGGGTGCGTTCATGGGGGTCGCCTCCTGTGGGCGTGCTGTGATCCATCAATCAATGTGATATCACAATGATAGATAGTTTGTCGATAGCAGCAGCGTCAGTTGGGTGGGCGCAGCCACAGCACGCCTCCGCAGGCGGCGGTCTCGCGATCAGCGGCCGCGGCCGCGAGGGCGGCGGTGAGGCGGGAAACGTACGCTCTGGTGCGCGGGAACGTGATGTCAGAGGTGTAGATGAGCCCGGGGACCGGCCCGCCGGCGGCCTCGCGCGCACGGCGGAGGGACTCGAAGTCAGTGACGTTGTTCGTCACGATGACGCGGCCATCGCGCACCCCCGCATCGAAGATCTCCAGGTCGGACTGAGCGCGAAGGACTGGGTCGGCGACGACCGCGCGGCAGTCGACGCCGCGCAGCGCCAACTCGGCGGCGATCTGCGGCGAGAACATCTCGTCAAGCAGCAGGGGGTCCGGTTTATGGTCGGGCGCGCCGCTCACCGGCCGAGCAGTTCCTGCTGGCGCTCCCAGCTGGCCCGGGCCTGCGCGGCCTCGGCCCGCGCGCGGTCGAGAAAGGCCTCGACCTCCTCGGGGTAGTCGCCCCAGTAGGCCAGCGCGGCGCGCAGGAAAGGCAGCGGCGTGCCCGAGGTCTCCTCGACGACCACGAGGACCTCGTCGCCCGCCAGGTCCGGCTCGGCGTCGCGGACCGAGTGGACGGCGCCGATGACCTCCCACACGTCGGGGCCGCCGACCAGCCGGGCCCGCCGGCCGGCCGGGCCGTCCTTGAACGCGATCAGCGGGTGCTCGTGCATGCGCAGGGCCTCGTCGACGAGGCGGTTGCTGGCGCTGGACAGCGTTAGCTCGCGGTGCGCCTTGACGAACGCGGTCAGTCGGTCGAGCACGCCCTGCTCGAAGCGGACGGACGAAGGAGTCGGGAGAGCTACCATAGAGTACATTGTAGGTGGACGTAGGCGACGGGGCAAGGCGCGGCGGGCGGGACGGGGGGAACCGGGGTCCGTTCGATAGGAAGGGTTTGAACGTGACCGGGCTTTTCTGTGGCCCGCGACGATTGAGGAGGCGGCCGGGCGGCGGGAGGATGGCCGCATGACACGTGTGGCGATCATCGGCGGCGGCATCGGCGGGCTCACGGCGGCGATCGCGCTGTCCCGGGCGGGGGTCGAGGTCCGGGTGTACGAGGCGGCGGCCGAGCTGCGGGAGATCGGGGCCGGGGTCGCGCTGCACCCCAACGCGATGCGGGTGCTGCGCGCGATCGGGGTCGAGGACGGCGTGCGGAAGGTCGCGGGGCGGTCGGAGTGGGCGGTCACCAGGAACGGGATGACCGGCCGGCTGATCAGCCGGACGAGCCGGAGCCGGCAGGGGGCGCTGCTGGGCATCGAGGGGGCGACCGCGCACCGGGCCGACCTGCTCGACGTGCTCGCGGCGGCGGTGCCGGCGGGCGTGGTGTCGCTCGGCGCGCGGTGCGTGTCGGTTTCGACGACCGCGGACGCGGCCGTCGCGTCGTTCGCGGACGGGAGCACGGCCGAGGCGGACGTGATCGTCGGCGCCGACGGCATCCACTCGGCGGTGCGGACGGCGCTGTTCGGGCCGGACGCGCCCCGGTTCACCGGCAAGATCTGCTACCGGTCGGTCATCCCGGCCGCCGCCGTGCGGGGCACGCCGCTGGCGGCCGAGAACAGCCAGTGGCTGGGGCCGCACGGCACGATCGTGCTCTACCCGCTGCGAGGCGAGGAGCTGATCAACGTCGTCTGCCACTACGACGACTCGACCTACCGGCACGAGTCGTGGGTCACGCAGTGCCCCGGTTCCGAGGTGCTGGCGCGGTACGCGGGGTGGCATGAGTCGCTGCTGCGCCTGTTCGCGGCCGGGGAGACCTGGTACAAGTGGGCGCTGTACGACCGGGACCCGATCCCGGCCTGGACGGCGGGGCGGGTCACGCTGCTCGGCGACGCGGCCCACCCGATGCTCCCGTACCTGGGGCAGGGCGCCTGCCAGGCGATCGAGGACGGGGCGGTGCTGGCGACGGCGCTGTCTTCCCCGGGGGCTTCGTCCGACCCGGTCGCGGCGCTCGGCCGGTACGAGCGGACCCGGCGGCCGCGGGCGTCCCGCGTCGTCCTCACCGCCCGCGCGCGGGGCGTCTCCAACCACCTGACCTCGCCGCTGGCCGCGTTCCGGCGGGACGTCGGGATCGCGGTGCGCAAGCGGTTCAACCGGCACGACGCCGACGGGCGGGGCGCGGCCTGGCTGGCCGAGTACGACGCGACCGCGCCCGACGTCCTGGTCTCCTGAGCGGCCGATGTAAGGTCACGGGCTATGGGGAGCGAGTCTGTGGACGACGATCGTGAGCATCTCGACTGGGAGCGGTTCGGCGTCGCGTCCCGTGACCTGGCGCTGGAGATCGCCGAGTCCGGTTTCCGGCCCGACATCATCCTGGCGATCGCGCGCGGCGGCATGTTCGTGGCCGGGGCGCTCGGATACGCCCTGTCGGTCAAGAACCTGCACCTGATGAACGTCGAGTTCTACAACGGCGTCGGCACCACGCTGGAGATGCCGGTGATGCTGCCGCCGGTGCCGAGCGCGGTCGACTTCTCGGCCAAGAAGGTGCTGATCGCCGACGACGTGGCCGACACCGGCCGGACCCTCGAGCTGGTCCACGACTTCGTGTCCGGGCACGTGGCCGAGGTGCGCTCGGCGGTGATCTACGAGAAGCCGCGGTCGCTGATCAAGTGCGACTACGTGTGGAAGCGGACCGACGCGTGGATCAACTTCCCGTGGTCGAGCCAGCAGCCGGTGGTCGGCGCGGGCGGTCTCGACGCCTGACCGACCTCTGGTCAGCGTCGAATTGATCAGTCTAGTCTGATAAGTTTTGGTTGATCATATCGATGCATCGTGACCTCCGGAGGCGCTTTCCCATGTCCGACTCCCGCCCCGTTCTGCTGCTGATGGACTTCCAGCACGGCATCGTCGAGCGGATCGCCGACGCCTCGGTCGTTGAGGCCGCCGACCGCGCCGCCCAGGCCGCCCGGGCGGCGGGCATTCCGGTCATGTTCGTCCGGGTGGGGTTCCGGCCCGGTTATCCGGAGGCGGTCGCGAGCAACCTCAGCTTCGGACGGCTGAGCCAGGCGGGCGACGCGATGACCCAGGACCACCCGGCCACCCAGGTGCACGCCGCGCTCGCGCCGCGGCCGGACGAGCCGGTGATCGTCAAGCGGCGGATCAGCGCCTTCAGCGGCAGCGACCTGGACGTGCTGCTGCGCGGCGCGGGGGCGAACGCGCTCGTGCTCGCGGGCATCTCCACCAGCGGGGTCGTGCTGTCCACGGTCCGCCAGGCGGCCGACCTCGACTACGGGCTCACCGTGCTGGCCGACGCCTGCGCCGACCCCGACGCCGAGGTGCACCGGGTGCTGACCGAGAAGGTCTTCCCGAAGCAGGCCCTGGTCACCAGCACCGACGAGTGGATCGCGTCGCTGTAGCGGCCTTCGACAGCCTTCCCCGCCTTTCTTCCACGCCAAATCCGCCCGAATTGCGTCATGTAATCCCGATGAGAAGCTACGGCTAACGGGGGTAATTGGCCGCTTTCTCGCTTTCCGTTAGCGTCCAGCGCTATCCGGCGTACGCTTACGGTTACGGGTGGCCGCGTAATGATGGTCTGGACGGGATATCGGGGGCGACGGGGATGCTAGACGATTTCTATAGCGCGTTCTCGCCCGCCTGCCTGGCCCTGCTCGGACTGTGGATGGTCGTCGTGCAGATGCGGCTGCCCCAGTGGCAGGCGAGCGAGGCGGCCCCGGCCTACCAGCGGGCGTCGTACGGGATAGCGCTGCATTTCGCGCTGCCCGGTCTGATGAGCGTGCTCGCGCTGGTCGACTCGGGAGACCCGGCCTACTGGCGGACGTCCTTCAAGATCACCGCGCTCGGCGGCGCCGTTGTGCTGATCGCGCTGAGCGGGCTGTTCGGCCGGCCCCGGGCCGGGCGCGCGGGCAGCGGCCTCGGCCTGGCCGCCTATGTCGTCGCGATCGCGGCGTACGTCGTGGTCGGGGTGCTTGCCTTCATCGGCGGCCCGGCGGTGCTTCGCGTCGAGGCAATCGTGCTCACCGGCCTGGTTTTCCTTGGCTTCAATGCGGCGTGGCTATTGCTCTTTGATAGCGTCCCCGATTCGCGGCCTACCGGCCCGTCCCAATCGCCGGAGCCGGCCGCGGCCGAGTCCGCAGCCGGCCCGGCCGATATCAATACAACGCCGACGGCTTCCGGGTGGGCGCCCGACTCGCGGTCGGAATAACTCGGGTCGCCGGAGTTTATGCGGTGGGGTCGTGGGCGTAGATCCACGCGTTGGCTTCGAGCGCGTCCGCGCGGGCGAATTCCTGGTCGCGGGCGCGCTGGGCGGGGCCGTCGGGCAGGTGGTTGAGGTGACCGCGGGCGTGGCTGACCTCTTGGAGGCGGGTGGTGCGGGGGATGCGGGCCGCCTCGTAGCGGCGGAGCGCGGCGATCGGGTCTTCGCTCTCCTCGCCCTCCTCGGACAGGAAGCGGGCGAGGGCGGCGGCGTCCTCGATCGCCTGGGCGGCGCCCTGGCCGTAGAACGGGAACATCGGGTGCGCCGCGTCGCCGAGCAACGTGACCGGGCCGCGCGACCAGCGGCGGAGCGGCTGCCGGTCGAGCAGCGCCCAGCGGCCGGGGACGCCCGCCGCCTCGATGAGGGCGGTGAGCCTCGGGTCCCAGCCCTCGAACTCCTTCAGGAACTCGGCCACGGTGGCGGTCGCGGTCCACGACTCGGTGGTGTAGCCGCCCGCCGGGGCGAACGCGACCAGGTTGATCAGCTCGCCCGCGCGGACCGGGTAGTGCACCAGGTGGTGGCCGGGGCCGAGCCAGAGCACCTGGGCCGGACTGCGGGCAAACGCCGGAGCTTCCCGGGCGGGGACGAGGGCGCGGAACGCGCAGCTGCCGGAGTAGGTCGGCGGCACCGGGGTCTCGGTGACGGCGGCGCGGATCAGCGAGTGGATGCCGTCCGCCCCGATCACCACGTCCGCCTCGGCCACCTCGCCGTCGGCGAACGTCAGGACGGCCGGGCCGTCCCCGCCGTCGATCCTCACGCAGCGTCGGCCGAGGCGGACGGCGCCGTCGGGGACGGCCCGGCCGAGCGCGTCGAGCAGGTCGGCGCGGTGGGCGGTGTAGGTGTGCTCGCCGTAGAGCCGCTCGCACCTGGTGTCCAGGTCCTCGGCTGACAGCACGGTGCCTTCCTGCCAGCGGCGGAACTCCCAGCCGGTCTCCAGCCGGACCGCCGTCTTCAGCAGCGGGTCGAGCACGCCGAGCCTGCGCAGCAGCCGGGCCATGTTCGGGGCGACGACCAGGCCGGCCCCGATCTCCCTGAGCTCCCTGGTCTGCTCGTAGACGGTGGCCGGCAG
>Ga0302314_10018540_pt1 | contig 11604 bp, 7 predicted proteins | sample III_Palsa_N2_3_FD_200533 | JGI IMG/M metagenome (GOLD analysis project Ga0302314, IMG submission 200533) | Peat permafrost microbial communities from Stordalen Mire near Abisko, Sweden - III_Palsa_N2_3 | ecosystem: Environmental > Terrestrial > Soil > Palsa > Peat permafrost | place: Sweden... | reverse complement strand
CACAGCACGATGAGGACGCCGGGGGCGAGGATCGGCAGCCAGTAGCCCTGCTGCAGCGCGGTCTCGTCGCTGACCATGACGCCCCAGTCGGCGGTCGGCGCCTGGACCGCGAGCCCCAGGTAGGACAGCGAGGCCAGGTCCAGCAGGGCGTAGCCGAAGGCGATCGCGGCCTGTCCGACGACCACCGGCACGATGTTGCGCAGGATGTGCCGGGTGGTGATCCGGATCGCACCGAAGCCCTGCACCGACAGGGCGTCGACGTACGGGCTGACCCGCTGCTGCCGGGCCGCGGCGAGGACGATCCGGGCCAGGAAGGGGATGTAGGCGATGGACAGCGCGGCCACGGCCGGCATCAGCCCCGGGCCGAACAGGGACACCGCGAGGACCGCGAGCAGCAGGCCCGGCATCGCGTAGACGATGTCGAAGACCCGGGCGATGACGCTGTCCACGATGCCGCCGTACCAGCAGGCGGCCAGCGCCAGCGGGATGCCGATGAGCAGCGCGATGCAGACGATGAAGGCCGGTCCAAGCAGGCTGGTGCGGGCGCCGAACATCAGCCGGGACAGGATGTCGCGGCCGATGCCGTCGGCCCCGAGCAGGTGCGAGGCGGAGGGCTGGGCGAAGGAGTCGAGCAGGGAGGCGGTGTTGGGGCCGTAGGGCGCGAGCAGCGGGGCGGCGACCGCCGTCACCAGCACCACGATCATGAAGACCGCGGCGACGGTGCCGGAGGGGCCGAGCGCGGCGCGGACCCGGCGCAGCCTCGGGATCGGGTTCATGCGGTCCTCCTGGTGGTGCGCAGCCGCGGGTCGATCAGCGCCTGGATCAGGTCGCTGACGGCATTGCAGATCACGAATGCCGCGACCAGCAGCAGTGAGACGGCCTGCACCACCGGGAAGTCCTTCTGGCCCACGGACGAGATGGTGAGCTGCCCGATGCCGGGGACGGCGAAGGCGGTCTCCACGATCAGGGTGGAGGCGAAGGTGCCGGAGGTCAGCAGCGCGACGGCGGTGATGATCGGGGGCAGGGCGTTGCGGAACACGTGGTCGCGGAGCACCGCCCACCGGGGCAGGCCGCGCACCAGCGCGGTCTGCACGTGTTCCTTCTGGAGTTCCTCGCGCAGGGCGTTGCGGGAGATCCGGGCGAGGAAGCCGATGCTCATGATCGCCATGGCGATGGCGGGCAGGACCAGCCCGTGCAGTTCCCCGCCGAACCCGCTGCCGATGCCGGACTCCGGGAACCAGCCGAGGTGCACCGCGAACACCGAGATCAGCAGCGAGGCGGCGACGAAGGAGGGCACGGTGACCGACACCGAGGTGGCGGCGTTGGCGGCGGCGTCCACGGCGCCGGGGCGCATGGCCGCGACCGCGCCCATGCCGATCCCGAGCACGACGACGATCACCATGGTCAGGGTGACCAGCAGCAGACTGGTGCCGAGGTGGCCGCCGACCCGGTCGGCCACGGACTGGCCGGTGACCATGGAGGTCCCCAGGTCGCCGTGGAGGACGCCGGTGAGCCAGTCCCAGTAGCGGACCGGCAGCGGCTGGTCGAGGTGCAGCCGGTGGGCCACGGCGGCGCGGGCCGCCGCCGTGGGCTGCCGGCTCCCGAAGAGCACGTCCTCGGGGCTGCCGGGGGCGAGGTAGAGGCTGCCGAAGATCACCACGCTGGACAGCAGCAGCGTGGTGACCAGCCCGCCGAGGCGGTGCAGCACCAGCCGCCCCATCAGGGGGCTCCCATCGCGGCGGCCCAGGCGTTGTCCATGTAGGAGAAGGTGAGCGGAGCGCCGGTGACGGCCTTGTTCTGGAACAGCAGGGCGCGCGGGGCGACGATCGGGATCCAGGGCAGGGCCTTGGCGATGACGGCCTGCGCGGCGACGACGGCCTCGGCCCGCTGCACCGGGTCCGCCGCCCCCTGGGCCTTGAGCAGGTCGGCCTCGACCGCGGGGTCGCTCCAGCCGTTGAAGTTCTGCGCCCCGGCCTTGGTGGCGTAGCTGGTGTACATGTCCGCGGCCTCGGGGTACTCCAGGTAGTTGATGGTGATGAAGGAGTCGTAGGCCGCGCGGGCCTTGGGGTCGATGAAGAGGTCGCCGTACTGCTGGTCCGGCAGTCCGATGATCTTCACCTTGAGGCCGATGGCGTCCCCGGTCTGCTGCAGCACCTCGGCGAGCTGGGCGTCGGTGGGGCTGCTGGCGGCGTACCCGATGCTGACCGACTTGCCGGTGGCCCCGGCCTGCTGGACGAGCTTGGTGGCGCCGGCGATGTCGGCGCTCTGCTCCAGCTTCTGGTAGGCCGCCTGGTACACGGACTTGGCGGGGCTGCTCTGCCAGAACCCGGGTCCGGCGACGGCGTAGAGCGGGTCGGCCGCGCCGTTGAACAGGGTCTGCGCGATCCCGGTGCGGTCGATCGCCATCGACAGCGCCTGACGGACCCGCACATCACCGAGGGTGCCGGTGAGCTGGGAGACGATCAGGTCGATGTTCTGGGTGGTGGAGCCGGCCGCGCCGACGTACAGCTTGCCGTCGGTGGCCTTGTTCAGCTGGCTGATGGTGGAGGGGGGCAGGTCGAACGCACCGTCCAGGCTGCCGGAGGACAGCGCGTTGGCTATCGCCGAGGGGTCGGACATGAAGGTGAAGGTGACCGTCGCGGCCTTGGCCGCGTGCGCCGGGTCCCAGTAGTCCGGGTTGCGCTTCAGCACCATGGTGTTGGTGCCGTCGAACGACGCGACGGTGTAGGGACCGGCGCAGACCACGCCCACGTTGGCGTTGCCGAAGTTCGCGCCCTCCTTCACCGCGAACGCCTTCTCCACGATCGACCCGGCGAGGATGCCCATGTTGCGGACGAACAGGTAGTCGGGCTTGCTGAAGGTGACCGTGACCTGCTCGGCGCCGGTGGCCTTGACCGAGGTGACGTCGGTGTAGGAGTCGGAGTAGTTGCTGGCCTCGTTGGGGTCCTGGTTGCGCAGCAGGCTGTAGACCACGTCGGCCGGGGTGACCGGGTGGCCGTCGCTGAAGGTCGCCTTCGGGTTCAGGTCGAACACCAGGTGCTCGGCGTCCGGCTGGTTCCACGAGGAGGCGATGCCGGGGCTGAGGCTGTAGTCGGCGTTGGTGGTCAGCAGCGGCGGGCAGACGTTGCCGAGGATGGTCTCCTCGGGGTAGTCGGCGGTCTTCAGCGGGTCCTCGGAGTAGGGGGCGCGGTAGTCGCCGTACCAGGTGAGGGCGGACAGCGGCCCCTGGCCGGGCGCGGTGGTGGCCTGCGCGGTGCTGAAGTTGCTCTTGGAGCCGCTCTTGGCGAGGGGGCTGCCGGAGCTGCTGCAGGCGCTGGTGAGCAGGGCCAGGGCCAGGGCCGCGAGCGGGAGCGCGGTACGGAGAGTGCGTCTGTGCACGGGAATGCCTCTCGTCTGGTGTGGGGGGCTGGACGGTGGGCTACTGCGCGGCGTGGACCAGTGCGCCCTCGACGTAGGTGCGCAGCACCCGGGTCGCGCCGATGGCCTCGGCCGGTTCGGCGAACGGGTCGCGGTCGAGCACGACCAGGTCGGCGTACTTGCCGGTCTGGACCGAGCCGGTGTCGGCGTCGAGGTGGTTCACCCGGGCGGTACCGGCGGTGTAGGCGGCGATCGCGGTGCCGAGGTCGATCCGCTCCGCGGGGCCGAGCACCCGGGGGTCCTCCTCGCCGAAGCGGTTGACGGCGACATGGATGCCGAGCATCACGTCGGGGGTGCTCACCGACCAGTCGCTGCCGGCCGCGAGCATCGCGCCGGAGCGCGCCAGCGAGCCGAAGGGGTACTGCCAGGCGGCCCGGCGCTCGCCCAGGAACGGGATGGTGAGCTCGTCCATCTGCGGTTCGTGGCAGGCCCAGAGCGGCTGGATGTTGGCGGTCGCGCCGAGCGCGCGGAAGCGCGGGACGTCCTCGGGGTGCACCACCTGGAGGTGCGCCAGGTGGTGCCGGTTCCCGCGCTGGCCGTTGCGGCGCAGGGCCTCCTCGATCGCGTCCAGCGCACTGCGGACCGCACGGTCCCCCAGGGCGTGGAAGTGGACCTGGAAGCCCTCGGCGTCCAGCTCGCTGACGTAGCCCCCGAGCTTCTCCGGGTCGATGAAGTCGAGACCGGAGGCGCCGGTGGAGCAGCCGCAGCCGTCGAGGTAGGGCTCCAGCATGGCGGCGGTGTGGTTCTCGGCGACGCCGTCCAGCATCATCTTGACGCTGCCGGCCCGGAACCGGCCCTGGCCCCCGGCGGCGTGGGCGGCCTCGGCACGGCGGGCGGCGAAGAACGGCAGCTGCTCCAGCCCGCCCTCGCGGTCCCACCACTGGGCGGCACGGACCCGGGCGGTGAGGGTGCCGGCCTCGGCGGCGGCCAGGTAGGCGCCGTAGACGTCGCCGGGGCCGAAGCCGGTGCCGACGGCGGCGTCCTGCCAGCCGGTGATCCCGAAGCCGTGCAGGTAGCGCTGGCCCTCCAGCAGGCCCTGGTAGAACTCCGCCTCGGTGGTGGCCGGGATCTGACGGAGGACCAGTTCGGCGGCGCCCTCCTGGAGCATCCCGGTGGGCTCGCCGTCGGCGTCGCGCTCGATCCGGCCGTCGGCCGGGTCGGGGGTGTCCCGGGTGATCCCGGCCAGCTCCAGCGCCCGGCTGTTGGCCCAGAGGCCGTGGCCGTCGCGGTTGGGCAGGGCGACCGGCCGGTCCGGGACGACCGCGTCCAGCACGGAGCGGTGCGGGGTGCCGCCGGGGAAGGCCTCCATGCTCCAGCCGCCGCCGGTGATCCAGGCCCGGTCGGGGTTGGCGGCCGCGTAGGCGGCGACGGCCTCGGCGTAGGCCCCGGCCTCCTCCAGGTGGTGCAGGTCGCAGCTGCGCATGGTGGCGCCGCCGAGGACGGGGTGGACATGGGCGTCCTGGAAGCCGGGGACGAGCAGTCGGCCGGCCAGGTCGACGACCTCGGTGCCGGACCCGATCAGGTGGCTGACGTCGTGGTCGTCGCCGACGACGACGATCCGCCCGTCACGGACGGCGACGGCGGTGGCCCAGGAGCGGGCCGGGTCGACGGTGAAGACGGGGCCGCCGGTGAAGACGAGGTCGGCGAAGTGGTGGTCGCGGGGCACGGGCCCTCCGAGGGCGAGAGGAGACGGCGGAAGCGGGCAGCGGCGGGGCAGCGGCCGGGGCCGGAGCCTCCGACCGGATGCGGCGCGGCCGGATGAGTGAGCATCACACTCGATGACAGCGCCCCTGTCAATGGCATTGACATGAGCCAGCCGTTACGATCTGATCAACTCGGCCGGCGCGGCGCGCTCCGGCCCGGAGCGGAGGGAACCCAGTGACGGCGCAGGATTCGACGACGGGCAGGCCGACGGCCAGGCGCAGGGTCGTGCTCAGCCGCGAGGCGATCCTGGAAGCGGCCATGCGTCTGTGTTCGCCCGAGGGCGGCGGGGTGCTGACCTTCAGCCGGCTCGGCAAGGAGCTGGGCGCCGACCCGACCGCCGTCTACCGGCACTTCCGCGACAAGGACGACCTGGTCCTGGCGTTGACCGCGATGCTGATCGAGGAGGCCGAGGCGCAGGTCGACCGGGCCGCACTCAGCCACGACCAGTGGCGGGAGTGGCTCACCGCCACCGCCCGCACCGTACGCGCGGTCCACCTGGCCCGGCCCGCGCTGGCGGTGCTCGCGGCCAACCGCACCACCGCCAGCCCGGCCGAGACCGAGAGCGTCGAGGAGATCATCGGCGTGCTGCACCGGGCCGGGCTGCCGCCGGTCGAGGCCGCCGAGTGCTACCGGATGCTGATCGACCTGACCCTGGCCTTCGTCCAGTCGACGGCGGCCTTCCTGATCCTGGAGCCGGAGGTGCAGGCCAAGGACGACGCCGCCTGGGCGGTGAAGTACGGACTGCTGCCGGCCGAGCAGTTCCCGCTGCTGCACGCCGGCTCGGCCCGGCTGACCGAGCTGTTCCGCAACGACGACGAGGTCTTCGAGCTGGTGCTGGAGACCTTCCTGGACGGGGTCGGGCTGAAGATCGAGCGGGCCCGGTCCGGCGGCTGACCTCCGGTCAGTCCTCCGGCTCCCGCTTCGGCAGCTCCGCCTCCCAGAGCGGGTGCTCGCGGCGGGCCCAGGTGCGGGAGACCCGGCCGGTGCGCATCCCGTGCCGTGACTCCGGGTCCCTGACCGCCATCCGGATGTGCCCGATCACCAGGATGCCGATGAGCAGCGCCAGCCAGTCGTGGACGTAGCTGGCGCCGGTGCGCAGGTTCAGCGGCGCCAGCGAGGTGAACCACATCATCAGCCCGGTGCCGACCATCACCACCACCAGCCCGGCGATCACCGCCGCGTACAGCTTCTGCCCGGCGTTGAACTTGCCCGCCGGACCGGCGAACCCGGTCCCCCGGCGGATCGCGCGCCAGACCCAGCCCTTGTCCTGCGGGCCGAAGCGGTTGAGCTCGGTCAGGTCGGCCCGGACGCCCTTGAAGAACAGCCCGAGCGCCAGCGGCACCGGCAGCAGGATGCCCGACCACTCGTGGACGGTCACCAGCAGCAGGCGGCGGCCGACCATCTCGGCCAGCTCCGGGACGTAGAGGAAGGCGGCGCTGGCGATCGCGGTCAGCATCAGCGTCGAGGTGCAGCGGTGCACCCAGCGCTCGGCGGTGGTGAAGCGGTACACGTCGCCCGGGGCTCCGCTGCCCGCCACGTCACTCACCGTCGATCGGGACGTCGCCGGAGCGCCCGTTGGACTTGCCGACCCAGGCTTCGACGTCATAGCCGTAGTTCTCCCAGTAGCCGGTGATGACCCGGTCGGTGACGGTGATCCCGGACAGCCACTTGGCCGACTTGTAGAAGTACATCGGCGCGACGTAGAGCCGGACCGGTCCGCCGTGGTCGCGGGTGACCGGGGCGTTGTCCATCTGGTGCGCGACCATCACGTCCGGCCGCCGGGCCTCGTCCAGGGTCAGGCTCTCGCTGTAGACGCCGTCGAAGCAGGTGAAGCGCAGCGCCTTCCCCTCCGGCTTCACCCCGGCCGCGTCCAGCAGCTGCGACAGCAGCACCCCGCCGAACTCGGTGTTCGGCACCCGCCAACCGGTCACGCACTGGACGTCCTTGACCAGCCGCGTCTGCGGCAGGGCCTGCAGGTCGGCCAGGGTGTAGGTGGCCGGGCGGTCGACCAGGCCGTCCACGGTGAGGCGGTAGTCGGTGTCGCTGCGGTACGGCAGCGAGGAGGCGACGTTGTAGAACTGGAACCCGTCGCCGCCGGGGAGCAGCCCGGTCAGGCCGGTCGGGTCCTTGCTGCTGATCGAGGCCAGCACACCGTTCAGGCCGTTCTCGATCTGCGCCCCGAAGGCCACCCCGAGCGCGCCGAGCGCGGTCACCCCGAGCACGACCCGTCGCCCCACCGGCTTGCCGGGGAGCTTGCCGTGCTCGTCCCCGGGGTCCGCGCCGGTGGCCCCGCCGTCCTTGTCCATACCTCGATTGCACCACCGCAACCTGTGAGTGACCAGCAACGACGGCTTTCTGTCAGGGTTCGGTAATCTCCATCCCCGTTCGGGACCCCGAGGCGGGATGCCGATGGCGGTCACCCCCACCGCGAACGGGTCCGCCGGGCCCTCCTCGGACCGGACGAATTCACCACCTCACCGCTCTACCGGGCGCGGAGTCGCACCGTGGCGGCCGGGCCCGGCCTGCTCGACCTGACCTCGCTCGGACGTCCCGGCCAGTGCCCCACCTGCCTCTTCTTCGGGGCGGTGCACCGACTGGTGCTGGCCGGCGTCGACGGCCATCTGCGCTGGGTGGAGGCCCCGCCGTAGCGGCTGGTCGCCCAGGGTGACCGGCAGCGAGAGCGGTCCGCGCATGATGCCGGACGGCGTCCAGGCGAGCTCGCGGTGGTCCAGCACCGGGCGCAGCACCGGCAGTCGGCGCAGCAGCGTGGAGAGCGCGATCACGCCCTCCAGCCTGGCCAGCGGGGCGCCCAGGCAGTAGTGGATGCCGTGGCCGAAGGCCAGGTGGCGGCCGTCGGTGCGGGAGACGTCCAGCGTCTCCGGATCGGCGGCCGCCTGCGGGTCGCGTCCGGCGGAGGCGAGGGCGACCATCACCGGCGTCCCCTTGGGGACCACCGTGCCGCCGAGTTCGACGTCGCGGCGGGCGAAGCGCAGCGGGGCCTGCTCGACCGGGGCGTCGTAGCGCAGGAACTCCTCGACCGCGCCCGGCATCAGCTCCGGCCGCTCCCGCAGCAGTCGGGCCTGGTCGGGGTGGTCGAGCAGGGCGGCGAGGGCGTTGCCGAGCAGGTTGACGGTGGTCTCCCGGCCGGCGATGACCAGCAGCACGGCGGTGCCGCACAGCTCCAGCTCGGACAGCTGGTCGCCGTCCTGCTCGCGGATCGAGACCAGCGCGGAGAGCAGGTCCTCGCCGGGCTCGCGGCGCTTCTCCGCGATCAGCTCGGTGAGGAAGCCGTAGAGCGAGGCCACCGCGGCCCGCTGCACCTCCCTGGGGGTGCTGGCACCGCCGGCCAGGGCCGTCGCGGTCCACTGCCGGAAGTCCTCCTGCCGGTCCAGCGGCACCCCGAGCAGTTCGCAGATGACGGTGGTGGGCAGCGGCCCGGTGAAGTCCGCGACCAGGTCGACGGCCCCGCCGGCGGCGGCCTTGGCCTCGATGGCGTCGACCAGCCCGTCCGCGATCTGCTGGATCCTCGGGGCGAGGGCCTCGACCCGGCGCGGGGTGAAGGCCCTGGCCACCGGGGTGCGCAGCCGGGTGTGGTCCGGCGGGTCGGTCAGCAGCATGTTGCCGCCCAGCCCCGAGCCCTCGCCCCGGTAGCTGGTGATCCTGGCGGCGTCCAGCGCCTCGGCGCCGATCTCCGGATCCTTGCCGAGGTCGGGGTGGGCCAGCGCGATCCGGGCCAGCTCGTAGTCGACCACGACGTAGAGCCCGAGTCCGTTGGGCTGCCGGACCCGGTGGATCGGGCCCCGGGCCCGCAGCTCCGCGAAGCGCTCGTGGGCGTGGAGCTTGAACTCCAGGTCGTTGATCAGCGGTACACCGGACACGGGACTCCCCTGGACACCTGCGCCCGTTCTGTGCGCCCGCACATTCTGCCCGGCCCGCACGGGCGGTGCGGCGGTGCGGCGGAGCGGCCGAGGGGCGGAACGCCCAGGTAGGGCAAGATGGTGGCGTGACCCTGACTGATCTCATCCCCGCCGAACCGCTGCCCGACGACCTCTTCACCGCGTTCGCGGGCTGGGCGGAGGAGCGGGGGATCACCCTCTACCCCGCGCAGGAGGAGGCGCTGATCGAGATCGTCTCCGGGTCCAACGTCATCCTGAACACCCCCACCGGCTCGGGCAAGAGCCTGGTGGCGGCCGGAGCGCACTTCGCGGCACTGGCGCGCGGCGAGCGGACCTTCTACACCGCGCCGATCAAGGCACTGGTCTCGGAGAAGTTCTTCGACCTGGTGAAGATGTTCGGCACCGCCAACGTCGGGATGATGACCGGCGACGCCAGCGTCAACCCGCAGGCCCCGATCATCTGCTGCACCGCCGAGATCCTGGCCAGCATCGCGCTGCGGGACGGCGCGGACGCCGACGTCGGCCAGGTGGTCATGGACGAGTTCCACTTCTACGCCGAACCGGACCGGGGCTGGGCCTGGCAGGTGCCGCTGATCGAGCTGCCCCGGGCGCAGTTCCTGCTGATGTCGGCGACGCTCGGCGACGTCCGCCGGTTCGAGGCGGACCTCAAGCGCCGCACCGGGCGGCCGACGACCACCGTCGCCTCGTCGGAGCGTCCGGTGCCGCTCTTCTACGAGTACCAGCGGACCCCCATCCACGACACCCTGGAGCAGCTGCTGTCGACCGGCCAGGCGCCGGTCTACGTGGTGCACTTCACCCAGGCCGCCGCCGTGGAGCGGGCCCAGGCGCTGATGAGCATCAACATGTGCTCCAAGGCCGAGAAGGACGCGATCGCCGCGCTGATCGGCAACTTCCGCTTCACCACCAAGTTCGGCCGCAACCTCTCGCGCTTCGTCCGGCACGGCATCGGCGTGCACCACGCCGGGATGCTGCCCAAGTACCGGCGGCTGGTGGAGCGGCTGGCGCAGGCCGGGCTGCTGAAGGTCATCTGCGGCACCGACACCCTCGGCGTCGGCGTCAACGTGCCGATCCGCACGGTGCTGTTCACCGCGCTGTCCAAGTACGACGGGCAGCGGGTGCGGCTGCTGCGCGCCCGCGAGTTCCACCAGATCGCCGGGCGGGCCGGCCGGGCCGGGTTCGACACCGTCGGCACGGTCGTCGCCCAGGCCCCGGAACACGTCACCGAGAACGACAAGGCCCTGGCCAAGGCCGGGGACGACCCGAAGAAGAAGCGCAAGGTGGTCCGCAAGAAGGCCCCGGACGGCTTCATCTCCTGGGGCGAGGAGACCTTCACCAAGCTGATCGACGCCCAACCGGAGCCGCTGGTCTCCCGGTTCCGGGTGAGCCACCTGATGCTGCTGTCGGTGATCAACCGGCCCGGCAACGCCTTCGAGGCGATGCGGCACCTGCTGCTCGACAACGACGACGACCCGAAGGCCCGTCGCCGCCACATCAGCGAGGCCATCGCCATCTACCGCTCACTGCTGGCCGGCGGGGTGGTGGAGCGGCTGGACACCCCGGACGAGACCGGGCGGATCGTCCGGCTGACCGTGGACCTGCAACAGGACTTCTCGCTCACCCAGCCGCTGTCCACCTTCGCCCTGGCCGCCTTCGAACTGCTGGACGTCGAGTCCCCCAGCTACGCCCTGGACGTGCTGAGCGTGGTCGAGTCCACCCTGGACGACCCGCGGCAGATCGTCGGCGCGCAGGAGAACAAGGCCCGCGGCGAGGCGGTCTCCGAGATGAAGCGCGAGGGGATCGAGTACGAGGAGCGGATGGAGCGGCTCCAGGAGATCAGCTACCCGAAGCCACTGGAGGAGCTGCTCGGCCACGCGTACGAGGTCTACCGCCAGGCCCACCCGTGGATCGGCGACCACCCGCTGCGGCCCAAGACCATCGCCCGCGACCTGTACGAGCGGGCGATGACCTTCGCCGACTACGTCGGCTTCTACGAACTGGCCCGGACCGAGGGCCTGGTGCTGCGCTACCTGGCCGGGGCCTACAAGGCGCTGGAGCACACCGTCCCGGACGACCTGAAGTCCGAGGACCTGCGGGACCTGATCTCCTGGCTGGGCGAACTGGTCCGGCAGGTCGACTCCAGCCTGCTGGACGAGTGGGAGAAGCTCGCCAACCCGGAGGACGAGGAGGAGCGCGAGCTGGAGCGGCTGGACGAGCGGACCACGCCGGTCACCGCCAACGTCCGGGCGTTCCGGGTGCTGGTCCGCAACGCCATGTTCCGCCGGGTCGAACTGGCGGCGCTGGAACGGTACTTCGACCTGGGCGAGCTGGACTCGGAAGACGGAGGCTGGGACCAGGAGAAGTGGGCCGACGCCATGGACGGGTACTGGGACGAGCACGACGACCTGGGCACCGGTCCCGACGCCCGCGGGCCGAAGATGCTGATCATCGACGACGAGTCGGTGCAGGGCGCCTGGCTGGTCCGGCAGATCTTCGACGACCCGGCCGGGGACCACGACTGGGGCATCAGCGCCGAGGTCGACCTGGCCTCCTCGGACGAGGAGGGCCG
>Ga0302314_10018537_pt1 | contig 11605 bp, 10 predicted proteins | sample III_Palsa_N2_3_FD_200533 | JGI IMG/M metagenome (GOLD analysis project Ga0302314, IMG submission 200533) | Peat permafrost microbial communities from Stordalen Mire near Abisko, Sweden - III_Palsa_N2_3 | ecosystem: Environmental > Terrestrial > Soil > Palsa > Peat permafrost | place: Sweden... | reverse complement strand
TGTTTTGACGGGACGAGCGGGCGTGGCGGGTTCGTTCACAGGTTCTCAGCCCGCATCGGCCTGCGACGGCGGCGGGGCGACCGGCGGCAGCACGCGCGGCGGACGGTTCGACAACCGGTACGGCGCCTGGCGCTTGCGCAGCGCGCGCAGCAGGCCCTGCGCCTCGTCGTCGGGCCATTGCGGGAGCTTGCGGTACTCGCTGCAGTCGCTCTTGCGCGTCATGAGCCGGTGGTTGATCAGCTCGCGCCGCAGCGTCGCGTGGTCGGCGTACGTGTGCCACGCCTTGAGCACGTGGTTGACCTCGGCCTCGGTGTAGACGCGACGGGCGTCGAAGCGCGTCCACAGCACCCACATTGCGAGCCGCTGCTGCGACAGCTTCAGCGGCCAGCGCGTGAGCCGGCCGGTGAAGTCGAAGCACTTGAGCGTCTTCGCGCCGCGCTCGCTGAGCTCGGGCGGCGCGATGGCGGGCGTGGTCGCCGGGTCGAGCAGCTCGGGCGCGTCGAACCAGAAATCGGTCGCGGCCGGTGCCGGGGGCACGGCCTCGCCGGAAGCGCCGGCCGACGCCTGGCGCTCGGCCTGCGCCTGCAGTTCCTGGAGATTGCGCTTGCCGGCGCCGCGCGCGAGCAGGTTCATCATCTCCACGTGGCCGGGCAGGCGGCCGTGGGTGATCTGGTGGTCGGCCAGCGCGCGCTCGAGCAGGCGGGCGAGGGCGGAGAGGTCGGGCGCCGAGTACGGCACGACGGTTCGGGTCATGGCAAAGCCTCACGTGACGGCGTGTGCTCGAGACGCCGCGCTCAGGACGCGGCACCGGGGGTTGCCCTTGCCAGAATCGAGCTCACGCGGTGGTGAGACAGGCCTGAACGAAAGAAGCGTGGGCCGATTCGCGAGGAACCGGAACGCGGCAGGTTTAGCGACGCTGGGGATGCCAGCGCGGCAACGCCTGGGTGAACTGCCGACCGAGCCGCAAGTCTAGCAGCACGGCGGCGCCATGCCGCCTTCTATGGCCTGACGGGGCCGGGCGACGGCACGCTCGTCGCGGGCGCTCCCGGAGTCGGCGTGGAAACGCCGCGAATTCGCGCGAGCAGCCTGGTGGCGACCGGATCCTTCGGATCCTTGTGCAGGCCCTGGTCGATGTTGTCGAAGCCGCGCACCACGAGATAGACGCCGGCGGTCAGCATCGTCAGGTAGAAGCTGTTGTGGTCCAGGTTGGGTGTGCCGAGGTCGGTATGGACCCGGTACCCGGCGACCGTCAGTCCCACCATGGCCTCGGTCAGCCCGTAGGTGGCACGCAGCCTCAGCCTGAAATAGAACAGGATCGAGCCCAGCACGAGGGTGCCGGCGACGCCCACGGCGACGGCCTGCGTCCTGGTCAGGCCCGGCGACGACTGTAGCCAGACGTAGGCGTCCTTGATGGACGCGCCCAGCGCATAGACGACCGCCGCGGCGAAATACATCGTGATCGGCACGAGGATGGCGATGCCCAGCAGGGCGCCCCGGTCCTTGCGAGAGGCCGACGACCGCCACGCTTCGTAGGCGATGGCCGCCCACAGGAGCGCCGTGAAGGGCAGCACGAAATACAGCGGGATGCGCACGAAATCGTCGAGCGGTCGGGTCGCCCCCGCGTGGATGAGGCCCCACAGCATGAACGGACCTGCCGCGACCATCGCCGGCCACGGTACGACGACTTCCGGAATGCGGTCTTCGATGCTGCGCGTGTTCGATGGATTGTTCATGCTGGCCATGCGAAGGATCCCGAACTGGGCGGCCATCAGCCGCGATCGATCTTGCGGTGGACGCCGAACCGCGCCTCGTGCGCGCGGAACAATGACGTACCGTCCAGCTCGATTGATACCCCGCGGCCCGGCAAAACGCAAGACCTCGTTCCAGCGGCGAGCCGCGCTGGGCTTCGAGGCGAACGCGGCGCCCGACACCCTCCCGGGTATCAGGAGCCGTTCCTGCGCCGACTCAGAACGAGTAGCCGAGCGCCACGATCTCCGTGCGCGGATTGAAGCGCACCGACGTCGTGCGGATGGCGCCGGAGGTGTCCGACCGGTAGTTGCTGTCGACGCGCGCCAGCGAGAACGCCGCGATGACGTTGAACTCGCGCGTGATCTGCCACGACGCGCCGACCGTTCCCGCCGGCCCGATCGAGCTCGACAGGCGCACGCGCGTCGGGCCGCCGTTGGCCGCGTCGCCGGCCGGCGTCGAGTCGAGCTTGTAGAAGCGCGTGTAGTTGAAGCCGATGCCCACGTAGGGCCGCAGCGGGCTTGACGCGTCGAGGAACTTGTAGTCCAGCAGCAGCGAGGGCGCGAACCACTTGGCGGTGGCCACCTCCTGGCCGTTGAACGGCACCGAGCCGACGGTCGCCGGGCCCTTGCCGTAGGTCTTGGCGGTCGGCGGGATGCCGCCGGCGAGTTCGAGGCCCCAGTTGTCGTCGAGACGGCGGACGTAGGTGAGGTACGTGGTGGTGACATTGCCCACGCGCAGGTTGATGCCGTCCGGCGTGAACGGGCCGCTGAGGTCGTGCGCCTTTGTCGAATACTGGACGAAGTACGCGCCGACGCGCACCTCGTTGGCGGGCGCCGCGTCGTCGGCATGCGCAGCGGCGCAGCCCGCGAGCAGCAGGATCGCCGATGCGCGTCGGAACAGGGAGGTCGTGCGTTGCGTCATGCGGGCCTCTCGTCAGAAATGGGCAAAGTAGGCCTGCGCGGCGGTCTCGCACGCAGTCTGGGTGAGCGGGAAGTGGTAGTTGGCGACGAGGCCGTTGCCGACGTCGGCGGCCAGCGTCGCCGGATCGGTGACGCCCTGGCCGAGGTACAGCGCCGTCGCCTGCGCGGCGACGCTGGCCACTTCCAGCGCCATCACGCCCTGCGGCGAGTTGGGCACGCCCGGCGCGCTGAAGAAGCCGGAGAACGCGGCGTTCGACAGCACGGCCGTCTGCACGTCGGCGCTGATCTTGGCCGCGCCGGCCGTGGGCTCGGACGCATAGACGCCCGCGGCGATGGTGCCCACCAGCGTCGGCAGCTGGCCGGCCTTGGTCGGGTCGCCGTCGGTCGACGGATCGACGTCGACCACGTTGACCAGGCCCGCCGAGATCTGCGGCGCCCACAGCGCCTGCATGGCGAGCGTGTTGATCGTGTAGAAGACCTCGGGGTCGTTCATGCCGCCGCACAGCATCACGGGCGCCTTCGGCGTCCAGCCGCGCAGGTCGTTCTTCTGCAGGTCGGCGCGGATGCCGAGCGCGGGCGTGGTCGTCGGCGGCAGCAGCGTCGTCGGGCTCGGGATGAAGCCGTCGGGCGTGGCGAGCGCGTCCTCGGCGTAGGCGATGCGCAGCGAGTTCGTGAACAGGTACGGGTCGCCGAAGCCGAGGTTGCCGATCGGGTTGCTGGCCGCGCTCGGCTGCGCCAGGATCGCGTCGAGCTCGGGGCTGCCGCTGCTGGGCTCGGTGCCCGTGCCGGGCGTGTTGACGTCGAACACCGCGAACTGCGGCAGCTTGCCCGAGGTCACGAGCGTCGTGTACGTGTACTGGCCGGGGATCAGCGTGTCGATGCCCGTCGCGTAGGTCGAGCTGAAGACGTCGGTCGTCGCCTGGTAGACGTTGCCGTACGACTGCTGGTAGCTGTTGACGATCATCGGGTAGTAGATCGTGCCGCCGAGGCCCGGCGAGCTGTACGCGATGGCCGCGTCGCCGAACGCGAGCATGGCGTAGGGACCCGACATCGGCGCCGCCGCCGTCACCGTCATGCCCGCGGCCTCCATCGCGCGGTGCGTGGCCATCGCCACGTGGCCGCCCTGCGAATAGCCGGTGATGAACAGCTTGCCGTTGTCGGTGTCGCCGGAGGGCAGGCCGTCGGACAGCGCCGTGCGCGCCGCCTTCAGCGCGTTGATGACGTCCTGCGACTGCTGGTCGGCGTTGAGGTACGGGTGGTACGGCAGCGGCGACGAGTCGTAGCCGGCGTAGTTCGACGCCACCACGATGTAGCCGTGCGCCGCGAAGAACGCGCCGATCATCGCGCTCTCCTGCCAGGCTTCGTTGGTGGAGTCGGTGATGTTGGCGATGTTGTAGCCCTTGGTGACCGCCGTGCCGTGCGTGTACACCAGGATCGGCCGCGCGCCCGAGCAGCCGGTGCCGCCGGTGGGCGCCATGATCGCGCCCGACGCGGTGGTCGACTCGCCCTTGCCGCCCACCGTCTGGTAGTGGAAGTAGTGGAAGTCGACGCCGCAGGTGGGCGTGCCGGCCAGCGCGACGAGCTGCTGGCCCTGCGAGGTCGCGGTCAGCTGGGACGTGAGGTCGGCCGCGTTGAGCGACGCGACGCGCAGCGGCGGCGATTCGATCAGCGTGCCGGCCGTCGTGCTGTTGTTGATGGTGGCGCCGGGGCTGCCGCCGCCGCACGCCGTCAAGCCGGCGGCCAGCAGGGCGGCCGTGCCCGTTGCAATCGTCGATCGCATCGTTGTCTCCTGAGTCTTCTTCGCGCGCCTGGGACGCCAGGGCGGCCCGTCGCCGATGCATCCCGGCGATGGTTCGTCCAAAACGATAGCCTTGACTAGCCGAATACTCGATGGGGTGTTTCCCTGGAGCGTCGACGCGAGGTCGAGTTCGGCGCATTGCCGAGCAGGCGCAGCGTCGTTCGGCGCGCGGCTCGGCCGTGTCGAGGCGATGGCCGGCGCATGGCGCGCGCTGGCGCGTTCCGCACGGCCTCGCCCGTCCGCATCAAGGCGTCGCCGCGTGCTTCGGCTCCCACAGCTCGACCTTGTTGCCTTCGGGATCGAGGATCCACGCGAAGCGGCCGTTCGGGTCGTCGTCGCTGCGCTTGAGGATGGTGACGCCCTTGTCCTTCAGCCGCGCGACGAGCGCTTCCATGTCGTCGACCGCATAGTTGATCATGAAGTCGCCGTTCGACGGCGAGAAGTAGTTCGACGACGCCGGGAACGCGGCCCAGCCCGCCGCCGGCGGATGGCCGGGCGCGTCGTAGCGCAACGCCGCGCCGCCCCAGGGCTGCAGCGGCAGGCCCAGCACGTCGCGGTACCACGCCGCGAGCGCCTTCGGATCCTTGGCCTTGAAGAACACGCCGCCGATGCCGGTGATGTGGCCGGGTTCGGGCGCCGGCGCGGAGCGGGCCGCGCCGGTCATCGCGAGAACGCCAATGCACAACGCCACGATTGCTCGAACTGTCATCGACGCGCTCCCGGTGATCTGGATGCACGGATTCTAGAGTTGCGTCGGGGCTTGTCGATGACCGGCCCGGGCTTTCGCGCTTCGCCGCGCGTCCGTTCTTGCGGTTGCACGCCAAATGCCTGAGGAATTTCGACCGGGAGGCAGCCGTGCGCGCTCTTGACGAGACACGCAATTGAACCGGGATCGCCCCCCGACTCCGGGGTTGGACACCACCCCGGGCTGAATAACATCGCAGGTAACTGGAGAATCCGCATGAGCATGATCTTGTCTACCGAGCAATACCCGGCGTCGGCCTATCGACAGCGCGTGGCGCAGGAGGCGCGGATTTCCAATGCGGTCACGACTCCGGCCAGCACGACGCAGACGCTCGCCCAAAGTGTGGGCCAGACCTTGAGCAACATCGGGAGCGCCACCGTGAGCATCAGCGAGGCCGCGCTTGCCGGACTCGAGGATGCCGGCAAGTTGCTGGTGACCGGCGTGGAGGACACGGCGATGGCGGTCGGCCACGACCTGGCGGCCACTTACGAAGTCGCCAAGACCGGCGTCGTCGATTTGGCAGACAGCATCGTTTCCGGCGCTGAAGGCGCCTGGCACCTGGCCGAGGCCGGCATGTCGTCGGCTCTCAACGAGGTCGATACGCTCGCTTCAGGCGCGGCATCGTGGACCGGCCAGGTTGCAGCGGACGCGAACAGCATCTCCGCGGGAACGGCGATCGCCAATACGCAGTTTGCCGCCGCTGTCCGCGACCTCGACGCCATTCGAGGCAGCGCCGCCGGACAGGCCCTGGCCAGGATCGCCTGATCGATCGGGTCTGGCCGCGCAGACGAACCGACCCACGACCGGCCGTCCGCTGCGCCGACTACTTCGACGAGATCAGGTCGACCTCGAACACCAGCGTCGCGTTCGGCGGGATCACGCCGCCGGCGCCGCGCGCGCCGTAGCCGAGCTCGGCCGGGATCGTCAGCACGCGGGTGCCCCCGGCGGCCATGCCTTGCACGCCTTCGTCCCAGCCCCTGATGACCATCCCCTGGTCGAGGCCGAACACGAAGGGCTGGCCGCGATCCTTGCTGGAGTCGAACTTCTTGCCGCGGCCGTTCGGGGCGGCCGGGTCGGACAGCCAGCCCGTGTAGTGGACGGTGACGGACTGGCCGGACTTGGCGACGGGGCCGTCGCCGATCTTGGTGTCTTCGTATTGCAGGCCGGAGGGCGTGGTGGTCATGTCGTGTTCGCTCTGGTTGGGGTAGGAAGATGACGCCAGGGACGTCGCGGAGGGAGGGATCATGCCACCGACCGCGCGCAGCCTTTCGGCCCATGCCGGGACGGCCTTGGCGAGCCAGGCGGCGGGCGTCTCGCAGGGGTCGCTGCCGTCGTGCAGCGCGCCGGCCAGGCCCAGCACGCGGGCCGCGCGGCGCAGCGCGACGACGGCGTCGACGTCGCTGCGCAGCGCGAGCGGCCGCGCGCCGGTCTGCTTCGACAGCTTCTGGCCGTCGTCGGCGTAGACCAGCGGCGTGTGCAGGTAGCGCGGGGTCGGCAGGCCGAGGGTGCGTTGCAGGTGGACCTGGCGCGCGGTGTTGTCGGCGAGGTCCTCGCCGCGCACGACGTCGGTGACGCCTTGCGCGGCATCGTCGACGACCACGGCCAGCTGGTACGCCCACAGGCCGTCGGCGCGCTTGAGCACGAAGTCGCCGACGGTGGCCGCGACGTCCTGGCGCTGGTCGCCGAGCAGGCGGTCGTGCCAGTCGACGACGACGTCCTCGCCCGACGGCGCGCGCGTGCGCAGGCGCCATGCGGGGGGGCGCTTGAACGCGATGGCGGGCTCGACGTCGGTGGACGCGAACGTGGGCGGGCAGCAGGTGCCGGGATAGACGCGCTCCACGTGCGCGGCGTGCGGGACGCCCGCGCGCGCGAGGGCGGCGGCGATGTCCGAGCGCGAGCACGTGCACGGATACGCCCAGCCGTCGCGCTTGAGCTGCGCCAGCGCGGCCGCGTAGCGATCGCCGCGGCGCGATTGCCAGGCGGGCGGCGCGTCCGGCACCAGGCCCAGCGCGTCGAGTTGCGCGAGGATGCCGGTGTCGGCGCCGGCGATGCAGCGCGGGGCATCGACGTTCTCGATGCGCACCAGCCAGCGGCCGCCGTGCGCGCGCGCGTCGAGCCAGCTCGCCAGCGCGGCCACCAGCGAGCCGGCGTGCAGCAGGCCGGTGGGCGAGGGCGCGAAGCGGCCGACGTACGTCACTTCTCGGACGGCGGACACGGGCCGCCGCGCAAGAGCAGCGCCGAACGCGTGGTGGGGCTCTCTAGCTGCTGCAGCCACCACTGCAACGCCAGCCCCTGCGGCGCCTTCTGCGGCTGCGGCGCGGCGGCACTGCGCCAGCCGTAGGCCAGCGTGGCCGTCATGCGCTGGCGCGCCACCTGCTTGACGATGAGCCGGCCCGCGGCGACGTGCTCGCGCACCAGCACCTCGGGCAGGAAGCCGGCGCCCAGGCCGATCATCTGCGCCTCCAGCTTGGCCTGCATGCTGCTGACGGTGAGGACGTCCTGGCCCGGCTGGATGTTGACGGTCAGCGGCGACATGCGCTGCGCCGAGTCGGCGACCGCCACGCCGCGGTGCTGCTTCATGACGGCGTCGGTGAGCGGCTCCTCGGCGCGCGCGAGCGGATGGTGCGGCGCGACGACGTAGACGAACGGCGCGTCGCCCAGCGGCTTGATCTCGATGCCCGCGGGCGCGAGCGTGTCGGCGGGCAGGCCGATGGCGAGGTCGGCCGCGCCCAGCATCAGCGCCTCGACCGTGCCGGCCATCACCTCGGTGCGCAGCCGCAGCCGCGTGCCGGGGCCGGCGCCGTCGTGCAACTCGGGCGGGCGCAGCGCGTAGAACGCCTCGCACAGCTCGAACAGCGTCTGGCGCGAGACGACGGCGTCGGCGGCGATGGTGAGCTGCGTCTCCCAGCCGGTGGACACCCGATGCACGCGGTTGGCGACGGCATCCATCTCGGCGAGCAGGCGCCGGCCTTCGTTGAGCAGCTCGGTGCCGGCCGCCGTGAGCCGCGCCTGGCGCGAGCTGCGGTCGAACAACAGCACGTCGAGCGCGTCCTCCAGCTGGCGCACGCTGTAGGTGAGCGCGGACGGCACCTTGCCCAGCTCGCGCGCCGCGGCGGCGAAGCTGCCGGTGCGGGCGATGGTGTCCATCATCGTCAGCGCCTCGGGCGTGAGGGCGAAACGTCGGTCGAGGGTCATCGGGTTCTTTCCGCGCTGCGGGAGTCGGGCTCCGACGCCGCGGGCGCTGCCGCAAGGGAAGTGGCCGGCGCATCGAGGCCGAGGAACGCGCGCACCGGCGCGACGCTCGCCTGCGGGTCTTCCTCGTGCGGCACGTGGCCGAGGCCGGGGAAGACGACCAGCCGGCTGCCGGCGATGTCCTGCTGGAAATGCTGCGCGTTGACGGGCGGCACCAGGTGATCCAGCGCGCCCCACAGGATCAGCGTCGGCAGCTTCAGCGACCTGATGCGCTCGGGCGCGAGGTCGGTGGCGATCTCTTGCATGCGCACGTTGAGCGCGTGCCGGTTGCCTTCGCGCGTCAGCATCTCGAAGTAGCGGTCGACCAGCACGCCGGTGACGCGCGACGGGTCGCCGTAGACGTCGCGCACGCTGCTCTCCACCACGGCCTTGGGCGTCAGGTACTCGTCGATGCGGTCGAACACCGGCGTGCGCGCCATCTGGAAGCCCAGCGGGATGCGTTCGGGCAGGAACGCGTAGCCGGTGGCGTCGACCAGGATCAGCCGGTCGACGCGCGCCGGCACCGCGGCCGCGACGCGCCACGCCACCTCGCCGCCCAGCGAGTTGCCGCCGATGGAAAAGCGCTGCACGTGCAGCGCGTCGAGGAAGTCGAGCGTGAAGCGGACGAGGTTGTCGGCGCGGTAGTCGTCGCGCGCGTACTCGCCGGTGAACGGGCCGGTGAGGCCGAAGCCGGGCAGGTCGAAGGTGATGACGCGCTTGCGCCCGCGCAGCGCACCCACCCAGCCTTGCCACGTGTGCAGGCTGGCCGCGGTGCCGTGGAGCAGCACCAGCGGCGTCGGGTCGGTCTTCGGCCCCTCGTCGCGGAAGTGCACGAACTGGCCCTTCACGTACATGAAGTCGGACGGCGGCGGCGCCCACAGCGTGACCAGGCTGTCCACCGAGCGGTCGGGCGCGTAGGTGAGCGTGATGGCCAGCGCCGTCAGCATCAGCAGCACGCCGATGGCGCGGACGAGGGCCTGCATCAGGCTTGCTCCGCGACGCTGTCGGCGCGTTCGCACGGCGGCGGGTCGCCCGGCGCAAGGTCGGCGGCGACGGTGCGGCGCGCGTCGAACACGAAGCACTCGCCGCGCCAGCCGGGCGCGACGCCGCCGGTGGCCGCGAAGTAGCCGAGGATGCCGCCCTCGAGCTGCAGCACTTGCGGCAGGTCGCGCTCGCGCATGTACAGCGCGGCCTTCTCGCAGCGGATGCCGCCGGTGCAGAAGCTCACCACCGTCTTGCCTTCGAGCTCGGCGCGGCGGGCGTCGAAGGCGGCGGGAAAGTCGCTGAACTTCGCGAGGCGCCAGTCGTGCGCGCCCTCGAAGGTGCCGGCGTCGACCTCGAACGCGTTGCGGGTGTCGAGCAGCGCCACCTCGCGGCCCGCGTCGTCGCGGCCCTGCGCGAGCCAGCGCGCGAGCGTCGCCGGCGCCACGGACGCGGCGCGGCCTTGCTGCGGCTGGATCGTCGGATGGTTCATGCGGATCAGCTCGTTCTTGATCTTCACCTTCAGGCGCCTGAACGGCATCGCGTCGCTGAAGCTGTCCTTGGTGGGCAGGCCGGCGAACGGCGGCTCGGCGTGCAGCGCACGGGCGATCCAGCCGCGCAGCGCAGCTTCCTCGCCGGCCATGAACAGGTTGATGCCCTCGTGGGCGAGCAGCAGCGTGCCCTTCACGCCGGCGGCCTCGGCGCTGGCCTCGAGGCGGTCGCGCAGGGCGGGCAGGTCGTCGAGTTCGACGAAGCGGTAGGTGGAGATGTTCAGGAAGGGCATGGGAACGTCGGGCAAGGGCGTATTTTCACCTGCGCGGGCGTCTCGCGCAGGCGGGCGTCCCTAGCACAGCTTTCCGGCGGAAAACTGCCCATTCCGCGCGGGGCGGCGTCCGGCCGGCTCCCTACAATCGGCGCATGGCCTTCGTTCACCTGCGCACCCACTCCGAGTTCTCCGTCGTCGACGGCACGCTACGCATTGACGACGTGGCGCCGGCGGCCAAGGCGGACGGCCAGGTGGCGCTGGGCATCACCGACCTGTCCAACCTGTTCGGCGCCATCAAGTTCTACAAGGCCTGCCGCGGCAAGGGCGTCAAGCCCATCATCGGCGTCGACGTGTGGATGGATCCGCTGCCCGACGCCGCCGACCGCGTGCCCACGCGCCTCGCGCTGCTGGTGCAGGACAAGCAGGGCTACCTCAACCTGTGCGAACTGCTGGGCCGCAGCTGGACGAAGAACGTGCAGCGCGCGCAGGCCTGGGTGCGCTGGGACTGGCTGGAGGAACTCGGCGGCGGGATGATCGCGCTGTCCGGCGCCGATCTCGGCGCCGTCGGCCAGGCGCTGCTGGGCGGCGACACCGCGCGCGCGGAAGCCGCCGCAACGGAACTGGCGCGCCTCTTCCCGGGCCGCTTCTATCTCGAGCTGCAGCGCGCCGGCTTAGCCCAGCACGAGGCGCACGTGCGCGCCACGGTGCCGCTGGCGGCCCGGCTGCAGATCCCGGTGGTCGCCACGCATCCGGTGCAGTTCCTCGAGCCCGACGACTTCGACGCCCACGAGGCGCGCGTCTGCATCGCCGAGGGCGAGACGCTGGCCAACCCCCGCCGCGTCAAGCGCTTCACGCGCGAGCAGTACTTCAAGAGCCAGGCGCAGATGGAGGCGCTGTTCGCCGACATCCCGTCGGCCATCGCGAACTCGGTGGAGATCGCGCGCCGCTGCAATCTCACGCTGGCGATGGGCAAGAACTACCTGCCCAACTTCCCCACGCCGATCCTCGAGGACGGCAGCGCGATGCCCATGGGCGACTACTTCCGCCAGCTGAGCTTCGACGGGCTCGAAGAACGCCTGCTGCACCTGTTCCCCGACGCGGCCAAGCGCGACGCGAAGCGTCCCGAGTACGTCGAGCGGCTCGAGTTCGAGATCAAGACGATCCTGAACATGGGCTTCCCCGGCTACTTCCTGATCGTGTCGGACTTCATCCTGTGGGCGAAGACGCACGGCTGCCCGGTGGGCCCGGGCCGGGGATCGGGCGCCGGCTCGCTGGTCGCCTACGCGCTCAAGATCACCGACCTCGACCCGCTCGAATACAAGCTGCTGTTCGAACGCTTCCTGAACCCGGAACGCGTCTCGATGCCCGACTTCGACATCGACTTCTGCCAGGGCAACCGCGACCGCGTCATCGAC
>Ga0302314_10018536_pt1 | contig 11605 bp, 11 predicted proteins | sample III_Palsa_N2_3_FD_200533 | JGI IMG/M metagenome (GOLD analysis project Ga0302314, IMG submission 200533) | Peat permafrost microbial communities from Stordalen Mire near Abisko, Sweden - III_Palsa_N2_3 | ecosystem: Environmental > Terrestrial > Soil > Palsa > Peat permafrost | place: Sweden... | reverse complement strand
GCGAGCATGAGCGTGCGCGTGAACTTCCCGGTAGGCGTGGTGGGGTCGATTCCAACGTCGATGGCGACCACCTCGCCGCCGGCCTCGTAGACCTCCTCGCAGAGCCTCAGGGCATCGGCGACGCCTGCGCGGCTGAGGCGGCTGAGTTTCGCCACGACCACGCCCTGCGTTCTCCCAGCACGGATGCGCGTCATCACGGCATCGAGTCCGGGCCGATCGAGCGTGCCGCCGCTGACGTTGTAGTCCTCGTGCCACTTGTCGATCTTCGTGCCGTGGGCCGTAGCCCAGCCCTCGATGCGCTCGCGCTGCTCGATGGGAGATTGGAATGATTTGCCCTCCCGCTTGTCCGTGCTCGAGACGCGAACATATCCGTCATACATGGCTGCCTCCTGCGGTTGTGGACGGGCTTTGTCCAACTCAACCGTACTACATATAGGATCTATCCGTTCGGGCTGGCGCTGGCGCCCCCGCGAGGGTAGACCTGGGGCTTCGTGCAGGCGCCGGCGCGAACGGTGGCCATCGCGCAGCCGGCGCGGCGCTAGGGCGCCGGCTTTCCACGCTCCGGGAGCTCGGGGCGGTCGCGTCCGGCGGGCCGTAGCCACCCGACAGCTGCATCCGTTCAGCGGGGACGGCGGCGGAGCTGGCGCCGGCGCGGGCCGCGTCGCCGATGCAGAGCCCGCCCCTCGACCTCGCGCCGTCGCTCCTCCTCGCGCGCCAGGTCTCGTTCTTCGCCGAGCCCCACTTCGAGGAACAGCAGCAGCAGCGCTCCGGCCAGGCCTGCCGAGACCAGGACGATGGTGAGCACTTCGCCGAGGATTCCTGCGACGAAGACCGCGCAGGCAGCGCCTGCGATGACCAGTGCCGCGGCGGACCCGAATGCGAGGATGCGCGACCGGGAGCTCACGGTTTCAACCGTACACGCCATGCGCCGAGCACAGGCTCGCGGCGAGCTTTCGCGGTTGCGGCGATGTCTTGGCTATTTATCGATAGCAGCTGCTACACCCTCGAGGAGCTCGCGGACCTGCTGCGGCTGCCGGCGCAGGCTCTCGAGACGCCCGCGGCGCACGGTGCGCTGCCCGGCCGGCGTATCGCCGGCGAGTGGCGGTTTGCGCGCGCGGCGATCATCGAGTGGCTGGCGCAGGGCGAAGCGCCGCGGCGCCCCGGCGCCGCGGCTGCGAGCGGCTAACGTCGATGCAGGGCCGGCCTCCGAGCCCGCTCGTCCTGACCGGCGATCCGAGCGGCTCGACGCGGTCGTCTACCTCGACACCGCGCCGCTCCCGGACGGATCGGATCGGCTCGGCGCAGCGATAGCCCGCCGCCGTCCGCGCGCGCCCTCAGCCCGCCTGCGCCTCACCCACGCGCCGGACGAGCCGTGTGGCCACGAGGGCCGCCCGTTCGATCGTTCCCCAGCACAGGTTCTCGGGCACGTCGGTCTTCCAGTGGTAGTTGGCCGGCACCTTCAGGTCGGTGCACGCCGCGATGCAGGCTGAGCGATAGCCGCTGCGCAGGGCCGGCAGCGCGTCGGTCCCGCCGGCGCCGAGGCGCAGTCCGCGCCACAGGTCGACCTCGACCTCGTCCGCGGCGGCCTGCAGCTCATCGCGCAGGGAGCTGTCGTAGTCGCGCATGCGCAGCATCCCCTCGCCCTCGATCAGGATGAGGTGAGGCGACCCGACGCACTCGAGCGCGAGAAAGCGGGTGCTTGCGGGGTCGAGCTCGGAGCGATGGCGGCGCACGAACCCGCGCATTCCCTCCATGAACGACTCCTCGCTGCCGGTCGACAGCAACAGCAGGCGCACGCCCGTGGCCGGATGCTTCACGAACTCCTCGGCCATCGCCAGCAGCACCGCGACGGCGCTGAGATTGTCGTTGGCGCCCGCCACCACGGGCGAGCGGGCCACGTCGGCCAGCACCGCTGCCGTCGCGGCGCTCCAGCAGGTGCCGAAGCGGCGCAGCCGGCGCAGCCCAAGCGCACTGGACAGCGCCACCAGCGCGGGCCCAAGGACGAGCAGACGGCCCGTGTGCGTGGAGGTCGTCTGCTTGGCATACCAGCCCGGGGCGACGCGGTTGACCAGCGCCACGAGGCCAGGGTGGAACAGAAGGCCGGTGTGTGCCGCGTCGTGATGGGCCACGATGACGACGGTCTCCGGCGCGTTCGGATCGCCCGCCCAGGCCAGCAAGTTGGTCGTGGTTCGGCGCGGCAGCGCGCGCCGGAGCAGATGCACGCCGTTGTCGACATCATCGGCCATCAATGCCGCCGCGCCGGCCGCAAGCAGCGCACCGGCGCGCCGCGATCGCCCGCCCAGCACCCCGGCGAGCACGGACGTCGCCGCCGCCAGGCCGGTGGACTGCCAGTAGCCGCCCACCACCGTCTCCTGCTCGAAGATCGGATCAAGGCCGCGCTGTGTGAGCATCTCTGAGAGGAGCCGGGCCGCTTCGGCCTCGCCCTCCGTTGCGGAGCCGCGCACGATCGCCGCCAGTCGCTCGAGGTCCCTGCGCACATCGGCGGACAGCACCTCTCGCAGCCTAGTGCTGACCGTGAATGGGGCCGAGCCGGCTGTGATTCGGGTCGATCACGACGCGGCCGAGCCCGATCACCTCCATCTCCGTCTGGGGAGCGCAGATCGCGATCTTCGAAGACTCGTCGCGAAGCGTGCGGCGCAGGACGGCGAACGCACCGGCGCCCAGTACCGCGGGGACCCACAGGGCGATCGCCCGATACGCGAGCACGGCCGAGGTCGCGACGGTGATCGGCACGTTGTACAGGACGAGCGTTCCAACCAGGCCGGCGTCCACGCCACCGATCCCGCCGGGGACGGGAATCAGGCCGCCCAGCTCCCCGATCAGGTAACCGATCCACACGATCGCCAGAGCCGGAGCGGCGCCGAAGGCGCGAAAGGCGGCCCATAGGATCATCACATCGAAGACGAGGTAGGCGATCAGCCCGCAGATCAGCCATGCATCCGCCTCCCGCAGCAGGGCGACGGCCTCATTGACGCCGTCTGCCACGGCGACCAGGGTCTTCAGCGTGCCCGTTGCGAGCCGTGAGGGGTCGCCGTCCTGGCTGCGGTCGAGGCGCCCGTGAAGCCTCGCCGACGTGCGTCCCGCGAGCAGCGCTCCGATCACCGCGGCGGCGGCTATCGCCGCGGGCAGGACCGTCAGCGCGGGGTTCGTCTCTCCCGCGAACACCCCGGCGGCGAGACCGATCCCGACGACGATCACGCCGACGACGTTGGGCACGCTTGTGAGCAGGAAGAACGCAGCCGAGCGCCGCGCGATTTCATCGCCTCCCATCCCGCCTCGTTTGAGCGCCCACGCCCCGAGCGCCAGACCGCCTGCCCCGCCCGTCGGGAAGAGCGCGTTTGCGCCGAGCTCGGACATGCCGATCTGATAGCTGACGCGCCAGGTCATGCGCCTGCAGAAGACCATGCGGAAGACGGCGACATATCCGAGACCCGACAGCACCTTCAGGCCGGCTCCGAGCAGGAGCCATCCCGGTTGGGCATGCGACAGCCGCGAGCGCAGCCCCCCCAGGCCGGGAAGAAGAGTCACGATTGCGACCACCGCCAGCACGAGCCCCACGGCGAACAGCAGACGCGAGCGCAGCCTGCGGCGGCTCAACTCCTCCGGGACGCCGAGATCGCCGGCGGCGACCCTGGCCGCATCGCGTGGAGGGGCGTCGACGGCGGTCACGGCCCCGGCTTCGAGTTAGTCTTGGGTGAGACCACCGCAACGGAGCATAGATACGCAGCGATGCATGTCCGGTCCTATCCACAGATGGAGGCCTTCGTCACGCTCGACGGCTCGGAGATCCGGGAGTGGGCGGGGCGCGTGTCGCTCCCGGCTCAGAACCAGAGCCTCGCCGAGGCGACGATTCCGGCCGGAGGCGCCACCACCGAGCACTATCACCGCACCAGCGAGGAGCTGTATCTCGTCACTGCAGGCCGGGGCCGGCTCCTGATCGACGGGGAGGAGCGGATCATCGGCGAGGGCGATTGCGCGCTCATCCCGCCCGGAAAGCGACACAAGGTCTTCAACATCGGCGCCGGGCCACTGCGCATCGTGTGCGCCTGCTCACCGGCGTACTCCGATGAGGACACCTGTCTCACCGGCTGAACCGGCGCGGCCCCCGAGAATCCACGGTATCTTGCCGGGACAGCCTCCATGCGGCGAGGATCGCGGCGAAAGGCGTTCAGCTCACTGAACGCAAGATGGGACACGTGGCGCATTCCTCACACCCGCAGGAGTGAGGACACTCAATGGAGCGCAGTCAGCAGCGAACGCTCCCGCGGCGTCCGCGCTGCGGCGCTCTCCCAAGACTGGAAAGGTATTCGAGCTATGCCCACTCCGACCCGCCGTCGCGCGATTGCCGGCATTGCCACGGTCGGAGCGCTGCTGCTCTCCTCCTTCGCCGTGGCTCCTGAGGCGCAGGCGGAGAACATCTTCGCCTGCGCCAAGCAGATAGGCGGCGCGGTTCATATCGTCACCGCCGGAACGAAATGCAAGAAAAACGAAGTGAAGCTGCGCTTCAGCGGAGCGACCGGGCCCACCGGAGCGACCGGGCAGGCCGGAGCCGCCGGTAAGGAAGGAGCCCAGGGAGTGGCCGGAGCGGTGGGGCCGCCCGGCCCTCCGGGCGAAGCACCCGGCGGCGGCGCGACCGGACCCCAGGGGGTCGCGGGCGCGACGGGACCGACCGGCGAAACCGGAGCGATCGGAGCGACCGGAGCTACAGGACCCCAGGGAGTCACCGGAGCGACTGGTCCCGCCGGTGCGACCGGCCCGACCGGTCCCATCGGCCCCACCGGTCCGGCCGGACCGTCGGGAGGCTCGGGCACAGTCATCGTCACGAACGCTGCCGTCGCACCGCTCGGCGCGGCGGGCGGTGCCACGGGCGCAACGGGTCCAACGGGGGCATCGGGGACGAGCGTGGTCGCACGGATTCGCAGCGCCGGCGCCGTGGCGACCGCCTCGACGGCGACATCGCTGCCGTCGTGGACCGGCGATCCGCTCACCGGCGCCAGCTGGACCCAGGGTCCCGACGAACTGGATCAGCTCGTCGGTCAGCTGGTTCTGACGACGGCACCCGAAGCCGCCTGCCACGCGAGCTCCGCCGGCGCGGGGGCGGATGTTCAGATCCTGCTCGACGGCACCCCGGTGGCAGACACCTCGGTCGCGAGCGCCCCTGCTGCGACGAGCGAGACCATTCCGATCAGCTGGAGCCGCCACGGAGAATTCAGCTTCCCCGCGGACAGCAGCTCCACCCTGTCGCTGCTCGAACCGCCTGCCCTGACGAGCCATACGCTCACGGCGCAGGTCGCCGACGACTGCGGGGCAGACGGCGGCCAGGGCGGCGGCCACTTCACGATTCAGTCCGTCGGCGTCGACGTGCTCGCCGTGCGCTGAGGCGCGCTTCTTCACGGCTCCCCCTGTGCGCCGCGCTTGCGCAGCGGTTGGCTCGCAGATAGTCTGCGCAGACCAGTGGGAGGGAGCAGGATATGGCGGTCACGACCGCGGCGTTGAGCGACTCGTATTACCCGGCGGATCAGAGCGACCGGGTGCTCGACACGACGGTCGGGGGGATTCTCCGCGACGCGGCAGAGGCGGTGCCCGATCAGATCGCACTGATCGGCGGGCACCCCGACCCGGTCCAGCGCCGGCGCGGGCCCGACGGCGGGCGGCTCGGGGCTGCCGAGCGCGGTGCCCGCGCGCTGCTTGCGCGCTTTGAGCCCGGTGAGCGCGTGGCCGTGTGGGCGCCCAACGTCCCGCAGTGGGAGGTGGTCGAGTTCGGCGCGGCGCTCGCCGGCCTGGTCCTCGTGACGGTCAATCCGGCCTACAAGCCGGGCGAGCTCTGCTATGTGCTCGAGCAATCCGGCTCGTCAGGGATCTTCCTGCTGGAGGAGTTTCGCGGCAATCCGATGGCACAGTCACTCGAGGCAGTCCGCGGTCAGCTCCCGCGACTGCGCGAGGCTCTCTCGTTCGGCGACTTCGATGCGTTTCTGGGGTCCGGCTCGCCGACCGAGACACTCCCGCACGTGGCTTCTGAGGATCCCGTCCAGATCCAGTACACCTCGGGCACGACCGGCTTTCCGAAGGGGGCGCTCCTGCACCACCGGGGCCTGACCAACAACGCCCGCCTGACGTTGGGGCAGCTCGACTTCGCGCCCGGTGAGGCCTACGTGAATCCGTTCCCCCTGTTCCACACGGCCGGATGCGGCGTCGGCGCGCTCGGCTGCGTCTCACACCAGCTCGCGCACGTCCCGGTGCTGGCATTCGAGCCGGGCCTCGTGCTCGATCTGATCGAGGCCGAGCGGGCGACCGCGCTCGCGGGCGTCGCCACCGTCCTGATCGCGCTGACCGAGGATCCCGGGTTCGACACGCGCGACCTGTCCTCGGTGCGAACGGCGGTGTCGGGTGGAGCGCTGGTGCCGCCCGCCCTGGTCAAGCGGATAGAGGATCGCCTCGGCGTCCGTTTCGCGATCATCTACGGCCAGACCGAGAGCTCGCCAGTGATCACGGGTGTGCGCCCAGACGACAGCTTCGACGATCGCGCCACCACCGTCGGGCGCCCGCTCCCGCAGACCGAGGTGCGAATCGCCGAGCCCGCCAGCGGCGAGACCGTTGCCTGCGGCGTCGTCGGCGAGCTGTGCACGAGGGGCTACCACGTCATGCACGGCTACTACGAGATGCCCGAGGAGACCGCCGCCGCGATCGACGCCGACGGGTGGCTGCACACGGGCGACCTGGCATCGATGGACGACCGCGGCTACTGCCGCATCGAGGGCCGGCTGAAGGACATGATCATCCGCGGCGGCGAGAACATCTTCCCGCGGGAGATCGAGCAGCGACTGTTCACGCACGCGGCCGTGGGCGATGTGGCGGTGGTCGGCATCCCTGACGAGAGATGGGGCGAGCAGGTGTGCGCGTTCGTCCGCGCAGCACCGGGCGCAAGGCCGGATCGCGCCGAGCTCGATGCCCACGTTCGCGCCGAGCTCGCCGCATACAAGGCGCCCCGCATCTGGGTGTTTGTCGAGGATCTCCCGATGACGCCCTCCGGCAAGGTGCAGAAGTTCATCCTGCGCGAGCGCTTCATCGCCGGCGAGCTGTCGCCGGCCTGAGAGCCGCAGCACCCGACGGGCGCTCGCCGGCCTGAGAGCTACAGCGCCAGGGCGCGTTCGACGATCGCCGAGCCGTCGACGCCGCGCGGCAGATCGCCGAACGCGAGGCCGCGGGCGCCCAGGCGCCCGGCGCAGAATGCATCGGACAGAGCCGGTGGCGAGTGGCGCAGAAGCAGGCTGGCCTGCAGCGCCAGCGCCATGTCCTCGACGACCCGGCGAGCGCTCCACTGCGCCATCGCCGGATCCGAGCCAAGCGCGGCGAGCCCCTCGCGCACACGCACCATGTGCGCATCGAAGCGCGGGTCCGCGCCGGCAGCGAGGTCGCACTGCGCCAGGAACGCCGCAGCCCCCGCGGGTTCGCGGTGGAGCGCGCGCAGAACGTCGAGCGCGATCACATTGCCCGAGCCCTCCCACACCGTGCCGATCTGGATGTCGCGGTAGAACTGCGCCATCGGCGCCTCCTCGACATAGCCGTTGCCGCCCAGGCACTCGAGCGCCTCGGCTGCCAGCGGAGCGCCGCGCTTGCACACCCAGTACTTCATGACCGCGAGCGCAAGACGGCGGAAGGAGGCCTCCTCGGGGTCATCGGAGTCGAACGCGCGGGCGATCCTCAACGCCGACACCGTCGCGGCCTCGGACTCCAGCGCGATGTCCGCCAGCACGTTCACCATCGCCGGCTGCTGCGCGAGCGGAGCTCCGAACGCGGCCCGGTGGCGGGCGTGCCAGATCGCCTCGGCCACGACGCGGCGCATCATGCCCGCAACTGCCGTGAGCGTGTCCAGCCGGGTCCAGATCAGCTGCTCCACGACGAACGCGGTGCCACGCCCCTCCTCGCCCAGGATGCGCGCCGGCAGGTGGTCGTACTCGACCTCTGATGAGGCAAGACAGCGGCCGCCGAGCTTGTCCTTCAGCCGCTGCAGGCGGAACCCGGGATGCGGCCGCTCAGCGACAAAGCAGGTGATCCCGGCGTCGGTCTGCGCGAGCGTGAAGAAGACCTCGAACACGGGGTGGGTGCAGAACCACTTGTGACCGGTCAGCTCGAACCAGCCGTCGCCGAGCGGCTCGGCGACCGTCGAGTTGGCCCGCAGGTCGGAGCCGCCCTGCTTCTCGGTCATCACCATCCCCGCCTGGGCGAAGGCGTCATAGTCGGGCAACGTCAGGCGCGGCTCCCATTGCTCGGCCAGCGCCTCGTCCTGGCGCATCGTCGGCACGGCGGCGTAGTTGATGGACATCGGGCAGCATGGGCCCGTGTCGAGCTGATTGAACAGATGGAACAGTCCCGCCCGCACGACGTGGGCGCCTGTTCGCGGCTCGCGCCACGGCAGCGAGTTGACCTCCCGCTCGACGCCCAGCCGCAGCATCCAGTGCATCGAAGGGTCGTATTCGATCTCATCGACGCGGTAGCCGTAGCGGTCGTGCGTCTTCAGCACAGGGATGTTGCGCTGCGCGCGCCTGGCGTGAGCGAGAGCCTCGGCCGAGGCGACCGTCGCGCCGAAGTCACGGACCCGCTGGAGACCCCACTCGCCGCCCTCCCGGATCAGCGCCTCGCCGAGCGCCGGGTCAGCCTCGAAGGCGTTGTAGTCGACCAGCGGCGGCGGCTGGTTGAGCACCTCGTGGGTGGCTGCACGATCGGTTGGACTCGTGGTCGACATCATCGGCTCCCTCGACGAATTCGCAGTTTCGACGAATTCGCAGTCGTGTGACCTTAGCGCTCAATGCGCCGGCGAGGGAGCCTCATCCTCCGTGTGACTGCGACCTCGCCGCCCGGAACGCCCGAAGCCCGGTCTGCGCCGGGCTTCCTGACAGTCATCGTCGCGGTCTCCTTACCCCTCGGGCGGCAGCAGTGTGGGCTCCTGCGGTCGCTGCGCGCAGAAGACTATCGCGCAAACAGCACGCACCGGCGCGGAAACGCGCGCAAATTGCGGCCTCGCCGGAGTCCCACCGCTTCGACTCGTTCGACTGTAGGATCAACGGCAGCCGCCCACGAGTTCCGGCCGCACGACCGTCCATGCCCGCCCACCTCGACGCCGCCGAACCCGAACTCATCGACCTGATGCATCTGGGGCGCCGGCGGGTGCTCGGCGCCTGGCGGGTGGGAGACGTGGTCGTCGATCCCGGTCCCAGCAGTTGCCTGGGCGCACTGCTGCCGGTGCTCGAACGGCATCCGCCGCGGGCGCTGGCGCTGACCCATATCCACCTCGATCACGCCGGCGCCAGCGGCTCGCTGCTGCAGCGCTTTCCGCAAGCCGAGGTGTGGGTGCACCAGCGTGGAGCGCCGCATCTGATCGACCCGAGCCGCCTGCTGGCAAGCGCCGGGCGCCTGTACGGCTCGGACATGGAGCGGCTGTGGGGCGAGGTGCGACCGGTCGCGGCTGATCGGATGAAGGTCCTCGCCGGAGGCGAGGACCTCGGGCTGTTCCGCGTGGCCCACACCCCCGGCCACGCATCCCACCACGTCACCTACCTCCACGAGGCGAGCGGCTTCGCGTTCACCGGCGACGTCGCCGGTGTGCGCATCGGCGCCGGGCCCGTGCTGGCGCCGACGCCGCCTCCGGACATCGACCTGCGGGCGTGGCGCGCCTCGCTCGATCTGATCGAACGCCGGCGGCCGAGCCGCCTTGCGCTCATGCACTTCGGCGCCTACGACGACGTCGAGCGACACCTGGCCGCCCTGCGGCGGCGCCTCGAGGAGATGGAGACGATGGCGCACGATCTCGATGAGGCCGCCTTCGCCTCCGCGATCCGGGCCCTGGTGGCCGGCTCGACGATCGAGGGCGACGCCGGCGGAGGAGATACGGCCGCCGCATACGAGCACGCGACGCGCCCCGAGCAGAGCTTTGCGGGACTGACGCGCTACCTGGACCGGCGCGAGCAGGCGCCGTGAGGGGTGGACGGATTCCCGATTGAACGGGTGCAGCCGCTCGGCAATGCTGATCGTGCATGTCCGAGGAGAGCGCGCGAGGAGAATCGCCCAGCGGCCGGCCCCGCGCGAGCGCGCTCGCGCTCGCGTCTCATCCGATCAGGCTCCGGGCCGTCGGGCCGCTCCTGGTCATCGCGCTGCTGGGCGCGCTCATGGCGTCAGGCAGCGCGCGCGCGCGCTCAGGCGGCGCGCCCCCGGCTGCCGCCGTGGCCGGCTCGCATCTGCAGGTCACCGAGATCGACTACCGGCTGCTGTTGTCCCGCGGCATCGTCAAGGCGGGGCCGGTAAACCTCGAGACGATCGACCGCGGCATGGTTGCGCACGACCTGCGCCTGCGCGCGGCGTCCTCGAGCGGGGAGATCGCAGCGCCGCTGCTCACCCCCGGGGAGCACTGGAGCGGGGTCGTCGACCTCAGGCCGGGCGTCTACCGCCTGTGGTGCTCGCTTCCCGAACACGCAAGACTCGGAATGCACACGACGCTGACCGTGGTGCGTTGAGTGGGCGCCCGCTCGCTAGACGTAGAACCGCACCAGCTGCTCGACGACACAGGCCGGCTTCTCCTCGCCCTCGCGTTCGAGGGTGAGCGCCAGGATCGCCTGATGCCCGCCCGGAACCTCCGTGAGCTCGGCGAGCCTGCTGCGCATCCTCAGCTGTGAGCCCGCGGGCACCGGTGATACGAAGCGCACCTTGTTGAGGCCGTAGTTGACGACCAGTTTGACGCCCTCGACCGTGAACAGCTCCTCGTTGAAAAGGGGGACGAGCGACAGGAGCAGATAGCCGTGTGCGATCGTCGTCCCGAAGGGCGACTCGCGCTGGGCGCGCTCCACGTCGATATGTATCCACTGGTGGTCGCCGGTGGCGTCGGCGAAGCGGTTGATCAGATCCTGGCTGATCTCCATCCAGTCTGAGACCCCGATCTCCTGCCCCACGAGCGCTTGCAGTCCGTCTATGCCCTCGATCGTGCGCTGCGGGATGGTGTTGCTGGTGCTCATCGGCCCTCCTCGTACATCGGTGGACGCCGGACGTTACCGGGAAGTCGCCTGAATCGAACGTTGCCCGGGCGCCGAGCGCGGGGGTATGCTGCACCGCCATGAGGACCAAGACAGTGATGCTGCACGGTCGCCAGGTCGCCTACGCCGAGGCGGGGAGTGGCCCGGTGCTGCTCCTCATCCACGGAATGGGCGGCACGCTGGCGAACTGGCAGGTCGTGATCGAGCTGCTGGCGCGCGAGCACACCGTCATCGCGCCGGACCTTCCCGGGCATGGCGCGTCGGCGCCGGGCGCCGGTGACTACTCGATCGGGGCCCTTGCCGCGGGCCTCCGCGACCTCTTGGTGGCGCTCGGGCACGATCGCGCGACGCTCGTGGGTCACTCGCTCGGCGGCGGCATCGCGATGCAGTTCGCCTATCAGTTCCCGGAGGCCACCGAGCGCCTGGTGCTGGTCTCCAGCGGCGGGCTCGGCTCCGAGGTCAGCCGCGTCCTGCGCGCCGCAGCGCTTCCCGGCGCAAAGCTGTTCATCGCGGCGACCGCCGGTCCAGGGCGCGCCGCCGGCTCGGCGGTCGCCCGCGCGCTA
>Ga0302314_10018533_pt1 | contig 11606 bp, 11 predicted proteins | sample III_Palsa_N2_3_FD_200533 | JGI IMG/M metagenome (GOLD analysis project Ga0302314, IMG submission 200533) | Peat permafrost microbial communities from Stordalen Mire near Abisko, Sweden - III_Palsa_N2_3 | ecosystem: Environmental > Terrestrial > Soil > Palsa > Peat permafrost | place: Sweden... | reverse complement strand
GCAGAATTCCGCGAACTTTACCGCACAGGTTGAAGCGTGGCGGGGCTCCGACTCGCGGCTCTCGCCGCGAACGCTTTTTGCGAATGGCCGCGGGCGGCGTTAAGCCGCTCAAATGCGAACCCACGAGGCGCGCCGGTGAACCGTCTGACCCTCTTCGCCAAGGGAAATCTGGACCTGCGCGATTCGCTGCATTCGCTGCGGCTCGGCGGCGCGGTGGCCTGGAACGGGATCAACCAGATCGTGCGCGAGCGCCACCCGGGCTGGACAGTGCGCATGCGTCACGAGACCTGGACCCGCTCGGACGCGCTGTTGGAGGCCACAGGCGCGGTTCCGGCGGCGCTCGCCGCACGCGATCTGGACCTGGACTCCCACCCCGCCGCCAGCCAGTTCAGCACAGCGCTATTCGAGACCGACGCCGACGCCATTATTCTGTCCGTACAACCCGACCTGATGGTCTCGCTGGTGCGCGGCAAGCGGGACGGCTACCCGCTGATGCCTTCCGGCTGGAGTGACTGGGGGCCGGACGAGCGCGACTGGGTCCGCGCCAATTTCGACCCCATCCCGCGGCTCGACGCCGGCCAGTCGATGCGGAACTTCGAGCAGATCATCGCGCGGATCAGGGCCAGGGCCGCGGCCCCGATTTTGATCTACAACGTCTCGGCCGTCGTGCCCGGCGAACAGATTCACAGCTATCTGGGCATGGAGGACAGCTTCTCCGCCCGCATCCGCCAATTTAACCTTGGCCTGATCGAACTCTCGCAAAAAACGGGCATTTCGGTCATTGATGTCGACGCCATTCTTGCTCGAGCCGGGGCGGATCGCTTGAAACTGGACGCCGTGCACCTGAGCGCCGAGGGTTGCCGCCTGGTGGCCGGCGAGGTCATCCGCGTGCTCGAGGATCTGGGCCTGTTCGAGCCCGGCGACGCCGCGCCGTGAGCCTCAGCGTCGTCATCCGCTCCCGGGACGAGGCCGATCGCCTCAGGCTCACCCTGGCCTCGCTGAGCCGCCAGACCACGGCGGCGGAGGTGGTGGTGGTCGACGACGGATCGAGCGACCACACCCAAGGCGTGTTGGCCGAGGCGGCGAAGCGCCAGCGGCTGACCGTCGTCCGCCACAATGAGGCCAAGGGCCGCTCGGCCGCCTCGAACGCCGGCGCGCGGGCGGCCTCGGGCGAGGTGCTGCTCTTTCTCGACGGCGATACCCTGGCCGGCCCCGGACTGGTCGAACGCCACCTGGCCCGCCATGCCGAAGCCGCCAGCCTGATCGGACGGGGCGAGACCTTTCACCTGCGCTGCACCCGCTTCCTGGCCGACCCCGAGACCGGCGCGCCGAGGCCAGGCGAAGAAGCCCGGATCGAGCGGCTTTCCGCCGACGAGCGCGCCCGGATGCGGGTCACGCGCGACCAGGTGCTGAACGATTTCGGCGCCGTCCATGTCCGCGCCGAACCGGGCGTCTATCCGGGCGCGGGACCCCGGCGCCTTTACGAGATCGAGATGCAGGCCCTGCGCTGCCAGCCGGATTGCACCGTGCTCTGGGCCGCGGCCAGCGGATCGAACCAGTCGGTGCGCCGCGGCGCCTTCCTGGAGGCCGGCGGCTTCGATGAGCGGCTGGACATCAACGAGCATCGCGAGCTGGCGCTGCGGCTGTGCAAGGCCGGTGGGTGCATGGGCGCGGTGGACGGCGCCCGCAGCTACCACCTGACGCACCGCAGCGGCTGGCGCGATCCGATGTCCGACCCACATTGGGAGACGCTGTTCTACACCGCCCACCCCATCGCGGCGGTCAAGCTGATGGCGGTGTTCTGGGCCAGCCTCGGCGCCGGTCGCGACCTGGCCGACAATGAGCGGATCGGCTCGCTGGCGGACCTGGAGATCGCCGCGCGCGGCGGGACCGGCATTGACTATGACGCCGTGCGGCAAAGGCTCGGCCTGCCCGCGCTGGACGGAACGCGGGCCCTGGCGTGAGCACGCCCGTCCCCATCATGATCGAGGCCGAGACGGACGAGGCGGAACGTCCCGCCATCCTGGCCGGCGCCCAGCAACTGGCCGAAGCCCTGGCGGCCGCGACCAGCGCGGAATGGCCGATCCAGCTGCGGTTCTGGGCGCCCGGCGAGGCGGCCGCGACCTCGGCGCCAGGCGCGGTGCTGGTCCTGTCCCTCCTGCCGGAGGCCGGCCGCGACGAGCCCTTCGCCGAAACCGAGGCGCGTTGGCGGGTTCGGCTCGCTGACCTTGTCACCGGCTCGGCGCCGGTGCTGCTCTGCACGGTCTTTCGTCATGTAGCGGAGCGGCGGAGCGAGGACGGCGCCCGCATTGTCGAGCGTATCCGACGGCTCAACCGCATGGCCGCGGAGCTGTCGCACGACTTCGGCGTCAACGTCGTCGATATCGACCGCGCCTTCGCCCACATCGGCGGGCGCACCCTGCAGACCGACTACCGGCTGAGTGGCCGCCTCGCCGCCGAAGTGGGCGGCCACACCCTCACCTGGAGCCTTTTGGCGCTCGGTCTCGATGACATTATCCCGCCCAAGGTGCAGGAGCGGGCCAGCGCCTTCGAGGGCGGCTTGCAGCAGATCAACGCCCTGGTCGGCCGCCGCCTGGCCGCGGGCTGAGCATGGACCCGCACGGCGCCCTGAAATCCATGCTGACGATCCGCCGTTTCGAGGCGGCGTTGGACGCGCGGCCCGACCGCGGCTTCCAGCTCTATTCCTCCGGCGCGGAGGCGGTCGCGGTCGGGGTCTGCGCCGCGCTGCGGCCCGAGGACAGGCTGCTGACCAGCGGCCGTTCCATCGGCCCGGCCCTGGCGCGCGGGATCGAGCCCAAGCTGGTCGCGGCCGAACTCCTGGGCAAGATGACAGGGCCCAGCCGCGGCAAGGGCGGACGCGGCCACCTCGCCAAGCCCGACCAGGGCTTTTTCGGCGCCCATGCGGTTGTCGGGGGCAATATCGGCGTCGCCGCCGGCGCGGCGCTGGCGGCGCAACTCGAAGGCCAGGGCCGCCTGGTGGTCTGCATCTTCGGCGACGGGGCCGCCGGCGCCGGCGCCCTGCACGAGACCCTGAACATCGCCGCGCTGTGGACGCTGCCGCTGCTGCTAGTCTGCGACAACAACGGTCTTTCGGTCTCGACGCCGCGCGAGGCCGCCCTGGCCCCGGCCAGATTGTCCGACCTCGCCGCGCCGTTCGGCGTCCGCGCCGCAACCGTCGACGGGACGGATGTCGAGGCGGTGTGGCGCCAGGCGTCGGCGTTTGCCGCCCTGGCGCGCGCCGACGGCGGCGGACCGGCCCTGCTGGAATGTCTTTCGGAACGCTTCTTCAGCCACTCGACGGCGACGCGCGAGACGCGGGACGCCGCGACCATGCGGGCGGTGCTGGAGCACTGCCCCATTCGCCAACATACGGAAAAACTGCGAGCCGACGGCCAGCTGAACGACGCCGGCCTGACGCGGATCGAGGCTGAGGTCGACGCATTAGTCGCCGAGGCGATGACGTTCGCCGACGCCTCGCCCTATCCCGACCCGGCGGAGGCCTTGAGCGATGTCGGCTGAGGCCCAGACCATCAAGCTCTTCTTCCGCGAGGCCATCGCCCGCGCCGTGCGCGAGGAAATGGCCGCCGATGCCCGCGTCATCGTGCTCGGCCAGGACGTCGGCGCCTTTGGCGGCTCCTACAAGGAGTTCCTCGGCCTGTACGACCAGTTCGGCTCGGCGCGCGTGCGCGACACGCCGGTGGCCGAGGCGGCCATGGTCGCCATCGGCGCCGGCGCGGCGGCGGCGGGTTTGAGGCCGCTGGTCAGCATCACCTATATGGACTTCCTGATGCTGGGCCTGGACCCTTTGGTGAACTACGCCGCCAAGGCCCGGTTCAAGACCGGCGGCCAGGTCACCGCCCCTGTGGTGATCAAGACCACGGCCGGCGCCAAGGGCCAGGGCGTCGCCCATTCCCAGTGCATCGAGGCCTGGCTGATGGGCGTGCCGGGCCTGACCGTGGTTGCGCCTTCGAACGCCGCGGACGCCTACGGTCTGATGAAGGCGGCGTTGCGCCACGATGGGCCGGTGCTCTTCGTCGACCACAAGCGGCTCTTCCCGACCGCCGGCGAGGTCCCACTGGCGGAAACCGTCACCCCCATCGGCCAGGCCGTGGTCCGCCGGCCAGGTGAGCACGTGACCATCACCACCCACGGCTACATGGTGCGCATTGCGATGCAGTCGGCCGAGCGGCTGGCCAGGGATGGCGTCTCCTGCGAGGTGATCGATCTGCGCAGCCTGGCGCCGCTCGACGTGGCGACGGTGGCGGGGTCGGCCGCCCGCACCGGCGCCCTGGTCACGCTTGAGGAAGGCCAGCTCACCTGCGGCGTCGGGGCCGAGGTGGCGTTCAGGGTCCAGGACGCGATCGGCCAGCTCCGCGTCGCCCGCGTCGGCGCCCTGGCCGCTCCGGTCTCGTCCAATCCCGTGCTGGAAGCCGCCGCCATCCCGGACGCCGCGCGGGTGATCCAGGCCGTCCGCCGGACACTTGACGGCTAGCCGGGCAAAGGCGAGAGGGCGTCCAGGGGACCCCTTCCGCATGATCTATACGCTGACCGTTCCAGGGCCGATCGAGGACGTCGAAGAGGTTCGGGTGCTGGAATGGCACGGGACGATCGGCCAGGCCTTCTCCATCGGCGACCTGGTGGTGGAGCTCGAGACGCACAAGGCGCTGGTCGAGGTGCGCGCCGGCCAGCCGGGGAGCTTGCGCCAGATCATCTGCGCCGAGGGCGACTGGCAGGCGCTGGGCGCGCCGCTGGCGGTGCTGAGCGACGGCGCCGATGAGGCGTTGCCGGCCTCGCCGGACGGGCTGGCGACGATGGCGGTGGATTTCGAGGTCAGCTAGCCGGCGTGAAACCGGGCAGGCCCTGGCTCCGCAAAATGTGCAGGACCTCGCCGCGCAACTCGGCCTGTAGCGCGCCGCTGGCGTGAGTGCCATCCGGCAGGTTGCGCTGTCCGCCAAGCTCGGCGGTGATGGCGTCCACATCGACAATGGCGACGTCGTGCTCGCGCGCCAGGTCGTGCAGCATGAGGTTGATATCCTTGCCGCGGATATGGGCCAGGGTGTCGCCGAGCGGCTTGTCGAACGGCATGTAGGACTGCACGTCATCGTCCCCGGAGCTCGACATCCGGTTCAGCATCAGAATGTGGCGCGGCGTCGGGGTGGATGCGGCGCGGATCGCGGCGAACAGCGCGGCAAGATCGCGGGCCACGTCGTCGACGCCGCGGGGGACCCGTTCGAAATTCTCCTTCAGCCAGGCCAGGATGGCGGGTCTGGCGCGGTCCGTCCGGAAAGCATGCATCGCGACGGTGTAGCCCAGCCGGCGATGGACATAGTGGCCGGCGTCGTCGGCGGCCGCCGACAGCATGACGGCATCCACCACCCCGGTGCGATGCAGCCCGCCCCGCCGTAAGACGTCGTAGCCGTCGCTGAGCGGCGTGCTCTTCAGCCCGTTCAGCAGGGCGCCGGCGAAGATCCATTCCGCGGGCTCGGCCGGCGGCGATGACCTGGCGAGAAAGTCGACCAGGTCTTCGGCGATCGCATCGTACTGCGCCGGGGTGCGCGCGATCTGTTCGGCCAGCACCCGCGCGCTCGGCGACAGCGGTTCCAGCTCGCGATGCACGGCGTGGGCCGGGCCGGCGATCGCCTCGAACAGCTCCAGAAAGGCCGAGCGCTCGCCGCGCACGATGCCGGACATCTCGCAGACGCCCAGGCTGAGCACCGCGCCCATGGGGCCATCGCCGTCGCCCCGCCAGGCGCGGGTGCGATCGTGCCAGCCGGTCAGCAGGCTTTGGCGTCCCTCGGTGATCTCGGCCTGGCGGCGGCCGGCGACCATGAAGACATCGAGTTCGTCGGCCGCGCCGGGCAGCGCTCGATGGGACCCCTCGACCGGCTCCAGATGGCCCAGGACGAAGTCCGGCGCCCAGGTCTGAAAAAAGTCGAGCTGGTCGAGGAAGCCGCCACGCGAACTGATCTCGGAACGGCGGAACCGGCCGGCGACGCGTGGCGCGAGCACCGCCTGGACGTCCTGCCATTCATCGTAAAATACGTCCGCGCGCTGGAGCGAGCCGCCAGCCGTACTCAGACCGATATTGCAATAGGCCACCGCCTCGCCCGGCCGGCACAGATGGCCGTCGTCGCATAGCCAGCGCATGCCCGAGCGCAGGACGACGGCGCCTGGCGATCCCAGCGGGCCCAGCCGGAGCGGGACGGGACTCAGCCCATTTCCCATGCCGACTGACTCAAGATCGCCGCGATCGCCACGCGCAGCGGCCGGCCGGCCTCGGCGTCGAGCGGCTCATCGGGCTCGGTTGTGAACAGGGCGAGCGGCGCGCCGACGGCCGGCTCGTCGCCGCGCCCCACCAAGACGCGGCGCAGCCGCGCCGGCTCGCGCAGCACCAAGCGGTAGTGGGAGATCGGCGGGCAGTCATGCGGGGCCGCGACGCTGAGATCGACAGTGATATCGAGCAGCTTGGCGCCGACCTTGAGATCCTCGCCATCGGCCGCGTAGACCTTCTCGACAATGGCGGTGGTCATATAGGCGTTGATGCGTGGAACGATCAGGTTCAGCAACAAGGCGAGGCGCCCCCTCGGAGATCGGATGAACCGGACCGGTCCAAGTCATGCACACGCCGCGGCGCGCCGCGTCAAGGCCCCGTCCAGAGCCGGCGCGCGGGCTTGACGCCAGCTCTTGGCATCCGGCCGGGCTCCCGTCGCGGCGCGGCGTCTGAAGACGCGATTGTCGAATTGCTGCTGATCGCCGGCTGGGTGGCCGAGGTCCGATCCGGCGATCAGGCCGCGGCGCAGCTTCAGGCGCGCCGGACCCTCGATCATCTGGTGGCGCGCGGCCTCGGCTTCCAACGCGACGCATCGGGCGAACGTCGCTTCGATCCGGCCGAGGCGACCAATTTCGCCGCCTGGCTCAGCCTGGAAACGGACGACCGCTTCTGGTCCGACCGCTGCGTGCCACGCAGCCGGTCATTCGTCTGGGCGGCGCACGGCCTGACGCCGAGACCGGACGCCTGCGCGCCGCCGCCAACGGCGCTCGAACCCCGACGATTCAGGGTTCGCTTCGAGCGGCTGTTCAATCTGCGCGATCGTCAGGTCGGCGAGGTGGTGCGCCTGCGCCTTCCCGGCCCCATCGAAGACCAGGCGCTAAGCGGGCTTCAGATGTGGCCAGCACCCCAATCTGGCGCCCGCTTCACCGAGGCTAAAGGACGGTTAGATGCGCGGATCCAGGTCCCGCCCGGCCTTCAGATCGAATTGGGGTTCGAGACCGCCTTCACGGCTCATCCGTCCGGCGGCGAAGCCGACGGCCTCAACGCGTCGGACGCGGCGCTCTATACCCGGCCCCAGGATGGCATGATCAAGGTCGACCAGACGGTGCGAAACCTCGCCGCCGACCTCGCCGGCGCCGAGCGCGACCCTTGGAGCCAGGTCAAACGATTCTGGGATTTCGGCTTCGAGCGGTTACGGCACGGCGTCCTCCACAACGACGAGATCGATCTCGCCCGTCCGGTTGGATGGGCGCTGGAGAACGGCTGGTGCGACTGCCAGCTCGGTTCGGGTCTGTTGGCGGCGCTCTGCCGGGCGTGCGGCATCCCCGCCCGGCTGGTCGGCGGCTATGTGATGGATGCCGACACGCCCTATCAGCACTACTGGGCCGAGGTCTGGATCGAGGGCCGTGGCTGGCTGCCGCTGGATCTCTATATGAGCTGGTATTTTTCCAACGGCGGTCGCGATGTGACGTGGAAGGACTATTATTTCGGGCGACTGGACTATCGGATGAAGACCGAGGTCCTGCCGCACCTGTTCAACGGCCCCGGCCAGCTCCGCTTCCCGCCAGCCTGGCACCAGCTGTCCAGGCTGCGCGATGAGGGGCTGGAGATGAGCTTCCACGACAGCACCAGCGGCGCGCTGATCCACCGCGACCGCGTCGCGATCGTGGGCGGCGACGGCGATCCGCCGCTTCGAGACCTCTAGGTCCGCCCGGCCAGGGTAAAGGCCGGGCCATTCGATCCCTGCACGGTGACATCGCCAGGGCCGAGATCGAAGGCGGCCAGGCCCTCCCGCAGGCTGGCCTCGCGCCGCTGCAGAAGCCCTTGGGAGAGGCCCAGCCTGGTCGCCAGCATGTGGTGATGGCCCTCGTCCCAGGAGTTTTCGCCATAGCTGACATAGACATAGAGGTGCGGGACGCCCTCCATGACCGCGTAGGCGCCGCGCCGCTGCAACTCCAGCACCACCTCCAGGTCCTCGCCCAGCCGCGCCTGCGCGCCGGTCTCGGGATAGGCCGCGGAAGCCCGGGTCCAGCGCATCAGCGTGCCGGGATGGGCTCGGGCGTCGGTGGCGCGCCAATTGGTGCAGTAGAGTCGGCGTTCGGCGGGAAAGAACTGCATCACCTCCTGCAGGCAGATCCCTTCGGCTTCGGACGCGGCCAGGGCGCCGAGTTGGCGCTCAAGGCGCGTCGGGTGGTTGAGGTCGTCGTCGTCCCACTGGCAGACCACCTCGCCGCGGGCGGCCTCCAGGCTGACATTGCGCAGCGCGCCCAAGGTCAGGTCGCCCGGCGGCTCGACAATGCGGATGTCCGCGCGCCCCAGCGCCGCGACATGCGCCTTGATCGCCGTCGCCGACTCCGCAACGCCGCCATTGACGACCAGCACAAGTTCCCGCCGCGCATGGGTCTGGCCGGCATAGGCCGCCAGGCTCTGCTTCAGCCGCTCAAACCGCCCGGGAACCGGCAGGGTGACCGTCAGGCAGCTGATCAGGGGCGCGGCGGGCAAGGCCGTCAACGGGCCGGCGTGACCAAATCGGGCTGGCTTCCTCCAAGACGCGCCAGCCGCCTGGCAGCCTCACGTTCCACCAGGGCCTTCAACGCAAGACCGACGACGGCTGACTTGCTTGTCAGGCCAGTCACAGCCTGCGCCTTGGCCAAAAGCTCATCGTCGATGGAAAGCGTCGCGCGCAAGGTTCGGTCTTCCTCAACAGTCCAGCGATAATAGCAGCATATGCCGATCGATCCGACGCCTCGACCCTTAGCGCCAAGCGCCCCGGAGATAGCCGACTCCCTCGCCTTGCTCTAACAAACCGCCCATGGACGAGCTCGACACTCTCTATCAACGGGCGTTCGACGCCTATCGGGCGGGGCAGATGGGCGCGGCCGAGCAGCGGCTGGACGAACTGCTGGCCCACAGCCCGGCCGACGCGCGCGCCATGCTGCTGAAAAGCGTCGTGCACACCAAGGCCGAGCCCGCAGTCTGCCTGGCCATGGTCGAACAGTCGGTGCATCTGGACCCGTTCAACGCCGAGGGCTGGTACAATCTGGCGGTGTTCGAGGGCGAGCGCGGCCGGCTGGAGACGGCCCTGGCCGGCTATCGCCGCACGGTCCAGCTCGATCCGCTGCACGTCAACGCGCTGAACAACGGCTGCGAGCTTTTGCGGCGTTTCGACCGCTTCGAGGACTCGCTCGACTGGGCCGACCGGCAACTGGCGCTCGGACACGCCAGTTGGGCGGCGCACCTGAACCGCGCCATCTGCCTTTTGCATCTGCGCCGGATGGACGAGGCGGAGGTCGCCTTCAAGCGCGCCCTGGCGCTCGATCCGGAACGGCCGATCATCCGTTGGGAGCTCTTCCCGCTCTACCTGTTCCAGGACCGCTTCGCCGAGGCCTGGGAGGCCTTCGAATTGCGCTTCGCGGCCGGCCACCTGAACGGGGTCTTCCACTACCCCTTCATGCAGCCGCTCTGGCAGGGCGAACCGCTGGCCGGCAAACATATCCTGGTGCACAACGAACAGGGACTGGGCGATCAGATCATGTTCGCCAGCGCTCTGGCTGAGGTGGTCGACCAGGCCGAGAAGACCACCCTGGTGGTCTCCGGCGAACTGGTTCCGCTTTTCCAGGCCTCCTTTCCGACCGCGCGCGTCTTTCCAACCCGGGTCGGCCGCGTCGCCGGCGACCATCCGCCGCCGGCCTGGCTGCCGGAGCTTGGCGAGATCGACTACCAGATCCCCATCGGCGGACTGATGCATCGACTTCGCACGCGTACGGAGGATTTTGCCGACCCGCAGGTCTTTCTGCGCGCGTCGGACGATGCGCGGCTGCGCTGGGCCAAGACGATCGCCAAGAAGCTGCCGAAGGGCGATGGTCTGCGTGTCGGTCTGTGCTGGGCCAGCAACCCCGCCTTGTTCCGGCTGGATTCCAGCCGCCGGGCCACCAAGAAAAGCATGGCGTTGGAGACCATGGCGCCGCTGGTCGAGGTCGAGGGCGTCCAGTTCATCAGTGTACTGAACTGGAAGATCGATCCGATGCCAAAGGGTTTCGCCGGCCGTCTGCTCGACGTCTCCGCCGACCTGCGCAGCCTTGACGACACCGCCGCCCTGATCGGCGAACTGGACCTGGTGATCACAGTCGACACCGCCGTCGCCCACCTGGCCGGCGCACTGGGCAAGCCGGTCTGGCTGCTGCTGCACGACTTCGCCGACTGCCGCTGGTCGCTGACCGGTGACCGCAGCTACTGGTATCGCGACATGCGCCTGATCCGGCAAACGGCGCCCGCCGACTGGGACGGCGTAATCGCCGAGACCGCCAGATCGCTCAAGGCCCTGGCGGCCGCCCAATGAGCGTCGAAGCGGCGCTGCAGGCCTGGGGCCAGGGCCGGGTCGACGATTGCCTGAACCTGTTGCGCGGACTGGGCGCCGACGCGGCTGACCAGCCGATAGCCTTGCAGCTCTGGGCGCTGGCCACCGCGGCGAAGGGCAAACGCGCCGATGCGCTCGCGCTGCTGGAGCGGGCCGTTCGGGTGGCGCCAGCGGACACCCAGGCGCATTTCAACATGGCCGTCTCGCTGCAGGCGATCGACGACCTCACCCGCGCCATCACCCACTACGAACAGACGCTGCGCCTCGATCCGATCCACACCGGCGCGCTGAACAATCTCAGCGACCTCTATCGTCGCCGCGGCCGCGCGCCGGAGGGCTGGGCGCTGATGGCCCGTTATCAGGCCGCCGGCGGCGCGATGCCGGGCCTGGAGATCCGCATGGCCAAGCTGGCCATGGACATTCGCCGTTTCGATGACGCCGCCCTCTGGTTCGAGCGCGCCGAACAGCATGCGCCGGGCAATGCCTCGGTCGGCTGGGAGCGCGCCATGCTCGACCTGGTGCGCGAGGATTTCGCCGCCGGCTGGCCGCGCTACGAACGGCGCCTGGAATGCTACGGCACAAGCGGATTGGGCATCTACCCTTACGCCGCGCCGCGCTGGACCGGCGAGCCGGTAGTCGGCAAGCGCCTGCTGATCCACCGCGAGCAGGGTCTGGGCGACACCCTGATGTTCGCCACCGCCTTCGAGGGCCTGATCGCCGATGGCGCCAACCTGCATCTGGCCGTGCATCCGCCGCTGGCGCGGCTGATAGCGTTCAACTTCCCCAAGGCCCGGGTCTGGGCCAGTGTCACAGCAACCGGCGCCAATGTGCGCCAGCCGGAGCAGCGTTGGCTGGCCGTGGCCGGGCCGATCGACATCCAGGCGCCCGTCTGCAGCCTGGGCGTGCTGCGCCTGATGGACGGACCGCCGAAGCCGCGCGCCTATCAGCGCGCCGATC
>Ga0302314_10018531_pt1 | contig 11607 bp, 9 predicted proteins | sample III_Palsa_N2_3_FD_200533 | JGI IMG/M metagenome (GOLD analysis project Ga0302314, IMG submission 200533) | Peat permafrost microbial communities from Stordalen Mire near Abisko, Sweden - III_Palsa_N2_3 | ecosystem: Environmental > Terrestrial > Soil > Palsa > Peat permafrost | place: Sweden... | reverse complement strand
CCGCGATGGGGCGCCGGCGGGCCTGTGGGAAAGGCCTGGGGGCTCTGCCCCCTGGCCTTCCCTACAAAAACATAAACCCAGGCCCCTCGCCCATCAGCCCATTCGCCAAATCCGGACCAAAATTCCCCGGATCATTAGCCACATGCGCCCGTGCCGCGTTCAAATCGAGCCAAAAACGAACAATCGGGCTGCTGGTATAAATCGCCCGCCCCCCCAACAACGGCATCAGCGTATCCACCAAAGCCGCGCACCGCCGCACCACAGTCGCTGATTGATACCGGTACAATACACGTTTTTGCATCGGCAATGTGGCCCCCGAGCGGGCGGACTGCATCATATCGGTAAAATTACGATCCAGCACCGCCACCATTTCGTCCAGCTCCGCATAGGCGCGAGCGATGGCATTCAGCAAAATGGGATCGGATTTGCTGGCTTTGCCGGTATTGGTGGAAATGCGCGCTTTCGCGATGTCCACCGCGGCCTGCACGGCCCCACGGGCACCGCCGATGGCGCCGGTGGATACCAGGCGCACAAAGATCTGCGCCCATGGCAGGCTGAATAGCGGCGCATCGTTTTCGGCCTGGCCGGGGTTTTGGCACAAAAAGCCGTCGATCGCCTTGTGGGTGCGGTGTTCCGGGATAAACGCGTTCTCCACCACGATATCCTGGCTGCCCGTGGCCTTCAGCCCGAACACATGCCAAGCATCCTCGATCGCGTAGTCGCGGCGCGGCACCAGGAAGGTGCGCATATCGGGCGGCTGACCCTCGGCGGCCGGCGGGATTAGGGCGCCCAGCAACACCCACTGGCAGTGCTCGCACCCGCTGGAAAATCCCCAGCGCCCGCTGAGCCTAAATCCGCCCTCCACCCGCTCCACGCGGCCCACCGGCTGATAGCTGGAGCTAACAAGCACGCTGGTATCGTCCGACCACACTTCGTGCTGCGCCGCATCGGCGAACAGCGCCAGCTCGTAAGGGTGCCCGCCAACCACGCCATACACCCAGCCGGTGGACATGCAGCCTTCGGAAAGGGCCATTTGCACGTCGAAGAACACTTGCGGGTCCATCTCATAGCCACCCCAGCGCTTTGGCTGCAGAATGCGGAAAAACCCCGCTTCCTGCAGGTCCGCGATGGTTTCGTCGGGAATGCGGCGCGCCGCTTCGGCGGCGTCCCCGCGGGCCTTGAGCGTAGGGATCATCGCTCGGGCGCGGGCAACAAGCTCGTCACGCGACGGCTGCACGGGCGTTAGTACCCGGACAACGCCGGCGGCTGAAGCGGCTGGGCCCATTGGTTTTTGCTCCGACTGGCGTTATGCGTAGATAAAATTATCATTTGCTACGCAAGACGTCAATCATTATGGCTGCGCGCAAGGTAATGCGTTGCAAATAGCATGTTCCGCCCCTTAGCTTGGGGCAAAATGGGGAAACGCAATGGGCCAGGATACGAAGGTCGCCGTGGTTACAGGCGCCAGCCGCGGCGCCGGCCGCGGCATCGCGGAGGCGCTGGGCGCCGCCGGTTACACGGTTTATGTCACCGGCCGCACCGAGCTGCCGGGCCAGGCGCCGTTGCCGGGCACCATTCATGAAACCGCCTCCAGTGTCACGGCCGCCGGCGGCCGCGGCATTCCGGTGCGCGTGGACCACGGCGACGATTCCAGTATCGCCGCCTTGTTTGCCCGTGTTTGCGACGAATCCGGCCATATCGATGTGCTGGTCAACAACGCCGCGATTATTGGCGACTCACTCATCGAACCCGGCCCCTTCTGGGAAAAGCCGCTGGAGCTGGCGGACATCCTGGATGTCGGCCTGCGCTGCCATTACGTGGCGAGCTGGCACGCGGCAAAAATGATGGCGCCGCGCGGCCGCGGCCTGATTACCTTCACCTCATCCTTCGGCTCCGTTTGCTACATGCACGGCCCGGCCTATGGCGCGCAGAAAGCCGGCGTGGACAAATTCGCCGCCGACATGGCCATTGATTTCCAGGGCACGGGTGTGGCGGCCGTGTCCATCTGGATGGGCCCGCTGCTGACCGAGCGCTTTGCCCGCGCCTTGGCCGAACGGCCCGATCAATATGAAGGCTTCGCCGCGGTGGCCGAAACACCGCATTTCACCGGGCGCCTGATCGCGGCGCTCGCAGCCGACCCCAATTTACAAACCCTGAACGGACAGACGCTGATCGGCGCCGAACTGGCTACGCGCTATGGCTTGATGGACGCGGGCAACAAACAGCCACCCTCCTATCGCGAAATGCTGGGCGCGCCCCGCGTGCCCCACCCCGCCATCGTGCGCTGAGCATGGAAAAGCTGTTTTACGTGCTGTGGCGCCCCGAAGCGTTGCCGAAAGCCGTTTGGTCGAACCAGTTGCTGGGCTTAGCCGCACCGCTGGCCGGACAGGGGGCGCAGCGCGTGCGAATTGGCATTCCAGATGTGCCCGTGCCGGACGACGATCCCTACGAGGCGATGCGCGCCACGGCACCATCCGGCTTCATCAGCTTTTGGCTCAACACCGCCAGCCAGCGGGGCGATGTGGAGCGCCTGGTAGTGCAGGCCGCCGGGCGCTGCGCCGGATACGCCGTTCAGGAATCAACCGTTTTGGGCAACGCGACACCGGCCGAAGCGGCGCGTGAGGGCGGATTTCTGCAGGTATGCGGCTTCACGGCCCTGCCGGGGCTGTCCCGCGCGGCACTATGGGATCATTGGCTCGGCCATCACACGGCAGTGGCCGTCGAAACCCAATCCACCACTTTCTACAACCAGAACATCGTCGTGCGGCCCCTCACCGAAGGCGCGCCAGCCTGGGACGCTATCGTGGAGGAGCGTTTTCCGGCCGCCGCACTGAACCGGCGCGATGTGTATTTTGATGCCGTGGATAGCCCGCAGCGCATGGCTGAAAACGTACAGCGCATGGCCGAAAGCTGCGGGCGATTCATCGATTTCAACACGATCACGCTCATGAACTGCGGCGAATACCGCTTCGGCGGCTGGGCAGACGCCCCAGCGCCGCATCTTGGTGAGAAAGCCCGGCCGTAATTAACCGGCCCGTCATCTTGACAGGGCTTATGCTCAGCACCAGCATAACCCCACCCCCTTTTCGTGGTTTGTCGGGAAGGGACTTGACCAACTAATGCTCTGAATGAGCATAACCGGAGCGTCCCATGTCCGCTGCCCTCTCGCTCACGCCCACCGCCAGTGCGGAATTCCCGCCCCACGGTGCCGCGTATCGCACGAGTGCAATCTATGAACGCGTGCGCCGCGTGGTGCCCCCCTTGGAGTGGCCCGCCTTCGCCGACGACGTGGAAGCCATTCTGCGGCTGAAGCGCGAACGCAACGCCGTGATCCTGGCGCATAACTACATGACGCCGGAGATTTTCCATTGCGTTTCCGACATCGTCGGCGACAGCCTGGCGCTGGCCCGCGAAGCACAGAACGTGAATGCCGATGTTATCGTCATGGCGGGCGTACATTTCATGGCCGAAACCGCCAAGATGCTGAACCCCGGCAAGACCGTGCTGATCCCGGACATGCGCGCCGGCTGCTCGCTGGCCAGTTCCATCACGGCCGCCGATGTGCGCCTGCTGCGCCAGGCGTATCCCGGCCGGCCGGTGATTACGTATGTGAATACATCCGCCGAGGTGAAGGCGGAGAGCGACATCTGCTGCACCAGTGGCAACGCCAAACGCGTCGTGGAAAGCCTGGGCGTGCCCGAGGTGATCATGATCCCGGACAAATATCTGGCCGCCAACGTAGCGCGCGAAACCGGTGTGAAAATCATTTCGTGGGAAGGCGCCTGCGAAGTGCATGAACGCTTCACCCCCAAGCAAATCCGCAACCTGCGCGCCGAAAACCCCGGCGTGGTGGTACTGGCGCATCCCGAATGCCCGCCGGAAGTGGTGGACGAAGCCGATTTCGCCGGCTCCACCGCGGCGATGAGCGATTACGTGGCCATGCGCCAGCCTGGCCGCGTGGTGCTGATCACCGAATGCTCCATGGCCGATAATATCGCCGTGCTGCATCCGAAAGTGGATTTCGTGCGGCCCTGCAATCTCTGCCCGCATATGAAACGGATCTCGCTTTCCAATATCCGTGCGGCACTGGAAGACATGCAGCACGAAGTGGTCATCGATCCCGATATCAGCGCCCGCGCGCGTCGCGCGGTTGAACGAATGCTGGCCGTATGAGGCCGGGCCCGACAATGACCAACGACCAACCGATCATTATCGGCGGCGGCCTGGCCGGCTTGATGGCGGCGCTGCATCTGGCGCCACAACCGGTCATCCTGCTGACGAAATCGCCGCTCGGCGAGCAAGCCGCCAGCGCCTGGGCGCAAGGCGGCCTGTCCGCGGCAATCGGCGCCGATGACAGCCCCGAACATCACCTCGCCGATACGCTGGCCGCCGGCGACGGCCTCTGCGACGAAGCCACCGCGCGCCGCATCATCAACGCCGCCCCCGCATTGGTGGAAGAACTCACCCGCCTCGGCGCTCGTTTCGATCCCGGCCTGGGGTTGGAAGCCGGCCACAGCCGCCGCCGCATCGTGCACGCCATGGGCGACGCCAGCGGCCGCGAAATCCTGCGCGCCGTCATCCAAGCGGTACAGGCCGCCGGCCACGTGCAAATCCTGGAAGCCTGCAGCGCCACAAGGCTGCTGCTGCGCGACGGCCGCATCGCCGGCGTGCTGGCACAAGGGCCCGGCGGCCCGTTCGTGCTGCGCTCCAGCCGCGTCGTCATGGCCACCGGCGGCCTCGGCGGTTTGTACGGTCACAGCACCAATCCACTCAGCGCCACCGGCCAGGGCCTGGTGCTCGCGGCCCGGGCTGGCGCCGCGCTGGCGGATTTGGAGTTCGTGCAGTTTCATCCCACGGCCCTGGATGTGGGCCTGGATCCAATGCCGCTCGTCAGTGAAGCGGTACGTGGCGAGGGCGCCACCCTGATCGACGAGGCGGGTCTGCGCTTTATGGAGGGCGAAGGCCGCGCCGAGCTGGAGCCGCGGGATGTCGTCAGCCGCGCCGTCTGGCGCCACATGCAGCGTCATCACCAGGTGTTCCTGGATGCACGCCAAGCCCTGGGCGCGCGTTTCGCCACCCGCTTTCCCGGTATCACAGCCGCCTGCCGCGCTGCCGGCGTGGATCCGGCGACACAACCGATCCCGGTGCGGCCCGCCGCCCATTACCATATGGGTGGCATCGCCGTGGACGCGGCCGGCCGCAGCAGCGTCCCGGGGCTCTGGGCCTGCGGCGAGGCGGCCAGCACCGGCCTGCACGGTGCCAACCGGCTGGCCAGCAACTCGCTACTGGAAGCCGCCGTCACCGGCCGCGAAGTGGCGCAGAACATCGCGGGCACCGTCGCCCACCGAGCCGCCCCTTTGGCGCCACTTGGCATGCCGGAGGCACCCAACGCCGCGCCCGTGCGCCAAATCCTATCCCGATATGCCGGCGTTTTGCGCGACGCGGACGGGCTGGCAGCAGCGGTGGACGCATTGGCGCCCTTGGCCATGAGCGCTGGTGCCGCAGCCGACCCCGCGTTGCTCGGGCTGATGATGGTCACCGCCATGCAACGGCGCACCGAAAGCCGCGGCGGCCATGCGCGCACGGATTTTCCCGCAAAGAACAGTGCACAGGCCCTCCGCCTTACGCTCACATGGGACCAGGCGCGCGCCGCCACTCTTCCAAGCAGAGCCACCGCCCGGCCGGCCGCGATGCCTGTGCAGGCATGAGGATGTCCCGCCTTCTCACCGAACCGCTAGTACGCGCCGCCCTGCTGGAAGATCTCGGCCGGGCCGGCGACATCACCACCGATGCCTGCGTGCCGGATGGCGTGCTGGCCGATGCCGCCCTCGTCGCCCGCATGCCCGGCGTGATTGCAGGCCTGGATCTGGCGGCTCTGGCCTTCGAACTGATCGAGCCCGGCTTGCGCTTCATGCCCGAAGTAATTGACGGCCAGCGCGTGGCCGGCGGACAGGTGATCGCCACCGTTACGGGCCCGGCGGGCGGGGTGCTGACCGCCGAGCGCGTGGCGCTCAATTTCCTGAGCCACATGTCCGGCATCGCAACCGCCACCCGCGGCATCGCGGATGCGATCGCGCACACCAATTGCCGCGTGGTGTGCACGCGCAAAACCACGCCCGGCCTGCGCTTCGTGGAGAAATACGCGGTGCGGTGCGGTGGGGGCGCCAATCACCGTTTCGGCCTGGATGACGCGATCCTGATCAAGGACAACCACGTCGTGCTGGCCGGCGGCATTCAGCCCGCTCTGGCCCGCGCCCGCGCGCATGCCGGGCATTTGGTAAAAATCGAGCTGGAAGTGGATACGCTGGAGCAGCTCGCTGAAGCGCTGCAACTGGGCGTGGACGCGGTGCTGCTGGATAACATGACCCTGGAAATGTTGCGCGAAGCAGTCGCCATGGTCGCCGGCCGCGTCTGGACGGAAGCGTCCGGCCGGATCACGCCTGAAACGGCGGTGGGCGTGGCTGAAACTGGTGTTGATTTGATCAGCGTGGGGTGGATTACGCATAGCGTGCGCACGCTGGATATTGGGCTGGATATTTAATCCTGAGCGGCATGTGAAAGCCGCAAGCAGTTCTTTTTTGAAAAAAAGAACCAAAAAACTTTTGTTACTTGAGGTACGCGTTGCATTTAACGCGTACCTCAATGAGCAAAAGTTTTTGCTTCTTTTTTCAAAAAGAAGTGCTTCCTACTCGTCGCGAACTTCCACGATCTGCGCCCGATCAAACCCATTAAACGCCGTGCGCAAAGCCGCGCCATAAGCACCCAACTGGCCGATCTCCACCCAGTCGCCCTCGCCCACATCAGCGGGCAACACAAACGGGCCACGCATGAAATCGTTGCTGTCGCAGGTGGGGCCCCACAGGGCAAAACCTTCCTCCGGCTGCGCGCTCTCACGCAACAAACGGGCCGGATAGCGGAACCCGGGCGCCCCCGCATCCGACAGACTGCCGAATACGCCGTCATTAATATACAGCGCGCCATTGCGGCGGCCCTGCACCTGCACAACCACGCTGGTGCCGCTGGCGACCAGAACGCGGCCTGGTTCGGCCCATAGCTCGATCCCGGGCAGCGCCAAGGCTTCCACGCCGGCTTCGATTTCCGCCATGAACGCGCCCAGCGGAGGCGGCTCCATATCCGGATAGGAAACCGGGAATCCGCCGCCCACATCAAGCACGTCCAGCTTCACGCCAGACTCAGCAATGATCTTGCCGGCGATCTGCAGCGCGCGGCGCCAGGCCAGCGGCTCCATGCATTGCGAACCAACGTGGAACGATACGCCTAGCCGTTCGGCGTGGGGACGCGCCGCGCGCAGCAATGCCACTGCTTCGTCATGCGGGGCGCCGAATTTCGCCGAGAGGTCCGATACCGCGCCCAGCGACGGCAGCGCGATGCGCACAACCAGGCCCAGATCAGGCGCATGGCCCGCCTCTGCATGGCCCGTCTCCGCCAGGATCTTGTCAAGTTCCACGGCGCTGTCGAACACGAAATCGCGCACGCCATGGTCCGTATACGAAACGGCGATCGCCGGGCGCGACTTGATCGGGTGCATGAAGTGGATCTGCGCTTCGGGGAACATCGTGCGGATCAGTGCCACCTCGGCCATGGATGCGCAATCAAAATGACGCACCCCGCCATCCCACAGCGCGCGCAGCACGGTAGGGTCCGGATTGCACTTCACGGCATACATCGTGACACCTGGGAACGCGGCCAGGAATGTCGTGGCGTTCTGCGTCAGCGTGGCGGGACGCAGGCAATGCAGCGGCTCGGTGGGGCGGAACGCCGCCACCAGATCATCAACGCGCGGCAGTGCCGGCGCGCGATCGAGCGGGCGGCGGAGCGGAGAGACGGCGGTACGCGAACGAAGCTGGCTCATCAACGGGAATCCCTCACGATAGCGCTGACCATGGCCAGCACCCCTCACCGCGTTTCAGCGGTCTGGATCAACAGAAACGAAAAACACGGCAACGCCTGAAGCGGCGCGCCGGGTTACCGTAACGCGGTATCGCGAGTACTTCGCGCAGCCGCCCGAAAGCCATCAACCATAGCCGTATCCTTTACAGCGCCGGCCCACTGGGTTGACCGGCTCCACCACAAAGGACGCGTTACGTCGTTGCTGTGCCCAAAGAACGGCGGGGCTCGCGGCACGTGCGGATTGCGTCAGCGGCAGCCCATATGGGTGCCGGGGCGCCGCGTATAAGCGTTTCTTGCCCGCTGTATCCACCTTTATTGCGCAGGGGGCCATGCGCTGCACGCATAGGCCGCCGCCAGTCCGCGTGCGCACCGGGGAACCGGCGCCCAACGGAGTTCTTTTTTCAAAAAAACAGAACGGAAAGCCCAAGAGGCTCCGCCGGCTGGGGCCTGAGGCCCCAGACCCCCATTTTTAGAATTCATATATTTCAATAATATAACGGACAGCTAAAAAGCAGACTTGATTCTAATAAATGGGGGTCTGGGGCCTCAGGCCCCAGCCGGCGGAGCCCCTGGCTTTTTTCACTTAGCCTTCGCTACCCAATCTGGACGGTTACGAAAAAGAATCAAAACGTTCGTCTGTTTTGCGCTGGGTTTTCGGTCTGGTATGAGCGCGGCCATGCTTCGTGGCTCAGCAGACATAGCGCCGCGCGGGCGGGGATGAGCTTCCAATATGGACGCTGCCGCAATCCTTTGGCTTGCTCGCTGGCGGATTCGGGAATCGTGCTGCGGCTGACCGAGGCCGAGGGGTTTTTCTGCCCTGAATGCGCCCGGCCACTGACACCAGCACCCGCATGGGGCAGCGGTCGGCGGCGCTGGGCGCTGTTGGTGATGGCTGTGCTGGTGCTGAGCGGGGGCGCCCTGGCGGCCCTGCTTCTTTTGCGGCCCATCACCGCGCCACCCGCCTTACGGCCCAAAGCCGTAACCTTGCTCAAACTATCACAGCCGGCGCCGATCGCCGCTCGGGCTGCCCCGGCACCACTGGAAAAGGGCTTTGCGAGCCCCGCCGCGGTAGAGACACCGCCACACGGCACGCCCGTTGCAGCGCCAACCTGGCCGGCAAAGCCAAAGCCCGCACGCGTACAGCAAAGTGCCAAGCCCAAGCCCGTGAAGCCGCTCGTGCCATCGCCTGCCGCGCAAACGCCGCCGCCGGAGCAGGAAACCGCCCCGCCGCCGCCAGAGCTGCCCACAGCGCCGCAAGCCACGGCCCCGGTTTTGGCCACCCCACAAGCCGCACCCGCGCCCCCGGCCGCCCCTCAGGCGCCGCCTGCTCCCGGTCCCCGTGTCATAGTGCTGCCCCCCGGTTCCAGCTTGACCTTCGGCCCGCTCAAAGGCGTGAACCTGCCATCGCTGCCGGAGCACATGATGTTCGTAAATCCGGAGCAGGCCCGCAAACCCGGCAGCATTCAGGTCGATTGCAGGATCGGCCTGGACGGCGTGCCGTCGGATTGCCGCAAGATCGCCGAAAAAGGCGGCGCCGACGTTTCGGATACGATCCTGGCCTGGCTTGCCAGCGGTGCCATTCGCTACACGCCGGGCATGAAGGACGGCCACAAGGTGGCGGAACGGCGCGTGCTGACCGTCAATTTCGGCGGTCCGCCAGCACCTTAGGGCTTCAATTCACCAGGCGCGGCAGCAGCGCGTCCAGCCGCCGCCTTCCCTCGGCCGTCGCCACAAGATGCGTTGACGTTTCGATTACGTAGCCCGCGTCGATCGAGGCGGCCAGGATATCGGCGTCAATGGCATCCGCCAGCGCCACGCCCGTTCTGTTTTCGAACCAGACGCGGTTTATGCCCTCGGTCAGCCGCAAGCCCATCAGCAGCGCCTCGCGTGCACGATCCGGTGGCGATACGATATCTTCGTGCGTGGTGCCGTGGCCATCACGTTCCACGCGCTCGGCCCAAGGTTCGGGGGCGCGGTGGCGGCGGGTGGCCAACAATTTATCATCCAGCGCAAGGCGGCCATGCGCGCCTGGGCCGATGCCCGCGTAATCGCTGTAGCGCCAGTAGGCGAGGTTGTGCCGGCTTTCGGCGCCCGGCTTGGCGTAGTTGGAAATTTCATAGGCCTGCAGCCCAAACATCGCGGCCGCCTCGCCGGTGGCGTCATAAAGTGCCGCCGCATCGTCTTCGTTTGGCAGCACCAGGCGGCCGGCGCGGTGCAAGGCTTCGTACGCCGTACCGGGCTCTATAGTCAGTTGATAAAGCGAGAGATGATCGGCGGCCAGCGACAGCGCCCGGTGCAATTCCGCTTGCCAATCCGCCATTGTTTGTTCCGGGCGCGCGTAGATCACGTCGAACGACAACCGCGGGAATACCGTGCGTGCATGCTCCAGTGCCGCGATCGCCGCGGTGGCGCTGTGTTGCCGGCCAAGCGCCTGCAACGCGGCGTCGTTCAACGCCTGCACACCGAGTGAAAGCCTGTTTACCCCGGCCTGGCGGAATAGGCTCAGTTTTTCCCGTTCCACGCTGGTGGGATTGGCTTCCAAGGTTATTTCGATATCGGGTGGCGCATCGAACAGCTGCCGTGCATCCTCGATCAGCGCCGCCACGGTTGCCGGATCCATCAGGCTGGGCGTGCCGCCACCAAAAAAAATGCTGCCGAGCGGCCGCCTGCCCAACCGCGCGGCCTCCCACGCCAGTTCGCGCCGCAGCGCCCGCGCGAAGCGATCCTGATCGATTCGATCCCGGACATGACTGTTGAAATCGCAGTAGGGACATTTGGCCAGGCAAAATGGCCAATGGATGTAGAGGGCCAGGCCCTGGGATATGTGCACCGCCTTAAAATAGTGCACGTACCCCCAATGATCAACGTTGCAACCTGAAGTTGTCATGCTATAAGCAAATTCGCGCGACGGGTCGCGCGAGGCAAGGGTCTTCCCCGGGACCCTCCCACTGGGGTCGTTGCGTCTATGCAAGCTAGGCGCGACGGCCCCAGATACCCTTCGAACCGGACGCCAACACCCCTCGCCGGCACGACGGCCGGTCAATTCACCAGCGAAATCCGCACAGTGCAGGCGCTGCGGGCCGCGGCGTGCATGATGGTTGTCGGTTATCACACGCTGCAAACGGCAGCGGGTGAGGGCGCGATCACCGCCTGGCCCAACGGCTCCGCAGGCGTGGATCTGTTTTTTGTCATCAGCGGGTTCGTCATGCTCGGCTCCACCCGCCGCCTGGCCGCGCGCCCCAATGCCGCCTGGATCTTTCTGCGCCGCCGCGCGGCCCGGCTGGTGCCGCTCTACTGGCTGCTCACCGGCATCAAATACGCCATCGCCACCGCGGCGCCCGGCATGGCGCCGCATACAAAACTTAGTTTTTTCAACCTGCTGGCCAGCCTGCTGTTCATTCCGGTCCGCGATCTGACCGGCCAGATCCGGCCGGTGCTGCCGGTGGGCTGGAGCCTGAATTTCGAAGTGTTTTTCTACCTGCTGTTCGCCGCGGCGCTGGCATTGCGGATTCGCGTCTGGTGGGTGCTGCCGGCGTTGACCGCCACCGCCCTGGCCGGGTTTTTCCGCGCACCGTCATGGCCGGCACCATTCGCCCTAGCCAACGGTATGGTGCTGGAATTCGCCGCCGGCATGCTGGTGTGGGCCATCGCGGCAAGCGGCTGGGCAACGCGCGCCCCACTCGCCATGGCGTTGAT
>Ga0302314_10018529_pt1 | contig 11608 bp, 9 predicted proteins | sample III_Palsa_N2_3_FD_200533 | JGI IMG/M metagenome (GOLD analysis project Ga0302314, IMG submission 200533) | Peat permafrost microbial communities from Stordalen Mire near Abisko, Sweden - III_Palsa_N2_3 | ecosystem: Environmental > Terrestrial > Soil > Palsa > Peat permafrost | place: Sweden... | reverse complement strand
CGACCACGTCCACCCACTCGAGCACGCTCGCGAGCTCGCCACGATAGGCGTTCGCGTTCATCCTGACCGCGCCGCCGACGGTGCCGGGAATGTTGACGCCGAACTCGATACCGCTGAGTCCCGCCCGCGCAGCCCGTGCCGCGACCGCGGGCAACCGCGCGCCACCGCCGCATCTGATGCGCGTGCCTTCAAGCTCAATCTGGGCTAAGTCCTTGTCTAATTTCACGACGAGTCCACGGACGCCCTCATCCGCCACCAACAGGTTCGACCCCGAGCCGACGACCCCTACCTCGACCTCCTCGGCGCGAGCCCACCTGACCAGCTCCTCGAGCCGCTCGAGCGTGCCAGCGCGCGCGAACAGCTCCGCCGGGCCCCCGGTGCGGACCGTGGTCAGGCGAGCCAACGGGTAGTCGTGCTCCACGCCCGGCGGCGCTGCGCTCCGCGGTCGCTCGGGCGGGCCAGAAGGCTGGGTGGACACCGGTCGCAGGGTACCTGGGCAATCGGCTAACGCCGATTGCCTTGCGCATTTGCCGGAGGCAAATGCGCGGGCGGGGCGGCGATCGGGCAATCGGCTAACGCCGATTGCCTTGCGCATTTGCCGGAGGCAAATGCGCGGGCGGGGCGGCGATCTGTCCCAGGCGGGGTTCAACTCGTAAGGGCTCGGGCCAGTGCGTCGACGTTGCCCGCGCCCATGACCAAGCACAGGTCCCCCGGCCTGAGGATCGAGCGCAGATAGCGCTCGGCGTCGCCGAAGTCGGGGATCCATGCCACTCGCGCGGGAGATGCACCGCCCGCGGATTTGCCTCCGGCAAATCCCCCCGCGTCAGCCGCCGCCGCCGCCACCATCCGCCCGCTCACTCCGGGAAAGTCCTCGGCGCGCTCGCGCGCCGGATAGATGTCGAGCACCAGCGCCACGTCGGCGCCGGCGAGGGCGGCACCGAAGCCTCGGGCGAGCGCCCGGGTCCTCGAGTAGAGGTGGGGCTGGAAGACGGCCACCACGCGGCCCGGCTCCAGCGTGCGCGCCAGGGCCACCATGGCCGCAACCTCGGTCGGATGGTGGGCGTAGTCGTCGTATACGGCGGCGCCGTTCGCCGTGTCGCCGACGCGCTCGAACCGTCGCCGGGCACCGCGGAAGTCGGCCATCGCCGCCGCGGCGCGCTCGGGATCAGCCCCGGCGAGCAGACAGGCCTCAAGTGCCCCGGCAGCGTTGACCGCGTTGTGGGCTCCCGGCACCCCGAGGACGACGTCGATACCGTGCCATTGAAACCGGGCTCCGTCCGGGGAGAGCACCGCTGACGGAGCGTCGTAAGGGATCGCGCCGGGCGGGCAGAGCACGACGAGCTCCGGCCGATCCCAGACCACCGAATGCTCGGCGCGGCCCATGAACTCGGCGAGGGTCGCCTCGAGGTCGAGCCTCGAGGCGTAGGTGGCGTGATGATCGAGCTCGGCGTTGGTGAGGACTGCGATGTCCGGATCGAGCTTGAGGAGCGAGCGGTCCGACTCGTCCGCCTCGACGACGACCCACTCCCCTGTCCCCCACCCGGCATTCGAGCCGGTGTTCCCGAGCTCGCCTCCGACCACGTAGGACGGATCGAGACCGCTGCTCCGGAGCGCGTGGACAACCATGGACGTGGTGGTCGTCTTGCCGTGCGTGCCCGTAACCGCGATGCAGCGCCGCAGGCGAGTGATCTCACCGAGCAGGTCGGCCCGGTGCAGCTCGCGACCGGCCGCCGCCATGCGCTCGGGGTTCTCGGGCGGGATGGCGCTCGAGTACACGACCTCGGCGCCGGCGGGCAGGTTCTCGGCCGCGTGCCCGATCATCGGCTCGATCCCGTGCTCGCGGAGGCGCTCGGCGTACGGGGAGTCGGCACGATCCGAACCCGTCACCTGCGCGCCGAGCCCTCGGGCCACGATCGCGAGGCCGCTCATGCCGGCGCCCCCGATGCCGACGAAATGCAGTCGCCGCGAGGACCAATCGTCGTTCATGACGGCTGCAAGCTAGCGTGATCGACCAGACCCGAGCCGGGCCGGACCCCGATCAAGGCCTGGCAGGAGTCTCGGGCTCGAGGACGACGACCGGGATCTCGCGGTCGGTCTTTGTCTGGTACTTGTCATACGCCGGCCACCGCTCGGTCATCGTCGACCACAGCTCCGGCCTCTCCTCGGCCGTGGCCGTCCTTGCTCGGGCCCGGAAGCGGTCGCCCCGGACTTGGACCTCGACTTCGGGTTCGGCCGAGAGGTTGAGGTACCACGCCGGGTGGTCAGGCGCGCCACCCTTGGAAGCCACCACGAGGTAATCGTCGCCGTGGGTGCCATAGATCAGCGGTGTGCTCCGCGATTGCCCCGAGCGGTTCCCGGTGGTGGTGAGGATGAGCACCGACGTGCCGTTCCAGTCGTGACCTTCCTTTCCGCCGGTCTCCCGGTAGCGGTCCACGTGCTCCTGGCCGAACAACATGCGCACAGATTACCTACGGCCGGTGTCCCCGCCGGTCAGCTGCCCCGCCAGCCCGTCCACCGCTCGACGTCGACAGCGAGCACGGGGCCCGACGGCGGCGATTCGCGGTAGGGAGCGTAACGGTCGCTCAGGAGCTCGACGGCGCGCCGGGCTTCGGTCGAGCCTGCATCGAGGACACGGCCGCGCCCGTCGGCACGCACCCACCACAGCGCGCTCCAATCATCGTCCTCGTAGTGATCAGCGAGCACGGCTACCTGGGGGTTCGCGGCCACGTTGCTCAGCCGGCGAAGCTGCGTGGTGCGCTTGGGCTTGTGGTCGACAGCGTTGTAGATCGTGTCTCCCGCGAGCGCGAAGCAGATCGGGATCAGGTGCGGGCGGCTACCCGGGTCGACCGTGGCGAGCCGTGCCACGCGCGCCGCCGCCAGTCGCTCCCGGGCTTCGGCCGTCTCCACCGTTCAGAGACTAAGCGCTCGCGACGTCCTAAGTGCCCAGCAGGTCGGCCATGACGCCCTCGACCTCATCGAGCACTTGCTCGACCCGCTCCTGGCGCGCGGAGGGCAGCCAGAAGAGCACGCGTTCCACGCCGGCCTCGGCGTAGCGCTCGAGGACGGCCGCGTCGGATGGTGCTCCCATCACGAACACTGGGATGTCGCGGCCGGCCTCATCGGCACGGCGCCGCAATTCGCCGATGCGCTCGACCACGTCGTCGGTGTGGTTGGGCATCCAGACATCGCCGAAGTCCAGCACTCGGTCGAGCACGGTGGGCCCGTTGCCGCCCACGAGGATCGGCGGATGGGGCCGCTGCGCCGGCTTCGGCCAGCTCCAGATCCGCTCGAAGCTGACGTGCTCGCCTTGGAAGCTCGCCTCCTCTTCGGTCCAGATGGCCTTCATCGCCTTGATCCGCTCGGCCATGATCGCCATCCGCCGGCGAGGGTCGGTCCCGTGGTTGGCCATCTCCTCTCGGTTCCAGCCGGCGCCCACCCCGAACTCGAAGCGGCCGCCGGAGAGATGATCGACGCTGGCCACCTCCTTGGCCGTGGTGATCGGATCGCGCTCGATGACCAGGCAGATGCCGCTGCCGACGCGCAGACGGCTGGTGGCCACCGCGGCCGCGGTGGCGGCTACGAACAGGTCGTAGGTGTGGAAGTACTTACGCGGCAGCTCGCCCCCGCCGGGGTACGGGCTCTCCCGGCTGGCTGGGATGTGCGTGTGCTCGGGGAAGAGCAGCGAGCGATGGCCGCGCTCCTCCACCAGGAGCGCCAGAGCGACCGGGTCGAGCCCGTAATCGGTCGCGAAATAGCCGAGTCCACTATCCATCAGGTGATCACTTCCCACCCGTCGGCCGTCCTACACACAAATCAAGCTCGCGCCGGGCTCAGGTCCTGCCGTAGGCGGGGCGCGGGTAGCCTGCCGCGCATGAACTTCGCCCGCGATGTGGTCGATGCGGCACCCCCAGGGCGGCGGGCGCTCGTGGAGCTGGCCCGCGACGGCCGCCGCCGGGAATGGTCCTTCGGCGAGGTCGCGCGCGACAGCGCCGCCCTCGCGGGCACGCTCAGCACGCGCGGCGTCGGTCGCGGCGACGTCGTCCTGACCCTGATCGGCAACCGGCCGGAATGGGTCCTGACCATGGTGGCGTGCTTCCGCATCGGCGCCGTCGTGCTGCCCTGCAACGAGCAGCTCCGCGCCAAGGACCTCCGACTGCGGCTAGAGATCGCCGCCCCGAAGCTGATCGTCGTCGACGAGCGCAACCTCGGCGAGCTGGAAGCGGCGCGCCCGGAGTGCGCGGTCATCACCGTGCCCGACGAGTCTCTCTTCGCCGGTCCGGCGTCGCCGGCGGAGGAGCTGTCGGCGAGCGACCCATGCCTGATCACCTTCACCAGCGGGACGACGGGCGAGCCCAAGGGCGTCCTTCACGGCCAGCGCTACCTGCCCGGGCAGCGCTTGCAGGCGACGCACTGGCTCGCCGCGGAGCCCGACGAGCTCGTGTGGTGCACTGCGGCCAGCGGGTGGTCGAAGTCCGCACGTAATGCTTTCATCGCCCCCTGGCTGCGAGGCGCCGCGGCCCTTCTCCACGATGCGCGCTTCGACCCGGCCGAGCGCCTCGAGATCCTCGCCGCGGAGGGCGTGAACGTCCTCTGCATGGCGCCCACCGAGTACCGGGTGATCGCTAAGCGCGCCGAGCTGACACCGCTGCCGCGGCTGCGCACGCTCGTGGCCGCCGGCGAGGCGCTCAACCCCGAGGTCCTCCGGGTCTTCCAGGTGGGTCTCGGCCTCGACATCCGAGACGGGTACGGACAGACCGAGACCGGGCAGCTCACGGGGACGGCCCCCGGTGAGACCGTCCGCCCCGGCTCGATGGGGCGCCCGCTGCCGGGCGTGGCGCTGAGCGTCGAGGACGGCGAGCTCGTGCTCGTCGATCCCGCGACCGACCCCACCTTCTTCCTCCATAACCTGGGCGAGGATCCACCCCCCGCAGGCATGCCCTGGCGCACCGGCGATCGCGTGCATGAGGACGAGGACGGGTTTCTGTACTTCGAGGGACGCAGTGACGACGTGATCATTTCGGCCGGATACCGGATCGGTCCCTTCGAGGTGGAGTCGGCGCTCGTCTCGCACGCCGCCGTCGCCGAGGCCGCCGTCGTCGAGGCTCCCGACGACGAGCGCGGCGCCGTGGTGCGGGCGGTGGTCGTCCTCCGCGACGGATTCGCACCCGGGGACGAGCTCGCGGCGGAGCTCCAGGAGCATGTCCGCCGCGAGACGGCGCCCTACAAGTATCCCCGCATCGTCGACTTCGCCGAGGAGCTGCCGAAGACGTCCAGCGGCAAGATCAGGCGCGCTGAGCTCAGACGCCGCGGCTAGGACGTTCCCGGCTCCCCGCTACGCTCACGGCATGCGTCCCGCCATCGGCATCTGCGGCGGCCTCACCGAGGCCAGCTGGGATGCCTTCACTCAGCAAGCCGTCCTCCTTCCCCTCAGTTACCTGACCGCGATCCAGCGCGCCGGCGGCCTGCCGTTGATGATTCCGCCCGATCCCGAGCTGGTCGAAGATCCCGATCAGGTGCTCGAGCGGATCGACGGATTGATCCTCGCGGGTGGTGTCGATGTCGACCCCGCCGTGTACGGTGCCGAGCCCCACGAGGAGACCGAGACGGGGTCGCCGCGCGAGCGGGACGACACCGAGATCGCGCTCGTTCGACGGGCCCTCGAGCTCGACCTTCCCGTGCTCGGTATCTGTCGTGGCATGCAGGTGATGAACGTCGCCCTCGGCGGCACCTTGCTCCAGCACGTGCCCGACAAGGTCGGTCATTCCGATCACCGGCGTACTCCGGGCAGCTTCGCCGACGCCGATCATGACGTGCGGCTCTCGCCCGGCTCGCTGGTCGCGCGCGCCGCCGGCGAGGAGGTCCACAGCACCAAGTCCCACCATCATCAGGCCGTGCAGAAGATCGGGGAGGGACTCGAGGTCACCGGCTGGTCGGCCATCGACGATCTGCCCGAGGCCATCGAGGCCACCGATCGGTGCTTCGCGCTCGGCGTCCAGTGGCACCCCGAGGTCGACGAGACGAGCCGCCTGATCGCCGCCCTCGTCGAGGAGGCCCGCGCCCACCAGAGCGCGCGCGTGCCGCTAGCCGGCGGCTGATCCGCCACGCACACGGTTCCGTAGAACCGGCAGACATGCCTACCGCCCCGCGCCCTCGGCTCTCTCCGCTCGACGCCGCCTTCCTCGCGCTCGAGTCTGAGCACGCGCCAATGCACGTCGGCTGGGCGGCGCTGTTCTCCCCGCCCACGGAGGGCCCGCGACCGACCTTCGACGCGATCCGCGCCCACATCGAGGGTCGCCTGGGGCGCGCCCCGCGCTACCGCCAGAAGCTCGCTGAGGTGCCCCTGGGCCTCGACGATCCCGTCTGGGTCGACGATCCCCACTTCGACATCGCTCTCCACGTGCGTCGGGCTCGCGGCGTCGACTTCCGGCAGCTCGTTGACGAGGTCATGTCCACCCCGCTCGATCACCACCGCGCGCTGTGGGAGCTGTGGATCGCCGAGCAGCTCGACGATGGTCAGCTCGGCGTTATCGGTAAGGCCCATCACTGCCTCGTGGACGGCCTCGCCGCCGTCGAGCTGATGTCATTGCTCTTAGACGTCGGGCAGGAGCCGGAGAACGATCCGCCGGACGGCTGGGCGGCGGCGCCGGACCCGAGCGCGCTCGAGCTCGTGGGCGGAGCGGTGAGCCACCACGTCGAGCAAGCGCTCGATCTGGCGCGGCTACCCCTCGCATGGGCGCGCGAACCGGCCCGGCTGCTCGACCTTCCCGACCGCGCTCGGCGCGCCGCGGTGGCGACGGCACACACCCTGCTGCCGCCGGCACCCCCCAGCCGGCTGAATGGGCCGATGGAGGCGGCGCGTCACCTCGCCTGCCACACGCGACCGCTCGATGACCTCAAGGTCATCAAGCGGCGCTTCGGGACGACGATCAACGACGTGCTGCTGAGTGCGAGCGCCGGCGCGCTGCGAGGGCTGCTCGAGCATCGTCGCGAGCCGCTCCACGACGTCAAGGCCATGGTCCCCGTCAGCATCGAGAACGGCGCACACGCGCGCTCTGACGAGCAATGGGGCAACGGCATCGCCTTTCTCTTCCTCGTGCTTCCCTGCGAGGAGACCGACCCGGTTTGGCGCCTGCGCGAGATCCACGTCGCCATGCGCCAGCGCAAGCGCTCGCACGAGCCCGAAGGTTCAGGCGCGGTGCTCGATGCGCTCGGATACGCACCGCGCACGTTGCGTCGTGCCGTCTCCCGCATGCTCGCGAGCCCGCAGGTCTCCAACCTCACGATCTCCAACATCCCCGGTCCGCAGGTTCCTGTGTACCTGATGGGCTGCGAGGTCAAGCACGCCTACCCGATCGTGCCCCTCACCAGCGGACACGGCGTCTCCATCGGCATGACCACGGTCAGCGGCCAGGCCTGCTTCGGGGTCTACGCCCAGGCCGAGCTGGCGGACGACGCGGAGTTCATCGCGCGGGGGATCGACGAGGGGATCGAAGAGCTCCTGGCGCGGTGCCGTTGAATTCGCCGCCGCTCATTCACTTGGCGACGGGGAGGCACCACGACTGGCCGAGAAACGTGACGCACAGAAATGTTGGGATTCAGTCGCATGACCCCGAGTTCCACGGCCGATCTGATCCGGCCCCGTGAGGGGGTGTGCTGCGTTTGCCCCAAATGTTGGGGGTTACGTAGCACGACCCCGAGTTCCACCGGCCGATCTGGTGGGGCAATAGCCGTTGTCGCCTGTCGACAAAGATGCACTTAGAACTGGTGCAAAGGCTTGAATTTTCGGCCGCCAGAGCGAGCCCAACCGGGCAACAAGCCTGGCCGAGAAACGCGCCGTGGGAGGCGTCTTTCTCGGCCAGGCCAGGCTTCGTGACGGCCGACGGCGCGGACCCTCGCTGATCCGCGCCGGTCACGCGGAGTCTCCCCTACCGGACGACCCGCGGCTCGTAACCGGACTCGCGGATGATCCTCAGGACCTCGTCGGCGTGGGCGTTCCCGCGCGTCTCGAGCACGGTCTGGACCGCGGTCTCGCGGACGTGGAGGTCGAAGCCCTCGCGAACGTGCTGGACGTCTAGCAGGTTGGCGCCGGCCTCTCCCATCAGCGAGAGCAGCCGTGCGAGCGCCCCAGGTCGATCGGGGATCCGGGTGAGCAGGACCACGCGCCTGCCCGCCTGGGTCTCGTGGCGGCGCGCCACCTGCGCCAGCAGTCCCGCATCGACGTTTCCCCCCGAAAGGATCACGGCCGTGGTCCCCACCTCCGCTCCCTGCACGCGACCGCCGAGCAGCGCGGCCACGCCGACCGCGCCCGCCCCTTCGACCACAAGCTTGGCGCGCTCGAGGAGGAACACCATCGCCTCAGCCACCTCTTCCTCGGAGACCACGACCACGTCGTCGACCCAACGCGAGAGCAGGGCCAGCGTCAGCTCCCCCGGGCGCTTGACGGCGATGCCGTCGGCGATGGTCAGCGCCGCCTGCACGTCGACCGCTCGCCCCTCCGCCAGCGACGCTGGGAACGCCGCGTAAGTCTCGACCTGCACGCCGACGACGCGCACGTCGGGGCGCTCTGACTTCAGCGCAATCGCCACCCCGCTCGCCAGGCCGCCCCCTCCGACGGGGACGATGACGAGGGACAGGTCATCGATCTGGGCGAGCAACTCGAGGCCGAGCGTCCCCTGCCCGGCGATCACGTCGGGGTCATCGAAGGGGTGGACGAACGCGAGCTCGCTGTCGGCAGCGCGCTCGCGCGCCGCCGCCAGGCACTCCTCGACAGACACGCCGGCGAAGAAGACCCGGGCGCCGAGCTGGGCCGCCGCCTCGATCTTGGCGATCGGCGCGGTCTTAGGCATGAACACTTCGCAGGCCACACCCCGGGCGCGCGCGGCGTAGGCGACGGCTTGAGCGTGATTGCCTGCGCTGCCGGTGACCACGCCGTCGGCGCAGCCATCGCCGAGCGCGGCGATCTTCGCGAGCGCGCCGCGCAGCTTGAACGAGCCGGTCCGCTGCAGGTTCTCGGCCTTGAGCGCGACCGTTCCCCCAGATCGCTCCCCGAGCGTCCGCGAGCTCAGCACCGGCGTCTCGCGAATCACGCCGGCACCCGCGGCGGCGGCACGCCTGATGTCGGCCAGTGAGGGTGAGGTCTCGTCAGTCCCCAAGCGCCACCACGGCGTCGATCTCGACCTGCGCCCCGCGAGGCAGGGCGGCCACCCCGATCGCCACGCGCGCCGGAGGGCCGGTCTCGAAGAACGACGCGTACACCTCGTTGACCTCCGCAAAGGCGCTCATGTCGGTGAGGTACACGGTCACGCGGACCGCGTCCCCGAGCCGGGCGCCGGCGGCCGCGCACACCGCGGCGAGGTTCTCCAAGCAGCGGCCGGCCTGCTCGGCGGCGCCACCGGCAACGAGCTCGCCGGTGCGCGGATCGAGCGGGATCTGGCCCGAGCAGAACAGGAGGCCACCCGCGCGCACAGCATGCACGTAGGGACCGATCGCGGCGGGCGCGTCTGGTGCGGTTACTGGCTCACGGTGGTCGGGCACGGTTTTCTCCTGATCGCGGCGTTGGGTCCGAGCATAAGCCGATCGGACTCACAGTGTCTACGCTCGCGGCCTCGGCCCCAACCGCCGGGTAGCCTCCAGAGGATGCCAAACCAGCTCGCGAACGAGACCTCCCCTTATCTCCTCCAGCACCAGAACAACCCCGTCGATTGGCACCCGTGGGGAGAGCAGGCGCTCGCCCGGGCGCGGGCCGAGGACCGGCCGCTGCTCGTCTCGATCGGATACTCGGCCTGTCATTGGTGCCACGTGATGGAGCGTGAGTCATTCGAGGATCCCGAGATCGCGGCCCTGATGAACGAGCACTTCGTGTGCATCAAGGTCGACCGCGAGGAGCGCCCCGACGTCGACGCCATCTACATGGACGCCGTCCAGGCGATGACCGGACAGGGCGGCTGGCCGCTCAACGCCTTCATCACCCCCGAGCAGATCCCCTTCTACGCCGGCACCTACTTTCCGCCCGAGCCGCGCCACGGCATGCCGAGCTGGCGCATGGTCCTGCTCGGGGTGGCCGACGCGTGGGAGAAGCAGCGCGAGGAGATACGTGAGCAGAGCGCCCAGGTGGTGCGCTCGCTGCAAGCCACAACGCGGATTGAGCCCTCGAGCGATCCGATCGGTGAGCGCGAGCTCGTCGACGCGCTCGCCGCCTTGCGAGGCGCTTATGACCGCAGGAATGGCGGCTTCGGGGGGGCGCCGAAGTTCCCGCCCGCTTCCACGATCGAGCTCCTGCTCGGTCGCGGCGAGCGCGAGATGTCGCTCGCCACCCTGCGAGCGATTGCCGCGGGCGGGATCTACGACCAGGTGGGCGGTGGCTTCGCCCGCTATGCCGTCGATGCCACCTGGACGGTTCCCCATTTCGAGAAGATGCTGTACGACAACGCGCTTCTCGCGCGCGCCTACCTGCACGGCTGGCAGGTGTCGGGCGAGGAGCGCCTGCGCGAGGTGTGCTGTGAGACGCTCGACTGGGCGCTCCGCGAGATGCGCGGTCCCGAGGGCGGATTCTGCTCCGCCCTCGATGCCGACTCCGAGGGCGTCGAGGGCAAGTTCTACGCCTGGACGGTCGAGGAGCTCCGTGCCGCCCTCGGAGCGGAGGAGGCCGAACCGGCGATCGCCTACTTCGGAGCGACCGAGCAGGGAAACTTCGAGCGATCCAACGTGCTCGAGGCCCGCGGTCCGCGGCCGTCCGACCTGCCCGAGATCCGCCGGCGGCTCTACCAGGTCCGCTCAGAGCGCGTGCGCCCCGGGCTCGATGACAAGCGACTGAGCTCGTGGAACGCGCTCATGCTCTCGGCCCTGGCCGACGCCGGCGCGGTTCTCGGCCGGGACGACTACCTCGAGGCGGCGGGCGCGTGCGCCGAGTTCATCCTCCGCGACCTGCGCGACAGCGACGGTCGGCTGCTGCGCACCTGGAAGGACGGGCGGGGGCGATTGCGCGCCTACCTCGAGGACCACGCCTTCCTCCTCGAGGCGCTGCTCACGTTGTACGAGGCGACGTTCGACCCCAGGTGGTACCGCGAGGCGACAGCCCTTGCCGAGGAGATGATCGGGCACTTCGCCGACGACCAGCGCGGAGGGTTCTTCACCACTGCCGACGACCACGAACGCCTCGCCGCCCGCCGCAAGGATCTCGACGATTCGCCCATCCCGTCCGGGAACTCCGCGGCCGCCTTCGGCCTCCTACGGCTCGCGCTGCTGTCAGGGGACGCGCAGTATGAGCGCCACGCGGTCGGCGTGCTGCGCCTGCTCTACCCGATCGCGGTCAAGCATCCCCAAGGGTTCGGCCACCTTTTGCGGGCCGCCGACTTCTACCTGGGTCCGGTCAAGGAGGTCGCCATCGTCGGGTCGGGCGCGCAGCGAGACGAGCTCGTGCGCGTGGTCCGCGACGCCTTCCGTCCGCACCTGGTGTTGGCCGCAAGTCCAGCGGCGAGCGAGTCGCTGGAGAGCGAGCCCGTGGCCGTGCCCCTACTCGAGGGCCGGGATCCCATCGAAGGCGCGCCGGCCGCCTATGTCTGCGAGCACTTCGTCTGCCAGGCGCCAGTGCTCACCGCTGAAGAACTCG
>Ga0302314_10018528_pt1 | contig 11608 bp, 12 predicted proteins | sample III_Palsa_N2_3_FD_200533 | JGI IMG/M metagenome (GOLD analysis project Ga0302314, IMG submission 200533) | Peat permafrost microbial communities from Stordalen Mire near Abisko, Sweden - III_Palsa_N2_3 | ecosystem: Environmental > Terrestrial > Soil > Palsa > Peat permafrost | place: Sweden... | reverse complement strand
GCTCGGCTTGCCGCTGTACGCCGTGGACGTGCCCGCGGCGTCCGGCCGGGGCGCGGCGCTCCTTGGCGCCCACGCCGCGGGCCTGCTGAGCTTTGCCGATATCCAGGGGCCGCTAGCGCCGCAGGCCCGCCTCGTGGCCGAGCCCGAGCCGGCGGCGGTCGCCTTCCACGCCGAACGCCACGCGAAGTTCCGGCGGATCGTCGCCGCGCTTGGAACCGAGATTTTTGCCGAACGGACCGGGGCGCTCTTGGAGGGGACAGCATGACCAGGTTGACGGAGGAAACCCTGACCCGGCTGAACGCCGACGTAGCCCTTCCTCGTTACGATCGCCGCGACGTTACCACCGGAATCGTTCATCTCGGCGTCGGCAATTTTCACCGCTCGCACCAGGCGATGTACATCGACACGCTGATGAACAGCGGCGCGGCGAAGGACTGGGGCATCTGCGGTATTGGCCTGCAGCCATCCAATGTCGCGATGCGCGACGCCCTGGCCGCCCAGGATGGCCTGTATACCCTGGTCATCCGCCACACCGACGGCGCATGGGACGCCCGCGTGATCGGGTCGATCGTGGAGTACCTGTTCGCGCCCGACGATCCAGAATCCGCCATCGAGAAGATGGCGGCGCCGGCGACCAGGATCGTGTCGCTCACCGTCACGGAAGGCGGCTATTACCTCGATGCCGTCACCGGTGAATTCAATGCGTGCGATGAGTCGATCGTGGCCGACCTGCGTCCGGGGGCGGCACCGCGCACCGTTTTCGGGTTGGTGACCGAGGCGCTGGCCCGTCGTCGCGCCCGAGGTCTGCCCGCCTTCACCATCTTGTCCTGCGACAACATCCAGGGCAACGGCCACGTGAGCCGGCGCGTGTTCACGGCGTTCGCGCGGCTGCGCGATCGCGAGCTGGCCGACTGGATGACCGCCCAGGTCCGGTTCCCCAACTGCATGGTCGACCGCATCACCCCCAAGACGACCGACGAGGACCGCGGCGAGCTCAGCCGCCGGTTCGGCATCGACGATCGGTGGCCCGTGCTGTGCGAGCCGTTCACCCAATGGGTGCTCGAGGATGACTTCGCCGACGGCCGGCCGCCGCTTGAAGACGTCGGCGTGCAGATCGTTCCCGATGTGGAGCCCTACGAGCTGATGAAGCTGCGGCTGCTTAACGCCAGCCATCAGGCGCTATGCCACCCGGGGCGCCAGGTAGGGTACCGTTTCGTGCACGAGGTCACGGCCGACCCGCTGTTCGCGCGGTTCCTGCTCGACTACATGACGGCCGAAGCCATCCCGACGCTGCGGCCCGTGCCCGGCGTGGACCTGCTCGGGTACGCGAACCAGCTCATCGAGCGGTTCTCCAACCCCGAGGTGCGCGACACCGTGGCCCGGCTGTGCGCCAACGCCTCCGACTGCATCCCCAAGTTCCTGCTGCCCGTCATCAGGGAGCAGCTCGCCGCCGGGCGGCCGGTCACGAGGTCCGCGGCCGTCGTCGCCGCCTGGGCCCGCGACGCCGAGGGCACCGACGAGAACGGCGAGCCGCACGAGCTTGACGATGACCTCGCGCCGCAACTCCAGGCCGCGGCCTGCAGGCAACGCGAGCACCCGACCGCGTTTCTCGACGGCAACCGCACGGTCTTCGGCGAACTGGCCGACGAGCCCCGGTTCACCGCCGCGTACACCGCGATTCTTACGTCGCTGTTGGACCGGGGCGTGCGGAGAACTTTCGCGGATCTTGACCAATACGCGGCACCGGGTCAGCCTGACCGGGTGCCGCCCGTCCTGGACGACCTGGACGTCCTGGAGAGGAAGTCGCCGTGACCAGCATGCGACGCGTCGTCGTCTACCCGGGCCAGATCGCGGTCGAGCAGGCCGACATTCCCGTCCCTGGGCCGAACGAGGCCCTGGTCCGCATGCTTGAGGCCGGCATCTGCGGATCCGACCTGCACGCCGCGCACGGGCGGCACCCCTTCGTGGTGCTGCCCTACCGGCCGGGCCATGAGGTCGTCGGGGTCATCGAAACGACGGGCTCCGCCGTCGAGGACCACGCGCCGGGACAGCGGGTCGTCGTGATGCCCTTCCTGCCCTGCTGGACCTGCAAGATGTGCACCTCCGGGCGTGAAAACCTCTGCGAAAACCTGCAGTTCTTCGGCTGCGGCTATCCTCAGGGCGGCATGGCGGACCACTTCACCCTGCCTGCGGACCGGCTGTACCCCGTGCCGGAAGATTTGGATGATCACACCGCGGCGCTCATCGAGCCGTTGTCGACGCCGGTGCACGCGGTACGCCTGGCGGGCGACGTCGCCGGCCGTTCCGTCGCCGTTCTCGGGGCCGGAACCATCGGATTGTTCACCCTGGCGGTGCTGCGCGCGAAGGGAGCAGGGAAGATCGTCAGCACCGATCCCAATCCCAGCAAACGCCAGCGCGCCGCGGCCCTCGGCGCCGATGTGACGATCGACGCGCGCACGCCCGACGTCGCCGGACAGGTGCGAGCGGTGCTCGGCGGAAGCGCGGACATCGTGTTCGACTGCGTCGGCATCCAGTCGTCGATGGACCAGGCGATCGCCATCGCCGACAAGGGCGGAACGGTCGTTGTCGTCGGCGTCCCCGCCACGGAAGTCACCGTCCCGCTGCCGATCGTGCAGGACCACCAGATCCGCATTCAGGGCAGCGCCACCTACCTCCCCGAGGACTACCGGGAATCGGCCGACCTGCTTCGCACCGGAGCCGTCAGGGCCGCGGACTTCGTAACCGCCACGCGGCCGCTCGATCAGGTCGCCGAGGCCTTCGAGCTTGCCTCGTCGGGCAATCACGTGAAGGTCCTTGTCACCGCCAGCGAGAGGTGAGCACGGACCCGTCCCCGCTGCGCGTGGCCCTCTCGGCGGCGCTTGTGGCGCTCGATTTTGACGGCACGCTCGCACCGATATCACCGCACCCGGACGACGCACGTCCGCTGCCTGGCGTCCTTCAGGTCCTGCACGACGTGCGGGCGACCGGAGCGGCCTTGGCCGTCGTGACCGGCCGGAGCGTTGCCTCGCTGCTGCGGGTCAGCGGCTTCGATGCCGTGCCCGGCATCGTCATCTATGGCATGCATGGCGTCGAGCGTTGGGAGAACGGCCTGCTCCGCGCGCCGGTGACTCCTCCTGGCATCGACGAGCTGCGGCTGAGCCTGCCGAAGATCGTGGCAAGCGTCGCGGCCGATCCCGCGATATGGATCGAAGACAAGGAGCTGTCGCTTGTTGTGCACACCCGGCTCACCGCCGAGCCGGATCGTCTGGTCGAGGTGCTGCGCGCACCGGTCGCAGAAGCGGTGGCGGCCGCGGGACTAGAGGTGCGCCCGGGCAAGGAAGTCCTCGAAATCTGCATTCCCGGCATCGACAAGGGCACGGCGATCCGCGAGCTTATCCGCGACGAGACGGCGGCGGTGTTCTACGCGGGCGACGACGTCGGCGACGTGGCCGCCATTCGGGAAGTGAACGCCTGGTCGGGCAGGAACGGCCGCCCCAAACTGGTGGTCGCGATCGGCCGGGCGGGAATGGGACCGCTCGCGGGTCTGGCCGATGTGACCGTCCCGGATCAGTCGAGCCTGATCTCGCTGCTGCGGCAGATCATAGGCGGCCAGCCGTAGCGGCACCGGGAGAACCAGGCGCGGGCGAGCGAGTTTCGCAGGACAGCGGATCATTTTCCGTCCGTGCGGTAGGGCGGAAAATGATCCGCTATCTTGCATTGGCGCTGTCGTTCCTGAGCAGGATCGACCCGGAGGCGTTCGAGATCGCGCTCGACGGCGCCGACCTGGCGTAGGCGATTGGCCAACGGGGTCCCGGGAGGCAGAAAATTGTCGGGGATCATGACAACTTTCCGCGGGGCGGGTGCATCTAGTCCGTCATGAGACGGACAGAGAACGTGATGAACAGCCGGGATGAGGAATTCGGTGAGTTCATGCGGAACCGCGCCTCGCCGCTACATCAAAGCGCCTATCTCCTGTGCGGTGACTGGCACCTCGCTCACGATCTCGTGCAGGACACGCTGGCCAAGGCTTACCTGCACTGGCCGCGCGTCCGGCAGGCGGACAGCCAGGACGCCTATGTCCGGCGCATTCTGCTGAACGAGGCGCGCGGCCGGTGGCGCCGGCGTGAGCGCACGGCGGCCGTCTCGCGATTCCCCGAGGGACGCGAGCCGGTTGCGCCCGACGCGACCGACGAGATCACCCGCCGGGCTGGGCTGCTGCAAGCGCTGCAGTCCCTGCCGCTGCGGCAGCGCGCCACGATCGTCCTCCGCTACCTGGAGGGGATGAGCGAGCGCGAGACCGCTGGCGTGCTCGGCTGCAGCGAAGGCACCGTGAAGAGCCAGAGCGCCCGGGCACTCGGCACCCTGAGAAACTATCTGGATAGAACGGAATCCACGCTATGAACTCCCCTCGGGAGACGCAGCTCGGTCACGACCTGCACCGGCTCGCGTCCGGTCAGCCCTTCACGCCCGACCTCGCGGAGATCAAGCAGCTTGCCCGGCAACGGCACCGCCGTGGCCTCATGCGGCGCGGCGCGACCGCGGCCGGAGCGGTGGTCCTTGCCGCTGGTGGCCTGTTCTTCGGTGTTCACGGCTTCTCCGGCGATCACGGCACGGCCGACACTGCGGTCGGCCCTACGGCTAGCGCGGGGGGCAGCTCAAGCACGGCGAGCGCGACACCCGGCCAGAGCGCCAGTGGCACCATGACCCCGCGCCTCGAAACGGTTGCCTACGTGGCCAAGCAGGTCGAGGCGGCGCTCGCCAGCGTGAACGGTGACATCGTCCGCGACGACCAGGTCCGGACGGGGCTCGACAATGACTCTGGCACGAACTGGATAGATTCGCGCACGGGAAACGAATTCATGAGCCTGACCGGCAACACCACCGGCAAGTCGCTCGCCTGGCTGAGCTTCGGCTCGGCGAACGGGGTCCGTACCGCGACCCAGGTCGTGGCGGAGTACTCCACCAATACCTGGTACTCCACGACCCTGCGTTTGAGCGGCTCCGCGCCCCAGGGATCGTCGGTCAACCAAAGTAGCCCCGTCATGACTCCGGCAGAGATTAAGACGTGGGTCGACTCGGGCAAGCTCAAGATCGTCGGCCATCAGAGCATCAACGGGCATAACGCCATCGCTTTGCGTGGCCCCTGGGCTCTCGGTTACCGGGAGATGTGGGTCGACTCGCAGACCTTCCTGCCTGGGCGAATCTTCGTGGACTACTACGCCGACCAGGGCATGCCGTCGCAGGACCTGAAGCTCACCGGTAACTTGACATGGCTGCCACGCACGCAGTCGCTGGTCAGCATGGTGAACGACGTCCACGTCCCGGCCGGATTCAAGCAGGTCGCCTCGTCCCAGTAATCCCTGGGGACGACCCCTGCACGCGACGCCGCCGGCCTGCACCTGGCCGGTGGCGTTGTGCGGTGACCGGGAGCGTCAGGCCAAGGCCAGCCGGAACAGGGCCTCCGCGTTGCCGGAAGCGATCTTAGCGCGGTCCGCGGCGTCGGGGATGGCGTCGAAGAACTGCTCGACCGCCGCCGCGCCTGGCCGGTGAAACGGGTAGTCGGTGGAGAACAGTACCCGGTCGGCGCCGGTGAAGTCGAGGGCGTGGTGCAGCAGGCGCTCCTGCAGCATTCCGCTGCTGGTGATGTGGATATTGGTCGTGATGTAGTCCGACACCCGGCGTTCGAGGTGCTTCGCGATCCCGGAGAGGCTGTCGGCCCGGTCCATCCAGAACAACAGCATCTCGCCCCAGTGACCGAGCACGAGCTGAAGATCGGGGTGGCGGTCGAACGTGCCCCGCAGGATCAGCCGCAGCGCGGACAGGCCCGCGTCCATGTGCCAGCCCCAGCCGAAGGTCGCCAGGCCCAGGTCGATCAGCGGATCCAGGCCCCGGTAGGCGGCGTCGCGCAGTTCGTTCGACGGGATCTGCGGGTGGATGAAGATCGGCTGGTGCAAGCGGGCCGCGGTAGCGAACAGGTCGTCGTAGGCGGGATCATCCAGTGTGCGGATGCCCGTCCGTCCGTGGACCATCGCGCCGACGTGACCAAGCTGGGTGGCGCACCGCTGGAGTTCCGCCGCCGCAGCCTGCGGATCGCTGGTCGGCAGGGTCGCGAACGCGCGGAGGCGGGCCGGATGCGCGCGGACGGCATCAGTGGCTTCGTCGTTCGCCTCCCGGGCCAGTGTGACGGCCTCCCGGCCGGTGAGTGCCTGGGTGGCGGGCGTGACGACCGACAAGATCGAGACGTCGATCCCGGCGGCGTCCATCGCCTCGATGCGGCCCTGGCCGATGTCCTCGAGCCGGGCCTGGTTGTCGCCCATCGTGTTGAAGGCGACGCTTTCGTCTCGCGCCCCGCCCTGCAGGCGGTCGAGCGCGTCGCGGATACCGACGCTGTTCCAGTGCTCTTCGATCGCGATGATCTTCACGTTGATGCCCTCCAAAGCCATCGGTGGCGGACCGCACGCGCTACCAGCGGACGGTCCGGCCCTGGTAGTCCAGATATTGCAGCCCGCCCTTGCTCCTCACTCCGGAGGCAGACCGCTCCGTCACAATCTTGCTCATCACCCGTTGAGCCAACCGTACACCATTCGCTCAACAACAGTAGAGTGAGTGGTGTGAGTGAGCCGACAAGCAGAGCCGCGAAGCGTGCCGCCACCGCACAGCGAATCCTTGACGCGGCGCGTGCGGAATTCGGGGAACGCGGTCTCGAGGCAACCACCATCCGCCGCATCGCCCAGCGCGCGAACGTGGACCCGTCCCTTGTCATGCAGCACTACGGATCGAAGGCCGCCCTCTTCGCCAGCGCCATCCAGCTGGGGGACGCCGCCCCGGACGAGGTTGCGGCCCATCTGCACGACGTCCTTGACGTCCGGCTCGCGGCCCTGCCCCCGGAGACCAAGGCTCTCGTGCGGTCCATGCTCACCGCACCCGAAGCGGCAGCCTCGATGAGCGCGTTCCTGAACGAGCGGGTCGCCAACCTAAGCCGCGCCATGGGCGGCGACGATGCCGACCTGCGCGCCGCGCTGATCGTCGGCAGCATCCTCGGGCTCACCATCGCCCGGCACTTCCTGCAGCTCGACGCGTTCACCCGCGCCTCCGACACTGACATCGCCCGCGTCGCCCGGCCATGGGTCACCACGGGAGTCAACCCCACCTCCGGGCAACCTCCCCAGCGAGATCTCGTCGGCGAACCCGCTGAGGGCAAATGTCATTGCTGCGGATCGTGCCCGGCCTGACCGGCCTGCGTCGTGTCTAGCAGCACCATGGGCCGGCCTTCGCGGGCCGATTCGTAGACGGCGAGGACGACCTCAAGGACATCACGGCCGTTGCGCCCGGTGACCGACGGCTCGCGGCCCTGCTCGATCGCCGTCAGCAGGTCGGCGATCTGCGCCGCATGGCTGGCCACGCCAAGCGCTGCCGCGTTCGCGGCCGTAGTCTTTATGCGGAACGAGGTGCACGGGTGCCCATCGACAACGGCGTGTACGACCGGCTTGGCGGGTCGTGGTGGGATGAGACGAGCCCGCTGAACGTCCTGCATGGCAGCATCACCCCGGGCCGTTTCGCCTATTTCCGTGGTGTGCTCACCCGGCAGTTCGGTGCCGGGGCTGACGGGCTGCGGGCGCTGGACATCGGCTGCGGCGGCGGGTTCCTCGCCGAGGAATTCGCGGCCCTCGGCTGCCAGGTGACCGGGGTCGACCCGTCGCCGGTGTCGATCGGTGCGGCGCGCGCCCACGCCGCCCGGCGCGGCCTGCGCATCGATTACCGGGTCGGGGCCGGCGAGGAACTGCCCGTCCCGGACGCCGCCTTCGACGTGGCCTGCTGCTGTGACGTGCTCGAGCACGTGTCCGACGTGGACCGCGTGATCGGTGAGACGGCCCGGGTGCTCAGGCCCGGCGGCCTGTACCTGTTCGACACCGTCAACCGCACCCGCACGAGCAAGCTGCTCGCGATCAAGGTAGCGCAGCAGTGGCCGCTGACCCGCCTGACCGACGTGGCGATCCACGACTGGGACATGTTCGTCACGCCCGCCGAGCTGGCCGCCATCCTGGAGCGCCACGGGCTCGCCCCCGGCGAGACGACCGGCCTCGGGGCACGGGCAAAGCCTCTCGCCGTGCTCCGCAGCCTTGCCAGCGCGCGGCTCGGACGAATCACCTACGGGGAGCTCAGCCGGCGACTTGACGTGGGACAGGTAAGCAGCACAGCCGTCTCCTACATGGGGTTCGCCACCAGAACGCCGCTGTCCAAGCGCGAGGCTCTCAAGTGATTACGCCGTATCACCTGCGCAGGGCTGTCCCCCCAGCCCAGTTCGCCGGTGACGGCGCCGCTCTTCCCGATCTCCAGGGTGGTGCCGCCGACCGCGGTGGCCCACGCCGGAGGATCGGGCCCACGCTTCGACGGCGGCGACCTGCGCCGCGGTCGGCCCGAACCGGGACTGGCTACTTGACTACCTCGTAGTAGAGCCAGTCGCTGCTAGTGCTGATGTTGGTGTTGTCTGTGGCACTGTGGACGTAGTTGACGAGGATGCGGTACTGGCCGCTCGTGCCCAGCCTGAGTGACACCGTGTCCTCGCTCGCGCTGTCCAGGGAGCTGCACTTGGAGGTGCTGACGGCGTGCCAGGCGTGGCTGTAGTACCGCTGGACCTCTAGTTCAACGCACTCCCCGTGCTTGTTCGGCGCGACGGTGACCGAGTCCTTTAGCGTCGCTGTGTGGTGGTAGACCCGGTAAAGCACGCCGCTCAGGCGCGTGCTTGCGTAGTAGCCGCTGAGCGCCGACGTCACCTTGACCCGGGCGCCGACGAGGCTGGTCATGGTCGCGGACTGGTACTTGTCGTCGCCGCTGAAGTTGGCGGTGAACCTGGTGCTGCGGGTGAGCGTGTCCGTGGCGACCAGGTTCCCCGCCGAGTTCACCGTTCCTGACTTGAGTAGCGTCCTAGTGCCGCCGACGGGCGTGGCGTAGATCGAGACGATCCGATTGGTGCCCGAACTGCCGAGGTGCGCGGTGATCGTGACCTTGCCGTCGTAGCTGGCCGGGTTGACGTTCGAGGTGAGCGTGAGGACGGGCTGCGGGAGGGTGTCGATGGCCTGCACCGTGTAGGAGGTGTCGCTGCCGGCGCTGTTCACCTGCTGGATGACCGCGAAGAGCGTCGAGGCGTCGGCGGACCAGGCGAGGTCCGACACGAAGTCAGTCGCCGAGTTCGGCAGCGTGTACGCGGTCTGGTAGTCATTGAGATCTGTCGTGCCTGGCGGCAGGACCCACGCGTCGGGACTGGCGCCGGTCGTGTACTGGCCAGGCAGGTCGACGTAGGCCGCCGTGCCGTCGGGGGCATAAGCCGCGGCACCCAACTCCGAGTAAAGCGTGGCAACCTGGCTCAGGTCCGAGGTGTTGTAAATGGTCCCGTCGCAGAAGAACGTGGTGCCGCCGGGGATGACCGCCAGCTCATGAGCGTCCCCGCAGCCGTAGATCGACTGCGCGTTTACCGTCACCGCCGACGGGTTCGAGACATTGAAGCTGGACACCGTCGGGGGATCAGTCCCCACGGACGAGGTAACGATAACGCCCGTGTTCGTAGGGTCGGCCGCTATCGAGGGTGGGAACTCGGCCCAGTTCTCCGGCAGTGCAGCGGCAGTGAACGTCCCGGTCGACGGGTTGATCGTGCCAACTTCGTATGAGCCCGCCCCGGTGCTGTAGCTCACCCAGAGCAAGCCGCTCTGGGGTACTACGCTGTAGGCGGCGGAAGAGCCGATGCTGTAGGAGCCGGTCTCTTCGAGCGTCGCCGTGCTGTACACGTCCACGCCGCCGGACACCCCGATGTACAGCGACGTGCCGTCCGGTGACAGGGCCATGTCGTGGCTGGTGTACGGGCCAGGCAGGGTGGCCACCGGCTCGCCGCTCAGGTTCGTCACGAGGGTCGAGCTGCCGGTAAGGATGATGGTGGGGTAGGTCGCATTGTCCTGGCTGATGAACAGGTGGCCGTCCGCGGTGTCGGCGACGACCTGGTACTCAGTCAGGTCCTGCGCCGCGGCGGCGTGGGCACCCGATGGCGTGAGCGCGACGCCGAGGCCGACACTGACCAGGGCCGACGCGATCAGCAACCTTGTAGAACGCACGGGACTCCCGGAGCTGGGGAATGTTGGCTGGGTGAATGACTGCGGGTGAGGTCCGCAGCGCGAGCCTAACTTATCGTCTTATCGGGTGGTCTGCACCCAGCGGGCATAAAGGTACTAAAGGAGACGGCAGGTGGTGTTTGTTGCTGCTGTTGGAAAAAGAAATCTGTTCAACAGACGAGGTGATCAACTGCAATTCGATTCACGAGAAAATGGCAAGGTCATGGGGAAGGTGATGGCATTAGCGTCGTTGAGGTGGATCACCATGCCTCCAGCAGGCCTTCTGGGCTGAAGGCGGCATCGGCGAGTACGCCTGCCGCGTGTCAGGTGGGCCGTGCCGCGGAGGCGGCGTGCAGGCCGCTGATGTACTCGCGCACGATGTCATCGAACGAACGGTCGGGCCGCAGCCCGAGCGCGTGCGCGCGCCGCGTCTCGAACCGGGCGGGCCAGCTGCGGACGATGGCGCTGATCACCGGATCCTCGGTCCAGTCGATGAGGTCGCTAGCGGCGTAGCCGGCCACCCGGTCCATGGCGGCCGCCATGTCCCGCGGCGTCGTGGACAGCCCCGGCAGGTTCACTGCGGTCCGGCTGCCCCAGTCCGCGTCGGTCACGGCGGCAGCGCGCAGGATCCCGTCCAGGGTCGGGCCTGGCGAGGAGAGCGCGATCGGGGTATCGGGAGGAACCGGGCACGGCGCCCGCAGCCCGGCCAGGGGCTCGCGGATGATCCCCGACACGAAGCTTGACGCCGCCGCGTTAGGCCTGCCCGGCCGCACCGCCACGGTCATCAGCCGCACCGATCGGCCCCGCGCGAAGCCCTTTCGAGTGTAGTCCGCGACGAGCTGCTCGCCGATGAACTTCTGCGTACATAAGTTGCGACACTAGGTAACGGCATCTAGCATAGAGGAGAAGTTTCGTCATTAGGTACATACTGACCTGGTGGAGTACATCATGCCGATGGCAACGGGCTACGGCCGGGAGTCAATGGGTTCCGCGCAGTCCATCAAAGAGCAGTCCAGGCTGTTCTTCACACGCGCTGCTGCGGAAGGGTGGGAAGTCGCAAGCTGGTTCGAGGATAAGGTCTCGGCGTCCTCCTACGGCCGGAAGAAGGGCATCGTACGCGACGCCTGGCCAGAGGTCCGCGCGAACCTGACAGAGATCCTGTGGCTCAACGAGTCGTCCCGTGGTGACCGGGAGCTGTCCCAGTGGGCAGCGTTCCTTGAGGAGTGCCGCGACGGCGGGGCGAGAGTCTGGGTCGAACAGCATGAGCGGCTGTTCGACCTGCGGATCGCGGCCGACTGGCGTACGCTCGCCACTGACGGGGTTGACTCGGAGATGGAAGCGCGGCGTATCTCCAAGCGGGTACGGACCGGGATGGACAGGAACGTGCGCGAGGGGCGGACGCACGGGCGTGTCCCGTTCGGGTATACCCGCAGGTACGAGTACGTGCGCGACGAGGACGGCAAACGCCAGCGGGTAGTCATCCAGGAACTGCACCCCGTGCAGTCCCA
>Ga0302314_10018525_pt1 | contig 11610 bp, 7 predicted proteins | sample III_Palsa_N2_3_FD_200533 | JGI IMG/M metagenome (GOLD analysis project Ga0302314, IMG submission 200533) | Peat permafrost microbial communities from Stordalen Mire near Abisko, Sweden - III_Palsa_N2_3 | ecosystem: Environmental > Terrestrial > Soil > Palsa > Peat permafrost | place: Sweden... | reverse complement strand
AGCGGCCGAACCGTCGACACTGGATTTCGCCGGTGGCCTCCAGCCCGCCAGCCTTGTGTTTCAGCGCCCCGCGCCCGCCCCGGCCGATCTGTTTGCGAAACCGCCCCAGGCCGATGACAGCGCATGGGCCAGAGCCCGCCTGATCCTGGTGAACAATCGCATCGTTAACGCGTCCGCCGCGTCGCCTTTCGACGATTCGACACCGACCAAAATCTTTGCGCCGATCACACGTGACGCCTTGGGCGCCCGGCTACGGCTGTCCGCCGACCTTCAGGCCGAAATCACCCGCGTCGATTTTGCGATCAACCGCGCGATCACGCCGCGCACCGACCTGGAAGCGTTCGGCGTGGACAACTATTGGACCCTGCCGCTGACCGATGGCCCGAAGGCGGAAGGCAATTGCAAACACTACGCCCTGGAAAAGCGCCGCCAGCTGGTCGCGGACGGCGTGCCCGCCGATGCCCTCTCCCTGGCGATCGTCATCACGCAGGCGAATGAAGTTCACGCGGTGCTGGTGATCTCCACCGACCAGGGCGATCTGGTGCTGGACAATCTTACCGACGCGGTCCGCCCCTGGCGGCAGACCGGCTATCATTGGCTGGCGCGGCAAACGCCGGGCGCGCCCCTACGCTGGGTCGAGGCCGACTAAACGGCCGGTCCTTTCATGGCCCTGGGGCGACACGCCTGTAGCCGCCATTGGCCGTGCTGGCCCCGATCATCAAGCTTAGGCTCAGAGGAGGATTCGCGCCCGCTTCGCTCACCGCCACGACTCCGGAGCGGCGGGCGCGCCAAGCCTGATCACCCCGACATCGCCCTCGATCGCGACCTTGGTTCCGAACGGAACGGAAAGGGCCTTGATCCGCCCGAGAATGCGTTGCGCGTCCTGATGGCTCGCGACCTTGGGCGTCCCCTTCAAACGCAGGTCCTGTTCATTCTGAACGAAGGGATAGATGCGGACGATCGAGACCTGACCTTTGCGGAACTCACTGACCGCGATGGCGCTGTCGTACCAGCTGTCGGGCAGCGTACTTCCTCGGAAGTGATGGTTCATGTCGCCCACCTCGAACATCAGGCTTCCCATGCCGTAGAAGATCGGCCGGCCTTTGTAGATCTCCACCCCTTGCAGGTCGTGAGGCCCATGACGCACGATGACATCGGCGCCGGCGTCGACCAGCTTGTGGAACATGGGCTGCAAATAGTCAGCGGGGCGGGTCTCATCACTGGCCGCCGACGCCATTTCGTGCGCGTGGATGGAGAACACCACGAGGTCGGCGCGTGCGCGGGCTTCTTTGACGGAGGCCAGAACCGCCGCCTCGTCCCCGGCGTCAAGCGGATAGGTTATGCCGGCGACGGTTCCAATGCGGAAACTGCTTTGTCCGAGCGTCAGGTCGGCTCCTGCGTTTTCGGGCGCGGGCTCGCCGGTTCGTGACGCGATCTCGCGCAGCGCCGCCATTTGGCTCTCGGTCACCAGAATGGTCGGCCGGGTGTGCAATGGGCTGAGTCCCGGGCGGGCTTTGAAGCCCTCTTCAGGCTTGGCGTCGGCCGCGACCGACAGGTCCGTGAACGTGCCGGCGGCGGCCACCAGCGCGACAACGCCCCGGTCGGTCTTCACATAAACCGGCGCCCTGGCGGCCGTGAGGCTTGGCCCGGCGCCGGCATGCGCGATGCCGGCATTGTCCAAAACCCGGCTTGTCGCCGCCATGCCTTCCACGCCGAAATCGGTCGCGTGGTTATTGGCCTGCGACACCATCTTGATCCCGAGCGCCTTGATATCGGCGGCCTCAGCGGGGAAGCTGACCGGGTGGCCGCCGCCATTTTCCGCCGCCGGATAGCCCGCGAACGCGTCGAGATCGAAGATCGCCCCTTCCTGGTTGGCGAACGCCATATCGGCGCCGCTCAGGAGCTTCTGGACCGCCAGAGTTCCAGGATCTCGGTATTGCAGCACCGGGCCTTCCGGGCCGATCATGTCGCCAGCCGCCGCGAAGGTGAACCCGTCCTTCACCGTATCCGGCGCGGGTTGGACGGGCTGAGCTGCCACAACAGTAGACCCCATTATGGCCAGGGCCTGGACGGCGGCTTTCAATAGCCCGCTGAAGCCTGGGACGCTTGGTGCGATCTTCATCAGACAGTCCCTCGGTTGCGGAACAGGTCAGCGGTGGCAATCGGAGTCGGGAACGCCGGGCGCTCGCGCCCATTGGTAGACGTCCACGACATCGCCGCGGGGCAGATAGGTCAGCGGGAAACGCCCGCCGTCGCGGGTTACCCGAAAGGTGAGCGTCTGGTTTGGGTCGCCCTGCACCGAATCGAGGGCCACGGCATAGGTGACGATATCCCCGTTGCGGATCCCGGCTCTGGCGGCTTCGGAGCCGGGTATGAGGCCGCGGATCGTCTTGACGCCGCCGACCAGAGACTTTGGATCGAACCCCAATTCGAAGCGTCGGACTTTTCCCGTCACCCGCGTGAAACAGGGGCCGTAGGCGTCTGAATCCGGAACCACCAGCCCGCCGGCCATCATCGCGCTATAGCCCGGCCGGGGGTCAGCGCCGAGCTCTTTGGCGACCAGCTTCAGGAACGCCTCGTCCGAGGTTGGGGCCGCGCCGGGGTGACGGCTGTTCCTATCGAACACCTCATCCGACGTGAGCCCGCCGGCCGTATCAAGGCTGTTCATTTCCAGGACGACGTCATCCAGAGAGCGCTTGCCGCCAGAGACCCGGCGGATTTGAGCGTCCAGCATGTCGAGGTAAAGCCTGCCGCGATCGTAAGGAAGCACCCGGATACGGGTGTCCTCCCAAAAGCGCGCGGCGATCTGGTCGTCAGGCGTAGTGTTAAGGCTGTTGGAATAGTAGCGGCGCGCGGTCTCATTCAGGTCCGCCAGATAGTCCGCCGGACTCAGCAGCCCGGCGCGCAACGGCAGCAGGGCCTGATAGTGAACGGCGATCCCCTCGGCGTACCACATGCCCGCGGCCGAGTGAGTCCAGGTATGGACCATCTCGTGGGACAGCGTGCTCTTCAGCGACTCCGGATCTGTCCGCGCGCCATAGGTTGTCAGGAACGATCGCGTCAGGGCGGTTCCCCCGCCAGCGTTGATCGGGTTGTAGCGGATGAAGACGCGGTAGGGCGGCTCCGATGAATCTTTGAAGAAGACGCTCATCCATGCGTGCAGCTTCATGGTCCAGGTCATGAGCGGACGCGGGTCGAACGGCGGTTGGCCAAGCCAGGCCGACGAGAAGCCCCCATTCACGACGTTCGAAGGTTCACGATGCATCGGCCCCGCCATGAAGACAGTGTCGTTGAGGCGGCCGGCGGGGCCCGCCTCGATCTCCACGTCGCCCTCGCCGTAGCTGGAGGTCGCCGTTGCGTCCTTACCCATGGCGGAGAGGTCCCAACGCAGGGCGATGCGATAGGGTTTGGAGGCCTCGGGAAGCAGGAAGAAGACATTGCCAACGCCCGAAAAGCCGCCACCTTCGGTGCGCAGGCTGTATGGCGGCGCCGAACCACGCGCGGGAGGCGTGTCGTCGATGGGCGCCCTATAGGTCACCGTGACATCGCCCTGGACACGTCGGCCCGCCAGCCAATACCGCGCATCGTCGTCCTTGATCGTGAGCGGGATCGCGCCCCGCCCGTCCGTGGCTGTCAGCGCCTCGACCGTGGTGGCTATGGTGTCGGCATTTGCTACGACTAGCGGAAGGCTCAGGAGCGGGGCGCCCGCCGGCACATCCATTTCGGGGATCCGCAGGGTCACGTCGAGATGACCCACGCCGCGGTTCTCATCCATGGCGCCGGGCGTCAGCTTGACGATCATAAGCGGGGCGACCGAGGCGGATGCCGGGACTGATCCAGCGGTCAAGACCACGGCGGCGATGGTGAGCACAACTTTGCGGCAGGCCCGGAAGGAGAGCGGATTCATAGGAAGGGTCTGAGCGAAAACCGCTTGCTGCGAAAGGCCCTGACCGCGATCAAGTGTATAAGAATACCGTTTGCCGCCAGTTCATGCCGCCCACCGAATAGCTTGAGAGACGCACTATGAGCCTCGACGACCGCGCCCTTCCCGGCTTGGCGGCCACGCCCACCCTGACCGCGCCTGAGGACCTTACCGCCGGCTTGATTGTGATCAACTGCCTAGGCAGCCTCGACGATCCCAACCATCCGAATTCAGGTCCGGCGATAATCACCCCTCGGATGTTGGCCGACGCCCACGCTTCCGGCCAGACGGCGGTGAACGTCACACTGGGTCATGTCTTCGGCCCGGACGAGCCGTTCGAGACGACGGTCGCCGATGTGGCTCATTGGGACGCTCTGATCCGCGCCCATCCCAACGACCTCATGAAGGTGTTCACCGCGGCGGACTTCGCCCGCGCAAAAGCGGAGAAAAAGGTCGGCCTGATCTATGGGTTCCAAAACGCAGCCATGCTGGGGAACGACCCGGCGCGGGTGGACATCTTCGCCGACATGGGGGTCCGCATCTTTCAGCTGACCTACAACGACGAAAACCAGCTGGGTGGCGGCTCCATGGCGCCGGAAGATCGCGGCCTGACGCCCTTCGGCCATGAGGTGGTCGAACGGCTCAACAGCAAAAGAGTGATGGTCGATCTCTCGCACTCGAGCCGACAGGTCTGTCTGGACGCCGCAAGAGCATCAAGTCAGCCGATTTCGATAAACCACACAGGCTGTCGCGTGCTGACCGACTTGCCGCGCAACAAGACCGACGAGGAACTGCGGCTGGTGGCCGATAAGGGCGGCTTCGTGGGCGTCTACTTCATGCCCTTCCTGAATCCCACGGGCCACGCCACGGCCGCGGATGTAGTGGCGCACATCGAGCACGCCCTGAATATCTGCGGCGAGGACCACATCGGCATCGGCACCGATGGCGGCACGACACAGATCGACGATCTGCAAGCCTACAAGGAGGTGCTCATCAAGGAGCACGAGGACCGGAAGGCCAAGGGCATCTCCGCCCCAGGCGAGGGGCCCGACACCCACCCCTTCGTGGATGACCTGCGCGGGCCGGAGCAATTCCGCAAGCTTGCCAGCCTGTTGGCGGCCCGGGGCCACAAGCCGGCGCGGATAGAGAAGATCATGGGCGACAATTTCGTCCGCTACGCCCGCGATATCTGGGGAGGCTGAGCAGCGCGGCTGACGCCGCGAGTCGGCCGCCTTGTGGTTCACGTCGTCAGCACCGCAATCACCTTATCGATGTCCAATTCGGTATTGTAGATCGACGGAGAAATACGGAAGCGGTTCTCATAGAGCTGTATGTTGATCTTGGCCTCTATGAGTTTTTGTCCGAGCAATTTATCCGCTCGCGGCAGAGCAAAGGTGATAATTGGCGAAGTAGACCCTGGCGGGGTCATGGATTTGTATCCATGGCCAGCCAGCGCCGAGCTCAGCTTGTTCATGAAAGGTAGGCGATGCGATTGTATGTTCTCAACGCCCATCGCAAGGATGTTCTTTAGCGACACCATCATCCCCGCCTCAGCCGCAAAGGCGATGGAGCCGACTTCGAAAAACCCCGCCGCAGTCGCGTCGTCTGGTCGCGCCTCGAACAGCCGACCACCGGGCGGATCGCCGGGAAAGGCGTGATAGGCGAGAGACGCCGGCTGATGATAGCCGTATTCGGCCCGCTGAACTTTCGGCAACAGGTCGGAGCGGACATAGAGATATCCGCACCCAAAGTCGCCCATCAGCCATTTGAATGTCGAACAGGCCAGGAAATCGACTCCCGAGGCCCGAACATCGATGGGCACGGCCCCCGCCGCCTGTACCGCGTCGACATAGACGTATGCGCCCTTTCGATGGGCGATCTCGCAAACCGTTTTGAGGTCATGCTGAAACCCGTTGACCATCGACACCAGCGAGATGGCGACCAGCCGGGTATTCTCGTCTACCGCCGCTTCCAGCGCATTCATATCGATCTGGCCCGCCGGGGTCATCGGCAGGACCGTCACGTCCACACCGCTGGATTTCGCGAGTTCACCGTACATGTAGAGGCCTCCATCGAAGTGGAGAATGTCCGTGACCACCTTGGCCCGGCGACCGCTCTTCAAGCCCACCGCACCGGCGACGAAGCTCTCCCCGTACGAGGTTGACGGGACAAGGGCGATTTCCCCAGGGGAGGCGTTGATCAATCGAGCGAAGAGCGTCTTGGAGTCTCGATCAGGCGTGGGCGTTATCGTTGCAGGATCTACCCTGCGTTCGAGAAAGCGGCGTATAGCCGCCTCGGTGTCCAACGGCATGGGGTGGGTATAGGCGGCGTTGAGATAGGTCCCCGTTATCCGGAAATCGCCAAGGCTCGATGCCTGCATGTCGCCTCCGGACGCCTTTGAGATTTCCGCATGCCCCGTTCCCGCGGCCGAGAGCACAAACGAGGCTCCGAGCAATGCGCCCAGCGATTCACGACGAGAAACCATCCACTCTCCGATTCACGTCTACCCGCGCCGCCGGCCACGGGGCAGCCACTTAGCCCGTTCAGGACTAACCGATGTGAATGACGCCCACCGATCCTTCAATGTCGATCCGGGTTCCGAACTGGGCGGAGTCCTGCTGCAGCTCCACCAGGATGCGATGCGCATAGGCCGGGTCGGCCAAGTAGGGAATGCCGCGCCTAGCGCGATTGTAGGTGTTTCCCGTGTCTAGCGGATAGAGCCGGATGGTCGTGGCTCGCCCGTTTTCGAATTCGGTGGTCGCCACCACGCCGTCGTACCAGCTCGCGGGATTGCCACCGGGCCGCGCCGATCTTTCCTCCGGCTTTGGCGGGGGCGCGTGGCCCGATGCATCGGGAAACACCTGTAACCCCGTACTTTGCACAGCTTTGATTTCGCCCCGGATGAAAAACGCCCCCATCCCGTAAAACACCGGCTGGCCCTTGTAGATCTCGATCCCCCGTAAAGAGTGGGGACCGCCCCCCATGATCACGTCCGCGCCGGCGTCTACGCACTGGTGGAACAGCTTGATCAGAAAGTCCGGCGGCGGGGGCGTGTCGTCATCATCGCCGGTGGAGCTCTGGTGAGCGTGAATGGTGAACACGACCAAGTCGGCCTGTTGTTTGGCCTCGCGCACGCTCTTGAGCAGTCCAGCCTCGTCGTAGAGGTCCATGTCGTAATGCAGTCCGCGCTGGTCGGAGACCCGGTATATCTCGCCGCCGAAGCTTACGTCGCGAGCATCAGGGGCCGGCGCGGGCTCAAGCGGCGAAGCGAGCTGCGTCGCCAATTTGCGGATGACCGCCATCTCGTCGGCCGTGACCAGAGTGATCTTCCGCGTGCGCAGAATACTGATCCCAGGCCGCGCTGGAACGTCATCCGTCGGATCATTGGCGCCGGCGTTGGGCTTGAACGAGGATGTCGTGGAAATCAACGCCACGCGGCCCTTGGCAGTATCAAGATATCCGGCGCGCCTGGCCTCTTGCAAGTCGCGGCCGCCGCCGGCGTGTGCGAGGCCGACCTCGTCCAGCAACCGCTGCGACTCCAGCAAGCCCTCCACGCCCCAGTCGCTGGAGTGATTGTTCGCCACCGAGACCATGCCGACCCCCATGGCCTTCATGTCCTTTCCCAGCGAGGCCTCGCCCCATAGCAGCCCCCCGTCTTCACCGTGGCCCTTGAACGTCGCCAGGTCGAAACAGACGCCCTCCCGATTGGCGATCGTCAGGTCGCCGCTCTTGATCAACCGATAGACCTTCTGCAACTCGGGATCGGGGCTATCTGCCAGCGGGTGGGAGTAAAGCAGGTCGCCCAGCGCCACGAGCTTGAAATCGCCCTTCAGACTGCTCGGCCTGCGCGGTTCGCGCAGGAAATCTTGCGGTTCGTTTGATGGGCCCGGCGCCGTTTGAGCCGAGCCGGCGCTTGCGGCGAAAATCAGGGCCGCCGCGCCTGTACCCATGAACTGGCGGCGCGAACGGTTGGCGGTGCTCATCAGAATTTCCTTAGTGGAACAGGTCTGCGAAATGACTTGGGCTTGGTCCGGCGCCTGGTCGCGGCGCCCCGTTCGAGGACGCGCGTCATGGACGGCTCAAAACCTGGATCAACCGCTCAACGTCCTCCGGGCTGTTGTAGACCGAGGGCGAGATGCGGATGCGGTTGTCATAGGTCGAGATGCTGATGTGCTCGGCCGCTAGGCGCGCGTCGAAACGCTGAGCGGCGCCTTGGGCGGCGAAGGCGACGATTGGCGTGCGCGAACCTTGCGGCGTGAGCGATATGAAGCCGTGGCCGGGCAGAACCGCCTGTAGATGGTCGATCAGGGGCTGGCGATGCCTCGCGATCGCGTCCACGCCCAGGTTCAACACATAGTCCAGCGAGGCCGACGCGATAGCCAAAGCGCCCCAGGCCGGCGTGCTCACCTCGAAAAGGCCGACCGCGTCGGAAGCGAGCTTATAGGCGCCCAGCGCTGGCCCCGGCGTCTCGAAGGGAAAAACGTGGCTGTCCTGGCTCCGCACCTGACGCCAGCCCACCTCGGGACGGGTCAATCGGTCGAGCCGGTCGCGCCGCACGTAGAGGAAGGCCGCGCCGAAGTCGGCCATCAGCCACTTGTAGGTTCCGCAACAGGCGAAATCGACGCCGCTGGCCTTGACGTCCACGGGAACCGCGCCAGCGGCCTGCACGAGGTCGGCATAGACAAGGACGCCGCGCGCGTGGGCCAGGGCGCAGAGCTCGGCGAGGTCGTATTCGAAACCGGTGTAGCCCGAGACCAACGACACCGCGATCAGCCGGGTCTGGTCGGTGATCAGGCGGCGGATATCGGCCAAATCAATGGCCCCGCCCTTCGGCCGCGCCACTGCCACATAGGCGCCGCGCCGGGCCATCTCGCCATAGAGGGCCAGCGATGCATCATAGTGCAGCGCGTCGGTGACCACCCCCGCCCCCGGGCCGGCGCCCAAGGCGGCGTTGACCAGATTTTCGCCCACCAGCGTGCTCGGCACGACGGCTATATCGGCAGGGTCGGCGTTAATCAGCCGGGCGAACCGCTCTACCGCCCCTCGCCGCGGATTTTGCCGGGGACTGACAGCCTGTGGTCCCGTAAGGCGGGCCGCGAGGTAGGCTTCGCCCGCCGCAGCCGCGAAACGCCCGAGCGGGTGCGTGAAGGCCGCGTCCAGATAGACCCCGTCGAAGGGAAAATCGGACCTGCCCTGGGCGGCGGCGCCCACGGCGCTGGCCGCCGTAGGCAAGAGGGCTCCGGCGGCAATAATCGCACGTCGAGACGGCTGCATACAGGGCGAACTCCCCTACGGATTCACGATCGGCAACTGAACGGCGCTCGGCATCGCGGGATCGTGGAACACGCTTTGCGTCGCCTTGCGGTAATCGCCTGGCTTGGCGTTGAAGATATTGGGCACATAGGTCTGGGGATTCCGATCGTAGACAGGAAACCAGGTCGACTGGATCTGAATCATGATCCGATGCCCCTTGTCGAAGACATGATCTGTCATTGGCAGGGGAAAGCGAAAATCCTCCGCCTTGCCGGGCGTCAACGGAGCCGGCCGGTCGAACCCCTGGAGGTAGCGGCCCCGGAAAATGTCCATAGTGAGCGGCAATTGGTAGCCGCCGAGGTCCTGGTCCGCCATCTCGTCCGGATAAACATCGATCAGCTTGACCACGAAGTCGCTGTCCGATCCGGTGGTCGCGGCGAACAGTTGGACCCGGGGCTGGCCGAAGATGTGCACCGGCGCATCGAGCGGCTCGGTCTCATAGGTCAGCACATCGGGCCGTTGGCTGGCGAACCGCTGGTCGGCGATCAGCGAGGTCTTCCAGGAGTCCGACTTTCCCGCGAAGAAGAAGGGGCGCGAGAGCACCCCGACCGGCTTGGCAGGGTCGGATACATAGTCGTCGCGCTGCGCCTCTTCCGCCGTTGGCGGTGCAAAGGACGCCCGCTCGCCGCTGTGCAGATAGAGCGATGCGGTCGCGGCCGGAATATCGGCGGATCGTCGCCATCCTCCGCCCTCACCCGTCGCGTAGCTGATCACCGCCGGCCACACCGACGGCTTGGCGCCATCCTTCAGATGCGCGTCAAGGAAGGGCTTGATCACGTCGCGTCGGGCGTGAGCGGCGGTATCCTCATCGAACTTGATCGCCCCCAGACTGGAGCCGTCGCCCAGGACGCCCATGTGCGACCAGGGGCCGAGGAGCAGCGACACCTTGTGATCTTTATCGAGGGGATGAAGCGCGCGGAACACGGCCGCCGCTCCATACTGGTCCTGCTCATCGTACATGCCGTCGACCAACAGCATGGGAACGGTGATCGGATGGGCCGCCAGGACACGGTCCAAGGCCTGGTTCCGCCACCAGTCGTCATAGGCGGGATGGGCGATAAAGCGTTGAGCGGCGGGAAACACGTCCAGCCCATAGCGCCGCATATAGTCGCCCGCCGAGCCGCTCTGCAGCATGCGGGCATAGAGGTCCACCACGCCAGTCGCCGGGGACGGACCCTGCTCCTTATTGGCCAGAATGATGGGCAGGACGCCCAGGGTGATTTGCCGGAAGGCGCCCTGGTGGAACCAGTCGTCACCCATCCAGACATCGACCATCGGATTGATCGGGACCACCGCCTTAAGCGCGGGATGGCCGCTCATGGCGGCCATCAGGGTGGTGAATCCGTTGTAGGAGCCCCCCATCAACCCCACCGCGCCGTTGCCCTCCGGTACGTGGTGCGTCAGCCATTCGATGGTGTCGTAGGTGTCGGTGGCGTGATCGATTCCCGTGGAATTCAGCGGGCCGGTCAATGGGCGGTTGGTTACATACACGCCCTCGGACCGGTAACGCCCGCGCACATCCTGCCAGACCAGTATGTAGCCGTCTTCCACATAGGGCGCGTCAGACGAGGACACCCGCTCGGCAAGGTGTTGGCTGGAACTGTGCGCGGCGTTGCTGTCGGCCCCGTAAGGGGTTCGCTCCATCAGGATGGGGCCGCGGGTGACGCCCCTTTTCATCACGATGAGGGTGTAGAGCTTTACCCCATCGCGCATCGGAATCATGACTTCCCGCCGCACATAGTCCGTCTCGGCGGTGGCGGCCTTGTAGTCGGGCGCGAGGTCCGACTTGAGGGTGTCGACCGGGGCGCCTTCCGCCCGAACGGCCCCGCCCGCCGCGGTCAGCAGAAGCGAGAGCAGCAGGACAAACCTTGTCCCACTTCTCCGCACCTCGCGGAGAGGCCTTGCGAGGAAGGCAAGGCGCGCGCGCCACAAATCAGACCGTTCGATCAAAACCGGCACGCGCGCCCTCTAGTTTCAGTTAGAACTTCGCCTGCAGCGTCGCCCCAAATGTCAGCGGTTGGATCACGGTGACCGTGTACTGGTCCAAGGTCCGCGCCAAACTCAGCGGCGACGCCGAGTTGATGCCGCGGGAATTGGTGAGGTTCTTAATGAAGGCCGTCACCGAATAGGTCCCGTTGTCCAACCCTGCATGCAGGTTGACGACACTGTAGGCCGGCAGACCGACCCGCGGGATCGTGATGCTGTTTTCGAAATCCGAAGCCCGATCGCCGAAATAGCTGTAGTCGCCGCCGACCGAGGGCATCCAACCGTCCAAGTCTCTTTCGAAGTCATAATTGATCGAGACCTGGCCAGCCACACGTGGAGAATAAGGCAGCCGGCTGCCCGACGGCGCGTAGATGTCGTTGGCGGCGTTC
>Ga0302314_10018523_pt1 | contig 11611 bp, 11 predicted proteins | sample III_Palsa_N2_3_FD_200533 | JGI IMG/M metagenome (GOLD analysis project Ga0302314, IMG submission 200533) | Peat permafrost microbial communities from Stordalen Mire near Abisko, Sweden - III_Palsa_N2_3 | ecosystem: Environmental > Terrestrial > Soil > Palsa > Peat permafrost | place: Sweden... | reverse complement strand
TGGTACTGGCTTTGATTCTTGCTTCCACAGGAATCGGAAAATAATTCGGCATCTCGTCCATCCACATCTAGATCGTGAAGTCCGCATTCGGGCCGCCGCCGCAATCGACGCCGGCGGCGCGGGCGCGCTGGCACAGATCCTCGATGGAGATTGCGTCGAGCCGCGCCATCACTTCATCCTGCAGCGAGGCGATGAGAGGTGTAACGATACGCGTGCCGAGCTCGGAGCGCGGCTCGGCGCTCTCGTTCTCCTCGTCGTCGATGGCCTCCGCCACGCGCACCACGTCGCCGATGGAAATGCGCCGGCGCTCGCGCGCCAGGCGGTAGCCGCCGCGCGGTCCGCGCACGCCCTTGAGCACGCCGGCGCGCACCAATTGCTGCATGACTTGTTCGAGATAGCGCTGCGGCACGCCCTGGCGCGCGGTGATCTCCTTGGCCTGCACCGGCTCGGGCCGCGCGTTGAACGCGATGTCGATCACCGCTTCGAGCGCCAGCAGGGTTTTACGCGAAAGCTTCAGCATGGTTCACGCTTGTTTCAATTTGTAGCCGGTGGAACCGAAGCCGCCCGCTCCACGTTCGCTGGCCGGCAATTCGGACACCTCGTTCAATTGCGCCTGCTCGCAGCGCGCGATGACGAGTTGTGCGATCTTCATGCCGCGCGTGATCGCAAACGCCACGTTTCCGTGATGGATCAGGATCGCCTTCACTTCGCCGCGATAGTCGCTGTCGATGGTGCCCGGCGCGTTGAGCACCGTGATGCCGTGATGAAGCGCCAGTCCCGAACGCGGCCGCACCTGCGCTTCGTATCCAATCGGCAATGCGATGGCGATGCCGCAGGGCACGGCCAAGCGCGCGCCCGGCTTGAGCTCGATCTCGCCATCGATAGCGGCGAGAAGATCGAGGCCGGCCGAGCCTTCGGTCGCATATTGCGGCAAGGGAAGGTCGGCGGCGTGCGGGAGCCGCTGGATCGCGAGCTTCATGCCGCTTTGCCTTTCAACGCCTGCGCGATGCGGGCGGCGAGGCGCGCGCCCACTTCGGTCTTGTCGAGTTGCGGCCAATCCTCGACGCCGGCTTCGGTGATGAGATGCACCGTGTTGCGGTCGCCGCCCATCACGCCGGTGTGCGGGCTCACATCGTTGGCGACGATCCAGTCGCAACCCTTCTTTGTACGCTTGGCCTGTGCATGAGCCACGACATTCTCGGTCTCGGCGGCAAAGCCGATCACAAGGCGCGGGCGATGCGCGCCATGCGCGATGGCGGCGAGGATATCGGGGTTCTGCGCTAGCTTGATGTCGGGAGCGCTCGCATTATCGCGCTTCTTCATCTTGTTGTTGGCGACGGTCTGCGGCCGCCAATCGGCGACGGCGGCGGTGAACACCGCGACATCGGCGGGCAGCGCGCTTTCGCAAGCCGCGAGCATCTCGCGCGCGGTTTCGACCTTCACCAGCTTCACGCGGCCCGGCGCCGCGATCTCGACCGGTCCGGAAACCAGCGTCGTCGTCGCGCCGGCCTGCGCCAGCGCATCGGCAATCGCATAGCCCTGCTTTCCCGAGGATTGGTTGGAAAGAAACCGCACCGGATCGAGCGGCTCGCGCGTCGGTCCGGCGGTGACCAGCGCTTTCATTCCAGAAAGCGGACCGGGCGCGGCGAGTGAGGCCTCGATGGCGGCGACGATCTCCAGCGGCTCGGCCATGCGCCCTGGTCCGAATTCGCCGCAGGCCATCTCGCCGTCGTTCGGTCCGACGAAGATCGTGCCGTCGGCCTTCAGCGTCTTGAGATTTCTCTGTGTCGCCGGATGGTTCCACATCCGCACATTCATCGCCGGCGCCATCAGCACCTGTTTGTCTGTTGCGAGCAGCGCCGTGGACGCAAGATCGTTCGCATGCCCGTTCGCGAGCTTTGCCATCAGATCGGCTGTCGCCGGCGCTACGACGACGAGGTCGGCCGCGCGCGAAAGCTCGATATGGCCCATCTCGGATTCGTCGGTCAGGCTGAACAGGTCCTGGAACACTTTCTCGCCGGTCAGCGCCGAGACGGAGAGCGGCGTGACGAACTCGGCGCCGGCAGGGGTGAGGATCGCGCGCACATCCGTGCCGCGCCCTTTCAGCAAACGGATCAACTCAAGGGACTTGTAGGCCGCGATGCCGCCGCCGATGATGACCAACACGCTTTTGCCGCGCATGCGCAAACCCCGGGGCGGATAATCCCGCACTTTGGGGGACTTTATACAGAACAACGAGTGCGAAGTGTAGTTCTTTGCACCAGGGAGCCAAACCCATGAATGTTCAGGTTAAAAACGACTTACCGCCATTCAAGCCGCTGGCCCAGAAGCCGCCATCCATCGCGGTCGAGCGCCGGGCGGACGGCACGGTCTATCTGAATTCCAAGCATCCGCTAGGTGCGATGCACCGCTCGATCCCGCATCTGCTGGAGGAAAAGGCCGGGGCTCACCCCGAGCGAAACTATATCGGCGAGCGCCAAACTTTACCCAACGGAAAGCTCGGCGACTGGCGCTACATCACCTATGGCGAGATGAACGTGCGCGCCAACGCCGTCGCCCAGGCGCTGCTGACGCGCGGGCTCGGCCCCGATGCGCCGCTGATGGTGATCTCGGGCAATTCGATTGCGCATGCCGTGATGATGCTGGGCGCGATGAAGGCGCGCGTGCCGGTTGCGCCGGTCTCGGTCGCCTATTCGCTGATGTCGGGCGATCACGGCAAGCTGCGCCACGTCTTCGAGACGACGAAGCCGAAAATGATCTTCGCCGAGCAGGGCCCGGTCTATGCCCGCGCGCTGGCGGCGCTGCCGCTCGACGGCGTGGAGATCGTCACCGTGATGCCAATCCCGGATCGCGCGACGACGTCGTATGAAGATCTGCTGCGCACCAATGCCGGCCCGGCGGTCGCGGCCGAGATGGACAAGATCGACCATTCCACCGTCGCGAAATATCTTTTCACTTCGGGTTCCACGGGAATGCCCAAGGGCGTGATCCAAAACCACGGCATGATGTGCGCGGTGGTCGCCGCGACCGAGGCGCTGCGCACCGAGGAAGCGGATCCGAACGAGATTCCGCAGAGCCTGGAATGGATGCCGTGGAACCACATCTCCGCCGGCAATATCGGCTTCAACGGAAACCTCAACGCCGGCGGCACCGTGCATCTCGACGCCGGCAAGCCGCTGCCCGGCATGTTCGAGGAGACGATCCGCAATTTGCGCGAGGTTTCGCCGCTGGTGTTCGGCAGTGCGCCTATCGCCTTCGGCTGGCTCGCCGATGCGATGGAACGCGATCCGGAACTGCGCGACCGTTTCTTCTCCAAGATGCGCTACGTGGGTTACGGCGGCGCGACCCTCAGCCAGGACATCTATGAGCGCTTCCAGGCGCTGTCGATTGCGTCCACCGGGATGCGCATCCCACTCACCACCATGTATGGCGCGACGGAGACGCAAGGCATCACCGTGGTGCATTGGGTGACGGAGCGCGTCGGCCTGATCGGCCTGCCGCTGCCCGGCATCACGCTCAAGCTCGTGCCCAACGGCACCAAGCTCGAAGTGCGCGTCAAGGGCCCGACGGTGACGCCGGGTTATCTCAAGCGTCCCGACCTCACCAAGGCCGCGTTCGACGAGGAGGGATTCTATTCGCTTGGCGACGCCGCGAAATTCGTCGACGAGAACGATCCCGAAAAGGGCCTGGTGTTCGACGGCCGCGTTACCGAGGATTTCAAGCTCGATTCCGGCACCTGGGTTTCGGCCGGAACCTTGCGCGCGCAAGCCGTCGCCGCCACCTCGCCGCTGATCCAGGATTGCGTGGTCTGCGGCCAGGACAAGCCGTTCGTGGCGCTGCTGGCGTGGCCGAACGTCGCGGCCGCGAAGGCGATCATCGGCGATGACGCGCCATCCGACCCGGCCGCCATCGTGGCGCATCCGAAGTTGCGCGAAGCGGTCGCCGCGAAATTCGCCGCGCACAACAAGGCGGCGTCCGGCACCTCCTCGCGCATCAAGCGCGTAATCCTGATGACCGAGCCGCCCTCGGTCGACGGCCACGAGATCACCGACAAGGGCTACATCAACCAGCGCGCCACGATGGAGCGGCGCAAGGCTTTGGTCGACAAGCTCCACGCCAATCCGGCGGCGGCGGATGTGATCGAGATCTGAGGGGCCATGAAAATGCGATTGCTGATACTCGTCGCGCTGGTTTTCGGCGCGACGGCACTGACGCCCGCGCTGGCCGGAGAGGTTCGCTTTCCGGAAAGCGGTTATCCGCAGTTCACGTTCCAGATTCCGGACGACTGGGCCGCGAAGCTGGACGACAGCGGAAACATGATCGTCACCTCCGCCGACCATTCCACTGCGCTGTCGCTCTCGCTCGCGGATTTCGGCGGCACGTTGGACGAGGTGGCGAACGGCGCCACGAAGGCCGCCGGAGCCAACCCGCCGAGGCACGGGGAAGCCACGACGGTCTCGGGCTATGGCGGTAATTTCTATTACAGCACGATGTCCACCCCGTCCGGCGTCCACGCCAATCTGAAGATGGTCGTGGTCAAGATTGACGCCAGCCATGTCGGCGTGTGCACGTTGATCTATATCGACGGCATGACCGACGACCAGACGGCGCGGGCCAACACTGTCATGAACAGCCTGACTCTGGCCGCGGCGCCCTGATATTAACCTGCCGCTTACCAAGCCGCGCGCATACTCGCGGCATGAGAACCGGCGATCTTTGCCATCTGGCGGCGGAACTGGCGGCGGAGCACGGCCCGAACGCGCTCGATTACGCGCGCCGCGCCGTCGTCGAATTCGAGAACGCCGGCGCGATGGACCGCGCGCAATTCTGGTTCGTCATGTCCATCCTGCTCGACGACATCGCCACCCAGCGCCTCGATCCGGAACTGCCCCTCGTCTTCCACTAAGACGCTCGGGCTTCCCATCTCGCAAATCCAAAAGATTGTCATCCCGGTCAAGCGATGCGTTTGCATCGCGCAGAGCCGTGACCCATTGGGACGTGTCTCCGGTCCCGGCTCTCGCTTCGCTCGGCCGGGATGACAATGCAGGCTGGTTTCGGTTGAGATCGTCGCGCTTGCGCCGTCCCCGCCCCCGTGCACACTTGGCGGGCCTGCACACAGAGGTTTGCCGTGCCGCTCGATCCCATGTTGAAGGCGTTTCTCGATCAGATGGCCGCGATTCCGGGGCCGAAGATGTGGGAGATTCCGCCGCCCGCCGCGCGCGAAGCGTTCGCCGGCATGATGCAGCTCGTCGGTCCGAAAGACGTTCCCATCGGCAAGGTGCAGAACATCGTCATGCCCGGACCGGGCGGCGATCTCGCGCTTCGCATCTATACGCCGGTCGCCGCCAGGAGCGAGCCGCTGCCGACGCTCGTGTACTTCCACGGCGGTGGTTACGTGATCGGCAATCTCGACACCCATGACGGACTCTGCCGGATGTTCGCGAACGCGGCCAATATCCGCGTCATCGCGGTCGATTACCGGCTCGCGCCCGAGCACAAATTCCCCGCCGCCATCGAGGACGCTTATGCGGCGGTCTGTTGGATCGAGACCAACGCCGCCGAACTCGGCGTCGATGCCAATCATGTCGCGGTCGGCGGCGATTCCGCCGGCGGCGGGATCGCCGCGGCGCTTTCGCTGATGGCTAAGGAAAAGGGCGCGCCGAAGATCGCGTTCCAGATGCTGCTCTTCCCGATGACGCAGGTGGGCGGCAAGACGAAATCGCTGCTCGAATTCGCAGCTGGCTATTTCCTCGAGCTCGCGACGCTCGAATGGTTCTACGACCATTACGGCGCGGCGTCGGACGTCGACCGCAACGACCCGCGCATGTCGCCGCTGCTCGCCAAGGGTTTTTCCGGGCTGCCGCCGGCCTACATCATGGTGGCCGGTTTCGATCCGCTGCATGACGAGGGCGTCGCCTATGGCGAGAAGCTGCGCTCGGCCGGCGTCAGCGTGGCGCTCGCCGACTATTCCGACATGGTCCACGATTTCATCTATCTGCAGTCTGTGTTGCCGCAAGCGCCCGAGGCGATGAAGGCCGCGGCCGCGGCGCTCAAGGCTGCGTTGTCGGCGGGATGAGTTTGCCCGGGTTGAGGATGCCTTCGGGGTCGAGCGTCTGCTTGATTGCGCGCAAGACCGCGATGCCCAGATCGCCTTTCTCCTTTGCGATCCAGGGCAGGTGATCCTCGCCCACGCCATGGTGATGACTGATCGTGCCGCCATTGGCCGCGATGGCGTCGGAGGCGGCGGTTTTGATGGCGCGCCACTGCGCGATCTCGCCATCGAGCGCGCGCGGGAAGATGTACGTGAAATAAAGGCTGGCGCCGTCGGGATAGGAATGGCTGACATGGCACATGACGATGCCGCGCGCGCCGGGCCGCGGCGCGGTTTCGCCGATGGATTTCTCCAACGCCGCGCGCACTGCCACGTATAGCCCGTCGAGCTTCGACCAGCTTGTCGCGGTCTCCAGCGTGTCGACGCCGACGCCGCGATCCATCAGCGGATCGCGCAGGTAAGGACCGTGGAAACGGCCTTCATACCAGCGCTTGCCGGGGCCGCCGCCGGCCGAAATCGCGCCGAGACGTTTGGCGATTGCTGCGAAGCGCTTGCGCGACTGGCGCACCTCGATTTCGCCGCCTTCGAAACCGGCGATCAGCATCGCGGCGTTGTCGGTGAAGCCGCGCGCTTCCAGATAGGCACCGGTCAGGCGGCTCATGAGGTCCAGCCTGCGGCCGACGGCGCCGAAAGCGCGATAGAAGCGCATTTCCTCCGCGTCCGACAGGCGCAGCATCGCGACGGACAGGCCTTCCTGCGTCGCCTGGCGGATGGCGGCGATGCCGGTGGCGAAATCGCGAAACAGATAGCCGCGATAATCCTTCGCGGCAGGAACGGGCTTCAGGCGGAACGTCGCCTCGGTCACCACGCCGAACACACCTTCCGATCCGATGGCGAGATCGGCGAGGCGTGGGCCGGCGGCCGACGCCGGGAAGCCTTCCGTCGCAAGAAGCCCGCACGGCGTCGCCAGCTTCGCGCCGACCAGCCAGTCCTGCGGCCGGCCGTAGCGGCGCGATTGCTGGCCGGCGCCGCGATGGGCGATCCAGCCGCCGAGCGTGGAGAACTCGAAGGATTGCGGGTAATGGCCGAGCGTCAGGCCCTTCGCCGCCAGCGCTTTTTCGAGAACGGGACCGTAGATGCCGGCTTCCGCCGTCGCGGTCAGGGAAACCGTGTCGATGTCCACGACGCGATCCATGCCCGACAGATCGAGCGTGACGACCGCGCGGAGCGATCCTTTCGAAGCGGAGACGCCGCCGACCACGCTGGTGCCGCCGCCATAGGGCACGACCGCGATGCCCGCTTCGCTGGCGTAAGCGAGCACAGCCAGCACTTCGTCGGCGCCGCGCGGATAGAGGACCGCGTCGGGCGCGAGCGAGAGATCGCCGGCGCGCAGCCGCAGCAGATCGTGATAGGAGCGACCGAGCGCATGGAAGGCGCGCTCGTATTTGTCCTCGCGTACGCGGTCGGCGCCGAGCAACGCGGTGAATTTCTCGATGTCCGCGGGAATGAGTCGCGAGTCCGTCAGCGCGATCTCGTCGAGCGGCCTGGCCGGCGTGGCCAGCAGGCTGGGCATGCCGAGCTGGGTAGCGAGCCAGGTCCACACCTCCTCCCGCGCGGCGAGGGGATTCTTGAAACCCGCGGCTCCCCAGCCGTTCCATTGAATCTTGCTGCGGTCGGCGCTCATGGCGTCAGTCTAGCAGCAGGCGAGGGCTCAACCGCGCACATTGAGGGCGCGTGGTAAAATTTCGAAGGTCGCGGGCAGGCGGCCGGCGCTTTCGCCGTCGACCTCGATCAGCACGGGCCGCCCGCGGGTTTCCGCCACCGGCACGGCCACGATCGTGCGACCGCGCAAGGCCCGCACGGCCGGGTTTTTCAGATGCTCGCCGGTGTAGATCAGCTTCATGTCGGCCATGGCGCGGCTCTTGGGCTGGCCGCCCATGACGATGACATCGAACAATCCGTCGTCCAGCCGCGCATTCGGCGCGACCCGCATGCCGCCGCCGAAATATTGGCCGTTGGCGACGGCGACGGTGGAGATGCTCGCGATCTCGTCGAAATCCCCGTCGACGCGGATGCGCACGGTGCGGTCGCGATAGGACAGCATGCCGGCCAGGCTGTGGAAGGCGAAGGCGAAGGTGCCGCCGAACAGCTTGGCGACGCGCGCGCGGTTGACCTTGTCCACGATCACGCCCGACATTCCGAACGAGCCGATATTGGCGAAGTAGCGCGTCACCGGCTCGCCTTTGCGCGACAGGCAATTCAGCTTTCCGATGTCGATCGGCCTGGCGCTGGCATCCTTCAGCCGCGCGATCGCCGCGGCCCAGCCGGGCGCGATGCCGAAGCTCTTGCGGAAATCGCCGCCGGTGCCGCTGGTGACGAAGCCGAACACCGCGTCGGGCGCGATCGGTCCCTCGGCGTCGAAGAAGCCGTTGACCGCCTCGTTGATCGTGCCGTCGCCGCCGACCGCGACGATCTCGTGATGGCCCTCGCGCAGCGCCGCGCGCACCAGCGCGGTCGCATCGCCGCGGCGCCTTGTGGCGGCGACCGACATCAGCGGAAAGGCGGCACGCAACGCGCGCTCGATGGACGGCCATTCGCGCCCCGTGCGGCCGCCGCCCGAGCGCGGATTGACGATGACGAAGGCCGTCATGCGCTCCCCGCGATCTGGAACGTTCGCGCCACAGCGTCGATCTCGCGCTGCCTGCGCGCGCCGTCCCAGCCGAGTTCGCTTGCCATCAGATCCGCCGTTTTCGCCAGCGCCTCCACGCCCGGATCGCCGAGCTGGCCGATGCCGGTGCGCCGCAGCACCACGTCGCCCAGCGTCATCGCCATTTCCTCGCGCATCGCGAACAGAACCTGCGCGCCGATATCGCCGGTCGTGCCGATCGGCGCCAGAAGATCGGGCCGGTTGCCGGCGGTCTCGAGCATCGCGTCCAGCCGCGTTCCGTACAGCCGGCCGAGATGCTCCGTGGCGAGTTGCGGACGGTCCTTCTTCGCGGATTCGAAGAACGCGGCGCGCCGCGCGATGTTGCCACCCGGCAGCCGCGCCGTTGCCGTCGTGCATTGCTTGGTGTTGGCGTTCAGTTTTTCGACGATGGTGTCCGTGACCTTGCGCGCCAGATCGCGCGAGGTCGTGAATTTTCCGCCGATGGCGGAGAGCAGCCCCTCCGCACCGTCGTCCTTGCCATGATCGATCAGCTCGGCGCGGCGGCTGGCATCATAGGTATCGCCCGAGCCGTCATCGACCAGCGGGCGCAGCCCGGCGTAGAAATGGCGCACGTCGGAACGCTTCAGATGCGCCGTCGGCAGGTTCGCATCGATGAAGCCAAGGAAATCGGCGATGTCGGCTTCCGTCACGCCGACATCGTCGGGCGCGCCGTGGAATGCCGTATCGGTGGTGCCAAGCAAAGACATGCCGCGCCACGGCAGCACGAAGAAATGTCCGCCGCCGGCCGCGACCGTCAGTGCATCCGTGCGCGTCATCGGCGGCACGATGAGATGGATGCCTTTGGCGCGGAGCAATTTGTGCGTCGTCGGCTTGCCCAGCGCCTGATTGAGAAAGATGTCGGCCCACGGCCCGGCCGCCAGCAGCGTCAGTTTCGCGCGAATCTCGATCTCGCCGCCGCCGAAGGCCTCGCGCGCAACCGCGCCTTCGATGCGTCCGTCGCGGATCAGCAATTTCTCCGCCGCGACGTAGTTCGCCACTGCCGCACCATGCAGCGTTGCATGGATGATGCATTCGAGCGCGAGGCGCTCCGGCGAATACATCTGCGCGTCGTAATAACGAAACGTCCCTTCGAAACCGGGCGCGTCGAGCATCGGTTCTTCGGCAATCGCCTTGCGTTTGTCTTGCCATTCATGTCCCGGCAGGCGCTCGGCCGGATCGTCGAGCCAGCCGCGGTCGAAAGACAGCACATCATAAAGCGAGAGCCCCGCGCTCAACGTCGCGCGCGCTTTCCAGCCCGCGTTGTAGAGCGGCACGAGAAAGGGCAGCGGCTGCACCAGATGCGGCGCGATGCGCTGCCAGATGCGGCGCTCGCGCAGCGACTCGCGCACCAGCCCGATCTCGAAATTGCGCAGGTAGCGCAGCCCGCCATGGATCAGCTTGGAATTGTGCGCGCTGGTGGCGCCGGCGAAATCGCCCTTCTCGATCAGCGCCACCGAGAGCCCGCGCAACGCCGCGTCGCGCGCCACGCAGGCGCCCGTCACCCCGCCGCCGATGACGAGCAGGTCGAAGCGTTCGTTGGCGAGGCGGAGGAGATCGCGGCGCATGGTGCAAATCTTCTAGAGCATCTCGAGTTCAAGCGTAACCACTATGCTTGACTGTCATCCCGGGCGAGCGCCGTAGCGCGAGACCCGGGACCCATCGGGAAAGCGGCGCGATGGGTCCCGGCTCGCGCGATGCTCGCGCATCGCTTGGCCGGGATGACAATTGGATTTGATTCAAGCAAAAGGAAAAATGCTCTAAGCAGACCGGTATTGAAAGTCGATCAGATAGACGTTCTCGCCCGAACCGTGCTTAGCGATTTTCAGCAGATCGACCACGCCCTGAAACCCCGAACGCCGCGCCAGCGCCGGCGTGATGTCGCCAAGCGCGATCTGGCGGATCGCTCTCACTTCCACGAAGCCTGGGCCCAGCGGATAGCGCCCGCCGACCTTCACGCGCGGGCTCTTCCAGATCCGCACGCTGCAGGTCACCTCGCCGCGCATGACCGGCTCGCGGAGCCGTTTTGTGAAAGTCATCGCTTGGGCGCCCGCGCTTTCGTCTGCTAAGCTTGGCCGAAACGCCATCCCAGGGGAATACCGATGCCACAGATCAAGGCCAACGGAATCGACATCGAATACGAGACTTTCGGGCGCAAAAGCGACCCGGCGCTGCTGCTGATCATGGGCTTTTCGGCGCAGCTCACCATGTGGCCGGTCAAGTTCTGCGAGGGGCTCGCGGCGAAGGGCTTCTTCGTCATCCGTTTCGACAATCGCGACATCGGCAAATCGACTCATCTCAGCCATCTGGGCACGCCCAATATCGGCGAGACGATGGCCGCGCTGATGAGCGGAAAATCGGTCAGCGCGCCCTATCAGCTCGACGACATGGCGGCGGATGCCGTGGGCCTGCTCGACGCGCTCGGCATCGACAAGGCCCATATCGTCGGCGCCTCGATGGGCGGGATGATCGCGCAGGTCGTAGCCGCGAAATATCCGCAGAAAACGAAAAGCCTGGTCTCGATCATGTCGACGACTGGAAATCGCAGCCTGCCGCAGGCCAAGCCCGAAGCGATGGCCGCGCTCACCACGCCGCCGGCCAGCGACAGCCTCGCCGATCGCATCGCGGCGGGTTTGAAGACCTGGCGCGTCATCGGCAGTCCCGGCTATCCGGCGAGCGACGAAGAGCTCACCGCTGTGGTCACCGAAGCCGCGACGCGCGCGCCTTACGATCCGGCCGGTGTCGGCCGCCAGATGGTGGCCATCGTCGCCGCGTCGCCGCGCAACGATCTGCTGAAAAGCGTGCGTGCGCCTACGCTGGTGATCCACGGCGCCGACGATCCGCTGATCCCGGTC
>Ga0302314_10018522_pt1 | contig 11611 bp, 9 predicted proteins | sample III_Palsa_N2_3_FD_200533 | JGI IMG/M metagenome (GOLD analysis project Ga0302314, IMG submission 200533) | Peat permafrost microbial communities from Stordalen Mire near Abisko, Sweden - III_Palsa_N2_3 | ecosystem: Environmental > Terrestrial > Soil > Palsa > Peat permafrost | place: Sweden... | reverse complement strand
GCCGGGAGGGGGGCCTCGGCTCCCCGCAAACCTCCTCATTGTGTTCGCCAAGCCCCGGCGCCGGTCGAGGTTCGGCGAACATGCCCTCCGGCCCCAGCGCGAAGCGGCCCGGCAGCGTGCGTTGCGCGCCGCCCTCGTCCACCGTGACGAAGTAGTCCCGGGCCTTCAGGTGCGCGCTGGCCAGCAGGTCGGCCATGGTGTTGACGGGGGCCAGAAGCAGCCCTCGCGTCACGGCCTCCCGCTCCAGGTCGGCCTTGGTCCGGGAGGTAAGGAAAGCGGCGACGGCGTCGCGGGCGGCCGCGATCTCGGGCTCGAGCGGGTCGCCTGGAGCGGGGCGAAGCGGGATCGTCGTCCAGTCCCAGCCGTCGAAGCGGCCTGGCAGGGCGCCTTGCGCCCTCATCCATGCAAAGAGGGCGTTGCTGCGCAGGCCGAACGGTCCGCCGCCGAGGGTCAGTTCCACCAGCCCATCCGCCACACGCCACTTGGGCCCCCGAAGCGGCAGTTCGCCGTCCGGCTGGCCAGGCGGACGAACCGAGCGCGGGATCAGCGTATAGCCGTCGTGGCCCACGGCGGCGGCGGCGATGAAGGAGAGCGTGGTCGGGGTGACGCTCTGCTGGACAGAAATGTCGACCCTCTGGCCGCGGCCGGTGATTTGGCGGGCGCAGAGGGCGATCAAGGCCGCCGCGGCGGCGTCGGCGGCCCCGTGAAGCCAGGCCTGCGGGACGCTGATCCGCAGCGGCGGCCCCTCGACGTCGCGGTGGGGAAACAGCGCTCCGCCCGCCGCCCACAGGGTCAGGTCGGAGGCGGCCCAGTCGCGCTTGGGACCATCGGATCCGAACGGCGTGACCGAGACGCAAACGAGCCGGGGAAACGCGTCCGTCAGGGACGGGTGGTCCAGCCCCAGCCGCGCCATCCGCCCCGGCTCCGCGCAATCGATCAGGATGTCGGCGTCCGCCAGGAGGCCATGCAGCCGCGCCCGGCCCTCCGGCGCTTCGATGTCGAGAGTCACGCCCCGTTTGCCGGCCGCGTAGGCCGACCAATAGAGCGACCGCCCCTCCGCATCGAACGGTCCGACCCGCCGCGCCGACGATCCGCCCGGCGGCTCGACCTGGATGACCTCGGCGCCGAGCTTCGCCAGCATTTGCCCGGCCAGCAGGCCGCGCTCATCGGTGAGGTCGACGACCCGATAGGCCGACAGCCAGCCTGTCACGGATTCATCACCCCTTCCTTGGCTCCGACCGTTCTCGGCTCAGGCGGGGTCGCGGCACATCGCCTCGAGGTTGTGACCGTCGGGGTCGAACACGAAGGCCCCGTAGTAGTGGGGATCGTAGTGGGGCCGCGGGCCCGGCGCGCCATTGTCCTGTCCGCCCGCGGCCAGGGCTTCCCGATGGAAGGCGTCGACGGCGCCGCGGCCAGCGGCGCGGATCGCCACATGCAGCTTGCCGCGCGTGGCGTCCTGCTCGGCGATCCAGAACCAGGGGCGATCATCGCCATAGCCGGTCACGCTGACGCCGCCCGTATGCTCGGGCGGCACGTCGAAGAGGCGCTTGACGCCAAGCGGCGCCAGGGCGCGATCATAGAACGCCGTCGACCGCGCAAAGTCGGAAACGCCAAAGGTGATATGATCGATCATCCGCTTCCCCTCCCTCTTACGTTTCCTCGCGCGCCGCCGCGCACCGGCAACGCGATCCTACCATGGGGGCTGACGTGAAAAAACCGCTCGCGCCACGCAAGCCCAGGCCCCCGGAAGAATGTGCGGTCGGCCACTGCCTTTGCGGCGACGTCCGACTGGAGATCGACATTCCAGCGCGCTGGGCCTGGCACGACCACTCGCCCGCCAGCCGCCGCGCGCAAGGCGCCGCCTACGCCACCTATGTGGGCAGCTACCGCAGCCGGTTCCGGATCACCAAGGGGGCGGAGGAGATCACCCGGTTCGCCGACGAGACGACCGGGACTGTCCGGAGTTTCTGCGCCCGCTGCGGGACCCCGCTGACCTACGAGCGGCCGCGCGCCCCGACCATGGTCAACATCCCTCGCGCCCTCTTCGACACTCGTACCGGCCGCGAGCCCCGCTACCACATCGCCATCGATGAGCTGCGCGACTGGGCCTACGCCGGCGCGCCGCTGGCGCCGCTGAAGGGCTATCCCGGCGTTGTCTGGGAGCGGCCCAGGCGCAAGAAGCGCCCGGCGAACGGCGGTTGAGGGTCACGGGCCTTTCGCCGCCGCGCGAAGCTTAGTCGGCGTTTCATCGGATTAACATCGGATCGTCGTCCTGTTGGGCGGCGGTGATCAGGCGCTTCTTCCGCCTCGTCCGGCGCAACCCCGCGTCGTGCGAAGCAAGGAAGATCGCCATGACTACGAAGACCCTGGCCGTCGCTGTTTCCGCTCTGGTGATCCTTGGATTCGCCGGCGGCGCGCATGCGGCGTCCAACCCCGACCCGCACTCGACCAAGGTGTCCCTGGCGGGTGTCGATCTCGGCAGCGAGGAGGGCGCGAAGGCCGTGCTCCAGCGTATCCGCAACGCCGCTAGGCAGGTGTGCAGCGAAGATCCCAACATCAGGGATCTGGACCTCACCCATCCCTACGTGGACTGCCTGAACGCCACCGTCGATCACGCCGTCGGCGTCCTCGACAATCCGCGGGTGACGGCCTTGAACGCCGCTCACGGAAAGGCGCGCACGCTGATGGCGGTCAACCGCCGCTAGGGCCTGATCCGCGTTCACATGACTCGATGTGAACGCGGTTTGCTCCAGATCGAGCGCGGAGAGCAACGGCCCGGCGTGGCCCCGTTCTGGGGTCACGCCGGGCCAAAGCGCGTTGTGCGCCACGCCGGCACGTTTGATCCGGCCTCGCTGCTTCTGCGGATTCGTCGTGGGCCTTCGCGGCCGGCGTCACAATTACGCCGGGATTGACGGCGTCCCCGGACAGGCGTACTTCGCACCATCATCTCTGACCCGGAAAGGAGGGTAATCTTGTCTGACGTGACCATTTTCGCCCTTCGAGGCGCCGCCCGCTAGATCGCCCCCGGCTTCATGTCGGTGGCGAAACGCCACCCCGACATGAAAGATGAATTCCGTGTTCGACCGATCAGGCCGAAGCGACGGGCGCCAGCAAAGCGCCCCGACCGACGCAGTCCGCGCCCGCGCGCCGACGAAGGCCATCCGCGATCCGCATCTCCATCTGCGTCGCGACAGCGATTCGCGCGGCGCGCGTATCCGTCTGGCCGATGAGGGACGCCTGAGGATCGGCGCGCTCACCATCGAACCCGCGCTGCGACGCATCGTCCACGACGACGGCGCCGCGGAGATCGTCGAACCACGCGTCATGCAGGTGCTCGTCGCCCTGGTCCGCGCCGAAGGTCGGATCCTGTCCCGGGACGAACTGTTGATGTCCTGCTGGCACGGCGTGGTCGTTGGCGAGGACGCCATCACCCGGGTGATCGGCCGGCTGCGGCGGCTCGTCGACGGCGTCGGGCAAGGGACGTTCAAGCTCGAGACCGTCACCAAGGTCGGCTATCGGCTGGTTCCCACCGGACGGATGGGCGAAGCCGCGCGACGGGACGCCACGGCGCTGGTCGCGGCAAGCGAACCCCGGCTCGCGGTCCTCGCCTTCGACAACCTGTGCGACGGCGACGACATGGCCTGGTTCTCCAACGGGGTGTCGGAGGAGATCCTGCAGACCGTGGCGAGCGGCGCGGCCCTCTCGGTCATCGGCCGAGGGTCGAGCTTTCAGTTCCGGGGCGCCGAAAAGTCTGCTTCGTACGTGGCGGCGGCGTTGAACGTCACCCACCTGCTCGACGGGTCGGTGCGTCGCAGCGGGCCGACCGTGCGGATTTCCGCCCAGCTGGTCGAGTGCGCCGGCCAGACCACCTTGTGGTCCGACCGGTTCGATCGCGAGCTTTTGGACTTCCTCGCCGTCCAGGACGAGATCGCCATGGCAGTGGCGGCGGCCGTGGCGATGGTGTTCGCACCGCGCCAGGTGGGATGGCCGGCGGAAAGGAGGATCCGGTGACGGACGACTACGAGTACCGTGGACAGATGGCCCAGGCCTGGGACTTGCTGCGCGGCGACTATTCGACCTGGCCGGACCGGCCGTTCTGGCGCTCGATCATCGAGCGTCAGAACGGTCCGGCGCTGGACGTGGGTTGCGGGACCGGGCGCCTGCTGCTCGACTACCTGGACGCCGGCCTCGATGTCGACGGCGTCGACAACTCCCCGGAGATGCTTGCGATCTGCCGGGACAAGGCGACCGCGGCGGGTGTCGACGTGGGGGGTCGGCTGTTCGAACAGCCGATGGAGCGCCTGGACCTTCCGCGGCGCTATGCGACCATCTTCGTGCCATCGCTGTCGTTCCAGCTGCTCACCGATGCCAACGCCGCGCGGCGCGCGCTGGCGCGCTTTCGCGACCACCTGGCGCCCGGCGGCGTTCTGGTGGCCTCATTCAAGGTCAAGCTTTGGCCCGGCCGGCGCGCGCCGCCGCAGATGCGGTGGTCGGACTGGTTCAAACTTGCCGAGGCTCCGCGCCCCGGCGATGGCCTCGTCATCCGGCGATGGATCCGCGAGCAATACGACCATGTGGAACAGCTCGAACACGAGGAGAGCCGCTATGAGCTTCTCCGCGACGGCGAAATTGTCGAGACGGAGCACCATCGCCGCTCGCCGTGCGTGCGGTGGTGGACGCAAGCCCAGGCCATCGCCGCCTTTCAAGACGCCGGGCTCGCTGATGTCAGGGCGACCGCCGGAGACACCCTCGAGCCGGCGCGGTCCGATGACAACCTTTTCAAGATCTGGGGAACGCGATCCTGAGGAGGCGTTGGGGTGCGCCGCAGGCCCCCTCCGTCGGCTGCGCCGCCACCTCCCCCGCTGCGCAGGGGAGGAGAAGAATCCTGCTCCCCTGTGAAACGGGGGAGCTGTCGCCCGCAGGGTGACTGAGGGGGCGTTCAGCGTGTCCCGTCAGGCGTTGAAGTTCAGCTTCAGGCCTGGTCGGGGCCAGCGGCATTTGTAGAGCTTGCCGGTGCCGGACGCGGTGACCCAGGCGTCGCGCATGTCGGCGCCGCCGAAGCAGATGTTGGTGATCATCGGATCGGGGAACTTGTGCTGCTCGATCCCGCCGTCCGGGTCGAAGGCGGTGACCGCGCCGGTGACCAGCGTCGCGCAGCACACCTTGCCGCCCGCTTCCACCGCCAGGCTGTCCAGCAGCTGGTAGCCCGGAAGCGGGCCGAGCACCTTGCCGGCTGAAAACAGGTTGGCCGGCGCGGAGATCTCGCCCGGGCCGACGATATCGAACGCCCAGACCCGGCTGGTGTGGGTCTCGGCGACCCACACCGTCTTCTCGTCGGGCGAGAGGCCGACTCCGTTGGGGGTCACCATCCCTTCGCGCGCGCGGCGGATCATCGATCCGTCGGGCCGGGCGTAGAGCAGGTGGCCGATATGCATGGTGTCACCGTCCGACTTGCCGAGGTCGGTGAACCAGAAGCCGCCCGACCGGTCGAAGACGATGTCGTTGGGACCGCGCAGGGGACGCCCGTCGCAGCTGTCGTAGACGGTGCTGACCGCGCCGGTCGCCAGATCGACGCGCTGGATCGACCCTGACTTGTAGTCCGCCGCCACGCCGTGCGGCAGGGTCAGACCCCCCGCCTCGGCCCAGCCGAAGCCGCCGTTGTTGCACACGTAGACCGCCCCATCGGGTCCGACAGCGGCCCCGTTGGGGCCGCCGCCCAGTTCGGCGATCACCTCCTGGCGGCCGTCGGGGAGCACGCGGGTCAGCGTCTGCCGCTGGATTTCCACGAGCACGACGGAGCCATCCGCCATCGCGATCGGGCCTTCCGGAAACTTCAGGCCTTCGGTAACCAATTCGAAATCCATCACGCTTGCTCCGTCCACCAGGGGTACCCTTTGGGCATGTCGCTCGACACCTTGCCGGGGAAGGCCGGCGGGCGTTTCTCGAGGAAGGCGGTGACGCCCTCCTTCACGTCGGACGTCGAGCCGAGCGCCTGGACGAAGGGGCCGTCGACCTTCAGCAGGTCGAACGGCTGGTCGGCCGAGCCGAAGCGCCAGAGCAGCTGGCGAGTGAGGGCGACGGAGACGGGCGCGGTGTTGTCGGCGATCTCCAGGGCGATCGCGCGAGCCCGGAACAGGAGGTCCGGCGGTTCGACGATCTCGCTGATCAAGCCGGCCTTCAAGGCCTCGTCAGGGCTGATCATCCTGCCCTCCAGGCACCAGCGCAGGGCCTGCGGGAGGCCCACCAGCTGAGGCAGGAACCAGGCGCTGGCCGCCTCGGGCGCGAGGCCTCGGCGGGCGAAGACGAAGCCGAACTTGGCGCTGGTCGAGGCGATCTTGATGTCGCTCGGCAGGGCGAGGGTTATGCCCACCCCGACGGCGGGGCCGTTGAAGGCGGCGATGATCGGCTTGCGGCTATTGAACATGGCGTGGATGAAACCGGCGCCTTCGCGGTCGGCCGAGCCCGCGCCGCCGTCGCCGAAATTGCGTGAGCCCGCGCCGCCTGAGCGCGTATCGAAGCTGCCGCCACCGGCGGAAATATCGGCCCCGGCGCAGAAGCCGCGGCCCTCGCCGGTAAGGATGACGACCCGCACGACGTCGTCTCCGTCCGCCTCCCTCAGCGCGTGGGCCAACTCGGCGCCCATGCGCGCGGTGTAGGCGTTCAGTTTCTCCGGCCGGTTCAGGGTGATCGTGGCGACCGGGCCGTCGAGTCCGTAGCGAATGGCTTCATAGTCCATGGCGCGCCTCCTTATTGGGCTTGAACTTGTTCTCCGGATTTGGACGCCGTCAAGGCCGGGAGACGGAGCAGGAGGTATATCGCGTTATAACAACGGTTCGTCGCGCCCCTGGCGCTTTGCGGCTCTGCGGGTCAAACCGGTGCGGGTGACGCAAACAGGCGCCAGTTTTGCCACGTCCCAAAGGTTGAACGCGTTCTAAGGTTCTGCCACTGTCAAGTCCGCCGTCCTAGGAGCACGCGCCACGCGATGGCGCGCCCGAAGGCGCCGGCTGGGAGGAGATATAGCGTGGAAAAGGCCACGACAGCGCCGCAGACGCTGACGCGCCGGGAAGCGGGCAAGGCGGAGCGCAGGCGGCAGATCATCCAGGCGGCGCGCGACCTGATCCGCGAGACGGGGAACGCCGGACTGTCGATGCGTGGCCTCGCCGCGCGGGCCGGGGTGAGCCTGGCGACGCCCTACAACCTGTTCGGCTCGAAGCGGGCCATCGTCGTGGCCGTGTTGCAGGACGTGCGCGAGTTCGTGGAGCGATTCTCGATCCTGCGGGTCGTCGATCCCGTGGAGAGGATCTTCGCGGCTCTGGATATGTCGATCGCCTTCTATGTCGGAGACCCCACATTCTACCGCACCGTCTGGGCCGCGGTTCTCGACCCCTCCGACGGCGTTCGCGGCGAGATCCTCAATCCCCAGCGCGATGCTTTCTGGCGGGGCCTGGTCGAGGAGGCGGCCCGGGCCGGCGCGATTGCCGACGACGTCGAACCGGGCCTCGTGCTGCGCCAGCTGGAAGCCTTGTTGCGCTCGGTCATGTTCGACTGGGTGGTGGGCGAGATCAGGCCGGATCGCCTGGCCCCCATGGCCAGGCATGGCTACGCCCTGGTCCTCCTGGGCGCCGCGGCGCCCAGCTGGCAGGGACCGCTCAAGGCCCGGGTCCTCGAGGCGCAGGACGCTTTGGGCGGCGAGGAATAGACGAGACGCCGACTCGCCTGGGTCGCTGGATCGGAGTTTCTCCTGAATTCAACTGTTTAGGCCGCTTACCGCGGCGGCGAGCGCCTCGGGAGGCGTTTCCGACTGTTGCGGAATTGCTTCAGTCCGACAACTTCGGCCGGCAACGGTCCGCAAGCGGCTCAGCGTAGCTGGACTTTTTTATATAACGCGATCTATTTTCACCTCGTCAAAGAGGCCGGCGGAGAGATCGGCGCGACCCACCCGCCCAAGGGGCGACACATCTGGGGCGGCGCGCGCGACCAATTCCCTCGGCCCGTAAAGAAACGGGCCCCGAACGTTCGGGGTCCAGCCAGGAGGATCGCCTTGTCCCGTCACAAGCTTGCGCTGTTTGGCGCCGCGGCCATTGCCGCCGTTTTTTCCATGCCATCGACACAGGCGCACGCCGCCGCCGCCGCCGCGTCTGCGGCGGCCAACACTGACGCCACCGGCGGCGGTGTGACGGTCGGCGAAGTGGTGGTGACCGCGCAGAAGCGCGAAGAAAACATCAACAACGTCGGCATGTCGATCCAGGCGACCAGCGGTGCTAACCTGCAGAAGCTGGGGGTCACCAACACCGAGGACCTGGCGAAGATCGTCCCGGGCTTCCTGTCGACGCCAAACTACTACGGCACCAACGTTTACACCATCCGCGGCGTCGGCTTCCAGGACACCTCCCTGGCCGGCAGCCCGACGGTGAGCGTCTATCTCGATGAAATGCCGCTGCCGTTCTCGGCCCTCACCAGCGGCGCCACGCTGGACCTGCAGCGGGTGGAAGTGTTGAAGGGTCCGCAAGGCACCCTGTTCGGCCAGAACGCCACCGGCGGCGCGATCAACTATATCGCCAACAAGCCTTCCGACCATTTCGAAGCCGGCATCAACGCCAGCTACGGCCGGTTCAACGACGCCGATCTCAGCGGCTATATCAACGGTCCGCTTACCGACACCTTGGACGCTCGTCTGGCCCTCCGTTACAACAGCAGCGGGGCCTGGCAGAACGGCTACGCGTCCAACACGGGTCAGACGATCGGCGGCAAGGACTTCCTGAACGGCCGCCTCTCGTTCCTGTGGAAGCCCACCGAAAAGTTCAAGGCCCTGCTGACCTTCAACGGCTGGCACGACGCGGGCTACAACCAGATGCCGCAGTTGTTCGGCATCGCCGAACTGAGCCCGCTCGCGCCGCTGTCCCCGGCCATTCTCAACTATCCCCTGGCGCCTCACAACGACCAGTCCGCCAGTTGGAACCAGTGCGTCAACGTCTCGCCGTTCGACCCGATCGCCGGCCAGGCCAACGGGACGCAATACGCCACCATCCAGAATGGCGGAAACACGGCGACGCCGACTGGGCCGCTCGAGTCCATGGGCCCCGGCTCCGCCGCCCAGAACGGCGGGCAGCCGACCGACTGCGTCGCGCCGCGCAAGAACAACACCTACTTCAGCCCGTCACTGCGGTTGGACTACGACCTCGGCAACGACGTGACCGTCACGTCCTTGACCAATTTCCAGAAGTTCAACCGGACCGCGGCCATCGACGGCTCCGGCATGGAGATCCAGGACTATCAGAGCTACCAGCGCGGCAAGATCGAGAGCGTCTATGAAGAGCTCCGCCTGGCCGGCAAGTTCAGGGGCAAGGGCAGCTGGATCATCGGCGCCAACTATGAGCACGATCACAGCTGGGACTCGTTCCTGCAGACCTACAACGGCTCGTCCGCCGATCCGACGATGTTCCTCAACCCGAACTTCCTGGGCGGCGCTTTCTGCACCGGCGCTCCATCATCGGCGTTCTACACGGCCGGCTCGCCACTCTATGGGCTGTCGTTCTGCCCCAACGGACCGGCGGGGTCGAACATCGGCGCCAACAACACCAACCAGAGCGGCAAGACGCTGAGTTTCCAAGAGGGAACGGGAACGCCGCCTTATGTCGTGCCCCCAGGCGCCTTGCTGCCGATCCTCTACGGCAACAACGCCGTCGTGCTCGGCCCGACGCGGCCGGAAGACAACCAGCTCACCGATACCTACGCGGTCTACGGCAGCTTCGAATACCCGCTGCTTGACACCCTCACCTTGCTGGGCGGCGTGCGTTTCACCGAGGAGGACAAGCTCGGCGGCGTCTGCGGCAACGATGGCGGCGACGCCACCTGGGCCCAGGTTGCCTACACGCTGCAATACTTCTCCGCGCAGACGAGCCCGCCGATCGACCTCAACGGAAGCACCTCACCGGTGGTCTCGCCGCCCGGGACCTGCGCCAGCACGGGTCCTGCGCCGACCTACAACTCGCCGCCCGGCGGCGGCCTGATCTACAGCCGCCTCGACCAGAACAACGTCTCGTGGCGCGCGGGTCTCAACTGGACCGGAATCCAGAACACCCTGCTCTACGTCAACATCAGCCAGGGCTACAAGGGCGGGTCGTTCCCGACGGTGGCCTTGGCCTCGGACGCGCAGACGCACCCGGTTACACAGGAAGGCCTGCTGTCCTATGAAGGCGGCTTCAAGACCACCCTGTTCGACAAGCAGCTGCAACTGAACGGCGCCGGTTTCTACTACGACTATACCGACAAGCAGATCCTCGGCGCGGTCGCGGACGTGGTCTACGGCGCCCTGCCCGCCCTGGTGAACGTGCCCAAGTCGCATGTCATCGGCTTCGAGTTCTCCGGAACCTATGCTCCTGAGTGGATGCGAGGCCTGGTGGTGTCGCCGGCGGTAAGCTACCAGTTCAGCAAGATCGACAGATCCTCGCAAAACCAGTGCTCTCCGCCGCCGGCTCAAAGCAACGCCGCGCCGCCGTTCGGCCTCGGTCCCAACACCCAGGTGCCGAATATCATCACCTGCATCCCCGGTGACTTCTACGGATTCGACGCTTACGGGGAATATGCCAACTTCACGGGCGAACGCTTCCCATCCGCGCCCGAGCTGCAGATCCACGTCGACGCCGAGTATGACTGGAAGATCTACAACGCCATCACGGCCTTCGCTGGTGTCGACATCGCCTACACGTCGGGAACCAACACCTTCTTCGTCAACAATAACCCGACCCCGGCCTATCTCAACGTCGGCGCCAACGGTCCGGACCCGGCCTTCGGCGGCTATCTCACCTGCGCCGGCGCTCCCTCGGTCACGCCGGTTGGACCCTGCCCGACCAACCACCCCAACAACCCCCTCTATGTTCCGGGCTACACCCTGGTCGACCTGCGCCTGGGTATCGAGAAGGACAACTGGTCGTTCCAGCTGTGGGGCCGCAACGTCACCAACACCTGGTACTGGACCGGCGCGTACCATGTGAACGACGTGCTGCTCCGCTACACCGGCATGCCGGCGACCTGGGGCGCCACCTTCAACTACAAGTTCAGGTAAGAACGGAAGCTTCTCCTCCCCCGCTGGGGGAGGGGGACCCCGAAGGGGTGGAGGGCGCGCAACCGCGGAGATCTCGCCCCGTCAGCGCCCTTCCCCGGCTTCGCCGGGACTTCCCCCAAAGGGGGAAGAGACACTTTAATCAGCCCCTCAGTCGTAGCCCTTCGGGGGGACGAAGGCGAAGCCGAGCTGTTCCAGCCGCTGCGCCAGCTGGATGGTGCGCAGGTCGCTGAAGGCCGGGCCGATGATCTGCAGGCCGACAGGCAGGCCGTCGGAAGCGACACCGGCGGGGAAGACCGTGGCGGGCAGGTAGACCACTCCCGCCAGACCGGCCCAGAAGGTCTGGTTGAAATAGGGCACCGACTGGCCGTCGACATCGATCGTGCGCGATCCCTCCGGCGAGTGGTCGTGCGGGAAGGCGGTGACCGGCATGACCGGGGTGATCAGGAAATCCACCTTGTCGAAGAACCGCCGCCAGGCCCAGCGCAGCTTGTTGCGCGCCTCGTTCAGCCGGCCCCAATCGCGCACGCGCAAGGTCTGCCAGCGGGC
>Ga0302314_10018521_pt1 | contig 11611 bp, 11 predicted proteins | sample III_Palsa_N2_3_FD_200533 | JGI IMG/M metagenome (GOLD analysis project Ga0302314, IMG submission 200533) | Peat permafrost microbial communities from Stordalen Mire near Abisko, Sweden - III_Palsa_N2_3 | ecosystem: Environmental > Terrestrial > Soil > Palsa > Peat permafrost | place: Sweden... | reverse complement strand
CGGCGCTGGAGCGCCTGGAGTCCCAGCTGCAGGGCGCGAAGTAGTGGGCCTGCGCGACATTCTCACCGGCCGCCACTCGGTCGCCGGCCCCGCTCCCGATCGCCTGTTCGCGATCTCCACGGCCTATATCGCGCTCCAGTCCGAACACTCAATCGACCCCTCCGGCGCCGCCGCGATCGTCTTCCAGGCATTGGCGACCGCCGAGTTCGAATCGACTCTCCGTGAAATGGAAGAGGTCGTGCGGGCCACCGGCGGCGACTCCGGCACGACGGTCTCCACGCAGGACGACGCCTTCGGCTACCGCTGGATGGTCCTGCACAACCCTCCCGCCGCGCCCAGCGTCGAAGACCTCGCGGTTGGGATCAACGCGGTCTCGGGCTCGATCGAGACCGCCGGTTACGGCGAGCGCCTGTTGTGCGCCGTGTTCGCGTTCGTGGACCCGCAGAAACGGCCGGTGTACTTCATCTACAACTACAAGCGCGGGTTCTGGTACCCGTTTGTGCCTGAGGTAGATGCAACCAACACACGCTCGACCGAGCGCGAGCTCCAGCTCAAGGCCCAGATGTCCGCTGAACTACCGATCGAGCCCGAACTGGAGCGCTGGTTCCCGCTCTGGGGAATTCCGCTCTAGTCGGGAATCAACCCGTGCGCGGAGAACTCGCTCTGCGCTTCCTCGAGCGTTATGTCCGGCGGCGGCAGCGTCAGATCCGAGCCCCTTAGATCGTCGTCCTGGAGCTCCGAGCCTTCGGTACGGATCAGTTCGAGCAACTTCTCGTAGCAGCCATGGAAACGCTCGCCGTCGCCGGCCTCCACCGCGGCCTGGCACGCGTCGTCGAGTTCGTGCAGCCGCTCGAGCGACCCGTCCTTCAGCTCGTACTGCCCCTCCGTGGAAACCCGCACGATCATGCCTGCTCACCCTCTGCCGGCTGGGCCTCCGCGGGCTCGGCCTCCTGACCACCCTCGGCGGGCGCATCATTGTGCGCCTCGATCTGTGCGGCAGGCGCTGCCCCACCCGGGGTGGGTGGGGCTTCTAGTTCCCCCTTCATCTTCGCCAGCTCCTCATCCACCGCCGGCTGGCTGGAGAGCTGCTTGAGCTGGCGGTCGATGTCGTCTTCGCCGGAGCCTAGCGCCGTCACGTCGTCGAACGTCCCTGCCGCTTCCAGCTCGGACACGGCGTCGGCGCGAGCTTTCATGTTTTCGGTCTTATCGACCGCGCGCTGCATCGCCAAGCCGACGTCGGCCATCTGCTCGCCTACGCCCGTGGCCGCCTCGGAGATCTTCACCTGGGCCTCCGCCGCGGAGTACTGCGCCTTGATGACCTCCTTCTTCGTCCGGAATGCCTCGATCTTCGCGCGCAGTTTTTGCTCGGAATCGGTCAGCTTCTGCTGCTGCTCTTCCAATTCTGCGACCTGCGTGTCGAGCCCCTGCAGCTCGGTCTGGGCGACGTTCTTGCGCTCGAGCGCCGTCCGCGCCAGATCCTCCTGGCCGCCGGACACCGCCTGGCGGGCCTGCGTGTCGAGCTTGACCACGCTCTGCTTGAGCGTCGCCTCCTGCATCTGCAAGCGCTTCTTGGCGGTCACCACGTCGGCGATGCCCTTCTTCACGTTCTGCAGCTGTTCGACCTGCTTCTGGTAGCTGTAGTCGAGCGTCTCGGCGGGATCTTCAGCCCGGTCCAGCAGTTTCGAGACCTTCGCCTTCACGACGGTTGACATGCGCCCGGTCAGACCGGCCATCTAGATCCTCCTATTGCTGTTCTTCGAACGGGACCGTGCGGCGGTGGGGCCGCGTTGGGCCGGACTCAAGCGTAGCCGACCCTGGGTTTGGCGCAGGCTCAGAGGCCGAGCGGGTGGCGCACGACGAAGCCTTCGTTGCCCTGGCGCAGCGGGCGCCAACGCGGACCCTGCTCGTTGGACGGGTCATCGGCCGCGCTCGTGTCCAGGCGCAGCCCGGCGACTGTCATGTAGGCGTGACCGGGGTTCGCGAAGACCGTGACCCAGCGCCCGGCCCCGTGCGAGCCCCAGACTTCGAATTCGGAGGAGTCCTCGGGGGTCTGCAGTAGGTCGGCGCCGTGCAGCGCGAAGGAGACGGTGCCCGAGCAGTCGTACCCGGGCGAGATGAACGAGGCGTGGCCGCCGCCGTAGATATAGGGCAGCCCGATCAGTTCGTTGCCGGCCCAGATGATCTCCTGCACGGCCGCGGGCACCGACATCGGCGCCGCCGCGAGCCCGTCCACATAGCGCGCCACCGTGCCCGGCACGAGCAGCTGCGGCTTCGTATCGGCCGCGGTCCCAACTGGCATGCCGCCAGTGGTGCCGTTGACCTGACCCGTGGGCGCTGGGGGCACGTAGGGGACGATCTGCCCAGTCACGGTTTTCTCGTAGACCGGGCCCGTATAAGCGATGTCCGGGGTGGGCGCCGTGACGGGGTCCGTGTGCACCGGTTTCACCGGTGTGGTGGGGGTCGAGCCACCGCTCACTGCCGGCGTCGGCGAGGGCGAGACGGCGGCGACGCCGCCGGTCTTCGAGGCCGCCAAGGCGGGCGTAGCCGCCACGGCGAGCATCGTCAAGCTACAAAAAATCGTGCTGCTGAGGGTTCGCACCCGCACAACCACAACCTCTTTCGTCGGCCTGCGGGGTTAGCTGACGGGCTAGCGCTGAAAGAGCCTGCGCTTCTCACGGTTCACCGTGGGATTCGCCCCAACAATTTGGGTCCCCCGTTCCCTGACATCTAGTCAAGGATTCGGCGTTCGGGCGGCAGACTAGCAAAGTGCAATGACGCTTGCACGGGTTGCAGGAGATTTCGCGGGTGTATCGCGTAAATCTCGGGCTTTGGCGAGATCATCGATTCCTAACTCGGGCTTCTGGACCGACCACCCCCCTGGATCACCGGCTTCCCAGCCAGAGCATCGTTTCGTGCGCTGGAGCGCCCGATAATGTCTCTGTCAGATGAACGCTTCCGCATACCGCCTACTCATAGCCGTGCTCGCCGGCACGGTGCTCGCGGGCTGCGGCAAGTCCGCGCCGTTGCCCGCGGGCTCCTCTGGCGCGCCGATCGCCCAAGTGAGCACCCAGGGTGCGGGAGGCCTGGCGACAAAGAACACCACGCGACTCGGCGGCTCCGATCCGGCGACCGACGCAGCGGCGGTGGCCCGCGCGGTGTATCCCGGCCTGACGGTTAACACGCGGCCGCAGGCGATCGTGCTGGCAGACGAACACAACTGGCCGGCGGCATTGGCAGCCTCCGCCCTCGCGAGCGCGCCGCTCGGCGCGCCGCTGCTGTACAGCGAAGGCTCCACCCTGCCCTCGGTGAGCTCCGAAGCGCTTACGGCGATGCACCCCACCGGTGCCGCTCAGGCCGGCGGCGCGCAGGTGATCCGGATCGGGACCACCACCGCTGCCGCGCCTGCCGGCTATCGCACATTCACGCTCGAGGCGAGCGAACCCGCCGCGCTGGCCGCGGAAGTGGCGCAGCTGGAGAGTCGCGCCCGTGGCGTTGCTCCCCGGCAGGTGATCGTGCTCGCCGAGGATGCTCCGCCCGCGCTCGTGATGCCCGCCGCCGGCCTCTCCGCTGAGAGTGGCGCGCCGATCCTGCTCGTCGCCTCCACGGGCGTCCCCACGGCGACGAGCGCTGAGCTGAGCGGCCTGCACCGGCCGACGATCTATGTGATCGGCCCGTCGGCCGTCAACGGCCGCGTCCTCGCCCAGCTCGCCCACCTCGGAGCAGTCAAGCCGATCGGCGGTGGCTCGGGCGAAGAAACTGGGGCGGGCGGGGCCGGGGCGGGCGGGAACCCAATCGAAAACGCGATCGCCGTCGCGCGCTTCGCCGACGGCGCGTTCGGTTGGGGCATCCATGAACCCGGCCACGGTCTCGTGTTCGTGAACCCCTCCCGGCCTCTGGACGCGCCCGCCGCCGCATCGCTCTCCGCCAACGGCGACTTCGGTCCACTGCTCCTGTTGGACGGGGTGGCTTCTGCTCCGGGCGCGGGCACTTCGATTCCCCCTGCGCTCGTCGGCTACCTCAGCGACATCAAACCCGCTTACTCCCCCCAGGTCCCGCCCGTCCGCAGCGTCTACAATCACGGCTGGCTGATCGGCGACGAACACGCGATCCCGGCGGTCACCCAAGCCGAAATCGACACGCTGCTCGAGACCTCGCCCCGCGCCACCGCCACCGAAGAACCTTCGCTCCCGCTTGCCGAATGACCAACTCAGAGAAATGACCACATGAGCCAAGCCGAGGACCCCAACCGCCTCGCTCGCGGCGAAAGCGAGCACCAGGCGAGCGTCGAGGACGTGCGCCAGCTGATGGGCGCCTCTACCCCCCACTTTGCGCTGCAGCTGCGCAACCGCATCGCCGCGCTGATCGCGAACCTCCCGCCTCAGCACCCGGCTCGAATCGAAGGCGAGCGCGAGATCGTGCGTCTGCAGCGCCTCGGCTTCGAGGGCGAGACCCGCGGCGAGGGCGCTGAGCTGGGCGAGCGTCCGCTCTCCTCGCTCGACCTCGCCTAGCCAAGATCAAAAAAATCCTGGCGATTTGCGTGGTTGGTCGTCGTGGACGCCGGAGTACTTGCTTGACTAGATAGATGCTCGAATCGCGCCCACAACCCGCCGGCGAGGCGCACTGCTCGTTCGAGACATGCGACGGCAGTGGCTTTCTGGTCGATGAGGCGACGAATACGGCCCGGGATTGCGCCTGCAGGGCCCAGCGCATCGCAAATGCCCGCGCCCACCGACTCCGCGACCGCGTGCCTCGGCGTTACATGGACCTCTCGTGGGATCGCTACCCGCTCACGCAGATCGCTCAGGATCCAAACGCCGACTCCGTCCGTGTCGTCAAGCGCTTCTGCACTGACATCCAGCGCAACCTCGCGGTGGGCAAAGGCATGTGGCTGATGGGTCACACCGGTACCGGCAAGACGACCTTGGGCTATATGGTCGCTGCCGCGGCTGCCCGCTCGCAGCACTCGGTCCTGAGCTTCAACGCCGTCGCGCTCTTGAATCGCATCCGCGCGACGTTCAACTCCGACAGCCGCGAAACCCCCGACCAGGTGATCGAGACGCTCGCGAACGTCGATCTCCTGCATATCGAGGACCTGCGCGTCGTGCGGCCGACCGAGTGGGTGCTCGAGCAGCTCTACCTAATCGTCAACGCCCGCTACGAGGGCCAGCGCTCGATCGTCTTCAGCACCGACATCGACTCTGACGCCGATGGGCCGCTCGCACCGGAACCCTGGAAATTGGAGGAGCACGTCGGCAAACGCATCTACTCGCGGCTGATGGAGATCTGCGACACCCCAATTGTGATCGCCGGCAACGACAATCGGCTCGAGAGCCCTGACAAACGCCTGGATCGCGACGCGCGGACGCCACCTTCATCGCTCGATGTCTTCTCCGCCATGCCGGCCTGAGAGCGGCTCAGCGCCTGCCCGCGAACTTGCGCTCGCGTCTCGCGTCCAGGTAAGGCGCGCGCAGCACTCTGAACAGGACCGTTCCCAACGCTACGTCGACGAGCAGCAACCCTAGGTTCAGCGCCTTCGGCACCGTGGTCAGTGAGGCCACGATCAGGATCACTGCCGAGTGGAACACGATCAGCGGCAGCAGCGTCAGGATCAGCGTGTGCGAGCGGTACCCGCTGAAATGCTCGCGCAGTGTCACCTCGGCCGTGCCGATCAACACCGCCGCAATCCCCGCGAACAGTGCCGGGCCGCCATTGGAGATCCCCCCGTGTTGCAAACGGTCTAGACCGAACACGGTGCTGACCGCCCCGACCAGGATCAGCAGCTCCGACAGCGGCAGCGGGTGCCACGGCGCCTGGGGACGCTCGCCCACGGACAGCGGATCCCGCCAACCACCTCCGCGGCGCTCGGCGGCGCTTCGCGGGCGCGTCCGCTTAGCCTTCCGCCCCTCGGGTGAGGTTTTTTGCCCGCTGGGAGCCTTCCGCCCCGGCGCCGACATGTTCGTGCTTGCGAGCGCCCCCAAACCCTCCCCGGCTACCTCCGCTCCCTGACGCTCCCCGCCCGCCTTCGCAGCGCTCGGGCGCCGCTTGCGTGAGCGTCCGGCACGGCCCCTGTTGCGATTCGCCACGGCGTTACTCGCCAGGCCAGGGGTCGCTGCTCCACATCTCTCCGTCGATCCTAGCGCCTATGCTGGACTTCGATGTCTCCGTCTTCGCCACTCACGCATTCAGCCACACCCGCCGACCCGGGCATTCCCGGCAGCGGCCTCGCCGGGCCGTTCCCAGTGGGGGAATACGCCGCCGCGCTGCGCCGCCAGCTGCGCTCGTTCACCCATGTGCAGCTCGTCGGTGAGCTCGTAAACCTGCGCGCCGCCCGTGCACGGGTCTACTTCGAGCTGCGCGACTCCTCGGGCGCGATTCCATGCGCGGTCTGGCAGCAGGACTGGGACTCGATCCTCGCGCGTGCGGGCAATCAGGCGCCCGCCGAGGGCATGCAGGTGGTGATCGCGGGCGGCTGCGACTTCTACCCTGGCAGCGCCACCTCCTCGCCCAGCTTCTCGTTCTCCGTAGACGACCTGCGCGTGGCCGGGGAGGGAGACCTGCTCGCGCGGATCGACCGTCTGCGCAAGGCACTCGATGCCGAGGGGCTGCTCGTGCGCCAACAGCGCCTACACCTGCCGCTGCTTCCCCGCACGATCGGAGTGATCACGGGCGAGAGCGGCAAGGCGCGCGATGACATTCTCGCCGCGCTACACCGTCGCGGCTGGGCCGGACGGCTCGTCTGGGGCTTTGCCCCCGTACAGGATCGCCACGCGGCACCCGCGATCATCCACGCCCTGGGGGACCTCGCAGCTGTGGGCGAGGTCGAGGTGGCGATCGTCGCCCGCGGCGGCGGCTCCCTGGCCGACCTGCTCTGCTTCTGCGACGAGACCCTCTGCCGCACGGTCGCGCTGCTCGGGGTGCCGGTGATCGCCTCTGTCGGCCACCACACCGACCGCACGCTGCTCGACGACGTCGCCGCCGTCAGCTGTTCCACTCCCACTCACGCCGCCGAGGCGGCCGTCGGGATCGACTGCCGGCGCGCCCGCGCCGAGGCCGCCGCGACGGCCGCGCGGCTGCGCGAGCACGGACGGCGAGCGGTCCTACCGCGAGCGAGTCTGGCGGTCGCGGCGTCGCGCCTAGGAGAGCACGGGCGCAGGGCGGTGCTCTCGCGCGCGCGGCTGCTCGCGACGCTCTCCCATGCCCCCGCCGATCACCTCGCGCGTCAGCGCACTCGCCTACACCAGCAGCTGCGTGAGACCCGCGCCGGCTCACGCCGGCGCCTGCTCACCGAACGCTCTCTCACCGAACGGCGCGCGCTCGCGCTCCAACGCAAGGTCCAATCCTCTCTGCAGGACTGCCTGCGACGACACCCCAACGAGCTCAACCAGCTCGCCCTCACGCTGGCCGCACATGACCCCCAGCGCACGCTCGAGCGTGGCTACGCGCTCGTTCAGTCTCCCTCGGGCGAACCGATCTCCACGGCCACGCTCGCCCGCGAGACCGCGGACGTGCGGCTGCGTTTTGCCGACGCCACCGTCCCCGCGAAGGTCCTGCCATGACCGATCCCCCGTCCGTGTCCGACTCGCAGTCCATGACCTATGAGACAGCCGCCGCGCGCGTCGAGGAGATAATCCGTCGCCTCGACTCGGGGGAGGCCAGCCTCAACGAGACGCTTGCCCTAGTCCAGGAGGGTAAGACCCTGATCGAACTCTGCGCCGGTGAGCTGGAGGCCGTCGGCGCGGCCCTCGAGGAGCTGCGCTTGGACGAGCTCGTCGCGCGCCTGGAAGGCGAGTCTTCTACGTGAGCACCTACGAGCTGCTTGCCGAGTTACCCCTCGTGATCGAGGGGTACGAGCTCGAAGGCCACGAGGTCGCGCTTTCCGGTGAGTTCGTGCGCAAGACCACCGTCATCCGGCTGCGCGGCGCAGGCGTCGAGGGCCTCGGCGAGGACGTCACCTACGCGGCTGAGGACCAGGAGGCGCTGCAGCGCGCCGGCGCAAGCGCACCGCTGGCGGGCACTTGGACGCTGCAGTCATTTGCCGAACAGCTGCAAACGCTCGACCTCTTCCCCCAGCCCACGGACCGCCCAGAGTTTCGCCTCTATCGCAACTGGGCGTTTGACTCCGCCGCTCTTGACCTTGCCCTGCGCCAGGCGGGCACGACGCTACACGCGGCCCTGGGACGCGAATGCGAGCCGCTGCGCTTCGTCGCCTCGTTGCGCCTGGGCGAGCCTCCCTCGCTGCAGCCCCTGCTACGGCGTCTGGAGATCGTGCCCGCGCTGCGATTCAAGCTCGATCCGACGCCATCTTGGGATGACGAGCTGATCGCACAACTCGTCGCGCTGGGCGCGATCGACTCGGTCGATCTCAAGGGGCAGTACGAGGGGACGACCGTCGACAACCCCGCCGATCCAGCGCTCTACCTGCGCGTCGTCGAGGCGTTTTCCGACGCCTGGATCGAGGATCCCAAGCTCACTCCCGAGACCGAAGAGGTACTACGCCCGCATCGCGCCCGCGTCACCTGGGACGCGCCGCTGCACTCGGTCGCGGACATCGAGGCACTGCCCTGGGCACCGCGCAGGATCAACGTCAAGCCCTCTCGCTTCGGCGGCGTGAAAACGCTGCTCGACGTCTACGACTACTGTGCGGCGCACGAGATCGGCTGCTACGGTGGCGGGCAATCGGAGCTGAGCGTCGGTCGCGGCCAGATCCAGTACCTCGCATCGCTATTCCACGCCGACGCCCCCAACGACGTCGCCCCCGCCGGCTTCAACCTGCCCGATCCGCCGCCGGACCTGCCCTCCAGCCCGCTCGCACCTTCGCCCTCCGCGCTAGGCTTTCGCTGGGATTGACGCAACTTCTCTGCCGCTGTTCGGTTTGTTCAGGCACAGCGGCTAAGGTCGATGGCCGCCGGTTCGAGGCAATCAGGTTTTCCGGCGCGGAGGGATTTTCTTGTTGGCGAACAGCGCCCCCCAACGATCCATGTTTTCCCTTGCGGCAGTCGCTTCCGCGCTGCTGTGCTGCTCGATCGGCTTGATCGGGTTGACCCCAAGAGCGGACGCGGCCAATCCGGGTGGCACCGCGCCCACGGGCTCTACCAAGGCTCCCGCCGGCGCGACCGGTAAGACCGCCCCACCGAAGAAGACCGCCTCCAAGCAAGCCTCCACCAGCCTGCACGTCCTCACCGTGCGGATCACGAGCGTCAGCTGCATGCCCACCGCGAGATGCAACACCAACGCACACGAGGTCTCCACCCATGGGACTCTGCTGCTGAAGGGCAAAGGGTTGACGCCGGGCATGACCGTGGCCTTTCCCCACACGCCGGGCGGCCGTATCGGCCCCAGCTCGCCTTACTCGCACCTGCGCAACTCAACGCTGGGCCTGATCTTGACGGTCCCCAGCAAGGCCCACTCCGGGCACATCATGGTGCTGCTCAGCCACGGACGCCACACCAGCTCCTACGGGCCGATCACCGTCGTACGCTACGCCCTGCACCCACCACCGCCGCCGGCACTGCCCACCGTCCCGACCGCCACCGCGGCCAGCGGAACGGCGTTCGAAGGCCAGGGCATGTGGATCTGGTACCTGAGTGCCTCCGACGGCGGCAACCTCGCCTCGATCGTCGCCCAGGCGCACGCGGCCGATGTGACGACGGTGTTCGTGAAGAGCTCCGACGGGTCATCGAACTACTGGAGCCAGTTCTCTCCCCAATTGGTCGCGGAACTGCACGCGAACGGGCTGAAAGTGTGCGCATGGCAGTTCGTCTACGGGACCAACCCCGCGGGCGAGGCGAATCTTGGCGCCGAGGCGGTCGCCAACGGCGCGGACTGCCTCGTGATCGACGCCGAGGGCGAATACGAAGGCCGTTATGGCTCCGCGCAGACCTACATCGCCGACCTGCGCGCCAGGATCGGGGTCACCTACCCCCTTGGCCTCGCGTCGTTCCCCTACGTCTATGACCATCCCTCCTTCCCCTACTCCGTGTTCCTCGGGCCGAACGGGGCGCAGTTCAACGCGCCGCAGATGTACTGGAAGGACATCGGCAACTCGGTCGACACCGCCTACGCGAACACCTACATCTCAAATCGCGTCTACGGCCGGGCGATCTACCCGCTCGGACAGACCTACAGTCATCCTTCAAACGAAGAACTCGTGCGCTTCCGCGAGGAGGCCATCGACTACGGCGCTACGGGCATATCTTGGTGGGACTGGCAGGAAACTCCCGCGAGCGAGTGGACCGCGCTGGCGGAACCGCTCGTGCCGCTGAGCAGCGTGATCCCGAACCCTGGCTACACCGAACTCGAACAGGGCAACAAGGGAGACCCAGTGCTGTGGATGCAGGAGCACCTCGCGAGTGCGATTCCCTCCCAGGCAACGACCGGCATCTTCGACGCGACCACCGCCGCCAACCTCGCCGCGTTCCAGTCCGCCCACGGGATCGCCCCGACCGGCAAGACCGAAGCGGCGAGTTGGCAGGCGCTGCTGGCCCTCCCGCCGGTCGCTGTGAATTGGACCGGCGGAGGACCTAGCGGCGGTTGAGACTGTGCCGGCTCAGACCCTCTGGATGAGGGTGCCTGTGCCGAGGCCGCCGCCGCAGCACATCGTCACGAAGCCGATCTCCTTGTCGGAGCGCTCGAGCTCGTGCAGCAGCGTCGTGATCAGCCGCGCCCCAGTGGAGCCAAGCGGATGGCCGAGCGCCATCGCGCCGCCGTTTACGTTCACGCGGTCCATGTCGGGATTGTGCTCACGGCGCCAGGCCGCCACCACGGGGGCGAAGGCCTCGTTGATCTCGATCAGATCGATGTCGTCGATCTTCATGCCGTTGCGGTCGAGGATCTTGCGCGTCGCGGGGATCGGGCCCTCGAGCATTTTCACCGGGTCACAACCGACGGTCGTCTGGTCGACGATCCGCGCCCGGGGGGTCAGCCCCAGCTCCTTGGCCTTATCGGCGCTCATCAGCAGCACCGCCGCGGCGCCGTCGGAGATCTGCGAGGCGTTGCCCGCGGTGATCTTCCCGTCCGGCTTGAACGCCGGCTTCAGCTGCGACAGCGTCTCCAGGCTCGTGTCAGGACGGATGCCCTGATCGGCAACGAGCTCCTGCCCGTCGACCGTCATCGGCACGATCTCGCGCTCGAAGCGGCCCTCCTCGGTGGCCTGGTTGGCCAACCGGTGCGAGCGCACCGCGAGCTCGTCGAGCTCGGAGCGGGAGATCTCCCATTGATCGGCGATCATCTCGGCGCCGAGGCCCTGCCCAACGATGTTGTGCTTGGCCATCAGCTCCGGCGTGAACGCGAAGCCGAAGTCTTCCTGCGTCTTCATCCCGGCGGAGAACGGGAAGTGACCCATGTGCTCCACGCCCGAGCCGATCATCGCGTCGTGCACACCCGCGGCGATCAGCGCCGCGGAGAAGTTCACGGCCTGCTGCGCAGAGCCGCACTGGCGGTCGACGGTGGTGCCGGGCGTCTCGATCGGCAGCCCCTCCTGCAGCCAGGCGTTGCGCGCGATGTTGAAGCCCTGCTCGCCGAACTGCTGCACGCAACCGGCGATCACGTCCTCGACCTCTCCCGCGTCGATGCCCGAGCGCTCGATCACCTCGGTGTAGACCTTGCCGAGCAG
>Ga0302314_10018519_pt1 | contig 11612 bp, 10 predicted proteins | sample III_Palsa_N2_3_FD_200533 | JGI IMG/M metagenome (GOLD analysis project Ga0302314, IMG submission 200533) | Peat permafrost microbial communities from Stordalen Mire near Abisko, Sweden - III_Palsa_N2_3 | ecosystem: Environmental > Terrestrial > Soil > Palsa > Peat permafrost | place: Sweden... | reverse complement strand
GAGGAGACACCGGCCAGGAACCGGCTCATCGGCCGCTACCTGGGCATGGCCAGGTACTTCCGCGACCACTTTGCCGACGACGACCAGCTCGCCCTGCTTGGTGAGCTGAGCCGCGAGCACGCCAGCTTGCGGGCGGCGCTGGAGTACGCGCTCGGCGACCAGGCCGGGGCCGCGCGCCGGGCCTGGCAGGCCGACTGCGCGGCCGACGGCGTCCAGCTCGCCACCGCGCTGTCCGATTACTGGCGGGCCCGCTGCCTCATTCCCGAGGGCACCCACTGGCTTAGCCGGGCCGTCAAACGGGCACCGGCCGGCTCGGCCGCCCGGGTCCGCGCGCTGCTCGCTCTCGCGCACCTGCTGACGGTGCAGGGCCGCGCGGCGGAGGCGGCCACGGCCGCCGCCGAAGCACTCGACGTCGCCGCCGGGCTCGGTGACGAGGCTCTCACCGCCCGTGGCTACCTGGTCAGCACCGGGGCGCTGCGCGCGGCCGGGCGGCTGCCCGCGGCCGCCGAGTCAGCTGAGCGGGCGCTGCTGCGGCTCACCGCCCTTGATGACCGGCTCGGCCTGGTCCACCTCGACATCGAACTCACTTACCTGGCGCTGCTGAACGACGACGTGCCGGCCGCGCTCGGCCACGTGGAACACGGGCTGCGCCAGCTTGGCCGTTCCCGCGAACGGTGCCTGCACGCCAGCCTCTACCTGGCCGCCTCGCTCACCCTGTACCGGGCGGGCCGCGACATCGAGGCCACCTGGACGGCCACCCGGGCGCTGCAGGTCAAGCACAAGACCGGCGACGCATCGGGGACCGCGTTCGCGCTGGAGATCCTTGGCTGGCTGGCCGCCCGGGCCGGCGGTCACCAGCGGGCCGCCTGGCTGCTCGGCGGGGCCGAGCCGCTCTGGGAACGCGCCGGCGGCAGGCTGGCCGCCGGGCCCGGCTTCGAGCGGCGCCGCAATGAGATCGTCGCCGGGTGCACCGGCGCGCTCGGTGACAGGCGGTTCGCGGAGCTGTTCGCCCGGGGAGCGGCCCAGCCGCTTGAGGCGGTGATCTCCTTCGCGCTGGACGACGGGGCCGGCCCCGCGGCCGAAGGCGGCGCCAAGATCCGGCTGCCCGGCCAGCTGACCTCCCGGGAACGGGAGATCGCGAGCTTCGTCGCGGCCGGCCTGTCCAACCGGCAGATCGCCGAGCGGCTCTTCATCTCCCGGCGCACCGTCGACGCTCATCTTGAGCATATCTTCGGCAAGCTCGGCATTACCTCGCGTGTCATGCTGACCATTCAGTTGCGCGAGTATTCGGCCGAGCCAGCGGCCGACGCGAACGCGTAGCCGCAAGCCGCGAACCATTCCGTCCCAATTTTTCCCGAATGCTTCTTGCCTGCCCCGTGCGATTACATAATGGACGGTGACATGGCTGTCACTCAGACCGCGGGAACGGGACGGCTCCCCGCGGAAAAGGACACATTCGTCGGGCGGGCGACGGAGCTCGGCCAGATCGATGAGCTGCTGCGCGACGCACCGCTGCTCACCCTGGCCGGGCCTGGTGGCGTCGGCAAGACCCGGCTGGCGCTGCGCGCTGCCGCCGCGGCGGCGCCCCGGTACCCGGACGGCGTGTACCTCGCCGAGCTGTCCGCGCTGCGCGACCCCGAACTGCTCGCGCACACTGTCAGCCGGCAGCTCGGACTGGCTGAGCAGCCCGCTGGGTCGCAGCGGGACGCGCTGCTCGCGCACCTGCGCGAGCGCTGCGTGCTGCTGATCCTCGACACCTGCGAGCACCTGGTCGACGCCTGCGCGATCCTGGCCGAGGCGATCCTGGCCGAGACGCCGCTGGTCACCGTCATCGTCACCAGCCGCGAGCCGCTCGCGGTAGCCGGCGAGACCACTTTCCAGGTCGGCCCGCTGCCGGTGGCGGGGGCGGGCGACGGCGACGCGGTAGAGCTGTTCGCGCGGCGGGCGGCGGCCGCGGCTCCGGGCTTCGCGCTGACCAGCGCGAACCGGGCGGAGGTGACCGCGATCTGCCGCGGGCTCGACGGCATCCCGCTGGCGATCGAGCTGGCCGCCGGGCGGCTGCGCGACCTCACCCTGGCCGAGGTGAGCAGCAGGCTGGACCGCCGCCTGTCGCTGCTCACCGGTGGCAGCGACGCCCGGCACGCGACCGCGCGCAACGTCGTCGCGTGGAGCTATGACACGTGCACGCCGGCGGAGCGGGCCCTGTGGGCGCGGCTGTCGGTTTTCCCCGGCGCTTTCGATGTCGACGCCGCCGCCGAGGTATGCGTGAGCGACGAGCTCAGCGGCGCGGAAGTCTTCGAGACCATCATCGGCCTGGTCAACAAGTCCCTGCTGACCCAGGTGGACCCGGCGACCGGGTCCAGCGGCGGGCAGGCCGGGTTCCGGATGCTTGACACGGTGCGCGAGTTCGGCGCCGAACGGCTCGCCGCGGCCGGCGACAGCCCCGCGCTCCAGGCCCGCCTGCTGGCGCGCTACCTGACGCTGGCACGCCGCGTCGACGACCTCGCGTTCGCCGACAGCCAGCTCGAGCTGTTCGCCGGGCTGCACCGTGAGCATGTCAGCATCCGGGCGGCGCTCGATTACTCGCTTGACGGCGCCACGCCCGGGCAGCCGGGCAGACAGCAGGACGGCGCGGAGCTCGCCACCCGGTTGTGGACCTACTGGCTTTCTTCGGGGCTGCTGTCCGAGGGCTTGTACTGGCTGGGCAAGGCACTCGACCGGGTGACCAGCCCGTGCCCGCAGCGTGCCTGGGTGCACGTGGCCCGCTGCCTGCTCGGCGCGGTGCACGGGCGCGTCGAGGCGGCGGTGGCGGACGGCCGCGCGGCGGCCGAGCTCGGGAAAGGCCTGAAGCGCCCGCAGGTCGCCGGGCGCGCCAACGCCGCCCTCTGCCTGGCGTACCTGCTGTCCGGCGACCTGGAGGCCGCCCGCCGGGCCGGGAAAGCGGCCGAACGGCAGCTCAAGGCGGCGGGCGACACGGACGGGCTGATCGTGCTGGCCGCCCACCGGGCCGCGGTGTTCCAGGCCAGCGGCCAGCCTGAGCTGGGCATCAACTGCTACCAGCAGGGAATCGCGAGCTTCCGCGGCGGCAGCGGCGAGCGGATGTACCACGGGTACCTGCACCTGTCCGGCGCGTTCTGCTACCTGGAGCTGCCGGGCCAGGAGGCTGAGTGCGCCCGCGTGCTGTCGCTCGCGCTGCTGGCCAAGTACGACCTGGACGAGGTCACCGGCACGGCCTACGGGCTCGAGCTGCTCGGCTGGCTGGCGGCCGGGGCGGACAGGCACGAGCGGGCCGCCTGGCTGCTCGGTGCGGCTGACCCGCTCTGGGTCAAGCTGGGCGCCCGGCTGAGCAACGCCGCGTCCTGGGAGCAACGGCACGCCGACACGGTCGCCGCCACGCGCTGCGCGCTCGGCGAAGATGCCTGGACGGGCCTGTTTCGCGCGGGCGGCGGGCACCCGCTCGGGCAGGTCGTCGCGCGCGCGATCAACGACGCGGACACGCTCGGCGAGCCGGTGCGGGGGGGCGCCGCGCCGGGCGCGGGCGCGCTCACCGAGCGCGAGCGGGAGATCGCCTTTCTCGCGGCCGCCGGACTGTCCCCCGCGCAGGTAGCCGGCCAGCTGTTCCTGCCCCCCCGGGTGGTGCAGGAACAGCTGGCGAGCGTCTTCGGCAAACTCGGCGTCTCATCGGCGGCCCAGCTCGGGCCGTGGCTCGGTGCGCACTAAGCGATTGCGCGTCAGAGGTTGCCGCGCCGCTCCTGCTCGCGCTCGATCGCCTCGAACAGGGCCTGGAAGTTTCCCTTGCCAAAGCCCAGCGAGCCGTGCCGCTCGATGAACTCGAAGAACACGGTCGGCCGGTCGCCGATCGGCTTGGTGAAGATCTGCAGCAGGTAGCCGTCCTCGTCCCGGTCAACGAGGATGCCCCGCGCCTGGAGTTCCTCAACCGGGAGGCGGACCTCGCCGATCCGGGCGCGCAGCACCGGGTCGGTGTAGTACGAGTCGGGCGCGGCGAGGAACTCGACACCGCGTGACTTGAGCTCATCCACCGTTTCGCAGATGTCCGGCGTGGCCAGGGCCAGGTGCTGCACGCCGGGGCCGCCGTAGAACTCCAGGTACTCGTCGATCTGGGACTTCTTCTTGCCGGCCGCGGGCTCGTTCAGCGGGAACTTCACCCGGTGGTCGCCGCTCGCCACCACCTTGCTCATCAGCGCGGAGTACTCGGTGGCGATGTCGTCGCCGATGAACTCGGCCATGTTGGTGAAGCCCATCACCCGGTTGTAGAACGCGACCCACTGGTCCATCTCGCCGAGCTCGACGTTGCCGACCGCGTGGTCGAGGGCGACGAAGGCCGGCGTCACCTCGGGGGTCTCGCTGCTACGGGCCACGTAACCGGGCAGGTAGGGGCCGTGGTAGCGGGAACGGTCGACCAGGCTGTGCACGGTGTCGCCGTAGGCGGCGATCGCGGCGGTGCGCACCGTGCCGAACTCGTCGCTGACGTCATGCGGCTCGGCGACGATCCGGGCGCCGGTCGCGCGGGCATGCGCGATGCACTTGTCCACGTCGGGCACCTCAAGCGCCACGTCCATCACGCCGTCGCCGTGCCGCCGGTGGTGATCCGCGACCGGGCTGTCCGCGCTGACCGCGCCCTTGATGACGAACCTGACGCTGCCGGCCCGCAGCACGTACGCGTGGTGGTCGCGGTTCCCGGTCTCCGGCCCTGAGTACGCCTCGAGCCGCATCCCAAAGGCCAGCTGGAAGTACAGCGCCGACTGGGTCGCGTTCCCCGAGGACCAGACGAGCGCGTCCCAGCCGCTGACCGGGAACGGGTCGCGGCTGATGTCATGGGCGACCACTCCGGTCAGAGTGTCGGTGTCGAGGTGCTCCTGGGTCGCTGTCATCGGGGGGCCTCCGGCGCCATAGCGGTGCAAAGTCTTTCCGCCATCAGAACGGACCCGGCCTGCCCTGGTCAACCAACCCATCTTCCGCTAGACGTGTTGAGCATTCTGCAGAGTTCAACTGACGCTAAGCTAGTCATATTGACTAGTTAGGCCGAAGGGGTGCCAAATGGCGGAACTGGACGCGCTCGACCTGGCCCTGGTGACCGCGCTGCGCGCCAGCCCGCGCGCCGGGGCGCTCGAGCTGTCCCGGCTCACCCGGGTCGCCCGGGCCACCGTGGAGTCGCGGCTCAAGCGGATGGAGCAGGCCGGGGTGATCACCGGGTACGGCCCCGATGTCGACGTGGCCGCGGCCGGGTTCTCCGTCCTCGCGTTTGTCACCTTGTCCATCGCCCAGGGGGCACTCGACGCGGTGCAGGCGGACCTGGCGGCGATCCCGGCGGTGCTCGAGGCCTACGCGATCACCGGCTCGGCCGACGTGGTGTGCAAGGTGGCGGCGACCTCGCACGCCGACTTGCAGCAGGTGCTGCTGCGCATCGACTCCTCGCCTTCGGTCGCCCGGTCGACGTCGGCGATCGCGCTGTCCACGGTCATCGCGCCGCGGGACCTGCCGCTGCTCAAGTCCCGCCCGCCGGCCGCGGCACCCCGGTCCCCCGCGTTCCGCTGATCGCGGCCCCGCCTGCGTTCAGCGGCGGGCGGCGCGGCGCCGGCCTCGGGGAACCGTGCTACCCCGACTGGGCTGGTCCGAAGGCGCACTTGGCCCTACTGGCCGACGCGGCCGTCGATCCGCTCTCTGAGCAGATCGGCGTGACCGCAGTGGCGGGCGTACTCCTCGATCATGTGGACCATCACCCGGCGCAGCGAGATTGGCTTGCCGTCCGACTTGACGCCGAGCCGGCCCAGGTCGCAGTCCGCGACGAACTGCTCGGCGAAGGCGACCTCATCCCGCCACGCCTGCCACGCCTGGGCGACCACCTCGGGGTCCGCCACCGCGCCGGTCCAGTCGACGTCGGGCTCCGGGTTGAACCAGTAACGGAACGGCACGTCCTCGCCCGCCATCGTCCGCCGGAACCAGCTCCGCTCAACATCCGCCATGTGCCGGATGAGTCCGAGCAGCGACATGGTGGAGGGCGGCACCGACCGGCGGGCCAGCTGGCCAACGTCAAGGCCGGCGCACTTTAGCTCCAGGGTGAGCCGGTAATCGCGCAGGTACTCGACCAGTACCGACCGCTCGTCTTGCTGGTCGCCCCAAGACCGCGGGTCGTCGTCCGGGTCCGCCCACATGTCGTCGCCGTAGATCTTCGACGCCGACCATCGCTCCGGCGCGGACTCGCCAGACATCCCCTCAGCCACGCCCGCATCCTGTCAGCCGCCTGCGGGGCACGTCATCGTGTTTTCGGCGGGCACCTCGCCGCGCGGTCCCCGTCGGAGCGCAGCTGACAGGCAGTAGACCTGGGAGTTCCGTAAGCCGGTCGACCCGGGATCGTCAATGAACGGCCGGCAACTGGCCGGGGGCGGTGGGGGCGGGAGCACCGACGTTGGCGGCCAGGCGAGACAGCAGGGTGCCCAGAGTCGCCTGGTCGGTGGCCGTCAGGCCGGCGTTGAGCCTGGTGTCGAAGGCGACAGCGGCGGTGCGCAGCCGCAGGAACGCCTGGTCACCCTTGCCCGTCAGCGCGACGACCTGGACCCGGCGGTTGGCAGCGCCCCGGGTTCTGGTGATGAGGCCGTCGGCATCCATCGCGTTCAGGTGATGGGTGAGCGTCGCCTCGCTGATGCCGACCGCTTCAGCTAGTTCGCGCTGGTTGGCAGGCCTGCGGACCTTCAGGTTGAGCAGGATCAGCCAGATCGGGAGGCTGCCGCCCGCCTCGGTCAGCGATTCGTCAAAGGCGCGCCCGACGGCGCGGGCGACCTGGTTCAGGCGCAGCCCGATCGGCAGCGGAAAGGGCTCTGGCATGGCAGTTAGGGTAACACCGTCCATCGATGACTAAGAGTTTGACATCTAACCATTAGACATCTAACTTATAGCCCATGAGCACTCTCGACGGTCAGACAGCCCTGGTCACCGGCAGCTCCCGCGGCATCGGGGCGGCCATCGCGACCGAACTCGCGCGCCGCGGCGCCATGGTCGCCGTGCACGGGCGGGACCGGGCAGCCGTCAACGACGTCACCGCCACCATCAGCGGTCACGGCGGCAAGGCGATCGGGGTGACTGGCGACCTGCGGGACTTCGCCCACGTGGAAGCGGTCCGCCGGCAGGTCGAAGCCGAGGCGGGTCCGGTGGACATCCTCGTCGCCAACGCGGGCGGCAGCCTTACCCCGCCCGTGCCGCTCGAAGAGATACCGGAGGATGGCTGGCGTGCCACCGTGGACGGCAACCTGCTCATCACGTTCCTCACCCTGAAGAGCTTCCTGCCGGGGATGAAGGAGCGGCGCCGCGGCTGCGTCATCACCGTCGGCTCGTCCGCGGGACGCCGCGCCGACCCCCGCTCCCCCATGCCTTACGCCGCCGCCAAGGCGGGGATCGCGCTGCTCACCCAGCAGGTGGCGGCCCAGGCGGGCCCCTTCGGCGTCCGGGCCAACTGCATCGCCCCGGAGACGATCCTGACCCAACGCAACCAGGACCGGATCCCGGCCGGGCAGCAGGAGACGCTGGCCGGCTGGCACCCGCTGAAACGGCTCGGCACCCCGGACGACGTCGCGACGGCGGCCGCGTTCCTCGCCTCTGACGGCGCCGGCTGGATCACCGGCGTGGTGCTCGACGTGGCCGGGGGCGCAGTCCTTGTCTGAGGCCGCCGCCCCTTGTCGCACCGGCCCGTTTCTCGCCCCGCAGCCACCACCGCGTTTCATCAGGCCGCGTTTCATCTCGCTGAGGTTCAGCTCCCCAGTTCTCATCTCGCCAGGAAAGGAACACCGCTATGGCAATGACAGCGTTCCCCGACAACACCGCTGCCGCCGGCCGACGGCAGGCCCGCATCATGCGCGCGGTCAACGTGCCGATGCGGGCGGTGCTTCGCCTGCCGTTTCCCACCCCGCTGTCGGCGAACCTGATGCTGATCTCCTACACCGGCGTCAAGTCGGGCAAGGCCTACCTGCAACCGGTGAGCTACGCGGCCGACGGCGAGACGCTGCTGACTCCCGGCGGCGGCCGGTGGACGCTCAACCTCAAGGGCGGCCGGGCGGTCATCCTCCGGCTGCGCGGCCGCAAGGTGCCCGCGCAGGCCGACCTGGTCAGCGACCCGGCCGAGGTGGAGCGGCTGCTCGGTGTCATCGCCGTCGGCAATCCGCGGGCAATGCGGTACATCCCGATCCCCCGCCGCGAGGACGGGCGCCTCGACCCGGACGCGCTGTCCGCCGCCATCAAGCACGGCTTCCGTATCGTCCGCTGGCACCTCGGCGACCAGAGCTGACCAACCCTGCCTGATCCCGGCCAGCTAGCTCGCCGCGGGTGCCGGGCGTGGACGAGTTCGCGCTGCGCCAGGGGGCGCTGTTACGGGCCGCTGCGGGGCGGCGGTTCCGGCGCGTACAAGCGGTGTGCCTGGGTCCCCTACGACGTGGTTTAGGCGGCGTGGGTTTCGAACCAGATGGAGCCGAGGTCGTGTCCGCCGGTAAGGCGGACGTCTGCGTTGAGGGCGGCGGCGAGGCGGCGCAGGAGGGGGATGCTGAGCTCGGTACCGCCTTCCTCGATGCGCTCGATGTCGTCATCAGTCAGGGAGGCGCGCACGGCCAGTTCGGCGACGGTCAGGCCGAGGGCGGTGCGGATGTCATACAAGGCCTTGCCGAACGCCAGGGCCTCGCGGATCGCGATCCGCTCGGGATCGTCGGCCGCATCTTGGGGGCGCGCCCAGCGGGTGTGGTAACCGGTCATCTCACACCTGCCTTTCGTAGGTCTCCGTCGCAGTGCCGCGGTGGTCTCGTTCGCAGGTCTTCTGCGCACGGACGGCCCGGTCGATCTGCCGCTGTTCGTGCTGCCTGAGGGCTAATCCTGCACGAGCCCCAGCACGTTCCCGTCCGGGTCGGTGAAGGTCGCCACCAGCCGGCTGCCGCCGACGTTCTGCGGCTCCTGGGTCACTGTGGCGCCGGCCGCGGTCACCTCGGCCAGCTTTGCCTTGATGTCGGTCACCGCCCAGTACGCGACTGGCCCGCTCGCGTCGCCACCTGGCACCAGCCCGATGTGCTGGCCGCCCGCGTCGTAGCCGACGTAGTAATCCGAGTCGGCTGACGGCTCCGCCCCGAGCAGTGCGGTGTAGACCGCCTTGGCCGCCGCTAGGTCGGTTACCGGGTGCAGCACGATGGTGATTCCCGCAGTCGGCGTACCGCTCATGTGTCACTCCTGTTCGTCAGGGGCACGGCCGGATGCGCAGCCCCGTTACCCTTACCCTAGGGGCGTCCCGGTCACCAGCGCTTCTCCGATCCTGACCACTTCACCGGCCTCCGAACGAGTGCGGCTGACTGACGCACCGCCCTGTTCGCACCGGCCCCCGGCCTCCCGCAGCCCTGGAGCGAGCGCGGAAATAACCGGGGTGGGGCAAGCACGGTGATTCGATCATGCCGCCCGCGCTCGCGTCAGCGGGGGCGGCGCCAGATCACCGACTCCCAGGGCGCGAGCGCCAGGTCCGGCGGCGGCAGCGCGGACCGGCCGGGGTGGCTGGTCAGTATCACCGCGGCGTCCGCCCAGCCGGCGTCCAGCGGCAGCACGGCACTGACCGGGTCAGCGGAGAAGTTCGCCGCGACCAGCAGTTCGGCGTCGCGGCCGCGGCGGATGAAGACCCAGATCGCCGGGTGCTCGGCTAGCAGCAACTCGAACTCGCCGTCGGTGACCACCGGGTCGGTATGCCGCAGGGCGATGAGCTTGCGGTAATGCTCGAACACGGAGTCGGCGGCGCCGACCTGCGCGGCCGCGTTGACGTCGACGTGGTCGGGGTTGACCGCGATCCAGGGGGTGCCGCTGGTGAACCCGGCGCCAGGCGAAGCGTCCCACTGCATCGGAGTGCGGCCCTGGTCCCGGCTCTTCCGGTTCATGGCTTGCAGCAGCGCCGCCAGGTCGTCACCGCGGTCGGCCGCTTCGGCGTGAAACCGGAGCGCCTGGATGTCGCGGTAATCGGTAATGGCGGTAAACGGCGCGTTGGCCATCCCCAGCTCGTCACCCTGATAGACGTACGGGGTGCCCTGGTGCAGGTGCAGGACAGTGGCCAGGGTCTTCGCCGCCGACACGCGGTACTCGCCGTCATCGCCGAACCGGGACAGCGAGCGCGGCTGGTCGTGATTGCCGAAGTACAGCGAGTTCCAGCCCCGTCCGGCCAGCCCGGCCTGCCAGGCGGCCATCGACGCCTTGAGCTCGGTGAGCTTGAGCGGGAGGATGTCGAATTTGTGCGCGCCCTGATCCAGCCAGACGTGCTCGAACTGGAAGACCATGTCCAGCTCGTGCCGGTCCGGCGCGGTGAACAGGGCCGCCTCCGCGATCGAGACCTCGGGCATCTCGCCCACGGTGAGCACGTGACCCGGGCGGCTCGCGAAGACCTCGCGGTACATCTCCTGCAGGTACTCGTGGTTGCGCGGGCCGCAGGTGAAGTACTGGTCGCCCGGCCCGTACGGTGAGCCGGGCCGGGGCCGGGTGTCCGGCAAGGACGTGTCCTTGCTGATCATGTTGATCACGTCCATCCGGAAGCCGTCCACGCCGCGGTCCAGCCACCACCGCATCATGGCGTAGACGGCCTGCCGGACTTCGGGGTTCTCCCAGTTCAGGTCGGGCTGCCTGCGGGAGAAGATGTGCAGGTAGTACTGGCCGGTGCGGGCGTCCCAGGTCCAGGTCGGCCCGGAGAAGTGCGATTCCCAGTTGGTCGGCTCGGCGCCCGGCGTGCCGGGTTCCGTGCCCGGGCGCGGGTCACGCCACCAGTACCAGTCCCGCTTGGGGTTGTCCCGGCTTGACCGTGACTCGACAAACCACGGGTGCTCGTCGGAGGTGTGGTTGATGACTAGGTCCATCACCAGCCGCATGCCGCGGGCGTGCAGTTCGGCCACCAGTTCGTCCCAGTCGGCCAGCGTGCCGAACAGCGGGTCGATGTCCTGGTAGTCGCTGATGTCGTAGCCGTTGTCGTCCATCGGCGAGCGGTAGACCGGCGACAGCCAGACGACGTCCACCCCGAGGGTCTGCAGGTAATCCAGGCGGCCAAGCAGGCCTCGCAGGTCCCCGACACCGTCTGCGCCGGAGTCGGCGAAGCTCCGTGGATAGACCTGGTAGACCACCCAGCGACGCCACTGGCCAGGGTCTTCATGACCGCCGGTCCTGATGGCCGAAATCTCCGTTGCCTCACCCACCAGGGTCCTCCACCTCGCTCAGCTCCGGTGCCGGATGGCACCGGCGGTGACGTTCAGCTCTCTTCAGCTGGCTCGAACGCAGTCGGCCACTGCAGCGCATTCGGCCCGGTGCCCTCCGCCGCCGAGCTAAGCGGCTCGGGCGCGTGCGGCAGCACCGTTTCGAAATAGGACCGGGCCGCGGCGGTGGTGCCGACGTCATAGCCCGCCTGCTCGGACAGGTACCAGCGGTGCACCAGTATCTCGTGGAAGATCTCCGGGGGCGCGAGCCTGCCCCGCAGCGACACCGGGATCGCCGCCACCACCGGGTCGTAGACCTCTTCGAGCCAGCGGTGCGCCGCGACGGTGTCCGACACCGGGCTGTTGCTCTTGTGCTCCAGGTAACTCCGGAAGCTGGCGATGTCGTTGAGC
>Ga0302314_10018518_pt1 | contig 11612 bp, 7 predicted proteins | sample III_Palsa_N2_3_FD_200533 | JGI IMG/M metagenome (GOLD analysis project Ga0302314, IMG submission 200533) | Peat permafrost microbial communities from Stordalen Mire near Abisko, Sweden - III_Palsa_N2_3 | ecosystem: Environmental > Terrestrial > Soil > Palsa > Peat permafrost | place: Sweden... | reverse complement strand
TGAGCATGGCGCAGGTGAGCCACGCGTCTTCGCACCAGGTGCCGGTCGGGGTGAGCGCGGCCTCGAAGCCGAGCTGCTCGGCGCTGCGGGCGATCTGTCCCAGGTACTTCACCGACGGAGGCCTGATCGCGCCGGCCGCGCCGGTCGCCACGCCGTGACCGCCGCCGACGATGTCGCGGCCGTCACCGTTGGTGGGCAGGAACCAGTGGAACCGCAGGGACATCGCGTGCGCCTCTCGCCGAGCTGCTGTAATGCCTACTTTTTAGGTTGCTTTAATATACATGAATCGGGGCTGGCCGGGGAGGCGGCACCCCCGCGAGCGGTGCGAGCGGGGAAACACAGCGCGAGCCCCGGCCGGTTGGGGTCGGGCGATCTTCGCAAAGCGGGGGGCGCGGCGTATCGTCGCGATCATGAGGGTGCGGGAGATGCGGCGGCTGGTCCGGTTGCGAACGGTGCCGCTGGACGCTCGGGCGCGGCGGCTCGGGTCGTGTTACGACATCGCCGACCTGCGGCGGGCGGCCAAGCGACGGATTCCGCGGCCGGTGTTCGACTACGTCGACGGGGCGGCCGACGAGGAGATCGCGGTCGCGGCGAACGTGGCCGCCTTCCGCTCCTGGCGGTTCCTGCCCCGGGTGCTGGCCGGGGTGGCGTCGGCGGACACGTCGGGTTTGGTTTTCTCTTCGACGCTGCCGGTGCCGATCGTGCTCGGGCCGACCGGGTACACGCGGATGCTGCACCCGGACGGGGAGATCGGCGGGGCGCGGTCGGCCGCGCGGCACGGGCTGCCGTACACGCTGTCGACGATGGCGACGACCGGGATCGAGGAGCTGCGGGGCAGCGTCGGGCCGGCCGCCGAGTTGTGGTTCCAGCTCTACCTGACCAGGGACCGGGTGCAGTCGTACGACCTGGTGGACCGGGCCGCCGCTGCGGGGTACACGGCGCTGGTGGTCACGGTGGACACGGTCGTGGCGGGCAATCGGGTACGGGACCTGCGCAACGGGCTTTCGATCCCGCCTGAGCTGACGCTGGCGACGATCGCCTCGGTGGCATCCAGGCCGTCCTACTGGTACCAGCTGCTGTCGGGGCCGCCGCTCGACTACGCCAACTTCGCCGGGAGGCCGTCTACGACGATTCGGAAGACGGCCGACTTCTTCGATGCCGACCTGAATTGGTCCGACGTCGAGGCGCTGCGCGCCCGCTGGCCGGGGAAGCTGCTGCTCAAGGGGCCTGTCGGGCCGGCCGACGCGCGGCGCGCGATGGAGCTCGGGCTGGACGGGGTACAGCTGTCCAACCACGGCGGGCGGCAGCTCGACCGGACGGTGGCCCCGGTGGACCTGATCGCGCCGGTCCGCGCGGCGGTCGGGCCGGCCTTCACCGTGCTGGTCGACTCGGGCGTCAGGCACGGGGCGGACGTGGCGATCGCGCTCGCGCTCGGGGCCGACGCGGCCGTGCTCGGGCGCGCCTACCTATACGGGCTGATGGTCGGCGGCGAGGCCGGCGTGGACCGGGCCCTCGACCTGGTGACCGGGCAGTTCCGGTCCACGACGCAGTTCCTCGGGATGACGTCGGTCGCGGAGCTGCGCAAGCACGGGCCTGATCTGCTCACCCGCGCGGCCGCGGTGTTACGGGCGGGGCGGGAGGGGTGGGCGGCGCTTGTCCGGGCCGGTGGCCGGGTCGGGGAGCGGGGCGGGCGGGTTCTCCGCCAGCATCGCCAGCGCGCGGTCGACCGCGACCTCGAGCTGCGGGTCGCGGCCGATGGCCCAGTCGTCGGGGGTGATCAGGACCTCGGTGTCGGGGTCGACGCCGTAGTTCTCGACCGACCAGCCGAAGTCGCTGAACCAGGTCGCGTACCGGGGGACGGTGATGTGGGTGCCGTCGACCAGCTCGTGGCCGTGGCCGTCGATGCCGACCACGCCGCCCCAGGTGCGGGCGCCGATGACGGGGCCGAGGCCGAGGCTGCGGATGGCGGCGGTCACGATGTCGCCGTCCGAGCCCGCGAACTCGTCCGCCAGCGCGACCAGCGGGCCGCGGGGGGCGTCGTGCGGGTAGCTGTAGGGGCGCAGTCGGCGCGGTACCTTCCAGCCGGTGATCCGGCGGGCGAGCTTCTCGACGATGAGCTGGGAGGTGTGGCCGCCCCGGTTGCCGCGGACGTCGATGATCAGCGCCTCGCGGCCCATCTCGGTCCGCAGGTCGCGGTGGAGGTGCGCCCAGCCCTCCCCCATCATGTCGGGCACGTGCAGGTAGCCGACCCGGCCGTCGGACCGGGCGCGGACGAACTGACGGCGGCCGGCCACCCAGTCCTGGTAGCGGAGCCGCCGGTCGTCGTAGAGCGGCACGATGACGACCCGGCGGGTCTCGGGGTAGACGGGCGCGGCGGATTCGGGGGACTGGGCGGATTCGGGGGTTTCGGCCGGCTGGGCGGTCTCCGACGTATCCGGCGTGGCGGTGGTGGCGGTGGGATCGGGGGTGGCCGGGGATTCGGAGGTGGCCGTGGCCCAAGCGTCTGGGGCGTCTGGGGCGTCTGAGGCATCCGGGGCGTCTTGGGACTCGGAGGTGGCGGAGGGGTCAGGAGTGGCGGGCTCGGGCGCGGCGGAAGCGGTGTCAGGCTCGGCGGTGGCGCCGGAGGCGGGCTTCTCGGGCGCGGCGGCGTCGGCGGCCGCGTCGGTGGCGGCCTCGGCGGAGTCCTCGTCGTCGTCGGGGTCGGCGGCCGGGGGCCACGGGACCAGGGACGGGTCGGCCGGGCGGATGGTCAGCTCGACCGGCTTCCCGTGGGTGCCGGCCAGGGCCGGCCAGGGGCCGTAGACCGGGTCGACCGGGCGGCCGCCGACCGCGAGGATCTCGTCGCCTTCGCGCACAGCCACCCCGGGGGCGCCGAACGGCGACCGCGCGTGCGGGTCGGACGACTCGCCCGGCAGCACCCGCTCGACCAGCCACCGGCCGTCGGCCGAGCGGGCCACGTCCGCGCCGAGCAGTGCCGCGGGCGCGCCGCGGAGCGTGTTGCGGGCGGTGAACGTGCTCGACGGCATCACGTAGGCGTGCGACGTGCCGAGCTCGGCCGCTACCTCCCAGAGGAGGTCGCCGAACTCGGCCGAGGACCTGATCCGGCCGAGCAGGAAGCGGTACTCATCGAGCACCCCGTCCCAGTCCACGTCGGACATGGTCGGGGTCCAGAAGTCCCGGCGCAGCAGCCGCCCGAACTCCTCGTACGCGTGCGCCCACAGCGCCGCCGGGTCGGCCGAGAACCGGGCCCGCGACAGGTCGACGGTGACGGCGTCGTCGGACGAGCCGTTGTCGACCTTCCGGTCGGACGGGACCACGCGCACCTTGTGGTCGTCGCCGACCACCAGCCGGGTTCCGTCGCCACTGACCGCGAACCAGCTCACCTCGGAGGTGAGCACGCTCGCCTCGCGCTTGCGGAGGTCGAACCGCTCGAGGACCGGCTTCGGCCGGCTCTCCTCGAGGTCGGCGGCGCCGTCGCCGAGCAGCCCGGCGACCGGGTAGCGGAGCCAGACCAGGCCGCCCTTGACCGGGGCGAGGCTGTAGTACCGGGCCTCTTCGACCGGGACGGCGACCACGCGGGTGGAAATCGTGTCGGTGTCGACAGTCAGCGGGGACCGTTCGGGCCACGGGTCTTTGGAATTTTCCCCGCCGCCGACCGGACGGCCGCCGGGCTGCGGGCCGAACGGCGACAGCGTGTGCGCGGCCAGCGGCACCAGGTAGGGCCGGTCGCCGAGCGGGAACGACAGGTCGAAGAAGTGCGCGTCGTAGATCGGGTCGAACGTCCGGCGGGACATGAACGCCAGGTACAGCCCGTCGGTGGTGAAGACCGGGTGGCTGTCGAAGAACCGGCCGTCGGTCACGTCCGTGATCGAGCCGTCCGCGACCCGCGCCAGCCTGATCCGGGCGAGCGGCTGCGGCCCCGGCTGCGCCCACGCCAGCCAGGCCGAGTCGGGCGACCAGGCGATGTCCTCGACCTCGCCGTCGTCGTTGCGGGCGAGCTCGGTCGTCTCGCCCGACTCGACGTCGATCACCAGCAGCCGGCCGTCGGCGGCGGTGGCCGCGAGCTTGGTCCCGTCCGGCGACGACGCCAGGTCGAGGATGTTGCCAAGGTCTCCGGCGGCGATGGTCCTGGTCGTCCCGGGCTGCTCGGCGTCGATTTCAGCCGCTTCGATGGCGTCGGCCCCGCCGGCGTCGGTGACCCAGGCCACCGAGCCGGTCTTGCCGAGCACCCGGGGCAGCCGGGCGCGGGCGGCCGGGTCGACCAGCAGCGCCCGGGCCGGGCCGTCGTCGTGCGTGAGCCAGTGCACGGTGCCGCGCACGGTCACCACGCTCGCCTGCCCGGTCCGGTCGCAGTCGAGGTCGCCCAGGTGGTCGTCGGCGGTGATCAGCTTGGGCGCGCGGGCGGTGGGCGGGGTGGCGAGCTGGATGTCAAGCTTGCGCGGCTGGGCGTCGGCGTCGAGGCTGTCGAGCAGCCAGATGTCGCCTGCCAGGTGGTAGACCACGCGGGTGCCGTCGGTGGCCGGGTTGCGGGCGTAGAACCCGTCGTGATCGGTGTGCCTGCGCAGGTCGCTGCCGTCGAGCGCGGCCGAGTAGATGTTGCCGGTGCCCTCGTGATCGGAGAGGAAGACCAGGCGGCCGCCGATGATCATCGGGCTGGCGAGCTGGCCGTTCAGGCCGCTGAGGACGCGGGTGAACAGCGGGTCGTCGCCGGTGGCGACCCAGAGGCGGCCGCCGGTGCCGCCCCGGTAGCGCTTCCAGTAGGCCGGGTCGCCGCGCTGCCCGGTCAGCAGGGCGGTGGCGGTGGAGGTCAGCGCGAGGTCGTTGACCTGGCCGAACGGCAGGCGGCGGGGCGGGGAGTCGAGCGGCACGGCGTACGCGTGCGTCCGCTGGGAGGACGGCTGGTCGACGGCGGAGGTGGCGAGCACCTCGCCCGTGTCGGTCCAGCCGGTGGTGCGGGTGCGCAGGTCGCCCCAGTAGGTGCGCCGGGTCGCGGGACCGCCGGTCCCGCCGTCCATTTCGGCGGTGTAGACCTCGGGAATGCCGCCGTCGCGCCAGCTGGTCCAGGCGATGGTGGCGCCGTCGGGCGAGAACCGCGGATTGCCCGCCTGGCCGCCGTCGGAGGTCAGCCGCCAGGCGCGACCGCCCTGGGCCGGGGCCAGCCAGACGTCGTCTTCGGTGACGAAGGTCAGCAGATCGCCGTGAACGTGGGGGTAACGGAGATAACCGGGGGTTGCCACGCGGTTCATCTTATGGGCCCTGTCGGGGTGGGCGATATTGCCGCTGGTGCAGCCAGAGATTGCCGCGAGCGCAGCTCAGAGCCAGCCGTGCTCCTCGGCGACGCGGCGCGCCTCGGTCCGGTTGCGGGCACCGGTCTTCTGGATGCAGGACGAGAGATAGTTGCGGACGGTGCCCTCGGACAGGAAAAGGCTGCCCGCGATCTCGGCGATCGTCGCGCCGTCGCTGGCGGCGGCGAGCACATCCCGTTCCCTCGGCGTGAGCGGGCTCGCCCCCTCGGCCAGCGCGGCGGCGGCCAGGTCGGGGTCGATGACGCGCTGGCCGGCCAGGACGTCGCGGATGGTCCGCGCGAGCTTGTCGGCCGGCGAATCTTTCACGATAAATCCGGATACGCCCGACTCCATCGCGCGCCTCAGGTAGCCGGGGCGGCCGAACGTGGTGAGGATGACGATCTTCGTCTTCGGGCACGCCTGCCGGAGCTCGGCCGCGGCGCTGAGGCCGTCCAGGCCCGGCATCTCGATGTCGAGCAGGGCGATATCGGGGCTCGACCGCTCGGCCGCCGCCGTCACCTCGTCGCCCCGGCCGACCTGCGCGACGACCTCGATGTCGTCCTCGAACGAGAGCAGGGCGGCGAGGGCCTCGCGGATCATCGCCTGATCTTCGGCGATCAGGACCCGGATGGTGTTCACTCCGTTACGGTAGCGCCCTCGTGCGCGGTTGCCCGGCTGCCGCCGCCGTCCGTGGGGTCGGCGTTGGCGGTGGGGTCGGCGTCGGCGTTGGCGGCCGAGGCCGAGTCTGGGCGCGGTGTGGCCGGCACGGTCGCGATGAGGCGGAATCCGGGCAGGCCGCCGGGCCGCAGCTCCAGGCTGCCGCCGACCGCGCCGAGCCGCTCCGACATCCCGCGCAGCCCGGTGCCGGTCGGCTCGGCGCCGACGTGTCCCCGGCCGTCGTCGCGGACCTCCAGGGACAGCGTCCCGCCGCGACGGGCGAGGCGGATGTGACAGGTGCGCGCCCCCGAATGGCGCACCACGTTGGTCACCGCCTCGCGCAGGCACCAGGCCAGCGCCGCCTCGGAGTCGGGGTCGAACGTCCCCGACAGCAGCGTGAGGTCGGCGTCGTCCTGCGGCGCGATCCCGGCCGACTCCAGGGCGGCGCGGGCGGTGATGATCTCCACCGCCAGCGTGGGCCGCCGGTAGCCGCTGATCGCCTCCCTGATGTCGTGCAGGGTCTGCCTGCTGACCGCGCCGACCTGCTCGATCTCGTCGCGGGCGCGGTCACGGTCGGGCCCGGCGGGCAGCCGGCCGAGCAGCCGGAGGGCGAGCTCGGACTTGAGCGTGATCATCGACAGCGACTGCCCGGTCAGGTCGTGCATGTCCCTCGCCAGCCGCAGCCGCTCCTGGCTGGCGGCCAGCCTGGCCACGGTCTCGCGCGCCTCCGACAGCTCACGGGTGAGCTCGAAGTGGTTGCGGAGCCCGATCATGGCCAGCCCGAGCAGCACCGTCGGCAGCAGGTTGATGAAGAAGTCGCCCAGGTCGACGTGGCCGAACACGCTGGTGACGCAGTAGCTGGCGGCGATCAGGGCGAGCACCCACAGGGCGGTGCGCTGCACCGCGATCGTCAGGCCGGCCAGGGCCGACACGTAGATCCAGAGCGAGGTCGCCCCCGACCCCCCGTAGAAGATGCAGGCGGCCAGGGCCAGCGCGTACAGGGTCGCCAGCCAGATCGCCGAGCGCCGACCGGTCGCGTTCCAGTCGGCCAGCGTGACCACGAAGACCACGCAGAACGCCCCGATGATGGCCAGCCCGCCGCCGATGTAGAGCCCGCTGTGGTGGTGGCCGAACAGGCCGGACACCGGCTCGATGAGGTAGACGAGCCAGACCGCGGTGAGGGACACGCGCCACAGGCGCGCGCCCCTCGACAGGTCGCCCGCGCCGGCCCGCGGGCCGCGGCCGACCGCCGCCGTCTCCTCGTTACCGGTTCCAGCCATGGTCAGATCGCCTCGGCCGCGTTCCTGACCGCGAACGTCGCCAGCCCGACGAACACCGCCAGCCAGATCACGATGATGCTGACGGGGATCCACGAGACGGTGCCGTGCGTCACCACGTCGGTCGCGAGCTGCACGATCCGGTAGGTCGGGGTGCCCTGCGCGAACGTCCTCAGCCCGCCGGTGACGGGGAACCACAGGCCGCCGAAGAGCGAGAAGAACAGGAAGATGATCATGATGACCGGCTGGACCGAGTTCGGGTTCATCCAGTATCCGATCGCCACCGCGAGCGCGGCGAAGATCAGCGTGCCGAGCCAGATCGCGAGCGCGATCACCGTCCACTCCCAGATCGGCAGCTGGATGTCACCGTAGAACCGGCCGAGCAGCATCATGATCGCGATCTGCGGGGCGGTCAGCGCGACGGTCGCGATGATCTTGGCGACCACGTAGCTGTTGGCGGGCAGGCAGGTCAGGCGGAGCTGCCTGATCCAGCCGTCCTTCCGCTCCTGGGAGATGCGGATCGCGTTGTTGTTGAACGCCCCGCTGAACGCGCCGAGCGAGGCCATCTCGAACAGGTAGTAGATCTTGAAGGAGACGCCGCCCTCGGTCGCCGCCGTGTGGGCGAGGGACAGGTAGAGCACGATCGGAAGGGCGAGCGTGAAGAACAGGTAGCGCTTGTTGCGCCTGAGCCTGATGATCTCGGCCTTGCCGAGGGCGAGGGTGCCGCTGGTGGAGCTCATGTGCCGCTCATCTCCTTCGAGGGGCTCGCGTGGCGGGTCACGCGCACCGGGGCGGGCGCGTCGCCCGCCCGGTCGTCTTCCGATGTGATCGCGATGAAGGCCTGCTCGAGGCCGAGGCTGGCGACCTCGATCTCGCTCGGCCGGTAGCCGGCGTCGAGCACCGCGTACAGCGTCGCGTCGGAGTCCCTGGTCTGGATCTGCACCACGTCGTGCCGTATCTCCAGGCTCTCAAGGCCGGGCAGGTTGAGCAAGAACGGCTCGTCCACCCGCTCCAGCCGGAACGACATCCGCTTGGCGCCGGCCCGCTCCTTGATCTCGGCCGGGGTGCCGTCGGCCAGCAGCCGTCCCCTGTTGATGACCAGGATCCGGTCCGCCGCCTGGTCGGCCTCCTCCAGGTAGTGGGTCGCGAACAGCAGCGTGCGCCCCTCGGCCACCTCGGCCTTCATGTTCGCCCAGAACAGCCGCCTGGTTTCCACGTCCATCGCCGTCGTCGGCTCGTCGAGCACGATCAGCTCGCACTCGCCCGCGATCGCGAGCGCGAACCTGACCCGCTGGGTCTGGCCGCCGAAGAGCTTGTCGACCCGCTGGTCGGCGAACTTGTCGATTCCGGCCTGCTTCATCGTCGTCTCGACCGGCAGCGGCCGCGGGTGGAGGCTCGCGACCAGGCTGACGAGCTCCCGCACGGTGACCTCGGGCATCAGCCCGCCGGACTGCAGCATCGCGCCGACCCGGCCGGACTTGATCGCGTGGTACGGGTCGCTGCCGAACATCCGGATCCGCCCCGAGGTGGGCTTCTTCAGCGCCAGGAGCATGTCGAGTGAGGTTGACTTGCCCGCGCCGTTCGGGCCGAGGAGGGCCACCGTCTCCCCCGGGCGCAGGTCCAGGGTGAGCCCGTCGACCGCTTTCAGGCCCCCGTACTGCTTGCTGACGTTCTCGAACGAGACGACCGGCCCCGTTCCGCTGTTGCTCACGATGCTTTCCCCTTGCCGTGGGCCGACCGGGCCACCCGGGCCGGCCGTTGGTTTTGCGTACTCCCTCACCTCACCATCCGCGCCCGGCACCCGGTAGTGCGCCAGCTCAGCCCTTACCCATGACACCTGTCACCCGTTGTCAGTGACCTGGCTAGCGGCCGGCGGCGTAGCCCTGCATGCCGCGGGCGTTGGCGGCGGCGTAGAGCATGCCGTTCCTGCGGGCGACGGCGCTGATCCGGCCGAGCGACCACGGCGGCTGGACGTGCACGTCGTGCCCGCGTCGTCGCAGCTCGTCGACCACGGCCGGGCCGACGCGCTCCTCGACGTCCAGCCGCAGCGGGTGCGACTCGCGCGGGTAGAACGACGACGGCATGTGCGCGGAGTGGAAGGCCGGGAAGTCGATCGCCTGCTGCAGGTTCATACCGAAGACCGCGTGATTGAGGAAGAAGGCCAGCGTCCACTGGTCCTGCTGGTCCCCGCCGGGCGTGCCGAACGCCAGGTAGGGCTCCCCCTCCCGCAGCGCCAGGGTCGGCGTCAGCGTGGTCCTCGGCCGCTTGCCCGGCGCGATCGTCGCCGGCAACCCGGGGGTGAGCGTGAACATCTGCCCGCGCGTCCCCAGGCAGAACCCCAGCGCCGGAATGACCGGGGAGGACTGCAGCCAGCCGCCGCTCGGCGTCGCGCTGACCACGTTGCCCCACCGGTCGGCCACGTCGAGGTGGCAGGTGTCGCCCCGCCTGGCCTGCGGCTCGGCCGCGGCCGAGCGGCCCAGCGGTTCGCCGGTGGCGGGGTCGATCCCCGGGTCGCCGGTCCCCCGCTGGCGGCGGTGTCGGTCGCCTCGGTCGCTTCGGTCGTCAAAGTCAAATTCGGAGGTATCGAACGGACCGTGGGTGAACTCAGGCAGCATTATCTCCCTGCCGCCGGGCCGGCCGGGGCGGAGCTCGGGGCTCGCGGCGTCGGTGATGAGCCGCCGTCGCTCGTCGTTGTACGTTGTCGAGAGCAGCTCCTCGATCGGCACGTCGGTGAAGTTCGGGTCTCCGTACCACGCCTCCCGGTCGGCGAAGGCGAGCTTCGCGCCCTCGACCACGGTGTGGATGAACTCGGCGCCGCCCGGCTCCAGGGCGGCCGCCCGCAGGTCAAAGCCCGACAGGAGGGCGAGCTGCTGCAAGAACACGGGCCCCTGACCCCAGGGGCCGGTCTTGCATACGGTCAGCCCGTCGTAGTCGTAGCTGACGGGCGACTCCAGGCGGGCATGCCAGGTGGCCAGGTCGTGGCCGGTGAGCAGGCCGCGGTGGCGTTCGCCGGTGACGTCCATCGCCTCGGTGGCGGCGAACTTGCCGATCTCCTCGGCGACGAACCCGTCGTACCAGGCCTGCCTGGCGGCCTCGATCTGCTCGTCGCGGTCGCCGCTGGCCGCCTCCGCCTCGGCCAGGATGCGCTCGTAGGTGGCGGCCAGCGCCGGGTTGGCGAACCGGGTGCCGGGGGCGGGCACGCCCCCGCCGGACAGGTAGACCTCGGCCGAGGAGTGCCAGTGCTCGCGGAAGATGTCGGCCACGCTGGCGATCGACCAGCTGATCGCGGGGACGAGTGGGTAGCCGGCCTGCGCGTACCCGATCGCGTAGCCGAGCACGTCGCGCAGGCGCAGCGTGCCGTACTCGCGCAGCAGCAGCAGCCAGCCGCCGAACGCGCCGGGCACGCACGCGGCCAGCAGCCCGCTGCCGGGCACGAGGTCGAGCCCGAGGCCGGCGTACGCGTCGACGGTGGCGGCGGCCGGCGCGGTGCCCTGCCCGCAGACCACGAACGTCTCCCCGCGCCGCGCGTCGTGGCCGATGACCGGCACCTCGCCGCCGGGTCCGTTCAGGTGCGGCTCGACCACCTGCAGCACGAACCCGGCGGCGACGGCCGCGTCGAACGCGTTGCCGCCGCGCTCGAGCACCGCCATACCGGCCGCCGAGGCCAGCCAGTGGGTGGAGGAGACCATCCCGAACGTCCCCGCGAGCTCCGGCCGAGTGGTGAATTCAGAAATCTGGGCCATAGAGCCATCCAACCGCACTTCCCGTGGATGGCGCTGTGGCCCGCAACGCTCAAAGCGATCTGGCGTCGCGGCCCGTTGCGCCGATAGGACTGGCGCAGCGGGCCACAGCGCCAAGGTGGGTATAGCGCTGCGGGCCACAGCGCCTAAAGCGAGCGGGAAACGGGCGGGTCGCACGGTAACGTCTGTGGGCATGGATGAGCTTGATTCACGGGTGCGGGCGATCTGCGATCTCAACGTGGCCGAGGCGCGGGAGTACGGCGGCCGGCACGAGTACGACGGCGTGCCGCAGGACCTCTCGCCCGACGGCGTGGCCGCCGGGCTGTCCCGGCTGGCGTCGGCTCGCCAGTCCGGCGCGGCGCGGGAGGACCCGCATGACGAGGCGCACCTGCGCGCGTTCGAGGAGCTGCAGCGGGTGGTCTTCGCCGATCTCGAGCTGCACCGGAGCAACCCGATGTACCACCTCGGCGAGCTCGACCTGGCCTGCTACGACAAGGACTACGCGCCCGAGGCGGAGCGATACGCCGCCCGGGCCGCGCATCTGGCCGCCTGGCCTGCCGTCATCGACGCGGCGGTCGCCTCGCTCGACGCGATTCCCGCCCCGATCGCGGACTCGCTGCTCGGCGCCGTCCGCGGGCTGGCGGCCGGCATTC
>Ga0302314_10018516_pt1 | contig 11613 bp, 9 predicted proteins | sample III_Palsa_N2_3_FD_200533 | JGI IMG/M metagenome (GOLD analysis project Ga0302314, IMG submission 200533) | Peat permafrost microbial communities from Stordalen Mire near Abisko, Sweden - III_Palsa_N2_3 | ecosystem: Environmental > Terrestrial > Soil > Palsa > Peat permafrost | place: Sweden... | reverse complement strand
GGTGGCGATCGGCGTCAGGACCGGGGACTTGCCGATCCTTCGCGCCAGGCGCTCGAAGATCGCGGCGGCGAAGCCGTGCCAGGAGACCGGCTCATCGCCGGCGAAGTGATAGGTGCCCCAGCTGCCGCGGCCATCGAGGATCGCCGCCGCGATGGCGGCGATGGCGCCGGCCAGGCTGTCGGCCGGGGTCGGGCAGCCGCGCTGATCATCGACCACGCTGAGGGCGGCGCGCTCGCTGCCGAGCCGGATCATGGTCTTGACGAAATTCTGCCCCTGCGCGCCGAACACCCAGGCGGTCCGAAGGATGACATGTTTGTCCCAAGCGGCGGCCAGCGCCACCTCGCCCTCCAGCTTGCTGTGGCCATAGATGCCGAGCGGGGCGACCTGGTCGGTCTCGCCATAGGGACCGTGCTTGGTGCCATCGAAGACGTAGTCGGTCGAGACATGGATGAGCGGGATGCCGTGTTCGGCACAGACCGCGCCCAGCACCGCCGGCCCGTCGCGATTGGTCCGGAACGCGGCCTCGGGTTCGGCCTCGGCGCGGTCGACGGCGGTATAGGCGGCGGCATTGACGATTATCGCCGGCCGGGTGTCGTGCACGATCCGGGTGACGGAATCGGCATCGGCGATATCGCAGCGCGCCCGGGGCAGGCCGACCGGCTGCAGCGCCGCCGGCCAGGCCGCGCGCATCAGCTCGAAACCGAGCTGGCCGCCGCTGCCGAGAATGAGGATGCTCGCCATCGATTCCATGCCCTGTTGGTTGTGGCCCGCGGGCTGCCCCGCTAGAGACGCGGCGACGGGTGTTTCTATTCGCCCCGGCCGGCCATGGCAAGGTTTGCGCCGTGGCGATCGTGGGGCAGGCGCGGGCGGGAATGCCCGGTCCAGCTCGCGGGCGCGGTCGAGCACATCCACCGCGTCGCCGAGGGGGCCCGGCGCTGCGTGGCCGCTGATCATGAGTTTCCGGCATTTCTACGGAATCGGCGAGCGGGTGCACGGGTCGCGTCTGGCGTACATCTCCGAGGCGGCCTATCGCAGCCCGAATGTCGACAATGCCCGGCTGGTGCCGGGACGCGAGATAGCCCTGCCGACGGCAGAAAGAACCTGCGGATCTCGCAAGGGGGCTGGAACCGTCCTGAGTTCAGCGCTTGACATTGCGGTCTCGCGGCGAGCAATTGCAACTTGCGCTTTGCGATGGACTCCGCAATGTTACCGAGCGATGTGCCTGATTGGGGAGGTGGCGTTGCTGAAGCCATGGCTCTGGTTCAGCCTTGCCTGCCTACTGCCCATCTTGGCGGGTTTGACAGCGTTCGTTTTCCTGCTGGGATTACCTGCCGACGTTACATTTGCCGTGTGGGCAACTGGTCCCAAATGGACGTTATCGTCGGTCGGTAACATCGTGCTCAGCGGCATCGCTGGTGCCGCAGCTCTCGTTGTCGAACTCTTCCTCTATGCGGCGATTGCAGGGCTTTGGCGCGGGTTAGGATCTGTCGCGGACATTGTCGTGCATGCGCTCGATTTGCCGATCGGCGGCGCTGGGGGCGAATGGGACTCACGGCCCGGATTGCAAGTCGTCGTTTTGATTGTCGGTACCATATCGTTGTTTTCGGCCTGGTGGCACAGCGGCCTTGCGATGGTCGCCGTGGCGATCGCCCTCCTCGGTTCTGTTGCGATCCGTGTCTTGAACGCGCTCTTCCATCGGCTGAGCGAGATGCAAGAGCGGTTTACCCTGCGCAGCCGAACCTCGGCGATTGGCGGCGGCCAGGCGGAGTGGCAGATCTCTCAGGTCCTGGCGCTCCTTATCCTCTTGCTCGCTCTGGCCGGCGGCATCGTGGCGCTTGGCGCGGTGTCCTTGTGGCCTGTGCCGCCATCATTGCCTAAGGAGCAGGCGAGGCCTGCTGCTCTTGTCGGGGCCAGTACTGAGCCGGGGACGGCGCCTCCTCCGGCTCGGCCAAGCGAGAACTAGGGGATGCCGCTCACGCTCGACCTCAAGGCGTCGGAGGACCGGTTCTACGGCAATTGGATCCGCAAGGGTCGGGCGGCCTTCATGCGCTCTGATGCCTACGATATACTGGCCGCGGCGCTGCGCCGGTATCTCCGCGACGAGATCCCTGGGCAGTCCTTTCTCATCGCGGGCCACCGCGGCGCTGGCAAGACTGCGCTTGTTTCGGAAGTGGTCGAGGCGGTCACCGACGACATCTTCGAAGAGTGGGACGTGTGGGCGCAGCAACGCGCCGGCGGAAAGAGCCCTTCGCCGCCTCGCGAGCGGCAGCGGCCGCTGCTCGTCAAGCTGCATGGGCCGAGCCTGGTCGGCATGGAATCGACCGATCCCGGTGGCAGCAGTGACGGGAAGGCGGCCGAAGCGACGCCGAAAATCGACGCAGCCGGCTTCAGACCGGGCCGGCGCCGTGTGTTGGCGGCTCCCGTCGTCGAGGTCAAAATCGTTACCGCCGCTGAGCCTGCCTCAAAGCCTGCTTCCGACAAGAGCACGACTCCGACCGGCGATCGCGCCCAAGCGGCGCTCGCCCAAATCATGGTCGGCCTTTATCGTGCCCTTGCACGAGAGGTCGGCGAGGCAGCGACAGTTCGGGCGCTCGACGCCGGCGACTGGAAGGATAGGCGGCATCGACTGGAGTGTGCCGCCCAGCTGCGCCTGGAGCTGGACCGGTCGGCCGGCCCGGAGGAATTGCGTGATCTCTGGGAGGAGGTCGAGCCGAAGGGCTGCGGCATTCTGTGGCCGCAGGGAATCAGTGAGGCTCTGGTCGAACGCCTGGTACCGGACCAGCCTCTCAAAGAGATCGTCGCTGTCGCGACGGCGGCGCAAGCCTTCCAGGTCTGCTCCGGCGCGGTCAGCCAGAACAAGACGCGCAAGGAAAGCGCCACCGCCGAGCGCGTGAGCGAGGTGAGGTCGGGCTTCGATGCGGCGAATGCGGTGAACCGGGTGCTGGCGCTCGGCATCGGCGGGGTGATCGGCTATGCCATCGCGGGCTCGGCCGGTGCCGGCATCGGATTGCTCGGGTCGCTCGGCGCGACCTTCCTGTCGCGTCGTTCGAGCCGGCGCGAGCGCGGGGAGGACTACACCTTCATCATCGATCGGTCGGTGCAATCCTTGGAACGCGACTTGCCATTGGTGATCGAGCGCGTGCGGGCGGCCGGTCTCGCCCCGGTCTTCGTCATCGACGAACTGGACAAGCTGCCGCATATCGGAGAACGCAGTGTGCGCGACGCGATCGCCGAGCTGATCAACCGTTTCAAGCAGCTCACCACGGATTACGGCTTTTTCTGCTTCTTGACCGACCGCGACTATTTCGACGAGGTCGAGCAAGCGCTGGCGGCGAGCGTCTATCCCGCCGAGCACACGTTCTTCAGCGAGCGGTTGCTGATCGGCTACGGCCCGCGCGATTTTGATGGCTATGCAGCTTCGGTGCTGACGGCCGACGGCGCCCCTGAGGATGCTTTCGCGCGGCACGTCCTGTGCAAGCGACTGATCTTCGACTCGAAGCTCAATACCATAGAGTTTCGTCGGCGGCTCCGACGCGGCTGGGGCGACGCCGATGGGAAACAAATTTATCGGACGCCTTCCGAAAAGCTTGCCGGCTCGACCTCGAATCTGATTGCGGTCGCCATCCAGCTCGCGATCGAGCAAGTATTGGGCCATGAGATATTTGCCGCGCGGATCGAGCAGGACAGCGAACTTCGGCTGATGGCGTTCGACGTCCTCTATCGCGTTTCGCGCCTTTGGGAGCGCGACTCTCGCACGATTGACGTTGGGAGAGCCGAAATCGCGCTGGATCTCGTCGGGCGCCGCGGCGGCGACATTCCAGATCGGGACGAGGCGGAGAATGTGGTGGTGGCACAGATCGGCGCCGCGGATTTCGACCTTCTCGTGAGGATGGTCGAGATGCTGATCGGGCTGCTGTGCAATTTCAGCTCGCTCTCAATCGTGTTCGCCGCCTCGCCGGGGCCCGCATCGAGTGAAATCGGGTTCAACCGGGTTGTGTTCGCGTCGCTCGAAGCGCGGCACATTCGCCGGCTTCTGCAAAAAGAGGGCGACACGACAAGGTTTAAGTTCCTGTTCTGGCGCGATGGTACAGATCTGTATTCCAACGTCGAGGCGGCCAAGCTGCAGAATCGGGCCAACCTCAGCTTGCTCTGGCTCGAGGCCTTCGACGATCTTGGCATTCCCCTCGGCGACCTGCGCGGTTTGGGCGTGTCGCCGACCGTTTCGGAGAATTCCGTCGCTGACGCGATCGCTCTTGTGACGCGGTGTCTCGAAGCCGGCAATCTTGCGGAGGCGCAAAGTGCCTTGGCTCCTCTCGACGAGTTCGTCAAAGCGCTCCGCGACCATCGCGCCGAAATCGGCGGCGCGGTCTCGCTGGCGGCCGACATCTTGCGGGAAACGCGGCCGGAATCGAACGCTCGCAATCTTTCAGGGATCATTGCGGGCATGCTCCGGCATTTGCCGGTGGGCTGGCTTCGTCAGCGACCGCTGGCGGCGACGATCGGACCAATGTCCGCCGACGATGTCAGCGAGCCGGTCGAGCTCCCGGTCGATGATCCCGCTCGCATTGAGGCGTGGTCGGAGGAGATCCAAAGCCGTGCCTTTAGCCCCGCGAAGGCTGGGCTGGACGCGCGCGCCGAGCGGGCCTGGAACTGGTGGCTCGGCGGACTGCGACCCGACGGCGCGGATCTCGATTACGGCGGACCCGAACAGCCGCAGTTCAACGATCTGGTCCTGGCCGCTGCTGGACGTCTGCCCAGCCGGCTCCTTGACCAGGATGTTCGGGCGATCGACAAGTTTGCATGGTCGGAACTGGCCCTGGCCGGTGTCGCGAGCCAATGGCGCTTGGTCGCCGACCGGTCGGAACGCGTTCCGCTCTGGGCGCCCTTTGCCGCCTTGCGCGCGCTTGGGTTCGGTCGGGATTGCCTGGAGGAACTCCTCGCACACCCGGCTCAGGATGGGGCCTTGCCGCACGCGCGCGGACAGGCGGCCTCCTTCCTGCCGGAGATTCGAGAGTCCAAGCCGGGCGTGCTGGTCGTTGCTCGAGACGCTCTGGAAACACCGCCGGGAATCCCCTATATTCTTGTCAGCCCGGAGACCGCCGAGACCTATCGAGTCGAAATCATGGGGCTGAAGGATGCTGGCGTGATCAAAGCAGGGCTTTATCAGGCATGAGCGAGATGGAAAATAAGCTGCGTGAGATCATCGGTGACGTTCCGCTCGCCGGTTTCTCCTTGCGCCGGCCGGCGACTGCCGAGGAGGCGCAGCGGTGGAAGGACGAAGGTGTGGTCGTGAACCCGCCTTCGCTCGACTTCGTCGTTCGCGAGGCTTATCGCCGTCATGCCGAGGTGGGCAAAGTCCTTAAGAAATAGCGATCCTTTGCGAGGCGACAGCCTCTGACCTTCCCCGGGGCGTCCCTAGACCACGCACAGCGAGCGGAAGGTATCGATCTCCGCTTCGCTATAGCCGAATTCGGACAGGATCGCGTCGCTATGCTCGCCCCGTTCGGGCGGTCGCATCGTGATGGCGCTGGGTGTGCGCGACAGGGTCATGGGTTGGCCGAGCAAGTGCAGCGCGCGCTCCGGCTCGGCGGCCGGGATGGTCCGGACCATGTCGAGGGCCAGGACCTGCGGATCCGCGAAGACCTGGTCGATGCGATGGATCGGCCCGCACGGCACGCCGGCTGCGTTCAGCCGCTCGATCCAGGTGGCACTGGCCGCACCGGCCAGATGCTGCTCGATCGCGGCATTGAGCGCATCGCGGTTGGCGCTGCGGCTGGCGGCGGTGGTGAAGCGCGGATCGGTGGCGAGCGCCTCGGCATCGAGCGCGCGGCATAGGCGCTGCCAGATGGCGCCGCCGGCGCTGGCGATGTTGATGGCGCCATCGGCGGTCCGGAACACGCCGGTCGGCACCGCGGTCGGGTGATTGTTGCCGGCCTGGCCCGGGACCTCGCCCTCGTTCAACCAGCGCGCCGCCTGGAAATCCAGCATGAAGACCTGAGCCTGGAGCAGCGAGGATTGCACCCATTGCCCGAGCCCCGAGACCTCGCGCTCCAGCAAGGCGACGAGGATGCCTTGCGCGCAGAAAATCCCGGCAGTGAGATCGGCGATCGGGATGCCGACCCGCATCGGGCCTTGCCCCGCCTGGCCGGTGATCGACATCAGCCCGCCCATGCCCTGGGCGACCTGATCGAAACCCGGCCGCGCGCGATAGGGGCCGGTCTCGCCGAAGCCGGAAATGCTGGCATAGACCAGCCTGGGATTGATCGGCCGCAGGGTCTCGTAATCGATGCCCAGGCGGAATTTGACGTCGGGCCGGAAATTCTCGACCAGGACATCGGCCCCGGCGACCAGCCGCCGGAGAATGCCGATGCCGTCCGGATGCTTGAGATCGAGCGTCAGGCTGCGCTTGTTGCGCTGAAGGTTCTGGAAATCCGAGCCGTGGCGTGGGCCGCCCATCGGCTCGGCCGCGTCCTTGCCGTCCGGCGGCTCGATCTTGATAACCCTGGCACCCCAATCACCCAGCTGGCGCACCGCGGTCGGGCCGGCGCGGACCCGGGTCAGGTCCAGCACGGTAAAGCGCGCCAGTGCCCCGGCCGGAAGGGTCAAGCGACGGCGCTGGTCGGTGGGTTCGTGACGTGGTCGCGGATATATTGGCCGACCTTCTGGATCGCCTCGCGGCCTTCCTGCAGCTGCGGATGGAAGAAATGCCAGACATGGATCATCTCGTCCCACACTTCGAGCGTGGTCGTGACCCCCTGTTCGCGGGCGCGATGCTGGATGCGCAGGGAATCGTCGAGCAGCACCTCTTCCGAGCCGACCTGGATCAGCAGCGGCGGCAGCCCGGTCAGATCGGCATAGAGGGGCGAGGCCAGTGGCGTGCGCGGATCGCGATCGCCCAGATAATAGCGCGCCATGTCCAGAAGGCCGGCCTTCTGCACGATCGGGTCGCGCGCCTGCAGCGTGTCGAGCGTGTCGCCGGTCCCGGCCAGATCGACCCAGGGCGAGATCAGCACGGCGGCAGCCGGCAGCCGAATTCCCTGGTTGCGCGCCGAGATCATGGTCGCGAGCGCCAGACCGCCGCCGGCCGAATCGCCGGCGATGATCAGCTGGGCCGGATCCTGGCCGTGGTCGAGCAGCCAGGTATAGACGGCCAGCGCGTCGTGGATCGCGGCCGGATAGCGGTGCTCGGGTGCCAGCCGATAGTCCGGCACCACCAGCGTGGCCTCGGCCGCTTCGACGATGGCGGCGGCGACATGGCGATGCGAGACCGGCGAGCCGATGGCATAGCCGCCGCCATGCAGATAGAGGATGGTGCGGCCCGGCACGGTGTTGCGGCCGCGCAGACGCTCGGCCGGCACGCCGCCGGCATCGATTTTTTCGACGGTGACGCCGTCGGGCACGGCGAACATCGCCGAGATGCCGTCATAGCGCGTGCGCAACTCGGCCAGCGGCGGCTGGTCCTTGGTGCGAATGGCGGCAAGCAGCATGCGGACAGTCTTGATGTCTTGACTTCCCATCGACCCCTCCTCGACCCCGTCTGCCGGGTCTCCGCCGATCGAAATAGCACGTAAACGGAGAATGTCACGCCCTGTAGCGATTATGGACAGCCGGCGGGATAGGAATCGGTACCGGGTTGCAATTCCAGATCGGCGAAAGTCTTAGACGGACAAGTTACCGACGCTTACATGCTGGCCGCCATCCATGCTACAGGGGACTGAGGACAGCGAGGACCCCGTGCAGGAACCGGCGGCGCCGCGGCGCGAGACCTATCATCACGGCAATCTGCGCGAGGCGCTGATCGAGGCGACCCTGCGCCTGGTCGAAGAGGGCGGCCCGGACCGTGTCACGGTGCGCGCCGCCGCCTTGCGGGCCGGCGTCTCGTCGGGGGCACCGTTCCGGCATTTCCCGAGCAAGATCGCATTGATGACCGCGGTCGCCGAGCAGGCGACCCGGCGGCTCCATGACGCGGTGATGGCGGCGGTCGCCGAGTCGGCGGCCGAGGATCCGCTGCGCCGCTTCCGCGCCATCGGCACCGCCTATCTGCGCTGGGCCAGCCGCAATCCGACGCATTTCCAGATCGTCTCGACGCGCAGCCTGATCGACTACGACAGCTCCGAAAGCATGCGCCGCGACAATGATGCGATCCGCGCGGTGATGGACGGGTTGCTGGCCGAGGCGCAGCAGGGCGGGCTGCTGCGGCCGGGCGATCTCGGCCACGTCCCGCTGGCGGCGCGCGGCCTCGCCTATGGGCTGGCGCGCATGTATGCCGACGGGCATTTCGCGCAATGGCATGTCGGCGCCGAAGCGGCCGAGCGCTCGATGCAGGCCGCCTTCGATGTGCTGATCGACGGGTTGACGCGGTAGAATGTGATGAATTCAAGTCGAGGTATCAACGCCCTCGGCACACCCTCGCCCGCTTGGCGGGAGAGGGAGGGGCCCGCGCCAGCGGGAGGGTGAGGGTGGGTGCTCCGACCTCGCCGGAAAACTGCACCGCCGCAGCGCTCACCCTCACCCGGCTCGCATCCGCTCGCCACCCTCTCCCGCCAAGCGGGCGAGGGTATCTGCCCGATCCGACTTGAAATCATCACGCTGCAAAATACGAACGGCACCCCCGCCTCGAAAGGCAGGGGTGCCGCCGCAACTACTGGCGTGGTTCGGGTTGGTTTAGAAATCCATCCCGCCCATGCCGCCCATTCCACCCATGCCGCCACCGCCGCCGCCCGGTGCCCCGGACTTGTCGGCAGGCCGCTCGGCGATCATGGCTTCGGTCGTGATCAGCAGGCCCGCGATCGAGGCCGCGTCCTGCAAGGCGATCCGGACGACCTTGGCCGGATCGATGATGCCGGACTTGATCAGATCGGCGAACTCGCCCTTCTGCGCGTCGTAGCCCCAGTTCGGGTCTTTGGAGTCCTGCAGCTTGCCGACGATGATCGAGCCATCGACGCCGGAATTCTCGGCGATCTGGCGGACCGGTGCCTGCAACGCCTTCTTGACGATGGCGATGCCGACCTTCTGGTCGTTATTGTCGCCGGTCAGCTTCTCCAGCACCTTGATGGCGTGGAGCAGAGTGACGCCGCCGCCCGGGACGATGCCTTCCTCGACCGCGGCGCGGGTCGCATGAACGGCGTCGTCGACGCGGTCCTTGCGGTCCTTGACCTCGATCTCGGTGGCGCCGCCGACGCGGATGATCGCAACACCGCCGGTCAGCTTGGCCAGCCGCTCCTGCAGCTTCTCCTTGTCGTAATCCGAGGTCGTGTCCTCGATCTGCGCCTTGATCTGCGCGACGCGGCCGGCGATCGCCTTCTTGCCGCCGGCGCCGTCGATGATGGTCGTCTCTTCCTTGGTCAGGACCGCCTTCTTCGAGGTGCCGAGCATGTCGAGCGTGACATTCTCGAGCTTGATGCCGAGGTCTTCGCTGATCAGCTGGCCATTGGTCAGGATCGCGATGTCTTCCAGCATGGCCTTGCGGCGATCGCCGAAGCCCGGCGCCTTGACGGCCGCGACCTTGAGCCCGCCGCGCAGCTTGTTGACGACCAGCGTCGCCAGCACTTCGCCTTCGACATCCTCGGAGACGATCAGCAGCGGACGCCCGGACTGGGCGACGGCTTCCAGCACCGGCAGCATGTTCTGCAGCGAGGACAGCTTCTTCTCATGGATGAGAATGTAGGGATTCTCGAGTTCGGTGATCATCTTCTCGGCATTGGTCACGAAATAGGGCGAGAGATAGCCCCGGTCGAACTGCATGCCCTCGACGATGTCGAGTTCGGTCTCCAGGCCCTTGGCCTCCTCGACCGTGATGACACCCTCATTGCCGACCTTTTCCATGGCCCGCGCGATCATGGCGCCGATTTCGGTCTCGCCATTGGCCGAGATCGTGCCGATCTGGGCGATTTCCTTGTTGGTCGAGACCTTCTTGGCGCGGCTCTTGACCTCGGCCACGACGGCGGCGACGGCGATATCGATGCCGCGCTTCAGATCCATCGGGTTGAGGCCGGCGGCCACCGCCTTGACGCCTTCGCGCACCAGCGCCTGGGCCAGCACGGTTGCGGTCGTGGTGCCGTCGCCGGCCAGATCATTGGTCCGGGTCGCGACTTCGCGCACCATCTGCGCGCCCATGTTCTCGAACTTGTCGGAAAGTTCGATTTCCTTGGCGACGGTGACACCGTCCTTGGTGATGCGCGGCGCGCCATAGGATTTCTCGAAGACGACATTGCGGCCCTTGGGGCCGAGCGTCACCTTGACTGCATTGGCGATGATGTCGACGCCGCGCAGCATGCGCTCGCGTGAATCGGCACCGAATCTGACGTCTTTGGCGCTCATTATAGTATGTCCTTGCGACGGGGTCGGGGCAGGGACCGGCACTTGGGCCGGTCGGTTCGGTTCAGCGGGCCTTGGGGTTCTCGATGATGCCGAAAATGTCCGATTCCTTCATCACGACATGCTCGACATTGTCGATCTTCACCTCCGTCCCGGACCACTTGCCGAACAGGATGGTATCGCCGGCCTTGACGTCGAGCGCATGGATGCGGCCCTGTTCGTCGCGGACACCGGGGCCGACGGCGACGACCTTGCCCTCTTGCGGCTTTTCCTTGGCGGTGTCGGGAATGATGATGCCGCCCTTGGACTTCTCTTCCTGATCGAGGCGGCGGACCACAACGCGGTCATGCAGCGGGCGGAATTGCATTGGCTGGTTTCCTGAAGACGGAGAAAATGGAAAGGCACCGGCTTAGGGAGCACGCTTTGGCACTCACCTCCGGGGAGTGCTAAGAGATGAGCCTGCGAGGGTGGAATTTCAAGGCAATGTTTTCCATCCCGCCGGGATTCGCAACCGTCGCCAGGATTTTCGGCGCCGGTGTTGGGCTACAGATAGGACCGCCCGTTCAACGCTTCCTCGACGAAATCGAGGCGATCCTGGCCGAAGAACAGCTCGTCGCCGACGAAGAAGCTGGGGGCACCGAAGATGCCGCGGGCGATGGCGGCTTCGGTATAGGTCTTCAGCCGCTCCTTGACCGCCTCCTCGGCAATGCGCGCGGCGAAGGCTGCGGGATTGATGCCGGCCTGGTCGAGTATGGCGCTCACCACCGCCGGATCGCCGAGATTGCGGGCGTGGCACCAGATGCCGTCGAAGATCGCGTCGCTGTAGCGGGTGAGCGTGCCGTCGGTCTCGGCGGCGACGGCACCGCGCATCAGCTGCAGCGTGTTGATCGGGAAGAACGGGTTGGGCTGGAACGGGATGTTGTGGCGTTTGGCAAAGCGACGGATGTCATTGATGCCGTAGGGCCGCTTGGCGGCGATCTCGGCCGGAGAGTGATTGCCGGTGCCCTTGAACACGCCGCCCAGCAGCATCGGCCGATAGCGAATCTCGGCGCCACAGCGCGCGGCGATGGCCGGCAGGCGGCGATAGGCCAGATAGGCGTTCGGGCTGCCGTAATCGAAATAGAAATCAACGGTTGGGGTCATGCTCGGGCTCCTTCTAAAACCCCTTGCCCGCCAAGAGCTTGTGAAAATGTCGCTCAAGGCTTCGATCGTCAGTGGGGCGGTCGTCCCTGGCCGCCCTGCCGGCGCCAGCCGGCACAAAGCTATCAGCCGAAAGCTGATGCCGGCTTTCAGCCG
>Ga0302314_10018514_pt1 | contig 11613 bp, 8 predicted proteins | sample III_Palsa_N2_3_FD_200533 | JGI IMG/M metagenome (GOLD analysis project Ga0302314, IMG submission 200533) | Peat permafrost microbial communities from Stordalen Mire near Abisko, Sweden - III_Palsa_N2_3 | ecosystem: Environmental > Terrestrial > Soil > Palsa > Peat permafrost | place: Sweden... | reverse complement strand
CCGAGGCGAGAACGCGGACCATGACGCCGCTGGTTCTCAGCGCCACGGTCAGATCGGGTGTCACCAGGCCAACGAGGCAAAGCACGATGCAGCAACATGCCGGGCGGAGCCAGAGAGAAGCTGGACTGTTGGCGCGGCCTACCGCGAAGCTGCCCAGGCCGCCAAACAGCAGGAGAGAAAACAGCACTACGGTGAGGCCGTAGACCGGGTCGCCCAGGAAAATCATCAACCGCTGCATTTGCGAAATTTCAATCAGCATGAATCCGACGCCGATGCCGCCGAAATATCCCAGGAACGGAAGCATGGCCCGCAGTTTCACCTGGCGGCCAACCTTCCTCAGCGGCCTGATGACGAAGAAACACACGCAGAGGAATGTGCTGATCAGCAGCGACCCCATGATGACCACGGCGATATCGTTTCTGATGCTGTTGACGCTCTCGACGTGGCCGCTACGTGACAGGAAGCTGAGCGGTTTCCAGGTATAGAAAAAGAATGGCCGGTTGTCGGTCGGCGCTGAGATATCTGATGCCAGCCCGTCGTAGAAGGCGTCGGTGGCACGGCCGCTGGCAATGATGGCGCTGGTTGGATCCCAGGCGGTGGTAGGGCCCACCATCAGCTTGAACCCTTCATGGTCGGCAGCGGCTTGAGCTTGGGCTACTTCGGCCGGCGTGAACGGGTCCGGACTCACCAGGACCGTAATGATGTTGTTTACGCTGAAGGCCAGAATGTGGGACTGCACGTCGTTGGTAGCGACACCACGCGCCTTGAGCGATTCCGCGGCCAAGGACAGCAGACGGTAGAATTCGGATTTGTGGAGATCCGCATTGAACCAGCGCGATACGGCGAGGATGCCGCCCGGGTGCAGGCGGGCCAGGAATTCTTTCCAGGCATCGACGGTGTAGAGCTTGTTCTCCGACATCGTCAGGCCGCCGGCCGCGGTCGCGGCCCAGGTATCGATGAGCGAGATCTGGATCAGGTCGAAGTCTTGCCCGCTTTGGTTAAGCCAGCTCCGTGCCTCGGCATTGATCAGGGATACGTCCGGGCGCTTGTAGATATTGCCCGTGAAATCTGCGAATTTTTTTGTCAGCACCTCGAATATCACCGGGTTTATCTCGATGCCGGTGACATGGGCGGCGCCAAAATAAAGCGCTGACATGATGTCGCGCCCACCGCCCACGCCGATCACGGCAACCGACTGGGGCTGGCGGACATGGTATCCCATGTTGATGACGTCGTTGCCGAGGAATGCGAATGGCTTGAGATCGGTGCCGTCGAATTTCGTAACCACGGTGCCGGCATCGGCGTCGATATCGAGGAAATACTGGTCGATGCCCTGGGGTTGAGCATGGCCAAATCCCCAGCCGAAAGGTCCGGGCGTTTTGCCGGCGGTGGAGTTCTTGTAGGGGAGCACGCGGATGCGGGAAAATGCGTTCCAGCGCTCGAAGACGATATTTTCCTGTGGCTGGCCCTTGGCCCAAACAATCCGCAAATGATTGTCGCCAGCAAGGTAGAGCGCGCTTTGCAGCACGCATGCCGCGCAGAGCACCAGCGTGAGCAGTTTTGCCCGCAACGCAATGGGGGCGCCCGCGGGCGCGACACGCCAGGCGGCCACCGCCACCAGCGCCGCGATTGCCAGAAAGATGCTGAGCGGATCCAGCAAGAACAGGATCGCGACGATGCCGATACAGCCGGCGGCAGCGCCGGTGAGGTCGGCGGCGTAGAGCTTGCCGATGGAGAACGGTGAACGGGTCAGAATCAGTGTGACGCAGATGCCGCTGTGGATCAACGGAATCACGAACAGTATCAGAGATAGGATGACAACAGGGAAGGCGGCGGCGGGTGGCAGCAGCACCGGCGAATAGATGAACCAAAGCACCACCAGCAAGCTGGTAATGGAGAACCACAAGGCGGATTTGGCGAACTGTTCGTTTAGATTAGCGGCACTGAAGCGTTGCGGGTTGAGATACACACGCTCCGCGCCGATGGTCAGGCCGAGCATGACCAGAGATACAGCCGCGAATGCGAAATGGTAGTACAACATTACGCTGAAGACGCGCGTCAGGAGCACCTGGTAGGCCAGCACGGCCAGCGCTACAATGAAAATGCCGATGAAGTGCCCGCGTTCGCCCGCAGTTCGTGATCCCGTCACCCGCAGCCCCTCGTCATATTCGAGACGTTCCGTGACATGATCTCGAAGTTGTGTCCACTTTCTGCAAGGCGGCCGGATTGGTGTTGGGGGTCATTGCCGCGTAATGCGGTACAGGTCCGCGATCGGGCTTTGTGCCATTAAGGCAACAACAGCCGGAGGCTGGAATCCCGGACAGCCGAAATGCTGCACGAGCAGGAAATCGAATTTCGTGGGCCAGCCGAGCCAGTATTTGTGGCCGCCCCAGCCGTATTCGGGAGGGCCACCGGACGGGTCGGTGTGAACCAGGCCATCGGCGAGTTGGGCTTCCGATATGGCTTCAGAGATCGGCGATGCGCTGTTGCGCAAGGCGGGAAGCACTTGCAGCGGCGTGGTGCCAGTGAACAGGAAGGGGATGAAGGCGTCGCGGTCGATGGCAGCGACGAAGGAGAGATGCCCGGTCATGTCGCGCGGGGCGACGCGGTTGGTAGCGCAGGCGGTGGGCATGTCCAGCACCAGCAGGCGGGCGCCGCGGGGGAGCACGGAGACCAGGATGCGCATGGTCGTGACCTGCTGGTTCAGCGCCGCGAGCATGGCGCGGGCGCTGAAGGACGTGGTGAGCGCCAGGGCTGTAATGCAGGCGAGGATGGCGCGGCGGGGCCAAAGGCCGATGGGCTGGGCGAGGCCGAGGGAGGCGATCAGCACGATCGCGGCGACCAGGGGCAGGCGGAGATTGACGCCCCAGGTGACGTCGAACAGCACGCTGGGGGTGACGCAGGCCACCAGGGCCACGAGGCCCGCGGCCGGCCATAGCGACGGGGCCAGGCGGAGCTTGCGGCCGTAGACCAGGGCCAGGGCAATGGCGAAGGCGATCACCGGCAGGGTGGCGGGATTGCCGGCGAAATAGACGGGGGAGAGCAGGGCGCCCAACTGGTCGGCGGCGGAGGCGACGCGAAAATGGGAGCGCGTGACCTCGTGGCCGCGCGTGGCGAGCCAGGCGGCCAGCGCCAGGGCGGGCAGGATCTGGGCGGCAGCGGCGGCCCATCGGAGCAGGATGGCGCGCCAGGGCTGTAAGCGGGCGCGCCAGGCCAGGCCCAGTTCGTGGCCGGCGACCAGCAGGCAGTAGGCGGCGGCGGCGAAGGAGTGGGCCAGAAACACCAGCAGCAACGGCAGCGAGAACAGGGCCGCGCGGCGCCAGTCGCGATGCCAGTCGCGATGCCAGTCGCGATGCCAGTCGCGATGCCAGTCGGGGCGCCAGCCGGGGCGGGGGGCGGTGGCGACCCAGGCCGCGAACAGCAGCAGGGCCAGCAGCATGCCGAACAGGTAGGTGAGGAAGCCGCGCTGCAGCTGGTAATTGTAGCAGAGCAGGAAGGCCAGGCATGGGGCGGCACCGACGCGGCCGGCGGCGGCACGGCGCAGCGCTGCGGCGGCCAGCACGGGGGCAAGGATGCAGATGGCGGCAAAGATGCGGCCGGCCTGGTAGATCGGCATGAAGGCCGCGAGCGCCGCCACCGGCGCGTCCATGCCCAGATACGGCACGAGCTTGGCATGCGGATCGTAGAGGCTTTGCAGCCAGGGGGCGTGGCCGATCGTGGCCAGGATGTGGATGCGCGCCAGATGGTTCAGCGTGTCGCCCAGGCAGGGGAAGGGCACGGTGAGGACGGGGGCGAGCACGATCAGGCTGAGTGCCGCGTAGAGCGCCGCCAGTTTGCGGGAATCGGATCTAGGGGGCGTCATTTCGGCCAGCATCGCCGTGCCGGATCGGCGGTGCAAGGAAGCGGGCGCGCCGCAACCACTGGTTATTTGCGTCGCGCGGTTTTTTCGGCTGGGCGTGGCAGGAAGTTGCAGGCACACCGGGGGCGATGAATACCGTCAGCAAAACAAAAGTGGGCCCCGCCTTCTCGCTGCTGCTGTTTGCGGCGCTGGCGGCGATCGTGCTGGCGGCGGGGCTCGCGGCTGAAGCGCTGCCGGCGGAATGGCAGGGATTTCGTGCCGATACGATCGTGGCGCGGCAGGCGCATTTCGCCGATCGTTTCTTTCCGTGGGACGCGCATTGGTACGAGCGCGCGGCGCGCGAGGGCTATCACTGGCTGCCGGGGGCCAGCTTCGGGCAGCAGGCGGTGGCGTTCTTTCCGCTCTGGCCGATGATTTTGCGCGCGGTGACGCTGACCGGGTTGGGCGAGCAGGCGCAGCGTTGGGTGGTGGTGGCGTTGGCGGCCGGGATGGGCTGGGCGTCGATCTTCGCGATGCACCGGTTTGCCGCGCGGCTGCTGGCGCCCGCGCCGGCGCGGACGGCGGTGATACTGTACGCATTCTATCCCGGCGCCGGATTCCTGCTGAAATCCTATCCGACCGGCCTGCAGAACTTGCTGACGATCCTGTGCCTGTCGGCCTTGTGCGACGGCCGTCTGATGCGGGCGGCGTTGTGCAGCCTGATGGCCACCGCCTGCGGGCCGCTGGGCGTGGCGCTGGGGGTGACGGTGTCCATTACGGCTGCGTTGCGGGCGCGGGCGCCGGCCAGCATGGCCACGCGGGTACGGCTGCTGGCGCAGGCGGGCGCGCTGGGGCTGCTGGCGGTGGGTGGGTTGCTGGGGTTCATGCTATTCCAGTGGGCCGCGCTGGGGTCGCCCTTCGCGTTCATGGCGGCGCAATGGGCGTGGCATCCGGCGGCGCCGCTGGCGGTGCGTATCGTGCGGGCGTTTTTCATGGTGCTGGGCGTGCCGGACCTGGTGCTGGCGGCGGCGCGGCTACCGGGGGCTTTCGCGCTATGGCGGGCCGGCGCGCTGGCGGACGCGCAGCAGCATCTGCAGAACGGCCTGAACATGGCGGCACTGGGCGTGGCGATATTGGCCAGCCTGGCGGGCAGCCTGCCACGTTTCCAGTTTCGTTTCGGCGTGAAGCTGCCGCTGCCGGTGCTGCTGCAGGGCTGGGCGGTGCTGGCGCTGTATGTGTGGTTCGTCGGCAGCGTGATCGATGGCTGGGCGACGTTGCGGCTGATCTACCCGGCGATCGTGCCGTTCCTGGTTCTGGCCGCGGGCCGGGGTTTGCGGCGCCCGTGGCTTGCGATGTCGGTGCTGCTGCTGGTGCTGGAAGAATTCATGCAGGCAGCGGGATATCTGGTGATTTAGAGCATTTTTTATTTTGTCGAATTGAAGGAAGAACTGGGGGGACAAAGCTTGTCCCCCCAGACCCCCCTGCTTCAATTTAAAACGCGGCCTCCATGAAGGCCTCGTCCTAGACTGAAGCAGGGGGGTCTGGGGGGAGCGGCTTCGCTCCACCCAGCCTTCCTTTCGCCACCCGCTTTCCGGCAAGGCCGCGCGCTGCTAGCGTGGCGCGGGCCGATGAACCGCCGGGGCGATACGGGCCGGCCAGGATAAGACTTGGCCAGGATGACGCCGCCTTTCGCGGTTCCAAATACCGGCGATGCCTGGCCGCCGGCGTGCTTGTTCACGGGAGCCTGATGAAAAGGACGCACTTATGAACAGTTCAGCAGCCTCTCACCCCTTCAGGTTGGAGCGGCGGTCGCCATCCTACTGGCGCGTAACGATCGACATTCCGCCGCTGAATATTTTCGGACCCGACGCGGTGCCGCATCTGGAAGCGCTGATCAAGATGCTGGAAAACGACTCACAGGTGAGGGTGGTGGTGTTCGAGAGCGCGGTGCCGGGGTTTTTCCTGACGCATTATGATTTCACCGCCAGGCTGGAGGACACGACGTCGCTGCCGGTGGGGGCTACTGGGTTGCAGGCGCTGCCGGATATGCTGGCGCGGCTGAGCCGCTGCCCGGTCGCATCGATTGCGCTAATCCGCGGGCGGGCCACCGGCGTTGGCAGCGAACTTGCGCTGGCGTGCGATATGCGTTTTGCCAGCCGGGAAAACGCCATTCTCTCGCAATGGGAGGTGGGCGCGGGGTTGGTGCCGGGCGGCGGGCCGATGGCGCGGTTGCCGCGGCTGATCGGGCGCGGGCGGGCGTTGGAGGTGTTGCTGGGGGCCGATGATATCGACGGCGATCTTGCCGAACGCTATGGCTACGTAAACCGCTCGCTGCCCGATTCCGAGCTGGATGGGTTTGTTGATGCGCTGGCCACGCGCATTGCCTCATTCGACAAGCAGGCAATTGCCGATACGAAACACCTGGTGAATATTGCGAGCCTGCCCGACGATGCGGAGATCGCGCCGGAGTGGGATGCGTTCATGGTTTCGGTGCAGCGGCCGGCGACGCAGGAGCGGATTAAGAAATTATTCGCGCGCGGGTTTCATAAGCCCGGGGACGTTGAGACGCGGCTGGGGCATTATGTTGGGCAGTTGGCGAATTAGGGAGTGAAGAAACCGGCTTTGACAGTGCCTCATGCGAGGCAAGGGCAAGCAGTTCTTTTTTGAAAAAAAGAACCAAAAAACCTTTGATCATTAGGTACGCATTGCATTCAACGCGTACGCCAATGGACAAAAGTTTTTGCTTCTTTTTACAAAAAGAAGCGCTTCCTCGCTTTCTATAGGCCAGCCCTCAATATGGGTTAGAATTACCTGCCCGCGATGTCAGGCCCGGCGTTCCAGTAGCATTTGTTTGATTTCAGCAATAGCCTGCGCGGGGTTCAGGCCCTTCGGGCAGGTTTGGGTGCAGTTCATGATGGTGTGGCAGCGGTAGAGCTTGAACGGGTCTTCCAGCGCATCGAGGCGGGCGCCGGTGTTTTCGTCGCGGCTGTCGGCGATCCAGCGATAGGCGGCCAGCAATGTTGCCGGGCCGAGATATTTGTCGCCGCTCCACCAGTAGCTGGGGCAGCTCGTGGTGCAGCAATAGCACAGGATGCATTCCCACATGCCGTCCAGCTTGCTGCGTTCTTCCACGCTTTGGAGGCGTTCGCCATCGGGCGGGGCCGGGCTGTCGGCCTGCAGCCAGGGCTGGATGCTTTGCAACTGCGCGTAGGCAGTGGAGAGATCCGGCACCAGGTCCTTGATCACTGGCATGTGCGGCAGCGGGTAGATCGCGACGGGGCCGCGGATGTCGTCCGTGGGCTTGAGGCAGGCGAGCGTGTTGCCGCCGTCGATATTCATGGCACAGCTGCCGCAAATGCCCTCGCGGCAGGAGCGGCGGAAGGTAAGCGTCGGGTCGATTTCGTTTTTAATGTAGATCAGCGCGTCCAGCACCATGGGGCCGACGCGATCCAGATCCAGTTTGTACGTGTCCAGACGCGGGTTTTCGCCGTCATCGGGGGTCCAGCGGTAGATCTTGAATTCCTTGACGCGCGCGGCCCCCGGGGGGGCTTCGAACGTGCGGCCGCGCTTTACGCGGGAGTTTTTGGGGAGCGTTAGCTCGGCCATGGGAAAATCCTTCGTAAGGAAGGCTGGGGGGACAGTGCCTGTCCCCCCAGACCCCCCGTCGAAAATTGGTGTGTACCTAATTTTCGACGGGGGGTCTGGGGGGGGGCGGCACGCCCCACCCAGCGCTTTTCTAATAAACCCGTTTCTTAGGCGGAAACACCTGCACGTCGTTCGTCAGCGTCTGCATCCGCACCGGCCGGTAACCCAGCGCCACGCCGCCGCCGTCATCGACCCATGAGAGCGTATGTTTCATCCAGTTCTGATCATCACGATCGGGGAAATCGTCATGCGCCTGCGCGCCGCGGCTTTCGTGGCGGGCGTCGGCGGAAAACATCGTGGCCGCCGCGTTGCGCACCAGGTTCTGCAGTTCCAACGCTTCCACCAGATCCGAATTCCAGATCAGGCTTTGGTCGCTGACATGCATGTCCGGCAGCGCGCTCCAGAGCTGGGCCATTTTGTTGACGCCTTGGCTCAGCGAGGTGCTGTTGCGGAACACGGCGGCGTGGGCCTGCATGGTGCGTTGCATGGCGTCGCGCAGCGTGGAAACGCGGGTGCCGCCTTGGGCGTGGCGCGTCCAGTCGAAACGATCGAGGCTGGCTTCGCCGGCGCGCGCGGGCAGTTCCGGCTGGCTGGCACCGCTGGTGACCAGTTCGGCGGCGCGGTGGCCGGCGGCGCGGCCGAATACCACGAGATCGAGCAGCGAGTTGGTGCCGAGGCGGTTGGCGCCGTGCACCGATACGCAGGCGGCTTCGCCCACGGCCATCAGGCCCGGCACCGTGGCATCGGGGTTGGCCGCGGTGGGGTTCAGCACCTCGCCGTGGTAGTTCGTGGGAATGCCGCCCATGTTGTAATGAACCGTCGGGAGCACGGGGATGGGCTCGCGGGTGACGTCCACGCCGGCGAAGATGCGGGCGGTTTCGGAAATGCCGGGCAGGCGTTCGTGCAGAAGGGCGGCGCCGAGATGTTCCAGGTGGAGAAGGAGGTGGTCCTTGTTCGGCCCACTGCCGCGGCCTTCGTTGATTTCGACGGTCATGGAGCGGCTGACCACGTCGCGTGAGGCGAGATCCTTCGCGGTGGGGGCGTAGCGCTCCATGAAGCGCTCGCCTTCGGAATTGGTCAGGTAGCCGCCTTCGCCGCGGGCGCCCTCGGTAATCAGGCAGCCGGACGGGAACATGCCGGTGGGATGGAATTGCACGAATTCCATGTCCTGCGTCGGCAGGCCGGCGCGCATGACCATGCCGCCGCCGTCGCCGGTGCAGGTATGGGCGCTGGTGCAGGACAGGAAGGCGCGGCCGTAGCCGCCGGTGGCCAGGATTACGAGCTGCGCGCGGAAACGGTGGATGGTGCCGTCGGCCAAATTCCAGGCGGTGATGCCGCGGCAGACGCCTTCTTCGTCCATGATCAGGTCGAGGGCGAAATACTCGATGAAGAATTCGACGTCGTGTTTCAGGCATTGCTGGTACAGCGTGTGCAGCATGGCGTGGCCGGTGCGGTCGGCCGCGGCACAGGCCCGCATGGCGGGCTCGCGGCCGTAATCCTTCATGTGGCCGCCGAACGGGCGCTGGTAGATTTTGCCGTCTTCGGTGCGGCTGAAGGGCATGCCGAAATGTTCCAGCTCGTAGATGGCTGGAATGGCCTCGCGGCACATGTATTCGATGGCGTCCTGGTCGCCCAGCCAGTCCGACCCTTTGACCGTGTCGTACATGTGCCAGCGCCAGTTATCGTCGCCCATGTTGCCAAGGGCGGCGCCGATGCCGCCTTGGGCGGCGACCGTGTGGCTGCGGGTGGGGAATACTTTCGTCACGCAGGCTGTTTTCAGCCCTGCCGCACCGGTGCCAAGCGTGGCACGCAGCCCGGCACCACCGGCGCCGACAACGACCACGTCATAGGTGTGGTCGATAATGGTGTAGGCGCCGTGCGAGGGCTTGGTGATCGCGTTCATACCGGAAACCTTCGCTTAATGCGCCGCCAGATAGAGTTTCAGCACCGACAGCACGCCGATCAGGGCCAGCAGCATGGCGGCGCCTTTGGTGGCGATGATGGAGGCGGTGCGGCGGCCGCCATGGATGTAATCCTCGTAAACCACCTGCATGCCCAGCTGGGCATGGTGGAAAGTGAGCACCACCAATGCGATCAGCAGGGCTGCATTGAGGGGGTGGGCAATCCACTGCGAAATCACCGGCTGGTCGGCGCCGAGCATGCTGATGACCGAGATCAGGAACCAGAGCGTGAGCGGGATCAGGGCGAGGGCGGTGAGGCGCTCGACCTGCCAGTGTTCCACACCGCTGCGCGCGGCACCGGCACCGCGCACGCGGCCGAGCTGGCTGCGCATGACGCTGATTTTCGGAGGCGTGATTTTCGGAGGCGTGATTTTTGCGGCCATGGTGCGGTCAGCCTCCCAGTTTGGCGTAGGCGGTGACCCAGACCAGCACCGTGGATAGGGCGGTGGCGGCCAGGACCACCCAGGTGACGGGACCGAGCGAGGGTTTGGCGAAACCGATGCCGATGTCCCACAGCAAATGCCGGATGCCGGCGTAGAGGTGGTAGAACAGGGCGGCGGTCCAGCCGAGCAGCAGCAGCAGGCCGAGGGGCGAAATCAGGAATTCCTGCACCGTGGCGTAGGCAATGGGGCCGGCGGCGGCGGCGGCTAGCCACCAGACCAGGAGCAGTGAGCCGATGGCGAGCGCGATGCCGGTGGCGCGGTTCAGGATCGAGGCCAGCATCGTGATCGGCCAGCGATAGATACCAAGGTGCGGTGAAAGCGGACGGCGAACGAGGGTGCCATCGGTGGCTTTCGCGACGAACGAGGCGTCGCGGAAATCCTTCATGCGAGGGGGTTCTCCGGCGGATACTGCGGTGCAGCGGTTGAGATAGGGGAGGGTGAACTAAGGGTCAATTGACACCCTCCACGCCAGCCACGGCATCAAGTAAGCAGGGGGTCTGGGGGGAGGGTTCGTCCCCCCAGCCTTTTCTTACTTTGGGGTTTCCATGCGCACCCTGGTTTACTGCACCACCTACGCCGAAACCCCCCATGTCTGGCAGGCCCGCTACCGCCCCTGGCTGGACGCCATGCTAGGCAGCGGGTTGAAAGCAGACCAGATTTTGCTGGTGGATGACGGCTCACCCACGCTGCCCGGCTGGGCCGATACGCAGGTGTTTTCCGGCGACTCGGTGGGTGAGGGGTTCACCGTGGGGCCGCGCGGGCCGGTGTTGCTGTTTCATTTCCGCGAGCATCTCGGCCGGCTGGGCATTAGCGATTTTCCCGGCTGGCACCGCAGCTATGTGTTCGGCGCGCTGTATGCCGAGGCCAACGGCTTCGACCGGGTTATCCATGTGGAAAGCGATGCGTTCCTGGTATCGGACCGGGCGCGGCGCTTTGTCTCGACGTACGACGACGGTTGGGCCGCGTTATGGAGCCCGCGTTACGACATGCCGGAACTGGCCATATCGGTGGCGGCGGGCAGCGGCTTGCGGCGCCTGGCCGAGTTCGCGCGCCAGCCCTACCAGGCACTGACCGGCATCAGCCATGAACAGGTGATGCCGTTCACCCATGTGGAAAAAGGGCTGGTAGGCGACCGCTATGGCGAGACCTGGGCGCCGGTGCCGCTGGATGCCGATTATGCAACGCAAGTGCCGGCGCAACGGGAACCCAGTTATTACTGGTGGATGCCGGGGCGGGAGGGCCGCTATCCACCGCAGCACAGCGTGACGCTGCGTTTCGGCGAAGGCGGTAACGGCATATCGGCGCTGGATGGCGGCTGGGCGGAGCCGGAGATCGGCTTCCATTGGATGCTGGGCGGCGAGAGCATTCTGCGGTTGCCGGCCTTGCCATGCGACGACGACGGTATTTTGCGGATGGGCGTGACGCCGTTCGTGGTGCCGGGGAAAATTCCGCGGCAGCGGCTCATGATCGATATGAACGGGCGGCGCGTGCACGAATTCGAGGTGTCGCTGGAAGCGGTATTGGGGTGCGAGATACCGGCTTCGGCTTTGCGGCCGCATTTGCCGAATTTGTTGCGGCTGGTGCACCCGGATATGGGGGTGCCTTCGCTGCTTCGGCCGGGAGAGACGGACTCTCGGCGGGTTTCTTTGAGTTTGGAGTGGCTTAGTTTTGAGCGGTATTAAGGGAAGACAGAAAGCGCTTCTTTTTGGAACAAGAAGCAAAAACT
>Ga0302314_10018512_pt1 | contig 11614 bp, 7 predicted proteins | sample III_Palsa_N2_3_FD_200533 | JGI IMG/M metagenome (GOLD analysis project Ga0302314, IMG submission 200533) | Peat permafrost microbial communities from Stordalen Mire near Abisko, Sweden - III_Palsa_N2_3 | ecosystem: Environmental > Terrestrial > Soil > Palsa > Peat permafrost | place: Sweden... | reverse complement strand
TTGCCTCCGGCCCCGCCCCCGGGGGCTTCGTCTTCGACCCCACCTGGGCCTCCGCCTCCGGACCCCACCCCAGCCCGCAAGGGGGACCTGCCCCGGTTTCCAGGACAAGTCCCCCCGTAGCGAGCCCGCCGCTGCTCGCCGAGTTGAACGCGCTGCTGCGCGAAGCTGCCGAGGGCGCCGCGACCGTCCTGGCGGCCCAGGCCGCGAGCTCCGCCGCGACTGCTGCTGCTGCCGCCTCCACTACGAGCTCCGCTGCCGCCGCAGCGGCCTCCGCTGGGAGCTCCGCTCCCACCCCGGCCCCTCCCCGCGCGCACACCCCCACTTCCTCGGCCACAGCCGTCCCCGCTCTGCCTCCGCAGGAGTCCCGTACCCGGCGGTTGTTCTCCCTGGCCACGCAGCCCCACCTGCTGGACCACTGCCTGCACCGCCAGCCCGATGACTGGCCCGACCCGTCCGACCGCTTCCCGGTCGTCCCGATGACCGCCCTGCTGGAGATCATGGCCGAGGAGGCCCAGCGCCTCGCGCCCGGCCGGGTCGTCCTCGGCTACAGCGGTGTCCGCGCCCTCACCTGGCTGCCGGCCACTCCCGCCACCGCCGTGGACATCCACGCCCGCCACGAGGGCCGCGACCCGGAGGGCCGCGAGCAGATCCGGGTGGTCCTCGACGGCTACGCCTACGGCACCGTGCTGCTCGGCGCGGCCCACCCGCCCGCGCCCGCGCCGGACACCGAGCCGCTGGGCGAGCCCCTCGGCGCCGGCCTGCCCGCGTCCCGGGTCTACGCCGACCACTGGATGTTCCACGGGCCGTCCTACCAGGGCATCACCGCCGTGGGCCCGCTCACCGCGGACGGCATGACCGCGACCCTCACCGTCCCCTCCGCGCCCGGCGCACTGCTGGACAACGCCGGGCAGGTGCTGGGCCTGTGGCTGATGCAGAGCGTCCCCGCCGACCGCATCGCCTTCCCCAGCACCATCGACACGCTCCACCTCTACGGGCCGCCGCCCCGCCCCGGTGCGCAGCTGGCCTGCACGCTGCGGGTGCGCGAGGTCGACGCCAGGTCCGTGCGCGCCGACCTGGAGCTGCGCACCGGGGACGGACGGGTCTGGGCCCGCGCCCGGGGCTGGGAGGACTACCGCTTCCGCAGCGACGACGTCACCTCGCCCTTCCACCGGGAGCCAGGCCGCCATCTGCTGGCCCAGCGCCAGCCGGGCGGCTGGTTCCTCGCCCGGGAGCGCTGGGACGCCGCGGGACGCGAGTTGATGATGCGCGGCTACCTCAACCGGCAGGAGCGCGAGGAGTACGAGCGGCTGACGCCACGCGCCCGCACGCCCTGGCTGCTCGCACGCATGGCCGTCAAGGACGCCGTCCGCAGCCACCTGTGGGAGCGCGGGGCCGGGCCGGTCTACCCGGTGGAGATCACCGTCGGCCACCACCCGGACGGTCGGCCGCTGGTCCACGGAGCGGTGCTGGACACCTGGTTGGGTGCCGCGCCGGAGGTGTCCCTGGCCCACACCGGCGGCCGGGCCCCGCTCGGAGCGGCCCTGGTCAGCCCGGTGGGTCCGGGCATCGACATCGAGCGCGCCGAGGTCCGCGACCAGGCCTTCGAGGCGGACGCGTTCACCGACTCCGAGCGCGAGCTGCTCGACCGGCTCTCCGCCGCCGAGGGCCGCCCGCTGGCCACCGCCAGGCTCTGGACGGCGAAGGAGGCGGCGGCGAAGGCTGCCGGCACGGGGCTGCGCGGCAGGCCCCGCGGATTCGTCGTCCGGCCGAGGGCCGGAGGCGGGTTCGACGTGCAGCACGACGGCACCACCCGCGTCGTCAGCACCGCCACGCTGAACGGCGGTACCCACGCCGCCGCCTGGACCTGACCCCCACCACCCACCACCCACGACAGAACGGCCCTCCCGTGCCAGCAGACGTCCTGCCCACGTCCACGCCCACCCACCAGCAGGTCATCGCCGAGGTGACCCGCATGCTGGTCGCCGTGATCGGCGCGGACCAGCTGCTCGACCTGGAGATCACCCCCGACTCGGCCTTCCACGGCGACCTGGGTCTGGAGAGCATCGAGCTGGTCGCCCTCGGCGGCAGACTCCAGGAGCGCTACGGCCGCAGTGTCGACTTCGTCGGCTATGTGTCCTCGCTCGGCATCGAAGCGATCATGGAACTGACGCTCGGTCAGCTCGCCGCGTACATCACCGACTGCCTGGCGGCGGACGCCCGTGGCTGACGTCCACGCCCGCGGGGTGCGCTTCCACGTCCAGCGGGTCCCTGCGGCGGGGGACACCGCGGCGACGGACACCGCGGCGCCCACCGCCGTCCATGTCCACGGACTCGCGGTCGACAACCTCACCGGCATGTACTGCACCCTCGCCGCTCCCCTCGCCGCCGCCGGCATCGCCTCCGTGCTCTACGACCAGCGCGGCCACGGCCTCAGTGAACGCCCGCCCGCGGGCTACGCCCTCGCCGACTCGGTGGCCGACCTCGATGCGCTGCTCGACGCCCTGGACCTGCCGGGCCCCGTCCACCTGGTCGGCAACAGCTACGGCGGTGCGGTGGCCCTGGCCCATGCGCTGGCCCGCCCGGAGCGGGTGGCCCGGCTGGTCCTGATCGAGGGCCACCTGCCGGTGCCGGGCTGGGGCGCGCGGATGGCCGCGTCCCTGACCGGTCTGGACGAGGACCGGCGGGTCGGCGCGCTGCTGCGCGAGGTCGCCGGTTTCGCCCCCGGCCTGGACACCACACTGCGGCAGCGCGCAGGGGCACTGACCGCGTCCACCACCCTGATCGCCGACCTCGCCGCCACCGCCCCCGTCAGCGACGAGCAGCTCCAGGAGCTGGTCTGCCCGGTCCTCGCCGTGTACGGCGGGCGCTCCGACATCCTGGCCTACGGGCAGCACCTCGCCGCCACCCTCCCGCACTGCGAGCTGAACGTCCTCCCCGGCAGCGGGCACTTCCTCCTCGCCAGTGACGGTCCGCAGGTCAGCGGCCTGATCGCGGACTGGCTCGGGGTCGGTTCGGCGGTGCGGAGCAGCGCGCGATGACCCAGGGGCGCACCGGGCACACCTTCCTCTTCGTCGTGCCGCCGCTGGTCGGGCACACCGTTCCGACCGTGGCGGTCGCCGCCGAGCTCGTCGCGCGCGGGCACCGGGTCGCCTGGGCCGGGCATCCGGCGGTCTGCGCGCCGCTGCTGCCGCCGGGGGCCGAACTGCACGCCACGCTGGACGTGCGCGCCGGGCAGGTGCTGGAGGCGGCCAGGGACCGGGCGGCCGGACTGCGGGGCCTGGCGGCGCTGAAGTTCTTCTGGGAGGAGTTCCAGGCGCCGCTGACCGAGGCGATGATCCCGGCCGTGGAGTCGGCCGTGTCCCGGGTGGCGCCCGATGTGCTGATCGTCGACCAGCAGGCCCCCGCGGGCGCGGTGGTGGCGCAGCGGCGCGGACTGCCCTGGGTGACCTCGGCCACCACCTCCGCCGAGTGCGTGGACGGCGCCGCGGTCATGCCGGGCCTGGGCGACTGGGTGGCGAGCCGGGCCGCCGCGCTGGCGGGCTGGGAGCCGCACTGGGGCGACCCGCGCTTCTCACCCCGGCTGGTGCTGCTGTTCACCGCCCGCGCCCTGGCCGGCCCGGAGCGGGAGTTCCCGCCCCACTACGCCTTCGTCGGCCCGTGCCTGCCGTCGGCCCCTGCCGTCTGCGACTTCCCCTGGGAATGGCTGAAGGCGGACCCGCGGGCCCGCCTGGTTCTGGTCTCGCTCGGCACGGTCACGCGCGCCGACGGCGAACGCTTCCTGCGCACGGCGGTCGAGGCCTTTGCCGGGGCCGACGACGGCGTCCGGCTGATCGTGGTCGCCCCGGACGGCTTGCTGACCGCGCCCGGCGCGCACATCCTGCTGCGTCCCGCCGTTCCGCAGCTCGCCCTGCTGCCCCACCTCGATGCGGTTGTCTCGCACGGCGGCCACAACACGGTCTGCGAGGCCCTGGTCCACGGCCTGCCGCTGGTGCTCGCGCCGATCAGGGACGACCAGCCGGTGATCGCCGAACAGGTCGTGCGCACCGGTGCCGGTATCCGCGTGCCCTACGCCCGGGTCCGCGCCGCCGAACTGCGCGAGGCCGTGCGCGCCGTCCTGGACGGTCCGGCCCACCGCGAGGCGGCGGCTGTGGTCCGGGCGGATCTGCTGGCGGCGGGCGGGGCGCCCGCCGCCGCGGACCGTCTGGAGGCGGTGCTGATCAGCGGTTAGCTGCCGGCCCGCCTGCCGTGGTTGCCGTTCTTCTTGCGCCGGTCGTGCTTCTTGCGTGCTCGCTTGGACATGGGTTCCTTTCGAGGACTGAGCGGTGGAAGGGGAGGTGGCGCATCTTCAAACTGCGCTGACCACACGGTCGGTGAGCTTCTCGCTGAGCTTCAGCAGCCGGTCCACCGAGCGGCGCTCGCCGACCTGGATGCCGGGGGCGGTCACTGCAAGCCCCTCGTAGTAGCCGCCGTTGACCACCTCGGTGGTGGGGGAGCACAACGTCGCGACGACCTCCGCGACCTCGGCGGCCGGGCGGCCCGAGTGCCCGTACAGCGGGCGCACGGGGGTCTCGGCCACGCCCGGGTGCACGCTGATCGCGGTGTGACCGGCAGGCAGCCAGGCGGCCAGCGCGGTGGTGAAGGTGGTGACCGCGAGCTTGGACTGGCCGTAGGCGGAGATGCGGGAGTAGCGCTTGGCGCGGGTCAGGTCGGTCCAGTCGATGTTGGCGGTGCGGTGCAGGCTGGACCCGAGCGCGACGATGCGGCTGTCGGTGCCCCGCGCGAGCGGGCGCTCCAGCAGTCGGGTCAGCAGGTACGGGGCGAGGTAGTTGACCTGGAAGCACAGCTCGTTGCCCTCGCCGGTGAGCGTGCGCCGCTCGGGGGCGATGATCCCGGCGTTGCTGACCAGCAGCTCGAGCCGCTCGTGGCGGTCCGTCAGCTCCTCGGCCAGGGAGCGCACCTGGTCCAGGTGGGCGAAGTCGGCGGCCGCGGCCTCCAGGAGGTCGCCGGGGGCACCGTCCGCCACCAGCCGCTCGACGGCCGAGGCGGCCTCCTCGCCGGTCGGCCCGTGGACGACGACCCGGGTTCCCCCGGTGGCCAGGAGCAGGGCGGTGGCGTAGCCGATGCCGCTGGTGGCACCGGTCACCAGGGCGGTGCGGGACAGGGTGGTGGAAGACATGACGATCCATTCGTTGCGGGTCCGGGGGCGCGCGGAGGCGCGCCGAACCGGAGAAGGCGAGGGGTGAGGAGAAGGGCAGGCGTCGTCGCGGGGCCGCACGGCGGCGGCGAAGGCGACGGGTGGTGCCGTTCGGACGCAGTGATTCAGCGATGCGTCGGATGAGGCGGCTGGTCCTCGTGGCGCTGCCCGGGATGCGGGGGCGCGTCGGGGCAGGACGGAGCAGGCGCGGGGCGGACGTATACGTCCGTACCCTTCCGCGCCGCACATGTCCCGCCTGTGCTGACCACGTCACCGATCCAACCCCCGCCCGGTGCGCCCCGGCAAGCCCGACCGGTCCGTCCTGGCGTCCCCGATACGCCTGCGACCCTTTCCTTGACGCGTGCTTGTCCCCGGCGGGCTCTGAGAAGATCAGGTGGTGAGATTCGGGATTCTGGGCGGAACGCAGGCATGGTCGTCCGACGGCGACCCCGTCCCGCTGGGCGGGCCCGGCCGTCGCGCGGTGCTGGCGCTGCTGGCCCTGGACGCCGGACGGATCGTCAGCGTGCCGCGGATGCTCGACGGGCTCTACGGCGAGGAGCCGCCGGCGGCGGTCGGCAACGCCCTGCAGTCGCAGATCTCCCGGCTGCGCGGCGCCCTGCGCGCGGCCGGGCAGCCCGAGCTCATCGAGAACCATCCGGCGGGCTACCGGCTCGCGGTGGACCAGGAGCAGGTGGACGCGCACCGCTTCGCCCGGCTCGCCGCCGCCGGACGCGAGGCCCTGGCCGACGGCGACGCGGCCAAGGCCGGGGCGCTGCTGACCGATGCCCTGGACCTGTGGCGCGGCCCGGCGCTGGCCGACGTCGCCGACGCGCCGTTCGCCGGACCGCAGATCGTCCGGCTGGAGGAGCTGCGACTGACCGCCGCCGAGGACCGGGCCCAGGCATCCCTGGCTCTCGGGCTCACCACCGAGGCGGCCGCCCAGCTGCGGGAGCTGGTCGCCGCCCACCCGTTGCGCGAGCGCCTCACCACCCTGCTGGTGCGGGCACTGCACGAGGACGGCCGCCAGGCCGAGGCCCTCGCCGCCTTCGCACAGACCCGCGAGGCCCTCGCCGAGGCGCTGGGCGCCGATCCGGGGCCCGAGCTCGCGGCCGTGCATCTGGCGGTGCTGCGCGGCACCAGGTCCCGGCCGACGCCGCCGACCCCGACCCCGACCCCGCCGCCGACCGCCGCGCCCGCGCGGCGGACGCCGCGTCATCTCGCCCTGCCCGCCCAGCTCAACGGGCTGATCGGGCGCGCGGCGGAGCTCGCCAGGATCGAGGAGCTGCTGCGGGAGGGACGGCTGCTCACCCTCACCGGCCCCGGCGGCACCGGCAAGACCCGGATCGCCGTCGAGACCGCCGGCCGCCACCCGGGCGACAGCTGCTTCGTGGACCTCTCCGGGCTGACCGACGGCGGCGACCTGCCGCAGTCCGTCCTCAGCGCCCTCGGACTGCGCGGCTCCACGCTGCTCGGCCAGGCCGAAGGACCGCCGCCGCAGGCCCGGCTCACCGCCGCCCTGGCCGACCATGCGCTGCTGCTCGTCCTGGACAACTGCGAGCACCTGGTCGCGGACGTCGCCGCGCTCGCCGCGGACCTCCTCGCGGCCTGCCCCGAGCTGCGGATCCTCGGCACCAGCCGGGAGGCGCTCGGCATCACCGGTGAGCGCCTGCTGCCGCTGCCGCCGCTGCCCGAACCGGCGGCCGTGCAGCTGTTCACCGAACGCGCCGTCGCCGTCCATCCCGGCTTCGACCCGCACCGCGACGCCGTCGCCGTCGCCGAGATCTGCAACCGGCTGGACGGGCTGCCGCTGGCCATCGAACTCGCGGCGGCCCGGCTGCGGATGCTGTCGCCCCGTCAGATCGCGGACCGCCTGGACGACCGCTTTCGCCTGCTCACCGGCGGCAGCCGCACCGCCAGGCCGCGCCAGCAGACCCTGCGCGCCGTCGTCGACTGGAGCTGGGACCTGCTGCCGGAGGCGGAGAGGGCGGTGCTGCGCCGTGTCTCCGTCTTCTCCGGCGGCTGGACACTGGAGGCCGCCGAGGCGGTCTGCGCTGACGTCGACACCGACGTGCTTGACCTTCTCGGTTCCCTTGTCGACAAATCTCTGGTGATCGTGCAGTACGGCGAGGACACGGAGCAGGCGGGGGAGGAGCCCCGCTACCGGCTCCTGCAGACCGTCCGCGCCTATGCCGCCGAGCGCCTCGCCGAGTCCGGCGAGCAGCAGGCCGCCGAACAGGCGCACCTCGACCACTACCTGGCCCTGGCCGCCGAGGCCAACCCGCGGCTGCGCACCGCGGAGCAACTGCACTGGCTGCGCCGCCTCGCCGCAGAGAACGACAACCTGCTCACCGCCCTGCGCCGGGCCGACACCCTCACCGCCCTGCGCATGATCGGCGAGCTCTCCGGCTACTGGCTGCTGCGCGGCAGGCGCTTCGAGGGCGCCCCCCACGCCCGCCGGGTGCTGGACGCCCTCGGCCCGCACCCCGTCCCCGGCCTGGAGGAGGAGTACGCGATCTGCCTGATGCTCGGCATCCTCACCGAGGGCGGACGCCAGGACCTGGCCGAGCACCTCGCCGCAGGGGCGGAGGTGATGGGGCGGTTCGTCCGCACTCCCCGGCGCAATCCCGCGCTCACCCTGCTGTGGGCGCCCTTCAGCGGCGTCCCGGAGGTGATGATGGACCTGACCGAGTCGGAGATCGCCCAGTGGCACGCCGACCCCTGGCACCTCGGTCTGATGCATGTCGGCGAGGGCTTCCGCCACTGGTACGTCACCGGCGACTCGGCTGCCGCCGAGCGGGAGTTCAATGCCTCCATCGAGATCTATCGCCGACTCGGCGACCGCTGGGGCTCGATCCTCGCGCTGACCGAGCTGGCCGACATCGCCGACGTCCTCGGTGACGGCGCGCGCTCGCAGGAGTTGAGCGCGGAGGCGCTGCGGCTCGCCGAGGAGCTCGGCTCCACCGAGGACACCGCCGACCTGTACTGCGGGCGCGCCGAACGCGCTCTGCGCGCCGGGGACCTCGACGCCGCCCGGGCCGACAGCGAGCGGGCCATCGCGCTGTTCCAGCACGTCGGCGTCGCCGAGAGCATCTCCCGCGCCAGGCTCTGCCTGGCGGCGGTGGCCCGCCTGCGGGGCGACCTGGCGGAGGCGCGCACCCAGTGCGTGACCGCCCTCAGCGTCGCCACCCCCGGCTGGTTCGGCGGGGTCTGGCTGCGTATCCAGACCCTGGTCGAACTCGCCCGCATCGCCACCGCGGCCGGGGACACCGCCGAGGCCCACGCCCGCTACCGCGAGGCCCTGTCGCCCGGCGTCGACACCCGCAACCTTCCCGCCCTGGCGGAGGCCGCCGGGGGGATGGCAGGGCTGGCCCTGCTGGAGGGCGCCCCCGAACAGGCCGCCAGGCTCCAGGGCCTGTCCCAGGCCCTCCGCCACAGCGCAGGCCCGCCCGACCCCGACCGGCTCCGCATCACCGCCGCAGCCCGCGCCGCCCTCGGCGACCCCGCCTACGACCAGGCCCACGCGAGCGCCGCGGCCCTGCCCCCGGAGGCAGCGATCGCGTCCCTGATCGCCACCGCCCAGAACCCCACCCTGTCCACAAACCCAGAACAGTAACCCCCGCCCCCAGCCCTGCCAGCCTCGGTCACACCCCGACCCCGACCCCGGCCCCGGTTGGCCTCGGCTGTGGCCGCGCCCGCCTGGGCGGGGGTGGTCAGGGGGCGGTCAGCGTTCGGCCAGTGGTCGGTCAGGGCCTGGCGCGAGGCTTCCTCACATGCCTACTCACACCGTCTCCGCCGCCCGTAAATCGGGCACCCTCGCCATCTGCGCAGCCGCAGCGCTGCTCCTCGGTATCGACAACACCGTGCTGAACCTGGCCATCCCCAGCCTCGTCAGGACCATGCAGCCGTCCTCGACGCAGATCCTGTGGATCGCCGACGCCTACAGCTTCGCCCTCGGCAGCCTGCTGGTGGTCATGGGCAGCCTCGGCGACCGCATCGGTCGCAAGCGGCTGCTGCTCATCGGCGCGACCGGCTTCGGACTGGCCTCGCTGCTGACCGCCTACTCCGGCAACCCGGACCTGCTCATCGCCGCCCGGGCGCTGCTGGGTGTCGCCGGGGCGACGCTCATGCCGTCCACGGCCTCGCTGATCCGTTCGACCTTCACCGACGCCAAGGAGCGCACCCTGGCGATGGGCATCTCCGGAGGCGTCGGCGCGGCCGGGTTCGCCCTCGGACCCGTCATCGGCGGCGTGCTGCTCGACCACTTCTGGTGGGGCTCGGTCTTCCTGATCAACGTCCCGGTGATGCTGCTGCTCGTCGGTTCCGGCTCGGTCCTGCTGGTCGAGTCCCGCCACCCGGCACCCGGACGGCTCGACTGGCCCGGACTGCTGCTGTCCGTGCCCGGCCTGTTCGGGGTGATCTACGCGATCCAGACCGGCGCGCACAGCGGTTTCGCCCAGCCGCAGGTGCTGTCCGCCGCAGCCGCCGGAGCGCTGCTGCTGCTCCTGTTCGGGCTGCGCCAGAACCGCATCAGCAACCCGCTGATCGACCTTCCGCTGCTCCGCAACCGGGCCTTCGCCGGGTCGCTGGGCGCGAACCTGGTGACGATCCTCTCGGTGTCCGCGCTGTCACTGGCCTTCTCCCAGTACTTCCAGGACGTGCGCGGTTGGACGCCGCTCGGCACCGGCCTGGCGCTGCTCGCCGGACCGGCCGGAGCGATGATCGGGGGCCCCTGCTGCATGCTGGTGATCAACCGCATCGGCCGGGCCCGCACGGTGGCCCTCGGCCTCGGCCTGATGGCGGTGAGCATGGTCTGCTTCTCGCTGATCGGCGTGCACACCGCGTACCTGGTGATGTGCCCGGCCGTGGTGGTCAACGGCGCCGGGATGGGGCTCATCTTCGGCACCACCACCGACACCATGCTGGCCACCGCGCCCAAGGAGCGGGCCGGCAGCGCGGCGGCGATCGGCGAGACCGCGATGGAGATCGGCGGCGGCCTGGGAATCGCGGTCCTCGGCAGCATCCTCACTGCCTCCTACCGTTCCGCCCTGCACCTGCCCGCCGGGCTGGCCCCCGCCACCGCGGCCGCCGCCCGCGAGACCGTCGGCGGAGCGACGACCGCCGGCGCGGCGCTCCCAGCCCCGCAGGGACCGGCCCTGGTCACCGCCGCCCAGCAGGGCTTCGTCCACGGCATGACCGTCGCCGTCCTGATCGGTGCGGTGCTGCTCGCCATCGGTTCATTGACCACCCTGTTCGCTCTGCGCGGCGTCCCGGCCGTCATCCCCGACCCCGAAGCCGACACCGACACCGCCGGGCAGCCGTCGGAGGGACTCCACGCCTCGCTCGGCGGCGTCGGCTGACCCGCACCGCACCGCAGCACACCGCCCCGCCCCGTCACACCCGCCCGGCGGCCCCCTCCGCGCCCAGCACACCGAGCAGACGGGCGACCTCCGCCGTCACGGCGTCCCTCGCGGGGGCCAGCCAGCGGCGGGGGTCGACCACGGCCGGGTCGGCGGCCAGGGCCTCGCGGACGGCCTCGGTGAACAGGCGGTTGAGGTGGGTGGAGATGTTGACCTTGCGCATGCCTGCCCCGACCGCCGCCCGCAGGGTGTCGTCCGGCACCCCGGACGAGCCGTGCAGCACCAGCGGCACCGGGACGGCCGCGTGCAGTTCGGCGATCAGCGCCAGGTCCAGTGCCGCCTCACGGACCGTCATGGCGTGCGAGGAGCCGACGGCCACGGCCAGCGCGTCCACGCCGGTCTCGGCGACGAACGACGCGGCCTCGCCCGGATCGGTGCGCACACCGGGCGTGTGCGCACCGTCCTTGCCGCCGACCTCTCCGAGTTCCGCCTCCACCAGCAGGCCGTGGTCATGGCACCAGGCGGTGACCTCGGCGGTCGTCCGGACGTTGTCGGCCCAGGGCAGCGTGGAGCCGTCGAACATCACCGAGCCGAAGCCGCAGTCGGCGGCCTCGCGGATCAGCTCGAAGCGGGTGGCGTGGTCCAGGTGCAGCGCCGCGGGAGCGCCCGACTGCTCGGCGGCCGCGCGGGCAGCGGCCGCGATCGGGGCCAGGCCGCCGTGGTAGGCCACGGCGTTCTCGCTGATCTGCAGGATCACCGGGGCCTTCGCCACCTGGGCCCCGGCCAGGATCGCCTGGGCGTGCTCGATCTGGATGACATTGAAGGAGCCCGCGGCGAACCCGCCCCGGTCGGCGGACCCGATGATGCGGGCGGTGGGTATGAGCGGCACGGCGTCAGTTCTCCCTGCGGTGGTGATGGTCGGTCAGTTCGCGGTAGAGCGCCGGGTCGTAGTCCCCGGCCAGGGGAGCGGCCACGGCGGCGGCGGCCAGCGCGGCGGCGTCGGCGGTCGCCTCGGCCCACGGGCGGCGGTCGGCGAGTGCGGCGGCCAGCGCCGCCGTCGCGG
>Ga0302314_10018510_pt1 | contig 11615 bp, 18 predicted proteins | sample III_Palsa_N2_3_FD_200533 | JGI IMG/M metagenome (GOLD analysis project Ga0302314, IMG submission 200533) | Peat permafrost microbial communities from Stordalen Mire near Abisko, Sweden - III_Palsa_N2_3 | ecosystem: Environmental > Terrestrial > Soil > Palsa > Peat permafrost | place: Sweden... | reverse complement strand
AAACTATCCCCCCTCTCGCCCCCTTGGGGGGGTTGGGGGGGGGGTTGTGGGGGCCAACGCGACGGAGAGTGCTGGGACCACTGCCGATCAAGCGATGTCTTCTCCCAGAAGGCCCCCCAGCGTTCAACAGTTTTGACAATGATATGAAGGTGATACGCTCCAAATCCTGAGCGTTCCCCACCTCACCCGACCTCTCAGCAGGCGCTCAAGATTGCCAGAGCCAGACCCAGCCGCCGTCTCCCTCGATCTTGCCCGGCAACTCGTTGATCTGCTCAATCGTGATGCCATTGGCCGGGCTCACTTGCCAGCCCTGCAGGACGTACCACGCTTCCAGCGGGGTCAACGGAAACGGCTTGTCTGCCGGCCAGGCAGGGTAGCGCTTTTTCCGCAGCACTTCAGGGTGCCGCCGCTCATTTTCGTCAGTTTCGGCCATGAATGCTTGTTCCTATTTCCGATGAGGATGAATTGCGCCACTTTACCGGATCGGACGACACCGAAGTAGATGCAGCAATTCAAAACCCAAGCCCTGAGCGTTCCCCACCTCACCCGACCTCTCAGCCCCAATGGGGCGGAGAGGGGAAGATTACGGAGTCTCGGGGGAGTCTCGGGGACACAATACTTAACTGAGATCCGTGTCTCATTTCTCCGAGTCAGCCGACGGATGATCTGGCTGGACAACGTCTCAACATAGCTTCTGCTCCGCGGTGCGGGGCAGCCGAAGTTAAGTATTGTGTCCCCATATCTTATAAGTATTGTGTCGCCATATCTTACAACGTTTGACCTCGTGCCGGGCTGCTCCTCGCCGCGACCTCCCGCTACCCCTTCATCTGGCTCGGATCGTAGAAGAAAACCTCCTCGACGATCTGCTCGCCGCGCCAGACCTGCCAGGCGATCTCGTCGAGGGTGCGGATGCACGCGCCGGCGACGAAGAACTCGAAATGCCAGCGGATCGCGACATGGTCGCCGGAGATCAGCGGCGGCCCCCGGCGTTCGGCCGCGATCCGTTCGAATTGTGCGAGCATGTGCCGTTCGCCCAGGGCCAGGACATCGCGGCCGACCCGTGGTGCCGTCAGGTTCTCGCGCATGGAGGCGTCGGCGACATAGAAGCGCTCGATCGCGCCGACATAGTCTTCCGCCTCGACGGTGGCGACGAAGGCTTCGACGGTGGCTGGGCTGGGCATAGCGGTTTCCTCAAGTCTCGGGGTTGGTGAGCAGGTCTTCTTAAATACCGACTGTTGGTCAACATTTACCGACCGGGAGTCGATAAGTCAAGCGACGAGGCGATTCCACCCGGCCCTGATCTGCTCTAAGCTCGCGCGATGGCAACACAGGCGGAACGGCGCGCGATGACGCGCGGGGCAGTCCTCATCGCGGCCGAGGATCTGTTCGGCCGGCAGGGCTTTGCTGCGACCACCATGGACCAGATCGCTGCCGCCGCTGCGGTGGCCAAAGGTGCCATCTATCATCACTTCCCGACCAAGGAGGCGGTGTTCGAGGCCGTGTTCCAGGCGGCCTCTGCCGGGCTCGCCGCCGAACTCGCGCGGAACTCAGCCGAAACGACGGATGCGCTGGCGCTGATGGCGCAGGGCGTGCGCGCCTATTTCACCGCCTGTGCAGAGGGTCCGACCGGCCAGATCATCCTGAAGGACGGGCCGGCCGTGCTCGGCTGGGAGCGCTGGCGCGAAATCGATGAAGAACATTTCGGCGGCGTCGTCCCAACCTGCCTGGAAGCGGCAATGCGGACCGGGCTGATCCGGCGCCAACCGATCGAGCCGCTGGCCCGGCTGCTCACGGGCGCCATCACGGAGGCGGCCGCGGCGTGCAACGCCTCGAGTGATCCGGCCGAGACAGGCCGGGTCTATGCCGACGCGCTGGAGCAGCTGCTGGAGGGGCTGCGGACACGCTAGGCGGCAGGCGGCTTCCTTGACATGTATGCCCAATAGGCACACAATCATGCGGTATCGGAGTTTGAGGCAAAATGCCATCACCAGCGACGGCGGGACGGAGTCAGCGGCTCGTGGCTCGAATCACGGACGAACAGAAGCAATTCTTTCAGCGCGCTGCCGAGGTGCAGGGGCGGAATCTGTCGGACTTTGTGGTATCGGCTGTCCAGGAGGCTGCCATGCGCGCGGTTCGAGATCATGCAACAATCCAACTCGACGTTGCGGCGTCTGAGGCTTTCGTCGCTGAGATGCTCGATCCGTCGCCGCTGCCGGAACGACTGCAGGAGACGATCCGCCGCTATCGTAACCAAAACCCAGCAAGCTAAGTGCTTGACCTCGACACGGTGCGGATTGTCCCTTTGCAATCCCTCCACGACCGCACCGGTTTTGCGTGCGGGCAGCCGCAGCTGGACCGTTACCTCCACCAACAGATCAGCCAGGATGCCAAGCGCCGGCTGGCGGCGCCTTTTGTCGCGGTGAATGCCGCCGGAAAAGTGCTTGGTTTCTACACTCTGGCGGCAGCGAGCATCCGCCTTGCCGCCTTGCCGGCGGAATTCATGCGCCGCTTGCCCCACTATCCATCTGTTCCGGCCGTGCTGCTTGGACGTCTTGCCGTCGACCAAACGATGCAAGGACAGGGGCTTGGCCGCCATCTGCTGGCCGATGCGCTGCTGCGGGCGGTGCGCAGTGAGATCATGGCTTATGGCTTCGTTGTCGATCCGATCGACGAAGCCAGCCGACATTTCTATGAGCGCGAAGGATTCTTGCCGCTCAATGATGAAGCCGGACGGCTATACCGGCGCCTTGCCGAGATTGCCGCGGCGTTCGGTTAGAGCCCGATCCTCGACAGGGTTCCCCGCACGGTTGCGGGTCACGGCAATGGCCCGAAACCATCCCCCGCGTCGGTCCAAAATCATCTCTCGATAGAAGAAGATAAAATACCGGGCAAAAGCAAGATAGCTCGCCAGACGAGGAAAACCTCCGGTCGGCCCGGCCTGACCCGGCTTGGCATCGCGCTTGCGCTGTTGGTTGCGCAAGACGGGCTTCTATGCCCCGCGAGACGAGTCTGACAGGAGGTAGAAATGGCCCTTAATGATATCGACAATGCGGAAGATCTGGCGGCGTGGATGAAGCGGATGAATCTGTCGCTCACGGCCGCCGCCGAACAGCTCGGCCGCAAGCGTGCGACGATCGCCCGATATGTTAATGGCATCACGGACTTGCCCCAAAGCGTCGCACGCCACGCCTCGATCATCGAGGCAGCACGCCGGGGTCAGCCCTTTCCGAACCGGACCTTCTCGCGCAGCGCTCAAGCGCAAGGCACCTGAACCCCGGCAGAGTTGCATTCTCGCAAGACGCCTGGCAATCAGCCAGGCAAATTGCAAAAAGCGGACAAAACGGCAGATCAGACCCACCTTTTCCACACCGGCATTCGGAGGCAGACATGGCTTCATTCTCGTCGCGCACCGTTGAAACCCTGATCGACCTCGTGGAGATCAAGCTCAGCTGCCTCGATGTCACCGATCGGGAGGATCGCGCCGAATTGAAGCTGCTGCAGCATGCGCTTTCCGAGTTGTCGGCGCATCGGGAGCCGGCGCTGCACGCGCATTGAAGCCGGCTATTTGGCGCTGTCGAAGCTCAGCAGGCTCGGCGCCTTGCGCATGACCTCGGCCAGGATCTCTTCGGCGACCTCGAGATCCTGCTCGAGTTCAGGCGGCAACTTATCCTTGTGCTCCGGTGCGTGCAGCCGTTCGTGGACGGTGCTCATGGACTGCAACTCCTGGGCGAAGCACTCCCGGATGCCATAGGGCAGGTTGGGAATCGCCGAAAGCGCGAAGAAGAATTCCAGCGCCGACCGGATCATCAGCGTCAGCAATTGCCGCTCGCGATTCAGCAGCCGAGCCCGGACCCGATCGGCCTCGGGCGAGCCATCGCGACGAATCAGATTTTCGATGACCGAGACCAGTGCGTGATATTCATCGACGCTGGCGCGATAGGCGTGATAGGGCGCGAAGGAATGGTGGCCGATGCCGCTCTGCGTCCGCGCCGCACTGGCAGCGACCTCGCGCACCGAGCTGTCGAGTGCGGCCAGCAGCTCGACCAATTGCTCCTGTTGCGACCGCCTGCTTGCCACTATGCTGCTCACCCGCCCGGTTAACCGTCACCCGATTATCAGATCGGCATGCGGCCGCCCGGATCAAGCCCAATCAAGCGGCGGTGAGCACTGCGCATCCTGCGGTCACCGCCAGGAACTCGTCGAGCGTATGGCAGACGGTGGCACTCACGCTGGCGCCGCCAGGGCCGGAGCGGATCGTGGCATTGCGTGCATAACTTGCATCCTCGATCCGGCGATACGGGTAGCCCTGATTGAGGCCCCCGCGTGCACTCCAGGTATCGAAGACATAGCCGCCGGCCCGTTTCAGGATCGGCCCGATAATCATCTCCATCTCAGCACCTCTGCCCATCGCGCCATGACCGTCCGTCAGCTCTGAGCCAGCAGGAGCAGTGCCGGCACCAGGCTGCCCAGCCCGACTCCGAGACACCAGGCGGAGACTCGCTCCGCTGCACTCCAGCGCTGCCAATCGGCTTTCAGATCGTCCATGACAACCTCCGCAACACGCCCGGAGCGGTTCAGGCTCCGGTTCGGCTCGAGGCCGCGAAACACAGGTTCGGCCCGCCGTCACCGCGATCCCACGCAAGTTCCGGGCCAAGTTTTCTCTGCGCGATTATCGACCGGCCGCAACGCGACCGAAGGCGCGATGCGGCCGCCCCGATGGCGGAAAACGAGATTCATGTGGTGCAGAACGGAACGCGCCGCGCCGTCAGCGCCGCAGGATGAAACCCGCAGCATCGCGGCGGCGCTCCCAGGCCAGGCGCTCCAGCGCCGGCACGTCATCCTCGCGGGAAGGATAGCCCAGGCAGAAATAGCCGATGAAGCGCCATTCCGGCGGCACCTCGAGCGCCCTTGTGACCGTGTCCGGGTCGAGGATCGAGACCCAGCCGAGGCCCAACCCTTCGGTCCGCGCCGCCAGCCACAGCGTGTGGATCGCCGCCACGGTCGAATATTCGGCCATTTCCGGCATGGTCCGGCGGCCGAGGAAATGGCCCTGGCCGGTCGTGCGATCGGCGAAGACGGCAAATTGCAGCGGCGCCTGGTCGAAGCCAGCCAGCTTGAGCCGGGCATAGAGTCCGCCGCGCTCATCGGCCTGGGCGGACAAGGCGTCGGCGTTGCAGCGGGCAAAATCATCGCGCACCGCGGCGCGGCGCACCGGATCCTCGACCAGCACGAAGCGCCAGGGCTGGCTCAACCCGACCGAGGGTGCAAGGCTCGCGGTCGCGACCAACCGCTCGAACAGCCCATCCGGCAGGGGATCGGGCCGGAACTCGCGGACATCCCGGCGCCAGGCGATCAAATCCAGGAATTTCGCCTGGAACGCCGCATCGAAACTCGGGGCCGCCATCACGCCGCAGGCTGGTTGACGCCGGCGACGCGCCAGCCATGGCCGTGCCTGGCGGCCGGGTCGTCGAAATGATCGAGCCGGGTCAGCGAGATATTGTCGATGGTGAAGCTCAGCGACACCTCCGGCGGCAGATCGAGTGCCAGACCGAGCGCTGCCCGGATGGTCCCGCCATGGGCGACGGCGATGATGTCGTGTCCGGCGAAATCCCGGTTCAGACGCTGGATCACCGGGGCCACGCGCTCGATCAGATCGACGAAGCTCTCGCCGCCGGGCGCTCGCTCGCGCGCCGGGGCGAACCAGAAGCGGTGATATTCCTCGGCCCGCTGCTCGGCCAGGCTCGCATAGGTCTGGCCCTGCCAATCGCCGAAACTCTGCTCGGCCAGATCCGGCTCGACCTGAACGCCGGGACCGGGGATCTGATCGGGACCGGGCAGCCCGGCGGCGACAATGGCCGCCGCGGTCTGGTGCGTGCGCATGAGGTCGCTGGTGACCCAGACCGCGGCCTTGGGCAGGCGGCCGGCCAGCCCGCGAAAGCCTGCCGTGTCGTCGGTCCGGCACGGCAGATCGCTCCTTCCATAGCAGCGCCCATCATTGACCACGACCGGGGCATGACGGACCCACCACCACCGCGTCGGTGGCGGCGCATCGCTGCGGACGGCAAACTTCGACATCCCATCTCCTAGATCAACACGCCCTAATGCAGCGCGGCCGCGGCGACGAGCAGCACTGCCGCCTCGGCCAGCTGCTGGGCCGCCCCCAGCACATCCCCGGTGTAGCCGCCGATCTGCCGGCGGGCAAGCATTGCGGTGGCGCCCATTGCCGCGGCGGCGACGGCGAGCGCCAGGATGCCGCGCCACCAGCCGAGGCCGGCCAGCGCCGCCAGCACGCCCAAAGCCGCGGCGGCCTGGGCGGTGACCGCATCCGGTCGACCCGCGCCCGCCGCCAGGCCGCCCGGACGCGCCGGATCGAAGCCGTGCATGATCGCCGGCAGCCCCGCGCGCGATACGGCATGAGCGGCAACCATGGCACCGAGCACGCTCATGGCGTCGCCACCGAGCAAGGTCGAAAGTGCTGCCGCGCGCAGGCCCAGGCCGATCAGCAGGGCGAGCACGCCATAGCTGCCGACCCGGCTGTCGCGCATGATTTCGAGCTTGCGCTCGCGCGTAGTGCCGCCGCCCAGCCCGTCGACGGTATCGGCAAGCCCATCCTCATGCAGCGCGCCGGTCGCCAGCATGGTCGCGGCCAGGCCGAGCAGCGCTGCAGCCAGGACCGGCAGCCCCAGCCGCTGCGCCAGCAGCGCCACACCGCCGCCAAGCAACCCCAGCACCGCGCCGACCACGGGAAACGCCCAGGCCGCCCGTGCCACCGCATCCTCGGGCCAATGGCCCGGGGCCGGCAGGCGCAGCCGGGTCAGGAACAGGAAACCCACGACCAATTGGTCGCGCAGGCTGAAAGGGGCAACGGACATGACGCTCCGGACATGGACTCGGACTCGGCCGCCATGTTAAGGGCCGGACCCGGCAAACGAGAAGGATTGTTGCGACCATGGCGTCCATCCCCGAACCCGTGGCGAGTTTCGACGAGATCCGCGCCCTGTTGGCCGCCCTGCCCGGCCCCGATCTGGAAGCGGGTACTGCCGCCGCTGTGCGCGAGCAGCAATTGACCAAGCCGGCCGGAGCGCTCGGCCGGCTGGAAGAACTCGCTTCCTGGCTCGCCACCTGGCAGGCCAAGCATCCGCCGGTGCTGCGCCATCCGCGCACCGCCGTCTTCGCCGCCAATCACGGCATCGCCGCCCAGGGCGTCTCGGCCTTCCCGGCCGATGTGACAGCGCAGATGGTGCAGAATTTCCTGTCCGGCGGTGCTGCCGTAAACCAGCTCTGCGAGAGTGTCGATGCCGATCTCCGCGTCTATGAGATGGCGCTCGACCAGCCGACCGCCGATTTCTCGATCGAGCCGGCGATGAGCGAGGCAGACTGCGCGCGCGCCATGGCCTATGGCATGATGGCGATCGAGCCGGGGCTCGATGTCGTCGCGCTGGGCGAGATGGGCATCGCCAATACCACGGCGGCGGCGGCGATCTGCCTGGCTCTGTTCGGCGGTACCGCCGAAGACTGGGTCGGGCCCGGTACCGGCGTCGAGGGCGAGCGGCTCCGCCACAAGATCGATGTGGTCGAGCGTGCCGTGGCCCTGCACCGGCCGGCCATGACCGACCCGTTCGAGGTACTGCGCCATGTCGGCGGGCTGGAGCTGGCCGCCATTGCCGGCGCCGTTCTGGCGGCGCGGCTGGCGCGCGTGCCGGTGCTGCTCGACGGCTATGTCTGCACCGCCGCAGCCGCCATCCTGCACGCCGCCGACAGGCGGGCGCTCGACCATTGCGTGGTCGCCCATCGCTCGACCGAGCCGGGGCATCGCCGGCTGCTCGCAGCACTGGGCAAGGAGCCGCTGCTCGATCTCGGCATGCGGCTCGGCGAAGGCTCCGGCGCCACCCTGGCGATCGCCATCCTCAAGGCCGCGGTCGTTTGCCATACCGGCATGGCGACCTTCGCCGAGGCCGCCATCAGCGGCAAATCGGCGTGACCCCGATCCTGCCCGCGGCCGCCCTGACGGCATTGGTGGCGCTGCAGGCGGGTTCGGCGGCGGCAGCCGATCTCACGGTCACGGTCGAGGGCATCCGCAACGACCATGGCCGGGTCTATGTCACCCTGTTCGACGGCGCCGGCACCTGGCTCGATGCCGACCATTCGCTGCAGGATCTCTCCGCAGCAGCGCATCCGGGTCCGGTCGCAATCACCTTCCACATTGTGGCTCCCGGCCGCTATGCCGCCGTCACCTATCATGACGAGAACGGGAATAACGCCATGGACTTCGACGTCCTCGGCCTGCCGACCGAGGGTTTCGCCTTTTCCAACCAGGCGCGCCCCTTCCTGTCGGCGCCGAGCTTCGAGCGCTGTGCCTTCGAAATAGGCAAAGAGGGTGCCCATATTTCGATCAAAATGATTTATCCTTAGGCAGAATTTTTTTGGCCGTTCCACATGTCGTAGACAGGAATCCTGTCACCACGAGATGTGGGATTGCCCGGACCGAATCCGCCGGCGGTTCGGACCGGCCCTGCGGATGCAATCTGGCATCTCGACCGCCCCGCCGCGCCTCTTGCATGCAGCCCGCAGCGCCGGGGAGCCATACCGGTTTGCGCTCTTGCCGCCTTGCCGCGGCCGCCCAACATCTGGCGTAACAGGCTGGAAAGGATGGGGATGTCGCAGGAAGCGCTCGATCTCGGCGGCCGGGCCGATGATGTCGTGACCGAACGCGGCCGGGTCAGCTTGCGCACGCTGATCCTGATCCGCTGGATTGCGGTGATCGGCCAGGTCGTCACCCTGCTGATCGTGCATCTGGCGCTGGGTTTTGTGCTGCCGCTGGAGATTGCCCTCTGCGTCGTCGGCGTCTCGGCTCTGATCAATATCGCCAACAGCTTCCAGCGCCCGGGCACGGTGCGGCTGGGCGATCGCGACGCGATGATGTATCTCGCCTATGACGTGGTCCAGCTGGGCGCCCTGCTCTATCTGACCGGCGGGCTGCAGAACCCGTTCACCCTGCTGGTGCTGGCGCCGATGACGGTCGGCGCCTCGATCCTGTCGCGCACCTCGACCACAGCACTCGCCGCCATCACCGTCGGCGTCATCACCGTGCTGGCGATCTGGCACCTGCCGCTGCCCTGGGACGAGGATCTGCTGCAGCTGCCGGCGCTGTTTATCATGGCGGTATGGCTGGCGATGACGCTGTCGACCGTGTTCATCGCCGCCTATACTTTCAGCGTCACCGAGGAGGGCAGGCGCATGAGCGACGCACTGGCCGCAACCCAGCTGGCACTGGCACGCGAGCAACGCGTCTCGGCCGTGGGGGCGCTCGCCGCCGCGGCCGCGCATGAGCTGGGCAGCCCGCTCGCCACCATCGCCGTCATCGCCAAGGAGCTGGCCCGCGACCTGCCGCCCGACAGCCCCTATGCCGAGGATGCCCAGCTGCTGCTGTCGCAGACCGCCCGGTGTCGGACCATCCTGGCCGAGCTGGCGCATCAGCGCGAGGCCGATGGCGGCGCCCCCTATGCCCGGCTGCCGGTCAGTGTCCTGGTCGCGGCCGCCGGCGAACCCTATCATCGGGCGACGGTCGCCACACTTTATGAGACAGACGGGCCGCCGGAAGACCAGCCCGCGATCGCGCGCAGCCCGGAAATCATCCATGGATTGGGCAATATCATCCAAAATGCCGTGCAATTCGCCCGGGAACGGGTTGAGGTCACGACGTCTTGGGGTAAGAATAGCGTCGTGGTCGAAGTCGCAGACGATGGTCCGGGCTTTCCAGCGCTGGTTTTATCGCGGGTCGGGGAACCCTATCTAAGTGGACGTGGCGATGAGGCCGAGCATATGGGGCTCGGCATCTTCATCGCCGAAACGCTGTTGCGCCGGACCGGCGCGACGCTCGCCTTCACCAATGCGCCCGATGGCGGAGCCCTCGTGCGCGTGACGTGGCGGCGACGGAACCGCAATGCGGAGGGCGGCCTTGCCGCCGGACCGCTCAAGCTCGAGGATAGCCTGTGGACATGAACCAACTCGATACCGCCCCGGCCGAACGCCATGCCCCGGCCCAAGCCGATCAATTCGTCCTGGACGGGCTGCCGGACAACGAACGCAGCCTGCTCATCGTCGATGATGACGTCCCGCTGTGCAGCCGTCTCGCCCGCGCCATGGAACGCCGCGGCTTCCTGGTCGCCACCGCCGAGAGTGTGGCCGCCGGCATTGCCGCCGCCGATGCCGCACCGCCGGCTTTCGCCCTTGTCGATCTGCGCCTGGGCGATGGCAGCGGCCTCGATGTCGTGAGCGCCATCCGCAACGCAAGGCCCAATGCCCGCATCGTCATGCTGACCGGCTATGGCAATATCGCGACCGCCGTCGCTGCGGTGAAGGCCGGCGCCATCGATTACCTGCCCAAGCCCGCCGATGCCGATGCCGTCGAGCGCGCGCTGCTGACCCGCGGTGACGCGCTGCCGCCGCCACCGGAGGATCCGATGTCGGCCGACCGGGTGCGCTGGGAGCATATCCAGCGCGTCTTCGAGCAATGCGACCGCAACGTCTCGGAGACGGCACGGCGGCTCAAGATGCATCGCCGCACCTTGCAGCGCATCCTGTCCAAGCACGCCCCGCGGAACTGACCCGGACACTATGGCACCGGCCGAGGCAGCAGCGGAAGACGCGCCGGCGACCGGCACCCAAAGCCCGGTCGTGCCGGCCGGGACGCGGCTCTATGTCGTCGGTGATGTCCATGGCTGCATCGAGCTGCTGATCGAGATGCATCGGCTGATCCTGGCCGATGCCGCGGAGCACGAGGCCGCTCGCCGGGTCGTCGTCTATCTCGGCGATTACATCGACCGCGGGCCGGATTCCAAGGGCGTCGTCGATCTGCTGATCGAGACGCCCCTGCCCGGCTTCGAGAGCATCCATCTCAAGGGCAATCACGAGCAGGCCTTGCTCGATTTTCTGGGCGACATCACCATCGGACCGGACTGGTTCAGCTTCGGCGGCAACCAGACCTTTGCCAGCTACGGACTGGAGCCGCCCGAACACATCTTCGACGCCGAGGCGCTGCTGGCGGCGCAGGCAGCCCTGCTGACAACCTTGCCGGAGGCCCATCTGGGCTTCTATCGCGGGCTTCGGCTCGGGCATTTCGAGGGCGACTTCCTCATGGTCCATGCCGGGTTGCGCCCCGGCGTGCCGCTCGACGCGCAGATCGAGAGCGACCTGCTGTGGATCCGCGAACCGTTCCTCGGTTGCGCGGATGATTTCGGCTTCATCGTGGTCCATGGCCACACGATCGCGGTCTACCCCGAGATCCGGTCGAACCGGATCGGCATCGACACCGGCGCCTTCCACACCGGCCGGCTGACCTGCCTGGTGCTGCAGGATGCGGCGGTCGAGTTCCTGCAGACCTGAGCGGCACCAGCGCAAAATTACCGCTACAATTGTCCCTGCCGATTACCCTCCTCCTCCCCTTGCGGGAGGAGGCCGGGAGGAGGGGGTGTCGATGCCGATCGATACGATTTTAAAGTTATATCAATGAGATAAATGACTCTATCGAGACCGCGCCGGCGCCGGCGGCGCGGCCCCCCCCCCCCCCCCCACCCCCCCCGGGGGGGGGGGGGTGTTTGGTTTATTTGATGTCG
>Ga0302314_10018509_pt1 | contig 11616 bp, 13 predicted proteins | sample III_Palsa_N2_3_FD_200533 | JGI IMG/M metagenome (GOLD analysis project Ga0302314, IMG submission 200533) | Peat permafrost microbial communities from Stordalen Mire near Abisko, Sweden - III_Palsa_N2_3 | ecosystem: Environmental > Terrestrial > Soil > Palsa > Peat permafrost | place: Sweden... | reverse complement strand
GCCCGACGATCAGCGTCAGGCCGATCGGCAGCAGCGCGGGCAGGATCATCTCGCGCTGGGCTGTGCGGGTCACGATGTCCACGCAGGCGGCGTAGTCGGGCTCCTCGGTGCCCTCCATGATCCCCGGCTTCTCACGGAACTGGCGGCGTACCTCCTCGACCACGGCGCCGCCGGCGCGACCCACCGCCTCAATGGACAGCGAGGCGAACAGGCAGACCATCAGACCGCCGAGCAGCAGGCCGATGAGCACGGGGGGCTCGTTGATTCCGAAGGTGATCGTCTTGTGCGTCTGCTCGCGCAGTTCCTCCTGGAAGCCGGCGAACAGCACGATCGCCGCGAGCACGGCCGAGCCGATGGCGTAGCCCTTGGTCACCGCCTTGGTGGTGTTGCCGACCGCGTCGAGCTGGTCGGTGATGTTGCGCACCTCGTCGGGCAGGTCGGCCATCTCGGCGATCCCGCCGGCGTTGTCGGTGATGGGGCCGAAGGCGTCGAGTGCCACGATCAGGCCGGTCAGCGACAGCTGACCCATCACCGCGACGCCGATGCCGTAGATACCGGCGAGCTTCCAGGAGGCGAGGATGCCGAGGCAGAGGACCAGCGCCGGCAGCGCCGTGGCCTGCAGGCCCGAGCCGAAGCCCTGGATGATGTTCGTGGCGTGGCCGGTCTCCGACGCCCGAGCCGTCTTGCGGACCGGCGAGAAGCGCGTGGAGGTGTAGTAGTCGGTGATCACGAACAGCAGCGCGGTCACGCCGATCCCGACGAGCGAGCACAGGTAGAACTTGCCGACGCTTGGCCCCTTGGCCACGATCACGGCGGTCAGGCCGCTGCCGACGTGAGTGACGACGGCGGCGCCGGGCAAGGTGATCCCGCCCATCAGCCAGTGGGTGATCGGGTAGAAGGCGGCGGCCGCGAGGATGCCGGAGACGATCAGGCCCTGGTAGAGCGCGCGCTCGACGTTGCCTGAGCTCGAGCGCACGGCGAACGTGCCGATGATCGACGCGATGATCGCCACCGACCCGAGCACGAGCGGGTACAGCGCGACGCGCGTGGAGTCGGCCGCGCTGTAGGTGAGAACGCCCAGCAACATGACGGCGACCGCGGTGACCGCGTAGGTCTCGAACAGGTCGGCGGCCATGCCGGCGCAGTCGCCGACGTTGTCGCCCACGTTGTCGGCGATGGTGGCCGGGTTGCGCGGGTCGTCCTCGGGGATACCGGCCTCGACCTTGCCGACCAGGTCGGCACCAACGTCGGCCGCCTTGGTGAAGATGCCGCCGCCCAGACGGGCGAACACGGAGATGAGCGAGCCGCCGAAGCCGAGGCCGATGAGCGCCTTGACCGCGGTCGTATCGCTGTCGTTGAACACGGCGGTCAGCAGACCGAAGTAGAAGGCCACGCCGAACAGGGCAAGACCGACCACGAGCATGCCGGTGATCGCGCCGCCGCGGAACGCCACGCTGAGGGCGGGAGCGACCCCGCCGCGAGCCGACTCGGTCACCCGGGCGTTCGCCCGCACCGATACGTTCATGCCGATGTAGCCGGCCGCCCCGGAGAGGATGGCGCCGAGCGCGAAGCCGGCGGCCACCGCGATGTTCTGGATGGGGATGAGCGCGACGAACACCACCACCCCAACGACCGCGATCGTCGCGTACTGTCGGTTGAGGTACGCGCGTGCACCCTGCTGGACCGCCAGGGAGATCGACTGCATGCGCTCGTTGCCGGGTGACAGGGCCAGCAGCGAGCGCGCGGTGACCAATCCGTACAGGATCGCGAGCGCCGAACAGAACAGGGCCACCACGACCCCGTGGTTCGTCAGAAAGCTACTCAAGGGGAATCCTCCGCCAGTCTGGATGTGCGGTGCGGCGCGGGCATCGCGCACGCACAAATGGGACCGGGCCGGCTCGTGTCGAGTCCAGCCCGGTCAGAAGCCGGCGCAGTCTATCGTGCGCGGCGGCCGCGGCGCACGCCGCTCGCCAGCGGCATCCCGATCGCATCCCTGTCGGTGCCTGGGGGTTCAGCTGCCGGGCACCCACAGGCGGCCGCTGGACTGCGCGGGGCCCGGGGCTGGCTCATCGGGCTCGGGCGGTTGTGCCGACGGGCCGTCGGGCGGCGCGGGGTCGGGCGCCGGCGTCTGGGCGGTCGCTGGCGCATCGCTGGCGGAGGCCGGAACGGGGCCCGCGGCCTCCGTGGCGTAGGCCATCTGCAGCTGAGACAGCGCGCCGCGCAGCTGGGCGATGTCCTCGGGCGCCAGCCGCTCGAGCACCGGCATCAGGCCGCGCACCGCGTCGATGGCATCTCGCACCTGGCCGATGTCTCGCTCGGCCTGGCTTTCGGGGTCCAGGCCGAGGCGGCGCCCGGCCAGGTTGATGAGGGTCACGGCGGTCTGCACGATCACATCTGCGGCGGTGATGCGGGCCAACTCGGCCTCGTAGGCCTCGCGCATCTCCTGTAGCTCTGCTTCGGTCGGCTCGCGGGGCGACGTACTCATACCGGCACCTCCTGTGGGTAGGTTTGCTGGGTCTCTGCTACGGCGGCAGCGTAGACCTCCTGCAGCGGCGTGCCGGCATCGAGCAGGCGGCGCTGACGCTGCGCGCCGTTGTACTCGGGTAGGACGAGGTCGATCCCCAACTCCGCCCGCACCGGCGCGGTCCACTCTCCCAGCCGGTCGACGATCGCCCTGGACGGGTACTCCTCCAGGCGCCGCAGATCGATCATGCGCCCGTCCTGGCCGTGGCGGATCGCCCGCCACATGTTCTCCTCGATGAGTCGCGGCGCCGGGTCCTCCCACGGCACGCCCTCGTCGATGTCACGCGCCGCCTGCGCCACGCAGGCCACGATCAGCGACGCCAGCCCCTCCGACTCCAGCGCGGTGCTCTGGGCGTCGCAGATGCGCACTTCGACCGTGCCGAAGGCAAAATGGGGCCGCACGGACCACCACACCTGGGTGTACTCGACGATCGAGCGGGTGCGCGCGAGCATCTCGATGTACTCGCGATAGGCCTCCCAACCACCGAACACGTCGGGCACGCCGCAGCGGGGAAAGCTCTTGGTGAAGATCTGGGTGCGGGCGGAGTGCAACCCAGAGTCGCGGCCGTCGACGCCCACCGAGTTGGCCGACACGGCCAGCAGCAGTGGCAGCACCGGGCGCAGGCGGTCGCAGATCCGCACGGCCCGATCGAGCCCCCGCACGCCGACGTGAACGTGGAGGCTGAACGTGTTGTTGCGCCAGGCCACGTACTTCAGGCCCTCCTCGACGCGCCGGTAGTGCTCGGTGTTGATGATCTGCTGCTCGCGGAAGTCGGCCCAGGCATGCGTGCCGGTGGCGCCGAGGCTGGCCTGGTGCGCGGCGGTCAGGGCGAACAGGCGACGACGGCGGTCGCGCTGGCGGGCGATCGCGTCTTGCAGGTCCGCGCCGGCTCCGGAGATGATCTCGATCTCCGCCCTGATGAGCTCGCCGGTGATCCCCTCGTACAGGCTGGGGTCGCTGACCTGGGCGACGTCGCGCAGCTCCTCGAAGCGCGGCGCCAGGTCGAGGCTCAGCGGGTCGAGGATCGCGAACTCCTCCTCGAGCCCGACAGTGAAGTCCGTCGAGCGCTCGTACGCGTCAACCGCCTGGGAGAGATCGAGGATGGTCAACGGCGCAGGGATGGGAGGTGACGGAGGCCTGGTGACCGACGGGCTCGCGTCAGGTGAGGTAGAAGTACAGCGCGTACAGCAGATCGACCGCCGGACTGGAGGTGTGCACCGTTACCTCCGGCGGAACGTCGAGCAGCGACTCCGAGTAGTTGAAGATGATCTTCACCCCGGCAGCGACGAGTTGGTTGGCGATCGGCTGGGCCGCCTGGCTCGGTACGGCGAGCACCCCGACCACCACGTCCTCGTCCTCGACGACCCGAGCCAGCTCGCTGGCGTGGCGCACACGCTGGTTACCGACCGCGGTGCCGACCTTGTCGGCGTCGACGTCAAAGATCGCGACCACCCGGAAGCCGTGGTCGGCGAAGATGTCCGACGAGGCGATCGCCTTGCCGAGGTAGCCAGCGCCGAACAGGGCGATGTTGTGCTGGCCGGCGGTGCGCAGGATCTTGCGGATCTGCGACACCAGCGACTCGACGTTGTAGCCCACACCACGCTTGCCGAACTTGCCGAAACCACTCAGATCGCGACGGATCTGCGTCGAGTTCACGTGCGTGTAGTCCGACAGCTCCTGGGAGGAGATCGTCTCCTTGCCCATCTTCTTGGCCTGAGTGAGCACCTGCAGGTAGCGCGACAGACGAGCGGCCACGCCGAGGGACAGGCGATCGGCAGAGATTACGTCTCCGTCCCGCAGATCGGCTGCGCTCGCCAGGTCCCTGAAGCTCACGCTGCTGACTCTAGATGATCCCTCACCAGCGACACCGACGGGTGCGGGGTCATCGCGGCCCCGGAGCCGCATCGGCGAGCTCTCGTCGGAGCTGATCTTCATCGACGAAGTACTCACCGACCTCACGGCCATCGAGCACGATTACCGGAATCCGCTCGAAATACGCCCTGAGCAGGGATTCCTCCTCGTCGATGTCGCGCTCGACCAGCCGGAACGGAACCTCGAGGCGCAGCCGCAGCAGGGCGGTCCGCGCCTCGTCGCACAGGTGACACCCGGCGCGCCCGTACAGCGTGATCTCCCTCACGGCCGGCGCTCCCCGGTCGCATAGGCGTCGATATCGAGGTAACCCGGGTAGGCCAGCCGGGGCCCGAAGCGAGCGGCACTGGCGATCATGGCCGCATTGTCCGTGCAGAGCTCGCGCGGGGGAACGTGCACCGGGACCCCGAGCTGGCGCAGGCGCTCGCGCACGGCACCGTTGGCCGCCACGCCGCCGCCGAGCGCGAGCCGGTCGGCGCCGGTCTGCAGCAGGGCGCGCTGCACCCGCATCGCCAACGCGTCGGCGATCGCTGCCTGATAGGCGGCGGCGAGATCGGAACGCCGGCGGGTCACCTCGTCCGCGCCGAGATCGCGGACCTTGTAGAGCAGCGCCGTCTTCAGGCCGGCGAACGAGAAGTCGAGCCCGCGACTGAAGGCACTCGCGTTCCCCTTGCGCCCGCCGCCGCCGGGGAACGCGAACGACCCGGGATCGCCCTCCGCGGCCAGCCGTTCGAGCGCGGCACCGCCCGGATAGCCGAGGCCGAGCAGACGAGCCCCCTTGTCAAACGCCTCTCCCGCCGCGTCGTCGACCGTCCGCCCCAGGACGGTGAAGTCCTCGTGATCGCCCACCGAGCCCAGCAGCGTGTGCCCGCCGGAGGCGATGAGACACAGAAATGGCGGCTCGAGCCGTTCCGGCGCCAGGTAGTTGGCGGCGACATGCCCCTGCAGGTGGTCGACCGCGGCCAGCGGCAGCCCCCGGGCGGCCGCGAGCGCCTTGGCGGTGGCGAGGCCGACGAGCAGCGCCCCGACCAGACCCGGCCCCTGGGTGACCGCCACCAGGCCGATCTCGTCGAGCGTGGCGGCGGCGCGCGACAGGGCGTCGTCGACCGCCGTGTTGATCACCCGCAAGTGCTCGCGCGAGGCGATCTCGGGCACCACGCCGCCGAAGCGATCGTGCACCCCCTGCGAGGAGATGACGTTTGAGCGGATCGCCCCGCTGCCGTCCACCACCGCGGCGCAGGTGTCGTCGCAGCTCGTTTCCAGCGCGAGAATCAATTCGTCCGGCCTGGGCGGCCGCACGGCGGTGACGTTCACCCGAGGAACTGGCCCGGGTTGGGCACGTCATCGAGCGAGCCGGCCAGCGTCGCCGGTGTCCGCCACATGATCACCGCGTCCTCGCCGTTGTCCTGGTAGTAGCGCCGCCGCAGTCCCGCGGCCCGGAACCCGTCGCGCTGGTACAGATCGATGGCCACCTGATTGGACCGGCGCACCTCGAGGGTGAACCGGGCCTCGGAGTCGCCCACGCGCTCATACAGGCTGGACAGCAGCGTCGAGGCGACGCCTCGACGCTGCTGGTCGGGGTCGACCGCCACGTTCATCACGTGCCAGACCGTCTCGTAGCGCGAGCAGATGACATAGCCGACCAGACGCCCGTCGATCGACGCGGCCAGACACACGCCCGAGGGCTTGGACAGCTCGAGCACGAACATCGCCAGCGACCAGGGCGTCGGAAACGCCCGGCGCTCGACCTCGATCACCTGCGGCAGATCGGCGTACACGAGCGGACGGATCTCGACGATCGGCGGCTCGGCACGGATCTCTGGGGCGTAGGTCTCGTTCACTCGTTGGCACTTCCGCGGCTGATCTCGGCATCCGGGCGGCGCACATAGCACGGTATGACGGCGTCCGCGTCCGGACCGGGAGCGGCGGCGAGATCAGCGAGCCGGCAGATCACCGCGGCGTCCACGCTGTGCAGGGGCGACGGGTCCGCCGGGACCGTCACCCCGGCCGCTTGGAGGTGGTCCCTGAATCGTATCGCCCCGTCACCGACGGCCAGGATGATTGGCGGCAGGGCGGCCGCGAGCGCGTCGGGAGTGACCGCCATCGGGGCGACCAGCTCGCGACCGCCGGCATAGACCGCCACGAACGCCTCACCGCGACGGGCGTCGAGCACCGCAGCGACCGCTCCGCCGTCCGACGGCGCCGCGGCGGCGGCCAGCGCGCGCAGCGTGCCGATGCCGACGAGGTCCACGCCGAGGGACTGAGCGAGGCCGCGGGCCGTCGCCACGCCGAGCCGCACGCCGGTGAACGAGCCGGGGCCGACGCCGACGCCGACGCGCCGCACGTCTGACCAGGCAAGGGCAGACTGAGCGAGCAGCTCGTCAGCCAGGGCCAGCACGCGGCTGTGCCGAGGTCGTTCGCCGGGCGCGGGCACGTCGCGGGCGACGCGCACCGATCCGTCGTCGAGCGCCACCGCCACCGCGGTCGCCGGCGTGGCGGTATCGAAGGCGAGGATCGCCATCGCGTTCAGTCGCCGGGCCGCTCCGCCAGCTCCAGCGTGCGGCGATCACCGCCGGCGTGGCGCAAGGTCACCGACACCCTCGCCCCGTGCAGCTCCTCGGCGGCGCGCTCTGGCCATTCCACGAAGGCGACTCGATCGGCGCCGAGGTATTCGGCCAGCAACGAGGGATCCTCGTCGGCCAGGCCATCCAGGCGGTAGAGGTCGAGGTGCGAAACGGTGACCTGCCGCCCGGCATAGCGATGCCCGATGCCAAAGCTCGGGCTGGTGACCGGATCGGTGACCCCCAGCGCGCGGGCGGCGCCGCGCACGAAGGTCGTCTTGCCAGCGCCGAGCTCACCCCGAACCAGCACCACGTCGCCGGGCCGCAGCCGTCGCGCCAGTTCCGCCCCGATCGCCTCGGTCGCCTCGGGGCCGTCGGTGTGGACGCGGCTCGTCCCCGGCGCGTCCGGGTCAGCGCGATCGCGCATCCCGCGTGCGCACGCGCAGCGCGAGGCCGGCGAGCAGCAGGCCCCCGCCGATGAGGAGGAGCACCGGCACGTGCCCTCCGGTGAACGGAAGCTGCTTGGCCGCCGCCGTGGCGGTCGAGGTTGACGAGCTCGAGGTAGCCGTCGAGGTCCGCGTCGACGTCGTGGAAGTGGTCGCGCTCGAGGTGGTGCTGGGCGGGGCCGACGACAGCTTCTTGGCCGATCCGAGCCCCACGCCCGAGCCGTTCTGAGCCATCGCCAGGCCCGTGGGCGACAGCGCCAGGACGCAGGCCAGGGCGAGCGCCACACGCCGGGCGGCACGGCGCCGGCGGCCAGCGATCGATCGGCTGGGGCTGGGAGCGGGCATGCCGCTGCATGCTAGTCGCTCGCCTGAACCCGACGCCGCCCGGCGCCGGACGCCCCAGGCGCCGCCCGGGGCGCGCGCGGCGACCCCGGACATCAGAACAGCCCCAGTTGGTCTTCAACGGCAGTCGCCGGGGCGGGCTCCCGGCCGAAGCGCTCGCTGGGCTGGGCCGGGGGCTCGACGGCGAAGGCGGTCGGGGGCGCCGGCTCGGCCTCGGCCTGCGCCGCTTCGGCGAGGGCCTCGTCAATCGAGTGGTCATCGAGCGCCGCAGGCTGGCCGGGCGCCGGGAGCGCCAACAGCCCGGGCAGGCCGGCGAAGTCCTCACGCAGCGTCTGCAACATGCGGGGCGTGTACAGCGCGGCGGCCGGGTGGAAGATCGGATACAGCCGCACAGCCCGGCGGCCGAGCGTGACCACCTCGGCCCGACCGTGCACGCGCGTGATGCCGGCCGGATCGCATCGCAGCAGCTTGGTGGAGAAGTTGCCCAGCGAGCAGATCACCCGGGGGGCGACAAGCGCCACCTGCTCGAACAGGTAGTCCTGGCAGTTCTCGATCTCCGCCGGGAGCGGGTCGCGGTTGCCCGGGGGCCGGCACTTGAGCACGTTGGCGATGAACACCTCCTCGCGGGACAGGCCGATCTCCTCGAGTAGCTGGGCCAGCAGCTTGCCCGCCCGACCGACGAACGGCAATCCCTGCTGGTCCTCGCTGGCCCCGGGGGCCTCGCCGATGAACATCAGGTCCGCATCGGCGTTCCCGGCCCCGAACACCACGCTGTGGCGGGTCGCCGCCAGCTCGCTGCAGCGCTGGCACGCGCTGGCCCTGACAAACACGGCCTTGAGGGCTTCGCGGCGAGCGGCGGCATCGCCCCCGGGTGGCGTCGCCGCTCCCGCAGAGGCTCCGAAGGACGACGAAGTGGACATCGGGCTCGATCGTAACCCCCGCGCCGCCGCATGGGCGCCGCGGGCGCCGTCCGAGCCCGCAAACTGCGGCCCCGGGGACGCCGGGACGTTGGTGGCGAAGGCACGGCTGCGGCGGTGTATCATGGTGCCCGGCCGGTTCCGTGAAGCGACGGACTGGACCGAACCGCAGCATCCGCAGTCTCATCTCCGCCGTGCCGGTATCCCTTCGGGAACTGGACCGAAATCGTGAACCATCCCCCCTCCCCCGCGCCTGCCGAGCGCTTCGCCCGGTCGCCCAGGCGCATCGAGGTCGTTGGCGCCGGAAGGGCCGGGACCGCTATGGCCCGCGGGCTGGCGGAGGCCGGACACGACGTCGGCGGGCCGCTGGCGCGTGACTATCCTGGCGAGGCGCTGGCCGGCGCCGAGATCGTGCTTCTGTGCGTCCCCGACCGCGAGATCGCGGCGGCCGCCGCCGCCTGGCGCGGCCACGGCGGCGACGACGGGGGCGACGTGCTGCTCGGTCACTGCTCGGGAGCGACAGATCTGCTGGCCCTGCGCGGGCCCGAGGGGGACACCGGGCGGCTGTTCTCGCTGCACCCGCTGATGACCTTCGCCGACGCCACGCCTCGCTGGGCGGGCGCCGCCGGTGCCGTGGCCGGCTCCTCGGCGTCCGCGCTCGCCACCGCCACGGAGCTGGCGCGGGACCTCGGCCTGGCGCCGGTGTCGATCGCCGACGGCGATCGCCCGGCCTACCACGCCGCGGCGTCGGTCGCCTCGAACTATCTGGTCACGCTGCTGTGCGCCGCCGAGACGCTGGCGGCGAGTGGTGGCGTCACGCGCGAGATGCTCGCCCCGCTGGTCCGCCAGGCGGTCGAGAACTGGGTGGCCGACGGGGCCGGCGCGCTCACCGGCCCGATCGTCCGCGGCGACGAGGACACCGTGCGCCGGCAGCGCGCCGCCGTCGCCGCCCGCGTCCCCGAGCTGCTCGAGCTGTTCGACGGGCTCACCGCGGCGACGCGGGTGATCGCGCCGTCCGCGCGCGACCCGCGGGGCCTCGCGGCCGGCGAACTGCCGGGGGCGGCGGCATGAGGACGCTGCGGACGATCGAGGCGCTGCGCGCCGATCTCGCGCCCCGCCGGCGCCCGGGCCGGACCGTCGGCCTGGTCCCGACCATGGGCGCGCTGCACGAGGGGCACCTGTCGCTCATCCGTCGAGCGCGCTCGGAGTGCGATGAGGTCGTCGTATCGGTGTTCGTCAACCCCACCCAGTTCAACGAGGCCGCTGACCTGGCGGCGTATCCGCGCGACGAGGCTCGGGACCTCCAGCAGGCCGCGGCCGCCGGCGCCGACGTCGTGTTCGCGCCCAGCGCCCAAGAGATGTACCCCACCGGGTTCTCCACCGCGGTGCTCGTCAGCGGGGTGAGCGAGATGCTCGAAGGGGCCGAGCGCGGCCCCGAGCACTTCCGCGGCGTGGCCACCGTGGTGACCAAGCTACTGACCATCGTCGCTCCCGATGCCGCCTACTTCGGGCAGAAGGACGCCCAGCAGACGGTGGTGGTCCGGCGGCTGGTCCGCGACCTCAACCTTCCGGTGCGGATCGTGGTGTGCCCCACGGTGCGCGAAGCCGACGGCCTGGCCCTGTCCAGCCGCAACGCGCGGCTGTCCGCGCCGGAACGCGAGCGTGCCCTGGCGCTCTCGCGCGGACTGCGGGCGGCCGGGCGCCGCCACGCCGAGGGTGAGCGCGACCCGCAGCGCCTGCTCGACGCGGCGGCGGCGGCGCTGGCGGCGGCCGGCGTGGTGCCGGAATACCTCGTGGTGGTCGATCCCCACACGCTGCTCCCGGTGCAGCAGGTGGACGCGGAGGCGCTGGTGGCCATCGCCGCCCGCGTCGGCGACACCCGCCTGATCGACAACCTCCTGCTGCGCCCGACGTCGCGCCATTCGGCGGCGCCGCCCCGGCTGAACCAACCGATGGCCGATGACCACGCCGGCTCGCCCGAGCCGGCGCTCAGCCCGACCCCGATCTGAAGGGACTCCCCGATGCAACGCACGATGCTCAAGTCCAAGATCCACCGCGGCACGGTGACCGACTGTGACCTGCATTACGTCGGATCGATCACCATTGACGCCGACCTGCTCGAAGCCGCCGACATGCTCGAACACGAGCAGGTCCACGTGGTCGACGTCGACAACGGTGCCCGCTTCGTCACCTACAGCCTGGCCGGCGAGCGCGGGACGGGCACGATGCAGGTCAACGGCGCGGCGGCCCGCCTGGTGCAGCGTGGCGACACGATCATCGTGTTCTCCTACGCCAGCTACGACGAGCAGGATCTCACCCGCTACGAACCGCGCGTCGTCCACGTCGACGCCGCCAACGCGATCGTCACCGTCGACGACCAGGTCGGCACCCTGGTGGGTGCCCTCTAGGTCGACCCTGAATCGCCCCCACCCCTCAACGCCCTCAAGCCCCGTACTCCCAGACGAGACAGGAGCCCCGCACCATGTCAGCCGCCCCCCACGCCCCCGCACCCGCCGGCCTGCACCGGACCGACGAGCGCCTGCCGGTCACTCTCCCGCAGCTCGCCGAGATGAAGCGCCTCGGCGCGCCGATCGTCATGGTCACCGCGTATGACTACCCGAGCGCCCAGGCCGCCGAGGCGGCCGGCGTCGACCTCGTCCTGGTCGGCGACTCCGGCGCCATGACCGTGCTCGGCTACCCCTCTACCGTGCCGGTGAGCACCGAGGAGATGCTCATGCTGGCCGCCGCGGTGCGCCGCGGTCTGCGCACGCCGTTTCTCGTGGCCGACCTGCCATTCGGATCCTATGAAGGGTCGGACGAGCTCGCCGTGGCGACCGCCCAGCGCTTCATCAAGGAGTCGGGCGCCGACGCGGTCAAGCTCGAAGGGGGCGGCGCCTCGGTCCAGCGCGCCGCGGCGATCGTGGCCGCCGGGATCCCGGTGATGGGTCACGTCGGCC
>Ga0302314_10018508_pt1 | contig 11616 bp, 8 predicted proteins | sample III_Palsa_N2_3_FD_200533 | JGI IMG/M metagenome (GOLD analysis project Ga0302314, IMG submission 200533) | Peat permafrost microbial communities from Stordalen Mire near Abisko, Sweden - III_Palsa_N2_3 | ecosystem: Environmental > Terrestrial > Soil > Palsa > Peat permafrost | place: Sweden... | reverse complement strand
GGGGATCCACGTCGGGCCGCAGCACTGAAATGCTTGAGATAAAGGCGGCGTCGGGCCGACGTGGATGGCCGGGACAAGCCCGGCCATGACGACTAAATTGTAAGTTGTTGAAATATAAAAGAAAGATGTGAGCATCCCGTAGCTCTTGCGGGAGGAGGAGTTATCGATGCCGATCGACGCTATTTCAAAGCTATATCAACGAGATGGTTGCCAGCTGAGGCCGTGGCGGCGCCTCCGGCGCACCCCTCCTCCCAACCCTTCCCTTCCGCGCTTAGCGCGCGGCTCGCTTCGCGACCGGAGCGCTCCGCTTTCGCGGACACTCCCGCAAGGGGAGGAGGAGTTCGAAGCGATAGTTTTGCGTCAGATCCCTATCCGCCAAGTCGACCTGTTAATGCCCCCAGACCCCGCGTCCGGCATCCCGGGCGCTCGCCGCCTGGTCCCGGTAATCGGGCGGCGCGTTCGCCGCCGGGCGCGCCGCGCCGTTGAACAGCGCCGCCCGAGCGATATCGATGTCCCCGGGCAAGGTGCAGACATATTGCGTATCGCGCCGATGGCACGACACCACATTGCCTTGCGACTCGAGCAACGATCGCAGCTGCGCGGCATACGCCCCGCCCTCGCCGCGGATGCCGAAGAGCTGCAGTTTCTGGCCATCGACGATGAGCGTCGCGGTGTTCACCACCTTGGCATGGCCGGAGAGGGTGTCCGGCAAGACCGCCGGCGGCGGCGGACCCGCCGACAGTGTGGCCATCTGGACATAGGCCTCCTGGTTATCCGGCGTCTGCATCCAGCCCCACTGGCCATCGCTGGTCTTGGCGATGATCTGCACCGCTGTCCCTGGCTTCAGCACCTGCTTGGGCGCCCCCGCGGCATTCGGCGCGCCATAGACCGGCGTCGGCGCCGTCGTCGTCAATTGTTCCGAGTCGGCCATGAAGGCGGGCGGTCCAGCACTCTGGGCGGGCGCCGGGGATGGCGATGCGGCATCGGGGAGCGCCGCGGTCGGAATATAGCCGGTCTGCTGATCGGGCAGCTCGACCTGGAGCCAGAGATTGCCGGCGAGCACGCCGACCACCTTCACCGGGCTGCCCTTGGTCAGCCGGGTCAGCACGGGCGCGTCGGCGAGCGGTGCCGAACGGGCATCCGCGGTGCCGCCCATAGTCATCGTCTGGTTCACGAATTCGGCAATGTTGCCGGCGCCCGGTGCCGCCGGGTTGAGCGAACCGGACGCCTGTACCGGGGCCGCTGCCGGAACCGGACTCGGTGCCGGTGCGAGCGGGATCGGTGCTCCGGCGCTCTGGATGGGAGCCGGCGCCGGGCTGGGCGCGGGCTCGGACACCGTCGGAGCCGGGGCCGTCGGCGTAGGTGTGGGCGGCGTATAGCCGACGCTGGGCGATGGCGTCGAGGCCGGGGATAGCGCGGCCGGCGGCGCCAGGCTCGGTGCCGGCGTATTGTCCGCCTGGCTCGATGGCAGCGGGGGCGGGCCGCTCAGCGATGGCGCCGGTGGCGCCGTCGTGTCGGCCGGGGCCGGCGGGGCGGCGGCAATTGGCGGCGGCGACGCGGCATCTGGCGGCGCCCCGAGCTGGGGCAGAACATAGAAAATGACCGCTCCGACGGCGAGCACCGCCAGAATCGCAACACCCAGGGCTATGCGTGCGACAAGACTCATCGCCGTCGATCCTCTCAGCAGGGGCTATGGGAACGGCAAACGATCAGCCCGTCGCAAATTCGATGCACTACCGGACCAGGTTATCGGGCCGGCGGCGCATAGCCGGGCACCTGGTTGCCGCGCGAATACATGCATTGTGAATAGGCGTTATCGTATTGCTGCTGGATGTTGTACTGCGCATTCTGATTGGCGCCGACCCCGGCGCTGGTCCCGGCCGCGGCACCACTGGCGGCACCGACGGCCGCGCCGCGCCCGCCGCCGATCGCTGCACCAAGCCCGGCGCCCAGCGCCGTACCCATGACGGCACCGCCGACGGCCTGATTATTCGCCGCGTCGGCCTGACCCGCCACCTGCCCGCTCGCGTATTGCTTGCAGGAGGTCTGATCCTGGACGAACACCTCGAACGGCTTGTTGGGCGCCGGCATGACGTTGACGGTTGGCCCCGTGGGCGTCGAAGCGCCGCCGACCAGCACAGCCAAACCCGCGAGAGCCAGTGATTTCGTCTTGATTCCAGGCATCGCACTCTCCCATCTGCAAAGGATTGACGAGTCGCTCGAAAACATACCGAAACCATGGCCGCCGAGCAGCCTAACCGACGGTTGACTATAGCCGAGGCCGGCCCAAGCGCAAATCGTAAATGCAGCACCTGCAACGACTTGCGCCGGCCGCCCCTGCTATCCGGCACTCCGGCGGCCGGCACCGCCGGACGGTGTTACCGAACCGGCGGCGGCGGCAGAGTCCAGCCATTCGGCGGCGGCGGCGGTGGCGTGTAGGGCGGCGCATAGCCCTGTACCTGGTTGCCGTGGGAGTACATGCATTGCGAATAGGCGTTGTCGTATTGCTGCTGGATGCCCAGCTGGGCATTCTGCGTGGCGCCGGCGCCATAGCCGGTGCCGACCGCCGCACCGCTGGCCGCACCGATGGCCGCCCCACGGCCACCGCCGACCGCCGCACCAAGCCCGGCGCCCAGCGCCGTCCCGAGCAACGCACCGCCGACCGCCTGGTTGTTCGCCGCCTCGGCCTGACCCGCGGTCTGGCCGCTGGCAAATTGCCGGCAGGCCGCATCCTCCTGCGCGAACAATGCGGGGGGTTTATTGGGCGCCGGCAAGACCAGGACGCTCGGCCCCAAGGGCGGCGTCGCACAGCCGCCGAGCGTCGCCAGGATGGCCAGAACCGCCGATTTCTTCCTGATTCCAGACATTGCACTCTCTCATCTGCAAAGGATTGACGAGTCGCCTAAAAATGTGTCGAAACCATGGCCGCGATGCAGCCCAAAACCCGGCGGATTATAGCCGAGGCCCCTCGAAGCACAAATTGTAAATGCCGTGGCCACAACGACTTGCGAGGAAACCGCGCGGACCAGGCAGCCCGCTACCGCGCGACGACCTCCAGCGGCAGGCTCTCGACCGCAACCGAAGCCCCGGAGGCCTTGGCCGCCGCCAGTTGCTCGCGCAACCGCGGCAGATAGATCTTGGCATCATCCTTCTCACGGCCGAGTTCGACCCGCGGCAGCGGCTTGTCGCTGACCACCGCCAGCAGCATTTTCGACCCCGGCGGCTCGCCCAGCACCCAGGCGGCGTCGCCGCTGGGAGCACCAACCGTGACCGGCTGGCCGGATTCGTACGTCGAGAGCATGTGCCAGACCGCACCGTCGGTCTCGACGAAATCGAGCATCAGCCAACCGCGCGGCAGGCTGGGGGGCGGCGTCACGCGGATGATCAGCGAATCATCGATCCGATATTGCCGGTCGACGTGATCGGGCGCGATCACGATGCCGGGGGTAGTGCTGATGTCGGCGGTCAGCTGGTTCACGCCGGGGAAGGGCGGCGCCGCACAGCCGCCGAGCGCCGCCAGGATCGCCAGAACCGCCGATTTCCGCTTGATTTCGGACATTGCACTCGCTTCGGCTGCAAAGAATTGACGAGTCGCCTAAAAATGTGTCGAAACCATGGCCGCATCGTGACGCAAAGGCTGGTTACCTAGAGCCGAGCCCCCTCAAAAAGCACAATTTGTAGATGCCGTCCCCACAACGATGTCCAGCAAGCCGTCCTGACCAGGCAGCTCGCTACCGCGCGATGACTTCCAGGGGTAGGCTCTCGACTGCGACCGCGGCCCCCGATGCCGCCGCCGCCGCGAGTTCCTCGCGCAACCGCGGCAGATAGCTCTTGGCGTCAACCTTCTCGCCGGCCTTGATTGGCAGGATGGGCTTGTCGCTGACCACGGCCAGCAGCATTTTCGGACCGGCCGGCTCGCCAAGCTCCCACTCGCGTTCGCCGCTGGCCTCCCCGACCCTGACCGGCGTGCCGCTAGCCTGCCCCGAGGCCATACGCCAGACCGAGCCGTCAGCCTCGACGAAATCGAGCATCAGAAATCCGTGCGACAGTCTGGACGGCGGCTCCACGTCGACGATCAGCGAGTCACCGAACTTGTAACGCCCGTCGGGATGGTCCGGCGCGATCACCAGCCCGGCGGTATTGCTGATCCCCGCGGTCAACTGGCGCACGCTGCAAAAGGGCGGCGGCACCACTTCGATCTGGTTGACCAGCGGGAAGCCCGGGGTCAGCGGCGTGGCGGTGCTGATCACCCGGGCAACGTCTTCCTGGCTGCTGACGAAGCCGCCGAGATTGATGGTGTTGGCGCCGGCGCCGGCGGCAACACGCAGCCCCGAGCACTCGAAGCGGGCGAGCACCGGCCCCAGCAGCTGCATGGCCGCGGTCCGGTCGGCCGGACCGGCCGGCACGGTGATCACCCCGGGCTTGGTGTAGAGTCGCCACCCGACTGCCCCGCCGGCGATACCGAGTGCCACGACGATGGCAACGATGCTGCCGACCAGTACCCGCCGATTGAGGCGCTGCGCCGGGGTATGGCGCGGCAAGGCGATCATCGAGATCGGCCGGCGCGCCGGATCGGGCTGCAGCAGCGGCTCGAGCTCGGCCCGGAGTGCTGCCGGCACAGCCGACAGGTCCGGCACTTTTTCGCGGGCCGCGATGACCTGCGCCATGGATCCTGCCGGCGAGATCGGGCGTCCGACCGCAGCCGATGCCAGCAGCAATCCGAGGCTGTAGATGTCGGCGCGGGCATCGACCTTGCCGCCATAAAGCCCGAGTTGCTCGGGCGCTACCCAGGAATATTTGCCGGCGAAATTCTCGCCGACCACGGTCACGTCGCCCGGATCGGTCGATTTGGCGATGCCGAAATCGATGACCTTGGCGCGCTCGGTCTTGCCGTCGACCAGGATGACGTTGTCCGGCGACAGATCGCGATGGAAGATACCCTTCGCGTGTGCGGCACCCAGCCCGAGCGCGATCCGGTCGCGCAGGCTGCGCACCTCGTCGACGCTGAGCGGCCCGTCGCGCAGGCGCTGCGCCAGCGACGGACCATCGACGAATTCCATGACAAGGAAGCGGCGGCCGAACTCGTCGAGGAACAGGCCCTCATAGGCGACGACGCCATCCTCGCGGACCCGCCGCAGCTTCTTCGCCTCTTCGGTAAAGAGCCGGATGACACTCTCGTCGCGCGCCAGCTCGGCCCGGATCATTTTGATCGCGTGGCTGGAGCCGAGTTCGCGATGGCGGGCGCGATAGACCTCGCCCATGCCGCCGCGCGCCAGGAAGGCCTCGATCACATAGGTGTTGCTGAGCACGGTGCCGACCGGCAGGGCGGTGCCATCGCCGCCAGGTGCTTGCATTTCGACGGGGCGGCGTCGGGTCGCCTCGTCCCCCCCCAGCGCCACCACCGGGGCGAGCTTGGTGGCGTCGTTTGGGGGGTGGGTCACGTCGCCAAACGGGGACCGCATGGTTTCGTCGGGCGACATGGGCGCGGCGACCGTCGGCTCGGGCGGCCCCGGACGCCGTGTCGTATCCCCCGCCCCCTCCGCCAGATCCGCCATGCCCGCGCTCCGCCCTCTGCCATCCTCCTAAGATAGCACCGGATCGTAAAAGTCACGCGGAGAATGGCAATTTTCAGCACGGACGGGCGGTTCGACACCGTGGTCGCCGTCGTATCGCAGCAGGATTCCGCCAATTCGAGTTGTCGAGAGTCCAGCGAACCTACACCGGCGGCGGACTGCACGGCTCGACCAGCGTCGCGATCGAGAGCCCCTAACTTCAGCCGCGATCGATCGCGCGCCCCAGCCCGACGGGCGTGGTACGATCATATTTTGCCGACGAGGCTGGACAAGGCCGCGCCGCGCTCTATTTCCTGGAGAGCACCGGTGGCGCCCTTCCCGACCGCTGACGCGGCGCGTCCCTCCTTGTCCCTTTCACCCGGAGGAAACACCGATGAACCAATATTCTCCCACCGTCGAAGCCGCGATTGCGCTGGCCCGGCGCGCCCATGCCGGCCAGACTGACAAGGCCGGAGCGCCCTATATCGGCCATCCGCTGCGCATCATGGCGAAGATGGCCAGCGACGACGAGCGCATCGCGGCCATCCTGCATGACGTCGTCGAAGACAGCCGCGACAGTGCGAAGCCGGTCACGTTCGCAGATCTGGTTACCCTGGGATTGCCCGCGCCGGCCATCGACGCGGTGCGCCTGCTGACCCGCACCGATGACGGCACCGATCCGGCCGCCTATGACGCTTATATCGCCGCGATCCTGGCCAATCCGGTCGCGCGCAAGGTGAAACTCGCCGATGTCGAGGACAATCTGGATGTCACGCGGCTCAAGGTCGTCACCGAGCACGATGAGAAGCGGCTGGCAAAATACCGGCGCGTCCGGGCCCGGCTGCTTGGGGCCGAATGATACCGGGACGCGAAACCAGCCGCGGATGGCTCTTCTTTTTTGAGCCGCACCCGACTGGCGCGGCCCTGAATTTACCGATTAACGCAATGACACTAGCGCGTTGGCTCAATCCTGGGCAGAATGGTCGTGCACTCTAGCGCGACGCAAGAGCCGGTGCTGACGTTCGTCCTGTCCTGACCGAAAAGGTGCCTCATTCATGCTCGCCGTGGATCTCCGCGCCCTTCTAACCAAAATGAACGATGTCTGCCGGCAGGCGCTCGATGGCGCGGTCGGGCTGGCCGTCGGCCGGACCCATTACGATGTCGAGCTCGAGCATTGGTTGCTCAAACTGCTCGATTCCGGCGACAGCGATTTCGTCCATATTCTGCGCCATTTCGAACTCGATGGCGGCAAGGTCGCGGCCGAGCTGAACCGCACGCTCGACCAGTTGAAGCGCGGCAGCGCCCGCCAGACCCCGCTCTCACCGCAAGTCGTGACCCTCGCGCGCGAGGGTTGGCTGATCGCCTCGCTCGAAGGCCGCGCCGGGCGTATCCGCTCGGGACATCTGATCGCGGCCTTGATGGCCGATGACGCGCTCGCGCTGCAGGCGCGCCGGGCTTCCGGCGAGTTGTCGCGCATTCCGGCCGAGGCGCTGCGCCGCGACTTCGTCAAGATCTGCGGTGGCTCGGCCGAAGCAGCCGCGGCCAGCGCCGCCCCGGTCGGCGAGGCCGCGGCCGAGAGCGCCGAGCCGGGCCGCCCGGCCGGCAGCAGCGCCACCCCGGCGCTCGACCAGTTCACCATCGATCTCACCGCCCAGGCGCGCGCCGGCAAGATCGATCCGGTACTGGGCCGCGATACCGAAATCCGCCAGGTCATCGATATTCTGACGCGGCGCCGGCAGAACAATCCGATCCTCACCGGCGAGGCCGGCGTCGGCAAGACCGCCGTGGTCGAAGGCTTTGCACTCCGGATCGCGGCCGGCGACGTACCCGCAGCGCTCGCCAATATCGCCTTGCGCACCCTCGATATGGGCCTCTTGCAGGCCGGCGCCGGGGTCAAGGGCGAGTTCGAGAACCGGCTGAAGCAGGTGATCGAAGAGGTGCGCGCCTCGGTCCAGCCGATCATTCTGTTCATCGACGAGGCGCATACGCTGATCGGCGCCGGGGGCGCTGCCGGGCAGAATGACGCCGCCAACCTGCTGAAGCCGGCACTGGCGCGCGGCGATCTGCGCACGGTCGCGGCCACGACCTGGGCCGAATACAAGAAATATTTCGAGCGCGATGCCGCCCTGACCCGGCGCTTCCAGGTGGTCAAGGTCGAGGAGCCGAGCGAGACCATCGCCTGCGCCATGCTGCGCGGGCTGGTCGGCACGCTGGAGAAGCATCACAAGGTCCGGATCCTGGACGAGGCGCTGGTCGAGGCCGTGCGGCTGTCGCATCGCTATATCCCGGCCCGGCAATTGCCCGACAAGGCGGTCAGCCTGCTCGATACGGCCTGCGCCCGCGTCGCCATGAGCCAGACCTCGACGCCGGCCGCGGTCGATGATCTGCGCCGGGCGATCGAGCTCGACAGCTCGACCCTGGACATCCTGCGCCGCGAGCTGGTGACCGGCGGGGCGCACGAGACCCAGATCGGCGAGCTGGTCCAGCGCCAGGACGAGGCCGGTGCCAAGCTGGCAGCACTCACCGAGCGCTGGGAAGCGGAAAAGGCGCTGGTCGGCGAGATCCAGACCCTGCGCGGCTCGCTCGAAGCGCCGGGTGAGGCCACCGAGGAACAGAAGGCGGGCTGGGGCACCGAACTCGCCGCCAAGACCACGGCACTCAAGGCGCTGCAAGGCGAGACGCCGCTGCTGCAGCCGGTGGTCGATGGCCAGGCTGTGGCCGAAGTGGTCGCCGCCTGGACCGGCATTCCGGTCGGCCGCATGGTCAGCGACGAGATCCGTACCGTGCTGACGCTCGACAGCAGGCTGCGCGAGCGCATCATCGGCCAGGATCAGGCGCTGACCGCGATTGCCGAGGCGGTCAAGACCTCGCGCGCCAAGCTGGCCGATGCGCGCAAGCCGATCGGCGTGTTCCTGATGTGCGGCACCAGCGGCGTCGGCAAGACCGAGACGGCGCTGGCGCTGGCCGAGCTGCTCTATGGCGGCGAACAGAACCTCACCATCATCAACATGTCGGAATTCAAGGAGGAGCATAAGATCTCGATGCTCCTGGGCTCGCCGCCCGGCTATGTCGGCTATGGCGAAGGCGGCGTGCTGACCGAGGCGGTGCGGCGCCGGCCCTATGGCATCGTGCTGCTCGACGAGATGGAAAAGGCCCATCCCGGCATCCAGGACGTGTTCTACCAGGTGTTCGACAAGGGCATGCTGCGCGACGGCGAAGGCCGCGACATTGATTTCAAGAACACCATCGTGATCATGACGTCCAATGCCGGCACGGACCTGATCGCCAGCCTGTGCGCCGATCCCGAGACGATGCCGGACGCGAAGGGGCTGGCCGAGGCGCTGCGGCCGGAGCTGCTCAAGATCTTCAAGCCGGCCTTTCTCGGTCGCCTGACCCTGGTGCCGTATTTCCCGCTGGCCGAGGCGATCATCCGCCAGATCGTGGCCCTGCAGCTGCGCCGCATCCAGAAGCGGGTGACCGAGAACTACAAGGCGCAATTTACCTGGGATCCGGCGCTGGTCGAGGGCATCGCCGCGCGCTGCACCGAGGCCGAAAGCGGCGCCCGCAACATCGAGCGCATCCTGGCCCAAGGCCTGTTGCCGGAGCTCTCTTCCCTGCTGCTGGATCGCATGGCGCAGGGCGAAACAATCCGGTCGATCGGCGTGTCGATCGGCGGCGACGGCAAGTTCGAGTATCAGATCGCATGACACAAAAGGCGCCCAAAGACGCCTTAATTCGGCCATGGCTGCACCTTAGCATTCACCCTCATCGGCAGATTGGATTATCGTTGGAGTTGATCACCGCCGGTAGCATGGGGCTTCAGCACCCCCATCGTGACGATTTCAGTCCAGTTCCCTCGACAGCGCCTCACTGCACCCCACCAATGGAGTTGTAACATGGGCCTATATATGTATTACCCCGGTCTCAAGGGCGACGCGACCGAGACGGGCTTCAAGGATTGGATCACCCTGCAGTCGGTTCATTTCGGCACCAGCCGCAGTGTCGCCTCCAGCGTCGGTTCGACCGCCGGCCGTGAAGCCAGCGTGCCGAATATCAGCGAAATTACCGTCACCAAGCAGCTCGACGCCGCCAGCGCCGGCTTGTTCCGCGCCTCGGTCACCCTCAGCAAGGGCCAGACCGTCAATATCGCCTTCACCCGCACCGGCGCCCAGGGCGAGGCCTATCTGAAGTATCAGCTCGATGACGTGCTGATCACCGGCTACAGCATCTCGACCGCGGGCGACCGTCCGGTCGAACAGGTCAGCATCAGCTGCGCCAAGTTCCAGATGACGGTCACGACGACCGATTCGTCCAACAACCCGCTGGCGCCGATGACCACCGGCTACGATCTGGCGCAGAACACGCCGGTCTGATCCGCCGCTATCACCGTGTTCAAGCTCGGAGGCCGCTGCGATAAGCGGCGGCCTCTGGTTGTTTTGCGCCGACCTGTCTCGGACAGGGCCGGACCGGAAGCTGCAGGGCGATGTCGTCAAACTTTGATATCGAACAGACCGCAAGACTGCTGCAGGTGGAGTCGCCGCTGGGCGACAACAAGCTGATTCTGACCGGGTTTCGCGGTAATGAAAAACTGTCCGGGCTGTTCACTTTTCGCCTGGACCTGGTCTCGCCCGACCACGACATCCAACCGGAAGAGATATTGGGCAAGGGCATCGCCTGGTCGGTCGGCAAGCCCGGCGGCGATCGGCGGAATTTCCACGGCATCGTCGGCAGCCTCGGCGGCGGCGGCAGCTTCGGCCGCGGCTATCGCTGGTACTATGTCGATGTCATGCCCGCCTTCTGGCTGCTGACCCATAACAGCAATTGCAAGGTCTTCCAGCAGAAAAGCGTTCCGGACATCATCAAACAGGTCGTGGCCGATTTTCCGGATGTCGTGCTCGACATGTCCGGCATCACCGCCGATCATCCGCCGCGCGACTACTGCATACAGTACAAGGAATCCGACTTCCGCTTCCTGACCCGGATCATGCAGGAGGAAGGCCTGTTCTATTATTTCAAGCACGCCCAGGGCAGCCACACCATGGTGGTGGCCGACAGCAATGCCACCTTCTTCGATTGCCTGGGTGCCGAGGCGACTTTCGGCGTCAATTCCGATGTCGAATCCTTCGTCACGCAATGGCTGCCGCGCCGCAAATTCCGCGCCGGAAAGTCGACGCAGCGCGACTACAATTTCGAGACGCCCAGCAATACGCTGCAGAGTTCGGTCAACACGCTCATCAACGTGCCGACCTTCAAGCCCTTCGAGCGCTTCCATTATCCGGGCGGCTACCTGACCAGCTCGGATGGCGACCGGCTGACCCGGCTCCGCATGGAAGCCGAGGAAGCCGATTATCAGTCGTGCGACGCCGAGAGCAATGCCGCCGATTTTGCCACGGGCGGCCGCTTCACCATGGGCACGCATGAGGTCACGCCCGAGAGCAGCAAGGGCTACTACGTCACCAGCGTGACGCATGATTCCTCGGATTTCTCGCATGTCACGGGCGAAGGGACGGGCGAGGCGCCGGACTACAAGAACAGCTTCTCCTGCTCGTCCGAGGACAATAATTACCGCGACGAATGCAGCACGGACAAGCCGGTGATCCCCGGGCTGCTGCAGGGCATCGTGACCGGCGGGTCCGGCGACGAGATCTGCACGGACGAGTATGGGCGGATCAAGGTGCAGTTCCACTGGGACCGGATCGGCGGCTTCAACGATGAGAGTTCGTGCTGGGTGCCCTGCGCCCAGCTTTGGGCCGGATCGCAATGGGGCGGCCAGTTCATCCCGCGCGTCGGCATGGAAGTGCTGATCGGCTTCTATAGCGGCGATCCCGACCATCCAGTGTGCATCGGCTGCGTCTACAATGCCTCGAACATGGTGCCCTACGCGCTGCCCGGCAACAAAACCCAGAGCGGGATCAAGACCCACAGCACGACCGGCGGCGGCAGCGACAATTTCAACGAGCTGCGCTTCGAAGACAAGATGGGCTCCGAGGAGGTCTATGTTCAGGCCGAAAAAGATCTGAACACGCTGGTCAAGAATGACGAGACCCGCACCGTCAAGCACGAT
>Ga0302314_10018507_pt1 | contig 11616 bp, 13 predicted proteins | sample III_Palsa_N2_3_FD_200533 | JGI IMG/M metagenome (GOLD analysis project Ga0302314, IMG submission 200533) | Peat permafrost microbial communities from Stordalen Mire near Abisko, Sweden - III_Palsa_N2_3 | ecosystem: Environmental > Terrestrial > Soil > Palsa > Peat permafrost | place: Sweden... | reverse complement strand
CACCTAAAGATTTTATGGGCGCTGGCGCGGTCGTTCCCGGGGGATGAGAATGACGGTGCGCATGCTGCCCGCCGACGTCGGTTGGGCTTGGCTCTGCGAGACCGTCCTAAAGATTGACGCTGGAGTCCCTCGCCTTCGGGTGTTCTCCCGGTTGCGCTGCGAGCGCGGGTATCAGTCTCCTTGTTCTTCCAGGGGCTCCGCGGGCGGCATGCGCGCCGGTTCGCCCTGTTTGCGGAGGGAAGGTCATGCAGGTCATTTACGAGCGGTGCGCGGCGGTGGACGTGGGCAAGGACGTGATCGCGGTCGCGGTCCGGATGCCCGGGGACGGCCCTGGCGGGCGGGTCACCGTCAAGCGGGTGTACAAGACGTTCTACGGGGTGCTGCGGGAGGCCGCGCGGTGGCTGGTGTCCGAGGGAGTCACGCACGTGGCGATGGAGGCCACCGGGATCTACTCGATGCCCGTCTACCACGCGCTGGTCGAGCACGGCGACTTCGAGAAGGTCCTGGTGTGCAACGCCGGGCATGTGAAGAACGTGCCGGGGCGCAAGACGGACATGGCGGACGCGGAGTGGCTGTGCCAGCTGCTGGAGTGCGGGCTGCTGGCCGGGAGCTTCATCCCGCCGGCGGACGTCAAGGCGGCCCGGGACGTGATCCGGTACAGGGCCAAGATCGCCCAGCAGCGGGTCAGCGAGATCGCCCGCCTCGCGAACGTGCTGCAGGACGCCGGCATCAAGCTCGACTCCGTGGCCTGGTCCGTCTCGACGAAGTCGGGACGGCTGATGATCGAGGCGCTGATCGACGGGGAGCGGCGCGGCCAGGTGCTGGCGGACCTGGCAATCGGCCGGATGCGGAAGAAGATCCCGGAGCTGTCGATGGCGCTGGAGGGCCGGTTCGAGGAGCACCACGCCATGCTGTGCCGGCTTCACCTGGACCACCTGGACCACCTCGACGGCATGCTCAAGAAACTGGACGCGCAGATCGAGGCGATGATGCAGCCGTTTCGCGCCGCCCGCGACCTCCTGATCACCATCCCCGGCATCGGCCCGCTGTCGGCCGCCTCGGTCATCTCCGAGATCGGCGCGGACGTCCGCGGGTACTTCCCCGACGCGGCGCACCTGGCATCCTGGGCCGGGCTCTGCCCCGGCAACCACGAGTCCGCCGGCAGGCACCGCACCGGGAAACGCCGCAAGGGCAACCAGCACCTGCAGCCCGTCCTGGTCGAATGCGCCTGGGCCGCGGTCCGCCACGAGGGCTACCTGAAAGCCCTCTACCACCGGCACGTCATGAAATGGGGCGGCTACCGCTCCAGCACCGCCAAGAGCAAGGCCATCATCGTGGTCGCCCACGCGATCCTCGTGATCATCTGGCACGTCCTGGCCACCGGCAAGCCCTACGACGAGCTCGGCTCCGACTACTTCACCCGCCGCCTGGACCCCGAGCGCGAAGCACAGCGCCTCATCGCCCGCCTCCAGGCCCTCGGCAAACGGGTCACCCTGGAAGACGCCGCCTGACCCTCACCCCGGAAGCCGACGGCACAAACCGCCGCCGGCTGCTGCCGCCTGCCCGGCTGGGGGTCATTCACGTATCAGTTCCTGGTGTTAAGCCTGCGGCGGTCGCGCGCGTTCCTCGCGTTTACCGCGTCGCGGGATTTCTCTTACTTGCCAGGTAAAACTTTCTCGACGCGGACCGCGGGAAAGTATCATCACAATATGCTGCCCTCGGCACGGATTTTCCTTAACCGCGATAACGTCTACGCGCACCGGCGCGCGCGGCAACGCGCGAGATGGCTGTACGACTACGTCGCGGAGAAAGTCGATTCATCGAAAGAGCTAGCCGATAGCAGTCCCCCCGATAGCGTTCCGGACAAAAATCCAACAAATACGAAACCATTCCCGCCGCGCCGATGGTTGCCTGCCAAGTGGCGGGCCGACGAGCAGCTAATAGACGGCACTGAATGGCGCCTCGTGGCCGAGGTCGCGGAGCATTACCCCCGTCTCCTGACCTGGCTATCGGAGGGGCAGGTCGGCGTTCTGTGGAACGTGTTCGGCGTCTGGGTGTCGGTGCTCCGGCTTATCCCTGTGGCCCGCTGGCTTCTCTGGCGCGTCATGTTCAAGCCCGTGGCTGATCGCGCGCCGTGGCGGGGCGCGCTCTATGAGGCGATCCTGCAGCAGAGGCGACACGAAGAAAACCGCAAACTCGAGCGCAAACGGCAGGAAGAGAACATCCATCCTGAAGGCAAGAATGACGCCGAGGACACGCTGAGCATCCCGGGATCCGGGATCGTGGGGCTGGGCGCCGTGACCGACGAAGCCGTGATCATGCGAACCAAGGCGCGCGCGGATCTGCACGCACGAATCGTCGATATGTCGTCGGGGTGCATCGGGATCAGCGGCCCGCGCGGAGCGGGCAAATCCACATTGATCCAAGAATTCTGCGCTCACCGTTACGGGACGCCGCGTGAGCCGGGGCCTGACGCCCCGAAGCACTTCCTCCCGGGGATGCGCGTCATGGTGCAAGCGCCATTGCGGTTCGATGCCAGGGAATTCCTGATCCATCAGTACACTTGCCTTTGCCGGGCGGTGCTCGCCGACGTCCGGTTCAACCCCACGACGTTCGCCCGTCAGGTGCTCGTGCCTCTCGTGCCGGGGCGGATCCGTCCGACCGCGTTGCTCGGTGCCATTAGCGGCGCTGTCCTGTTCGCCGGGTGCGGCGTCCTCGCCTATCTCGCGTCGGGCGGCCACTGGCCGGATCCGCTGCGAGACCTGAGGGACTGGGAGATCGCGGGGGCGGTCATCACGGGGATCGCGGGGATGATCGCGATCGGCTGGCGGACCCGTCGGGCAATGCTTGAGATCCGGCAGATCGTCAACCTCGCCTCTGACGCCGAGGGCCGACTGTCGCGGTTGCATTACCAGCGCACCGACTCAAGGGCCAGCGGCGGCACGCTTAGCGCCCCGATGGGGGCAGGTATCAGCGTCGGGACGAGCCACGAGTTCACCCAGCAGCTCATGTCGCTGCCTGAGCTCATCGACGATTACCTGGACTTCGTCGAGCGCGTCGTCGGCGGACTTGAGTACTACAACGCGGCGACGGCGCGGCCGGAACGGGTCCAGGCCGAAGCAGCGGCCCAGGACAACGCCGCCGACCCGGCCGGCAGAAGACGGGATAAAGAATGGCATAACGTCCTGAGCGAAGGTGTTCGGCTGGTCATCGGCATCGACCAAGTGGACCTAATCGACGACGTTCATGCCGCCTGCCAGTTCCTCGACGAGCTCAACGCCGCTTTCGGCACGAGGCACTGCGTCTATCTGATCGCCGTATCCCCGTCCACCTTGGCCGCGGTGGACCAGCGGACCGTTCCGCTGAAAACCTCCTCCGGAGGAATATTCGACGAGATGATCTGGGTCGAGCCGTTTGGTCTGGAGGAATCAAACGAGCTGCTCAATGACCGGGTCATCGGGCTGCCGCCCATCCTTATCGCGCTGTGCTATGTGCTCTCTGGCGGACTGCCCCGAGACCTGCTTCGGGTCGCCCGGTCGATCGTCAGAGCAGCGCAGCAGCCGACCGACCCAGACGACGTCGAGCACGCGAGCATCGCCGAGCACCCGGGCATCAATGAAATCGTGGACCTGGTGATCAAGGACGAGATCCGGGCGCTCAAGCAACGCGCCCAGGCGAGCATCGCCGCCGCCGATGTGACGGGGACGTCCAAGCTGCTCGAAAATCTCACCAGCGCCGACTGGCCCTGGGAGCGGGGGGCGCCAACCGGTGAGCCCTCGGTTGCCGCCGCACTGGCGGACATGCCGCGCGTGCTCACCGCGAGGCTGCGCCCTTCGGGACACGCGGAAGACGCCGACCAGGCCAAACTCACCGCCTTCGCTGCCGAAGTCTGCGACAGCTTCACCGCGGGCATCTACCTTCTGCTGACCGCGCGCAGACTGTTCATGTACCACGACCACGTGGTCTGGGATGCGATGGGGCGAACTATGCCAGCGGATACGGTCGAGTCCGCCGTACTCGGCGACCTCGCGCATGCCTGCATCGCGCTGGGAGTAAACCCGCGCCTCGCCGCCGATTTCGTCACCAATGCGCGCCACGCCGTCCGGCGCGACCACCGGGTGAACGACACGGACCTTACGGACGACGTCAAGATCCCGTTCCTTAACAGCGTGACCGGGACGTGAATCTCCAGGGCGGCGGCATTGCCCACGCGGCGAACGCAGGATGGGCAAGAGCGGTGGAGGCCCTCCCCGGTCGGTCGGTAAGGCCCTTTCAGGAGCGGCGACGGCCGAGCCAACGGAAGCAGTACCCGGACAGCGCCAGGGCCAGGACGAGGTAGATCGCGGTCTCGGTCCACTCAAAGGCCCAGTAGCGGCCGGCGGGCTGGTAGCTGACGGTCTCCCGGATGCCGTGGCTGCCCAGGCAGTCCAGGAAGGCGCCGGGGGGACCGTTTTCAATCGATGGCCCGGCGCAGGCGGCCGGGGTGGTGCTGACCGCTTGCCCGGCGGCGTTGACGGCTCCGCTTGACAGGAGCCAGGCGCCGGGCTGGCCAGGGAGGTCCTCGGTGCCGAGGTTAAAGGTGCCGCCGCCGTTCAGGCTGCCTCCCTGTGGCGTGCTGCTTTGCTGGAGCGAGATGCTGTCAAGCGAGGCGACGGAAACGACCGTGCGGTCGGCCGGGAAGAGGTGCGGGCGGATCCACAGCGGCATGGCGATCTGCACGAAGGCGAAGATGGCCAGGGTGACGGCCATGGCCGGGACGGTGCGCCGGATCAGCGCCCCGGCGGTGACGCCGAGGGCGAAGGCGAACGCGGCGTAGCCGAGCGGTGTAATGCCGTGGGTGGCGAAGACCAGCGAGCTGAACCGGCCCATGGCGAGGTTGGTGCCGCCGCCGCCGTGGCCCACGGCCCGGCCGATCGGCGCCGCCCACCAGGCCTGTATCAGGCTCAGCCCCTCGGTCACGGCCATGGCGGCCAGGCCGGTGGTGATGAGCTTGACCGCCAGCCACCGGGTCCGGGTGATGGACTGGTTCCAGGCCAGGGCGGCGGTCCCGGTCTCCAGCTCGCGCGCGATCAGCGGCGCGCCCCAGAACAGGCCGATGACGGCGGGCGCGAGGAGGATGGCCACCACGCTGAGCAGGTACAGGCGCGGGCCGGACAGCAGATGGTGGCGGGCGAGCAGGTCCTCCACCGGCCCGGCCACCCGCACCCGCGAGGCCACCAGCACGATCAGGTAGTCGCAGACCCGTTCCAGGTCGGCGACCAGGTGGGAGGAGAGCACCACAGACAGGCCCTGCTCGGCGACGGATTCCATCAGGTCCTGCAGGAACTCCCGCCGCGCCAGCGGATCGAGGCTGGCCACCGGCTCATCCAGGATCAGCAGCTCCGGCCGCTTCGCGACGGCCAGGGTCAGCGCGAGCTGGGCGCGCTGCCCGCCGGACAGCGTCCCGGCCTTCTGCCCCGGGTCCAGGTCAAGCCGCCCGATTCGGTCGCGCGCCAGCCCCGCGTCCCAGCCCGGGTTCAGTTGCGCGCCCAGCTTCAGGTGGTCAGCGACCGACAGCCCGGCGTAGACCGGTGCGTCCTGGGCCAGGTACCCGACCCCGGGCCAGCTGCGCCGGGCCAGTCGCGGGCCGCCCGGCGAGCACCTCGATCGTGCCGGTCGTCGGCGCCAGCATGCCGGTGGCCAGCCGCAGCAGGGTCGTCTTCCCCGCACCGTTCGGGCCCACCAGGCCAACCACATGCCCGGCCGGGACCGACAGCGTGCAGTCGGACAGCGCCCACAGCCGCCGGTACCGCTTCCCCAGCGCTTCGGTTTCTATGACGGCGGTCACGCTACGTCCTCCTCGCCTGCGGACCGAAAGGTGCTCACGAACAGCGCCTCGATGGACTCCTCGTCAAGCCCGGCGCGGCGCGCCTTGGCCAGCCAGCGCTGCAGGTCGCGGCGGAGCGGCCCGTGCGCGGCCAGCGACGCCCCGGCCAGCGTCCCTGTCACGAACGTCCCGATCCCCGGCCGGGCCGCCGCCAGCCCCTCGTATTCCAGCTCCCGGTAGGCCTTGAGCACCGTGTTGGGGTTGATCGCAAGACCGGCCGCCACGTCCTTGACCTTCGGCAGCTGGTCGCCCTCGCGCAGCAGGCCAAGCCGCAACGCCTGCCGCACCTGGTGGATCAGCTGCAGGTACGGAGCGACGCCGGACCGGCCGTCCAAGTGGAACTCGATCACCGCGACCTCACCTAGGTTCCTAGCACTATATGTCCATACCTAGCTGGCATGTCAAGGAGATACGGGGCCGCCCCGCGCGGGGTCGACGAAACCTCGACCGTCCGGGAGAAATCACGGTTCGTTCAGAAAAAGAGCTTTGAATCCATTCTTCGGAACGGTCCGGGGCGACTGCCTCAGGCACACTCGCTCACGATGGCTTCGGCGACGCGGTGCAGGTGCTCGATAAGCTGATCAGGCGGCTGGCCGAGGTCGATGGCGTGGCAGATGATCTCGATGCCGGACTGGCGGACCACTCTCCGGGATGTCGACGGTGGACTCGTCGTGCCGGATCTCCAGGGGAAGCGGCAGCCCATGGTGGCGTCCGACGCGTCCGGCGACATGGAAGTGACCGGCGAGCCCGAAGCGGCAGGCGAGCCCGAAGCGGCAGGCGAGCCCGAAGCGGCAGCCGAAGGAGCGTCCGGCGCGGTGGTGTCCGGCCCCTGAGCGTCCGGCCCTGGATCGTCCGTGCCTGGGGTGTCCGGGGTGGCGGCACCCGGGGCGGGTGCCGGGGTGAGGCTGCGGAGGGGGTCGCGGCCCTGGGTCAGCTCGGTGAGGGCGAGGGCGCGGAGGTGATCGAGTGTCCCCTCGATCCCGGCCGCGCGGAGCCGGACGGCGACCGCGCCGAGGTAGGACTTGGAGGCCATGGCGTCGGCGGTGGGCAGCTCCCGGCCGGCGAGGGAGGCGTTGCCCGACTGCTCGCGGCGGACTTCGACGCACCGGTCGTGCGTGGCGGCGCGTTCCTTGCGTCTTTGGCGGCCTGGGGGTCGAGCTTCATTTCCAGGGCGGCGGCCTTGCGGGACAGCTGGTCCTGGCGCAGGCCCGGAGCGGCGGCGGCGAGGATCTCATCGGCGCGGGCGGCGTCGGCCGCGCTGAGGCTTTCGGTGTAGAACACGGCGGTGATCGCGCGGTCCTAGTCGATGCTGCCCGCGAGCATCCGGGGCAGCCTGGTCGTCAGGTCGGCGGCGGCATTGAGCCGGCCGGCGGCGTCGGCCTGGGTGATGAGCAGCTCCATCGACAGCTCCGCATCGGGAAAGTCTCCCGACCTCCGGCCCGGGCGGGACCGGCGGGCCGCGGCCTCACCGGCCTGGGCGGCGCGGCGGCGGGCGAACTCCGCGATCGTGACCGTCTGCAGGTAGGCGGCTCGGTTCTCCAGCCGGCGGGCCGCCGACAGCGTGCCCATCAGCTGCTCTTCGGTGAGCCGGCCAAGATCCCCGGCCGCCTGCTCGGTGAGGGCGGCGAGGACCGGGCCCGGGCGCAGCACGTCGGCCGCCTGGTCCTGCCCGTAGGCCGAGCACAGCGCGTTCCCGCCGAGCCCGTCCGGGCCGGTGATCGCGGCCAGCAGCGCCGGGTGCACGTCGGCGGCGTCGCCCAGGCTGATGGAGACGGCAGGGCCCTCGATCTCCCACTCCTCGGGAACCCGGTCGGGCACCCAGTCCGGGGGCCGCGTGTCGTCGTGGAGCGGTGCGCCCGCCTTCTCGCCCATGACTGGCCCTCCTTCCGGGTGATCACCGCATGAGATCTGCCTATGCGAATATTTTAGCGGAACTACTAAGCATTGCTAATCGATGACGTCAATTTTTGCAAGATCTTTTCGAACAGGCGCGTCGCCGGACCTAGTGCCGACGTTGCCGATAACGGGGTTCTGACGCTTTGGGTGGATGGGGCGACATTGGGCGCAACGGGTTGCGTGTCGGCTACCGTTTATTGGGTAAGCGATCCGATTCGCAGCGTAGTGGTGGTGGTTGGTGGGGATCGACCAGCCGGACCTGAATGACACACCTGACGCCGGGCACGAGGTGGCGGACGGTGTTGTCCTTGCCGACGGGGCGGCCGACGTTGTGCGCGAGGCCAGGGAGCGGGCGGCGCGGCATGGCGAATACCGGGCGGCCGTTGAAGACGCGTACCGCGAGCACCGCGCGGCCATTGAACGCAAGTCCGGAACAGGCCGCGAGTCCTGGGACGCGGACGTGCCAGAACTACGGCGGACCTGGGCGGAACACGAGACTCGATGGCCGCTGCCCAAGCGTTCCGAGGCCCCTCCCCCGCCGGACAGTCCTTCACCGGACCACGCCGACGCCCCCGGCGCCTGGCGCGGTGACGGCGGGCGGCGTCTGACCCCAGAGGCGAACGCCGAGGTCGACCGCGGCTGCGAGCGCATCCGCGAGATCGGCGAGAACGTCATCGTTCCCGGCATGCGCGGCATCGAGGCCGCGGACCAGAACCGGCAGCTGGTTGGGTTCGAGTATCGGTTCAAGGGCACCGAGCGCATCAAGGAGAAGGTAGCCGATGCTGTCACGTATAAGGGCCGCACTCCTGATGAGGCTCTGGGGAACCTGAAAGATGCGGTCCGGTTCACTTTCGTCTACAGCGAGGAGCGCTACGTCGAGGGCGTACGTGCCGATTGCGAGCGGCTTCGAGGTAGCGGGTTCGAGCCCTTCGACCGAACGAACTCGTGGCGGGGCGACGAATACAAGGGGATCAACTCCCGCTGGCGCGAGCCCGAGTCAGGTCTACTCTTCGAGGTACAGTTCCACACCGACCTGAGCTTCGAGGCTAAACAGCTCACGCACGCCGCCTACGAACGGCTGCGTAACCCCGCGACGTCCGATGCCGAGCGGGAAGAACTTCAGGAATTCCAGCGCTTGGCTACCGCCAAGATCGCCGTTCCGCATGGCGCGACCGAGATCGAAGACTACTCATCGGAGAAGCGTGATGGCTGAGCAAATTACGTACTACGCGATCGTTGATGACTACAGCACCAGAGTCGAGCCCGCAGGCGTACTCCGGCGGATCAAGCACGACACGGGCCAGCGAGATGAAGCGTTCGGGCGCGACCTTCGGTGGGGGCACACGTCCATGCTCTATTCCTACGAGCGGGGCAACCGGGACGACCAGCTCTACCCGATCACCGAAGACGAGGCGATGGCGATCGTCGACCGTATCCGGCGGGAGGTCGGCGCTTCCGGTTGATCCCGCACTCGGACCAAGCCTCGGTCCTTCTCGTTCGCTGCCGAAAATGTCTGCGGGTGTCACCGTGAGAGCGTCCGCGTCGACGTTGATGAGCTCGTGAGGACTTGTCGTCACTCTCGGTCAGGGCGAACTACTGAGGCTATTTCAGCGGCGATCTCGTCGATCGTGTAATCAGCCGTCCGCAACGCAACCTTGTCGGCTAGGGAGGGACTACGGCGAACGACCTCATCCTTTGAGATCTTGTGCCACAGCGGCAAGAGGACTTGCTGTCCCGATACCGCCATTGTCACCAGGCCATCGAGTTCATATTGCGGCCAGCTCTTCGCGAAGAATGACGGGGACAGGACGATGATTCCGAATCGGCTGCGCGATATCCCTTCATCGATCTTCCGGCGGAGGCTGCTGCCAATCCGCAACTCAAACTCGTCGTACCAGACTGACAGCCCCGAGCCCTTAAGCGAATTCGCCAGCGGGCGAACTACCTCATCCTTATCTTCGGCTGCGTGAGGGATGAATACGTCGTAAGAATGGTTACCATCGCCGTCGCCAGGCGCTATCTCGGCAAGATGCTCCGCGATGGCCCTCAGCTGCGGCGTGTTCTCCTGAATAGGAGGAAGCGGGCTCAATGCCGTCGCCGGGATGACCCGGAATGACGCCCGCGTCGTGCCCTTCAGCCTCTGCATGTCCACTGCGGCGTGCCAGTGGCCGTCATATGGAATCTGGAGTCGCACTTGCGACTGCCGTGCGAGGCCGCCGTAGTATCTGTGCTGGCGGCCGTTGCGGTAGCTCTCGAAGTTGCTGCTATCGAGCAGCCGTACGTTTGCGCCACTGCCTGACACCGAGACCTCTACCACGTCACCTGCGCTACGGAAGCCCAGGTCCGAGTGGATGAAGTCAGCCACCCGCACCTCCAAGCCCTCACTCGACAAGAGCTGGTCTTAACCGCCCGCCGGAAGTTCGCCTCGACGACCGAGACCAACTAGGTATGCGCAGAGCGTACCGGGGGATGCGCGGTACATGCTTGAAGCACGCCCGACATGACCTGGCGAGAACGGAACCGGTAGCCTTCTGTCACGTTTCGACTTCGAAGCGTGCATGGTCGTGCCATCCTGGAAGCCTCTACTGTGGCCCCCGGAGGTACAGTTGACCGATGGTAGTGACCCCCTAGAAAGCAGGTCCCGGGAAGATGGAGCGAACACGGCGGAGGTCGGTGGCGCGGGGATTCGGCTACCTGACCTTGGATCCGTCACTGAGGCTACGGACTCTGCGGACAGAACAGGAAAGGCTGGCAGCGAACCCGGCGGAGACCCTCGAACGGGCATGGCAGAGCGTCGGGGCAGCCCTGCGGGAAGCCCTGCGGATGACACGCGAACGGATCAGTTCTCCCGAACGGTAAATTCTTCCCTTGAGGTCGTGGGCTTTACATGGAGCGCCCCGCTACCCACACCTCAGGATCTCGAGGCTTACGAGAGCGTCGTGCCAGGCTCAGCAATACGGATCCTGGCCATGGCGGAGCTTACGATCTCAGGTCCCATGGAGAATGCCGCCAAGCTGACAACCGCAGAGATCGAGGCCAGCAAGCTTGGACTGTCATATGCGATTAAGCTGACATCTGCCATGACTTTGGCAGCAGTGATTTCTTTCGCACTTGGAATTGTCGGAATTGGCAGCACTGTCGCATGCCTGACTGCCGGTTCTGTCTACCTGTCTGTTCCAGTAGTAATGCTCGTGCGATCGTTTATCGCACGCTCCTGAGATAGGTCGAACTCGGCGAACCGCTCGATGTGCGGCGACTCGGAATGTCACCTCGAAGGTAACTTACACAGCAGGTAAGTTACTCCTCGCGGCGGAACGGCGCCTCGTCATTGGCATACATATAAGCAGAGTAGATCTGATAGTATGTATTCATGATCGCGGTGACTGCCACCCAAGCGGCGCGGACCTTCGCCACCATCCTCGACGCCGTCGAGCACGGCGAGACCGTCGTCATCACCCGTGCGGGCTTCGACCAGCTCACGGGCGTCCGAGCCGAAGTACTTAAGCTTCTCTGACCGGCAGCGACGCGAAAATACGCCAGCTCAGGCCGCCCCTGTGGGTTTCGTCCTGCCGCTGAGTGCCCCGTCAGTGTAGCGATTGCATCCGCCGAGGGACCGTTAGGAAACGCCACGCTGGCCCGCAGTCGCCGCTGTCCGCCGAAGCGGGGCCGACCGACGTCTCCACCCAGGACGTACTGAGCCGTTTCATCGCCGCCCTCGGCGGCACCCTCAAGCTCATCGCCGACTTCGGCGACGAGCGCTCCGGTTGATCCGACCCCTGGTGTTCGTCGCCGTGACCGCGGAAGCGATCCGGAACTGTGATCGATAGATCACTCGTTGTGCTGCTATCCTGAAT
>Ga0302314_10018506_pt1 | contig 11617 bp, 8 predicted proteins | sample III_Palsa_N2_3_FD_200533 | JGI IMG/M metagenome (GOLD analysis project Ga0302314, IMG submission 200533) | Peat permafrost microbial communities from Stordalen Mire near Abisko, Sweden - III_Palsa_N2_3 | ecosystem: Environmental > Terrestrial > Soil > Palsa > Peat permafrost | place: Sweden... | reverse complement strand
GCACGTACACGCGACGTTCTTTGCGATCGGCGAGGAGGAGCGCTACTTCTCCGGTGGAACGCGCCTTGAGCTGCGCTCCGGCGACACGGTCGGCGATCACACCGAGACCCACCCCATGATGGCAGCGCTCTCGCGCCATGATCAGCATGAAGAGCTGCTCGAACAGATCGCACGCATCGAACTCCTCGGGGGGCCGCGACCCCGGCTGTTCCGCCCGCCGTACGGCTCCTTCGACGCGACCACGTTCAAGGAGCTTCACGCCATGCGCCTGCTGATGGTCCTGTGGTCAACAGACACCGCCGACTACACGCTGCCGGGGGTGCAGGCGATCGTCCAGCGCGCACTCGCAGGCGCTCACCCGGGCGCGATCATCCTCATGCACGACGCCGGCGGAAACCGCGCGGAGACGATCGCGGCCCTGCCGGCGATCATCGCCGGGCTGCGCCGGCGCGGCCTTCAGCCGGTCACGATCCCGCGGCTGATGCTCGACGATCCACCGCCGGCCGGACGGCCGATTCCCACGAGCCTCGCGGGCGACTGATGAAACGCCCGCGCAAACCCCTACGATTGTCGCTGTGAACGCGCCCGCCGCGCAGGCGCCACCGATCCTCCACCTCTCCTCGGTAGTCGGCAGCCCGCTGCGCGACTCCGACGGCGAGCGACTCGGGAAGGCCGAGGACGTGATCGTCCGCCTCGGCGGCGCAGGCTATCCGCCGATCACGGGTTTCCTGGTCACGGTCGCCGGACGGACCTCCTACGTGGGCGCCGACCGCGTCTCGGACATCGGCCCGGACGGCGTCGTGCTGCGCAAGGCCAAGCTCGACCTGCGTCACTTCGAGCGCCGCGCCGAGGAGGTCCTGCTCAAGCGCGATGTGCTCGATCGCCAGCTCATCAACGTCAAGGGCGCCCGGCTCGTTCGCGCCAACGAGATCGAGCTCGCGCTGCTGGGCGGCGCCTGGCGCGTGGTCGGCGTCGATACCGGCCCCCGAGGAGGCCTGCGACGCCTGCTTCCCAAGGCGCTCGGCGCTCACATTGCCACCGGCGAGTTCCTCGATTGGGCGAGCGTCGAGCCGTTCGTCGGCCACGTGCCGACGGTGCGGCTGCGAATCCCCCATCCCCAGCTCGCCAAGCTTCACCCGGCGCAGATCGCCGATCTCGTGGAGGCGGCCTCCCGCCGGGAGGGCGAGGAGATCATCCAGGCAGTGGGCGATGATGATCGCGAGCTCGAGGCCGACGTGTTCGAGGAGCTCGACGACCACCACCAGCGCGAGTTCCTGGAGGATCGCCCGGACGCACAGGTCGCGGAGATCGTCTCGCGCATGGCACCCGATGACGCGGCCGACGTGATCGGCGAGCTCGACGAGGACAGGCGCGAGACCGTGCTCGCCCTGCTGCCGGTCAGCCATCGCGTGAAGGTGCGCGCGCTGCTCGGCTACGACCCTGCGGAGGCAGGCGGGCTGATGAGCCCCGACTTCGTGCTGCTTACAAGCGCCACCGTTGTCGGCGATGCGCTCGATGCGGTGCGTCGCAGCGACGTTGCCGCTGAGCTGCTGACCGCGGTCTTCGCCAGTGCGCCAGACGGATCACTCGAAGGCTGGATTCCGGTGACCGCGCTGCTGCGCGCCGATCCCGCTCAGCGGCTGGAGGCACTCGTCAAGCACGAGATCCCCACGCTCCGACCCGACGCTTCCTTCGAGGAGGTGGCGCGGCTGATGGCCGATTACAACCTCACGTCCGTTCCGGTACTGGATGAGGACGAGCGCATGGTCGGGGTGATCACCGTCGACGACGTGCTCGAGGCGATGCTTCCGCGCGGCTGGCGCCGGCGCTTCGGCCTGCTCGGCGAGGACTGAAACAGCCCGAGGAAACGTCTTGCCAATAGACTCATGAGAGTGAGCGTTCCAACGGGTCAGCTCGATGGCGGTCCGAGTACCGTCCGTCATGCGTCGCGCCAGGTCGGCCATCCGTGGCCGACCGCGTCTGCCTGCCCGGCTTAGCTCTCGCCGCGCCCGCATCATCGCGTTGCTGGGCCTGCTCGGCCCGGGCCTGATCGCCGCAAACGCCGGAAACGACGCCGGCGGGATTGCGACCTACTCATCGGCCGGCGCCAAGTACGGCTACAGCGTGCTGTGGATCATGGTGCTGATCACGGTCTCGCTGGCGATCGTGCAGAAACTGGCCGCGCGCATGGGCGTGGTCACAGGCAAGGGCCTGGCCGAGCTGATTCGCGAGGAGTACGGCATCCGCTGGTCGGTGCTGGCCACCACAGCCGTGCTGATCGCGAACCTCGGCATCTGCATCTCGGACTTCGTCGGCATCGGCGCAGCCGTCGGCCTGACCGGCGTGCCCGTTCAGGTGTCCGTGCCGTTGGCCGCACTGGCGATCTGGCTGATCATCGTGCGCGGCTCATACCGCTCGGCTGAGAAGACCTTCATCTGGTTCACGATCCCCTTCTTCGCCTATCCCATCGCCGCGATTCTCGCCCACCCGCACTGGAGCACGGTCGGCACGCAGATCGTCCAGCCGCACATCATGTCCAGCTCGCCCTACGTGCTGCTCGTGGTGGCGCTCGCGGGCACGACCATCACCCCATACATGCAGCTCTATCTGCAGTCGGCAGTGGTCGAGCGCGGCGTCCGCGAGGACGAGTTGCCCCACGAGGAACGCGAGGCTGTCCTGGGCGCCGTGTTCGCGAACGTGATCGCCTCCTTCATCATCATCGCGACAGCAGCGACGCTCTACACGCACGGCATCCACAGCATCTCCTCGGCGGCCGAAGCGGCGCGTGCGCTGAAGCCCTTCGCCGGCCGCTACGCGGAGGTGCTGTTCGGCGTCGGCCTGCTCGGTGCGAGCCTGCTGGCCGCAGCGATCCTGCCGATCGCCACCTCCTACGTGGTCTCGGAGTCGCTCGGCTATGAGAAGGGCGTCGGCAGGCGTCGCCAGGAGGCTCCCGTGTTCGTGAACATCATCACGGGGATGATCCTGATCAGCGCGTTCGTCGCGATGATCCCGAACGTCCCGGTGATCTCGCTGCTGGTGGGGGTGCAGGTCGTCAACGGCCTGCTGCTGCCCATCAACCTGTTCTTCATCTGGCGCCTCTCCCGATCCGCCGATGTGATGGGCGAGCGCCGGAGCAGCCCCTTCCTCGACGGCGCCGCCGGCATAACCGTGCTCGTCACCTCGGCCCTGTCGATCGTGCTCGTACTCGTAACCCTGCTGGCGCTGTAGATCCTCGACTCGGCCGCTGCGTGCACCCGCCCGGTGCCGGCGCCCCCGCTGCTAGCCCGAGGCCGCCGGCTGGCGGTCGCGCTCGAGCAGCAGCGCGGCCCCGATCGCACCGCCGAGGTCGCCCAGCGCTGCCACATGCACGTGCGGCGGACGCCAATCGGCGAACAGGTGCGGCAGCATCTCGGCGGCGATCCGCTTGGCGTAGGGATGCCCGAGCCTGATTCCCAGCCCACCGCCGATGATCACCCCTTCGACGTCCAGCACGTTGCACGCCGAGGCGATGCCGGTGCCGAGCGCCCTGACGGCGCGGTCGATGATCTCGGTAGCCATCTCATCGCCCTGCTCCAGCGCACGCATCCAGATGCCGCTCGTCAACCGTGTCCGTTCGCGCTGCTCCATCAGCTTGAAGAGGTCGGTCTTCCTGCCCTCCTGCATCAGTTTTCGCGCATGTTTTTCCATCGCGGCGCGCCCGGCGTAGGCCTCCATGCAACCCACGCGCCCGCAGGTGCAACGCGCGCCGCCCATCTTCACGACCAGATGACCTATCTCGCCGGCGGCGCCGCGCCCGGTCCACGCCCGGCCGTCGAGGATCAGCCCCCCGCCGACCCCCGTGCCCCAGAACACGCCGAGCAGCGAGGAGTAGATCCGCCCGGCGCCCAGCTTGAACTCGGCGTCGGTTGCGACCTGAACGTCGTTGTCCACCTTGACCTCACATCCGAGGGCTGCTTCGAGCGTCGCCGCCACCGCAAACGTTCCCTCCCATCCGGGTAGATTGCCGGCCCCGGAGACGCTGCCGTCATCGATGACCCCCGGCGAGCCGACGCCGACCCCCGCGAGCGTCGCCGGCTCCACCTCGGCGGCCTTGGCGGCGTCGCGGAGCGCAACCTCCATCTCCTTGACGACATCGGCGGGGCCACCGGAGGTCGGTGTGGGCCGGCGGGCAGAGCCGAGAACGCTGTGGTCCTCATCGACGACGACCGCTTGGATCTTCGTCCCGCCGAGGTCAATTCCACCGTGCAGCGCCATTCGCCTTGATCATCGCAGACGCGACGGTGGCTGCACGGCGTTAGATAAAGCGGAAAGCCAGCGCACTTTAGGAGATTTTATCCCCACTTGCAGGCTTTCTTCGTAGGTTATTACGGGGTCGCCACAGTATTAATCCGAGCGATATGACAGAACGCACCAGAGCATCCTGGCCCGTATACCTGCTGGGAGCTCTCTGCGCCGGTGCGATCGCAGCTGCCGTCCTGCTGGTGGGCCCGGCGTCGGGCAGCCAGACCGCCCAGAGCCGCACGGCCACGGCCCAGAGCGGCGTGGTCCAGTCCACCGTGTCCGGCAGCGGCAACGTCCAGGCCGCAAGCCAGCTGAACCTCGGCTTCAAGACCAGCGGAACGGTCACCCACATCTATGTCACCCAGGGTCAGCAGGTCGCGCAGGGTCAGCTGCTTGCCACGCTCGACCCGCAGAGCGCCGAAGTGACGCTCGAACAGTCGAAGGCCACGTTGCAGTCTGCTGAAGCCAACCTCGCCAAGGAGGAAGAAACCGACGGCGAAAGCTCGAGCGGCCAGACCGCCAGCGGCTCGAGCGCCGGCAACGCCACGGCCGCAACGGCCTCGGTCAAACCCGCCCGCGCCTCGGAGATCGCGACCGCCGCCTACGCGGGGCCCACCACGCCCCCGAGCGGGCCGAGCGCGACCACGCCGGCAACCACGCCCACCGGCACAACGCCCGCCGCGACCACGCCGACCACCACCACAACGCCCACGACCTCGCCCACCACGACCACCCCCACGACGACCAGGAAAACGACGGCCACCGCGCCCAAAAGCACCTCCCCGAGCAATAGCACCACCAGCAAGCAATCCAAAGAAACGAGCTCCAAAACGACCTCAACCCCGGCCTCGTCGAGTACGACCGTGAGCTCGGCCACGCGCGAAGCCAACCTCGCATCCGCAAGGGCGGCCGTCAAGAGCGACAAGCTGACGGTGCAGGGCGACGAACAGGCCGTGCAGGACACGAAGCTGGTCGCGCCCGAGGACGGCACGATCGTCTCACTGTCTGGCCAGGTCGGAGAAACCGTGTCCGGGAGCGGCACGACGAAGGCTTCGAGCAGCAGCTCCTCCGGCGGATCGGGTTCGAGCACCGCCGGCGCGGCCGGGGCCTCCACGGCCGGCGCCCGCTCGACCACCGGCTCTGCGAGCACAACCGGCTCCTCGAGCTCCTCGAGCTCCTCGAGCTCCTCAAGCTCCGCGTTCGCAGTCCTCTCAGACCTCAGCTCGATGCAACTCGTGGTGCCGCTGAGCGAGTCCGAAGTCGGCAACGTCAAGGTCGGCCAGATCGCCACCGTGACCGTCGAAGCGCTCGAAAGCGGCAAACTCGCAGCCCACGTCAGTGAAGTGGCGATACTTTCCACGAGCACCAGCGGCGCCGTGAGCTACGACGTCACATTTCAGCTCGACCAGATGGAAACCGGCTTGAAACCGGGAATGAGCGCGACCGCCGAAGTTGTCGTCAAGCAGGCCGAAGGGGTCAACGTCCCGACCACGGCGATCACCGGCGGGTCGGTGACGGTGATCGAAAACGGCAAACAGGTACGCAGGCGGGTCGTGACAGGTCTGAAGGGCAACAGCTCTACGATCATCCTCAGTGGTTTGAAGGCAGGAGAAAAGGTTGCGCTGCCGGTCGCGACGAGCACCAGCAGCACGTCCGGCACACGCGGCGCCGGTACGAGTAAAGCCGGAGCTCTCGGCGGCGCAGGCGGCCTCGGCGGCGGTGGCGGCCTCGGCGGGGGCGGAGGCGGTCCTGCCTTCTTCCGGGGCGGCGGCTGATGGTTCGCCCCTTTCGCGCGCGCCCCGAGATCAGAGCACGCGTCCCGCGACCGCGCCCGCTCGTGCACAGCACGGTCTCCCGCGATGGCGCTGAGGGCGCCTCGGCGCGCCCGCAACGACCGGTCATACAGGTGCACAACGTCACCAAGACCTACGAGCTGGGGCAGATCCGCGTGCGAGCGTTGCGCAGCGTCTCGTTACGCATCGACTCCGGTGATCTGGTGGCGATCATGGGCAGCTCGGGCAGCGGCAAGAGCACGCTGATGAACATCCTCGGCTGCCTGGACATACCGACGAGTGGTCGCTACCTGATCGATGGCGTCGACGTCAGCCAGATGGACGAGGACGACCTCTCCGACCTGCGCAACCGCAAGATCGGCTTTGTCTTTCAGAGCTTCAACCTCGTTCCGCGCACCAGCGCGCTGGTCAATGTGGAGCTGCCGCTCGCCTACGCCGGGCTGAGGGGCGCCGCGCGACGAGACCGCGCCGAACGCGCATTGCAATCGGTGGGAATGGCCCATCGCATGCAGCATCAGCCGGCGGAGCTCTCAGGTGGCCAGCAGCAGCGGGTGGCGGTCGCACGCGCGATCGTGACGAACCCATCGCTGATCCTGGCTGACGAGCCGACCGGCAACCTGGACTCGCACTCCAGCGAGGACGTGCTGCGGATCTTTGCGCGCCTGAACGAAGAAGGACGGACCGTTGTCCTGATCACTCACGAGCCCGACGTCGCCGAACAGGCCAAGCGGGTTATCCGCCTGAGCGACGGCGAGGTCGTGGAGGACCGTCGCCTGCTCGGCGTGGACGACCCCCCACCCGTGGTCCAGGGCCAGAAGACATCCCACCCGGCGATCGACGCGAGCGTCGCGCAGGTGGGGCCATGATCGGCCGCGAGACGCTGCGCATCGCTTGGAGCGGAATCACCGCGAACAAGCTCCGCTCCGGCCTGACGATCCTCGGCATGACGATCGGCGTCGCCTCGGTGATCGTCCTGATCGCCGTCGGCAACGGCTCCTCCAAGGCCATCCAATCACGCATCCAGAGCCTCGGGACCAACGTGCTGGTCGTGATGCCCAGCGGCGGCTTTCGCGGCGGCGCACGAGCGAGCACCACGTCGAGCGTCTCGCTGACCAAGCAGGACGCCGAAGCGCTCCAGAATCCCAGCCTGGCTCCGGACATCAAGAGCGCCTCGCCGGTGGTCAACGCTTCGAGTGTGCAGCTGGTCTACAACGGCTCGAGCTACGAACCATCGTCGTTCGTGGGCACCACGCCCTCATATCTGACTGCTCACGCCTATACGGTCAAGGAAGGCGCCTCCTTCACCTCCGCCGACGTCAGCCAGCACAAGCACGTCGCGGTGATCGGACAGACAGTGCTCCAGGAACTGTTCGCCGGGCAGAGCGCCGTCGGCGCGAACATCAAGGTCAACGGCAGCAACTTCGAAGTGGTCGGCGTGCTGGCCTCGAAGGGAACCAATGGCGCGACCAACGAGGACGACGTGGTGATGGCCCCGATCACGACCGTGCAGGACGCGCTGACCGGCCCCGGCTCCGTCGACTCGATCACGGTCGAGGGCAAGTCCGAGTCAACGCTGAACACCGCGGAAGCGGAGGCCACCCAGATCATCGAGGAACGTCACAAAATCACCGACACCACCGAACCGGGCTTCAGCGTCCTGAACCAGGGCTCGCTGCTTGAAACGTCCAGCTCGACCAGCAGCGTGTTCACCACGCTGCTCGGCGAGGTGGCGGCGATCTCGCTATTGGTCGGGGGGATCGGCGTGATGAACATCATGCTCGTCAGCGTCACCGAGCGCACCCGCGAGATCGGCATCCGCAAGGCGATCGGCGCGAGGCGCTCGGACATCCTCACGCAATTCCTGACCGAGGCCGTGCTCGTCTCGCTGATCGGCGGCTTCACCGGCGTGTTCGTCGGCGTGCTCGGCAGCCAATTTGAAATTGCCGGAGTGCACCCCGAAGTCGCCACCTACTCGATCTTCCTCGCCTTCGGCGCGGCGGCGCTGTCCGGCCTTTTCTTCGGCACCTACCCGGCGGCCCGCGCCGCCTCCCTGCGACCGATCGAAGCGCTGCGCTTTGAGTGAGTCACCTTCCCCCCACGAGGAGCCCCTCATGCCCCACGAAGAGCCAACCACCCAGGACATCGCTGCCGCGGACACGCCTGCCCAGGACACGCCTGCCCAGGACACCGCGGTTCAGGCGCCGCAGCGCCAGGTCTATGAGCCGGCCATGGCACAGGAAGATGACTGGCTTCAGGAGGACGAAGAGCTGCCCCGCCGGCCGCGCAGGCGCCTGCTCAGCCCCGTCCCGCTGGCTCTCCTCGGCGTGCTGCTCATCGCCTGCGGCTTCATCGGTGGCGTGCTCGTCGAGAAGGGTGAAACCTCCTCAGGCGGCTCCTCTGCTGCCACGTCGGGCCTCGCCGCGCGCTTCGCGGCGCTGCGGAGCGCCGGCGCCAGCGGTGCCAGCGGAGCGGGCGGCTCGACAGCCGGTGCCTTCGCAGGCCGCGCAGGGGCGGCGGCAGGAGGCTTGACGAGCGGCAGCGTGGCTTACCTGGCGGGGAGCACGCTGTACGTGACCACGACAGAAGGCAACACCGTCAAGGTCACGACCTCCCCGGCGACGAGCGTGACGAAGACCGTCAAATCGAGCGTCAGCAGCATCCACCCCGGTGAAACTGTGACCGCGACCGGCGAAACCGGCGCCAGCGGCACAGTCAGCGCGGAATCGATTCGCGTCGGTGCGGGCGGGGGCGCGAGCGCGTTGTTCAGCGGCTCGGGCGCAAGCGGCGGGAGCAAAGCGGGAAGCGCCGGCAGCGCCGGCGGAAGCGAACCGGCCCTGTTCGGGGGCTAGCAGCACAGCCGAGCGGACGTGCGTCCCAATGGAACATCGACAAAGGAGCTTCATGCCTCACATCAACCGAACCAGACGCGTCTCCAGGGGAACGGCGACAGGCGTCGTTGTCCTGCTGCTCGCCAGCCTGGGCCTCGCGGCCTGCGGCGGAACCTCGAGCACCACGTCCACGAGCGCGAACGCGGCCGCCACGAGCGCAACGGGTGCGACGGGCGCCACGGGAAGAGGCGCAGGACGCTTCGCGGCGTTGCGCGAATGCCTTGCCAAGAACGGCATAACGTTGCCCAAACGAACCCCCGGCCAGCGCCCCCAGGGCGGAGCGGGCGGCTTCCTCGGCGGAGGCGCGAGCGGCCCCCAGCTGCCCGCCGGCGTGAGCCGCGCGCAGTATGAAGCCGCTGTGAAGAAGTGCGGCGGTGCTGCATTCGTCGGCGCGGGTGGCCGACTCCGCAGCCCCGCGGCCAAAGCGGCGCTCGTGAAGTTCGCCGCGTGCATGCGCGAAAACGGCGTAAACGTCCCTGAACCGAACACCTCCGGCGGGCCGATCTTCAGCACCAAAGGCCTGAACACCTCGAGCGCGCAGTTCAAAGCCGCCGAGACCAAGTGCCGAAGCGACCTGCAGGGCGCCTTCCAGCGTGGAGGAGCCGGCGGCGGGCCGCCCGGAGCAGGAGGTGGGCCGCCCGGAGCAGGAGGCGGGGCGCCCGGAGCAGCAGGCGAAACCGCAGCGCCGCCCCAGTAGCCGGGCGCCTGGAGCAACCACGAGATCGATGCTCCCCAGGCCGGCGCCGAGTGCGGCGGCCTGGGGCGTCCGTGGGATCCGCCCGCGGACGCTCGGTTTACCTAGTGGGTCGGATCGGCGATTGCCGATGAGCTCGGCTTGGTGTCGACCTTCGGGGCCGGCAGCGCGGCGATGCGCGCGAGCAGCTGTTCCCACTGGGCTGCGCTCAAATCGCTGCTCACAGCGAGAGGCGAAGGTGCGCTCTGACCGGCGCCCGCGGAGTGGGCGACCGTGGCCTGACTCGCGGCGGGCGTGGCGGCGATGCGCGGGGACACGGGCGAGAAGTCAAGCTCGATGTAGGCGCCGTGGTCGTGGCGGGCGACGGTCCTCGAGTTGTGGGGGTAGTGCATGAGGCTGACGATCTGGCGGGGGACAAACTCACCCCTGAGCGTCAGCAGCGTGCGAATGGTCGTGTCGGTGATCGAGCCCGAGCCCTGGTGTCCTGCGATCGGCACGCCGTTGATCTCGGAGATGGCAACGGCGTCACCGAGGTGATCGGCCGGCGCGTAGCCGGAGATGTCGTAGCTGCCATCACCGCAGCGCAGCGTGCCCACCGTCGGCTTCAGTCCGCTGCGCGAGAGAAATGCCAGCACCGCGAGCACGCGCTGATCGATATGTCCGGAGTTCACTTCGTGGCGTGAGCACGCCGACATGACGATGCCCGGATCGGACAGAACCTCCCGCTCTAGCTGGCTCTTGGAGAGCAGGAACACCTCGTTAACGGTGGCGCCGAGCAGTTTCGATTCTCCCTTCGCACCCTGCGGGTGGAGCGCCGCCTCGAGCTGCACCCAGTTCTCGAGGATCGCCCGCGGATCTACCGTCGTCGGGTCGCCAGCCGGTTGGATCGCGAAGCGCAGGTGACCGTCCTTCGCGCCACGCGGCATGCGCACGCGGCCCAGAACGGTCCCCTCGGCCACCACAGATCCGCGCCGCAGCGGCTGGCGATGACCTGCGGCGATCGATCGTCTGGAAGCCGCCAGGGCCTGGCTGGCGGCGCTCGCCGCAGCGGCAATCGCGTCGGGGTTGCCGGGATGGGCGAACAGGCGAACCTTGCCCATTCCGGGGGGCGCCGATTCGGCCGAGCCGGCCGGGATCGAGTCCTGAGTTGGCGCGCTCTGGCGAGCCGCCGTCTTCACCTGCAGCGTGAGCGGCAGCGGACTCCCTGCCGTGGCGGGCTGCGAGGGCGCCGCTTCATGGCCAGTCGTGCCGGCGATCGGTGCCTTTGCCGGTGCCGGGGGAGCCATGGGAAGAACGTAGGTCGGGGCGATGCTGCCAAGCCCGGCGTAGGTGAAGACATCGCCGTAGAGATCGCGCAGGACTATGTACCTCCCGAGCTTGCGAGAGCTGCCGAGCTTCATGACGCGACCGTCCTGCACCGCCACCACCTTGGCGTTCGGAGCGCTCACCAACTCGACCAGCCGCGGGGGCGGGGCGGTCGAGGCGGCTTTTCCCGTGCCTACGGCAGCGGCCACCGCCGGCTCGGGAGGAGCCGAGGATCCGGGCGTTGCCGGGCTCTGCGTCGCCGCGCCGGCCGCAGCGGCGGGCGCCAATGGGCTCTGGGCGCCGGTCGACCCCGTCGCGCCGGTCTGTCCCTGAGGCGGAGCCGGCACCGCGTTTGCGGTCGCGCTCGAGGGGGTCGGCAGCGGAGCGCTCCAGGCGAGCTGTTTGCCCGTGACCGGCAGGCGATCGTCGACCAGGCCGGTCAGCGTCGCGATCACGGACTTCGGATAGGTCGAGATCAGTTTGGCGCGCAGGAGCACCGATTCGGCGTATTCGTTGGAGTGGTTGTAGGCGAGGATCGCGCCGCGCAGGTCCGTCGCCGCACCGGCGGCACGCAGGTAGCGCGCGGCCGCGAAGATCGCGTCGACCGGGTTATACGGGTCGGCGTAACCGGCGTTCACCGCGTCCACGCCATATCC